>Ga0210398_10006578_pt1 | contig 10676 bp, 12 predicted proteins | sample IncBWC4OmetaG_FD_161047 | JGI IMG/M metagenome (GOLD analysis project Ga0210398, IMG submission 161047) | Forest soil microbial communities from Barre Woods Harvard Forest LTER site, Petersham, Massachusetts, United States - Inc-BW-C-4-O | ecosystem: Environmental > Terrestrial > Soil >... | reverse complement strand
TGGAAGCGATTCGCACGGAGACCTCGCCGGGGATCCACTCCTCGCGCTTGTCCGCACCGGGATAGAAAACGACTTCGAAAAGGTCGTCTTTCCTCAGTATCCCTCTCTGCGTGAAATCAAGCGTCTTTTAGTGGGTAGTGACTCGGGCAGCCCAGCGATCTATGCTGCGCTCTCCGGCTCAGGTTCGGCACTCTTCGGGCTGTATAGCTCGGTTGCGGGTGCAGAAGCGGCTCAACAGCGCGTTCTACGTAGTGCGCCGGATGCACAGGCCTTCGTAACAAAGACCTTGCCTCGCGCCGCATACTGGAGCAGCATCTTCGCATAGGCTTCGCGGGTGTTTTTGGAACATCCACGGACTGGGCGATCGACTAATGGTAGGTCAAGTGCCTTTGACGCACTTTGTCTAGGTTCGAATCCTAGTCGCCCAACCAATTAGTCGAAGCGATGCTGATACGGATCGCAACGAGAGCGTGCTGCAACTTAGGGATATTGGATTTTGCAGCAACTTGCAGGAAGAAGATTCAGTAACACCGCGAAACCAGCGGACGATGTTTGGAAGAACACAAGTACCGGAGCAGCACGACACGCACCGGTGAATACAGGCAGCAGGAACTACCAACGCCAACCAGCTTGGAGGGTTTCACGTGAACAACAACGACACGACTGCAGTTCTTTCCCCTATTTCAGAGCCGGCTGTTGCTGAGACAACAGCAGCACAGCCGGTTCAAACTTCTGCTAAGGCTGATGATGCCGCGCAGACCGCAAAGCCTGCCGCGGACGTTAAGTCGAACGACAAGGCGGGAAAACCGGCGGCCGAGAAGAAGCGCTCCGGCCGCATGAGTGATGCAAAGCGCTTTAAGATCTTCTGCGGAACGGCCAACAAGGCGCTCTGCGACGAGGTCTGCAAGTTCGTCGGTGTGCCGCTTGGCGAGACCAAGATGCAGAGATTCTCCGACGGCGAGGTTTATTTTCAGCTGCTCGAAAATGTTCGCGGCGCGGACGTCTTCGTGATCCAGCCCACAAGTTTTCCGGTGGACCAGCACCTGGTTGAGCTGCTCATCATGATCGATGCGCTCAAGCGTGCCTCCGCCGGGCGAATCACGGTTGTGATTCCGTACTACGGTTACGCGCGGCAGGACAGAAAAGACCGTCCGCGCGTGGCCATCAGTGCAAAGCTGGTTGCAGATCTGCTTACGACCGCCGGCGCCAATCGCGCCCTGCTCGTAGATCTGCACGCAGCGCAGATTCAGGGGTTCTTCAATATCCCGGTCGACCATCTGTTTGCCAGCCCCGTGCTGGTGGGTCACTTCCGGGATCTGAAGCTGCCCAACCTGACGGTGGTTTCACCCGATGCCGGAGGCGTAGAGCGTGCGCGCTTTTTCGCCAAGAAGATGGAAGCTCCGCTTGCCATCGTCGACAAACGGCGCGAGGACATCAACGTCAGCGAGGTGATGCACGTGATCGGCGACGTCAAAGGCCGCACCTGCCTCATCCTCGACGACATCATCGATACGGCGGGAACACTGGTTAAGACAGTGGACGCGCTGATCGCGCAGGGCGCACTGGAGGTTTACGCGTGCGCTTCGCACCCGGTGCTCTCGGGCCCGGCGATTGAACGGATTGCGGCATCACCGCTGAAGCAGCTGGTGGTGACCAACACCATCCCTTTGCAGGAGGCTGCAAAGAAGGTGGACAAGATCAAGGTGCTTTCGATCGCAGGCCTTCTGGGCCGTGCCATCGAGAGCATCCACATGGAGACCAGCGTCAGTTCGCTCTTTAACTAGAGCGGCAGCCGCCGGGTCCATCGCAACACAGCCTGTATGCGCTCAACGCATCGGCAAAGGGAGCGATAAAGCTTTTTAGCGGAATCGGCGCGTAGCGCCGTAAAAACTAAAAGCCCCGTGCCCGAAAGGAAGAAGAGCAATGGCAACCAAGGAAGTAGTCAACGTCGTCGCGACTCCTCGCGAGGGCAAGTTCAACAAAAATGCAGCACGCCGCGTTCGCGTCTCCGGCAAGATCCCCGCCGTCGTCTACGGCGCGGGCAAAGACGCTATCGCCGTCACGGTCGATCCGAAGGCGATCACCAAGATCCTGCACTCCGAGAGCGGTCACAACACCATCTTCGATCTGGATGTGACCGGCAACGGCACCGCCAAGGTCATGATCGTGGACTGGCAGTATGAACCCATCAAGAGCTCGCTGCTCCACATCGACCTGAAGCGCATTGCGATGGACAAGGCGATGCGCGTCAGCGTTCCGATCCATCTCACCGGCACAGCCGTTGGCGTGAAGACGGGTGGTGGCATTCTCGAGCACGTTCTGCGCGAGGTCGAGATCGAGTGCCTCCCCGCCGACATTCCGAGCCATCTCGACGTCGACGTCAGCAACCTCGAGCTCTTCGGTTCGATCCATGTCTCCGATCTCCCGCACTCCGGCTCCATCAAGTTCCTCGGCGACGAGGATGCGACGGTGGCTCACGTGACGGCGATCAAGGAAGAGGTTGTGGAGACGCCGGATGCAACGGCAGCCGCGGCCCCGGCCGAGCCGGAAGTCGCAAAGAAGGGCAAGCAGGATGCGGAAGCCGCGCCTGCTGCTGATGCAGGGAAGAAGTAAAAAAGAATTAAACAAAGCTTTTTATTTTTAGATGTTCTGTTGTTAGACAAACGAAACGGACGGGCGCGTGAAGCTGATAGTCGGTCTTGGAAACCCGGGTATCGAATATCAGTTCACGCCGCACAACGCAGGCTTTCTCGCGGTGGATCGTATCGCGGAACGCAGCGGAGTGCAGCTCACCAACCGCAGGTGCAAGGCGCTTACCGCCATGGCACGCGTTGCGGGGCAGGAGGTCATCCTGGCGAAGCCAGAGACCTTTATGAACCTGAGCGGCAACTCGGTGGGCGCTCTGCTGAACGAGTATGAGCTGAACGAACGAACGGACCTGATCGTGCTCTATGACGATCTGGCGCTTGCGATGGGAACGATTCGCATCCGGGAGCGCGGCAGCTCGGGCGGGCACAACGGAGTGAAATCCATCTCCGGCGTGCTGGGAACGGAAGACTGGATCCGCATCCGCTTGGGCGTCGGGAAGCAGACGCTGGAGGGTGAGCCGGTAAACGCCGGCGGCAAGGATTATCTGCTCTCTCCCATGCGCAAGCAGGAGCTGGCAGTGATGGATGAAGTGCTCGACCGCGCAGCGCAGGCGGCCGAGGTGATCTTGAGCAAGGGCGTCCTTGCTGCAATGAGTGAGTTCAACGGCATGTCGAAGGACAAGCCGGAGTAAAAAGAAATAAACGGAACTGAAGTTTTTAGAAACGAAAGTAAAGCAGCAATATTTTCCACGCTGTGCGCGCAAAACAAACGCGTGCACGGTGCGAACCGAAAGTTCGCAGAAAGAACAACAATGAATCGTGTTTACGAAGTTATGTTTATCGTCCGTCCGGACGCAACCGAAGAGGACCAAGACAAGCTGATCGAAGGCTTTACCGCGACCGTCGCCGGCGGCAACGGCGAAGTGACGGCAGTGGAGAAGCTGGGCCGCCGCCGTCTCGCCTACACCGTGCGCAAGTTCAACGACGGCATCTACATCCTGCTCACCGTGGCAGCCGACGGCCAGCTCATCGCTGAGCTCGAGCGGCGCCTGCGCGTGACGGAGTCCGTCATCAAGTTCATCACCGTCCGCATGGACGAGGAGCAGAAGCGCCTGGCCAAGAAGAAGGCACTCCGCGACTCGAAGGTGAAGCGCAGCGCACAGCCGACCTTTGCACCGCAGTCGGCAGCCGCTCCGCTTACTCCGGCTGAAGTGCCTGCGGAAGCAGCAGCCGAAGCCGCCGTCTAAAGAATCTGCAGGCGGGTATCCGCTCTGCGATAGGGAAACACAACCGCGGCATTCGCCTCTTGAAAATCCAGAGAGCTCAAAGCAGCTCTGGGGCGCAAGGCCGCAGAAAGTAAATCGAGAGGAAACACAATGGCTGACGAAACAAGCACATCCACAACATCCGCCGCAGCACCGGCGGCAACGACAGAACGTCCGGAGCGAGCTGAGCGCACGTTCACAGAACGTCCCGCGGGCGGTGGCCCTGGCGGCCCTCGCGGTCCGCGCCCTGCTGGTGGTCCCGGCGGCGGTCCCGGCGGCCCCGGCGGACGCAAGTTCTTCCGCCGCAAGAAGGTCTGCAAGTTCTGCACGGAGAAGATCGACGCGATCCCGTATCGCGACGTTCGCCTGCTGCAGGGCTTCGTCGCTGAGCGCGGCAAGATCGTGCCGCGCCGTCTCACCGGCGTCTGCACCACGCACCAGCGCCAGTTGAGCGTGGCCATCAAGCAGGCGCGCAACATCGCGCTTCTGCCCTTCGCTGCACGTTTTTAATTTATTGGGCGCTGTCGCGCTCAGGCGGTTGAGCCGCTAAACAAATTGCCTCGGAGATATCCGGGAACAGGATCGGAGAATTGCAATGGAAGTCATTCTGAAGGAAGACGTAGACAAGCTCGGACATCGCGGCGACGTGGTGAAGGTGGCGGACGGCTACGGCCGCAACTATCTTCTGCCGCAGCGGCTCGCGATGGAGGCGACCCTGGCAAACAAGGCCGTCATCGAGCAGATGAAGGCCTCCTCGGTACGCAAGTCTGCCAAGGAGAAGGAACAGGCCGAGGCTCTGCTGGTGCAGGTCAACGCCGTCGAGCTCGAGTTCGAGCGCAAGGTCGGCGAGGCCGACCACATCTTCGGCTCGGTCACATCGGGCGATGTGGCGCACGCGCTGGAGGCCAAGGGCTTCATCATCGACCGCCGCAAGATCTCGCTCGCGCAGCCGCTCCGGCAGCTCGGCGAGTTCGAGGTGCCGGTCAAACTGCACCGCGAGGTCACCGCGCGCGTGAAGGTCATCGTGAAGAGCGATGGCTCCGAGCCCGAGAAGCCGGCGGCTGAAGTGCAAGAGGTCCGCGGCACCTACGCCGGCAAGTTCGACGACGAATAGTCTTCGTTCGAAGACAAATAACAGAAGCGCTCAGGATTGCACCCTCGCGGTGCCGTTCTGAGCGCTTCTTCTGCTTTGCGCGGGACTAATTTGCGTGAGGCTAGCGGCCTTCGCTGAGCCGCCACGCCAGCCGGTCGGGCAGGCCGGCCTCCAGAATGCTCTTCTGCGTAGCGGCCACGTTGTAAGGAACGCGATGGAAGACGACCTCGGCCGTGGGGTCGCCGTCGCGATCATCAAAGAGGGCGAAGCCCGCGCGCCAGTCGAAGTCGCGCGGCTGGCCTACGGAGCCGGGATTGATCAGGTAGCGTGTGCCGCCGAGCATATCGAGCTCCAGCTTCCAGCTCTCCGCCTCGTCTTCGCTGGAGTATGCCGGAATGATCTCCATCCAGCTTTTGCCGTTGGTAGAGAAGCCACCCTGCAGATGCGTGTGACCGAAGAAGGTGACCAGGCTCTTCTGCAGGCGCAACGGGTCGCAGGCATCGTTGAGGCTCACGATGTACTCATCCTCATCCAGCGGCGAGCCATGCACGCAGCCCACTGCGCTTCCGGAGGGATAGATGGGCCCCTGCGGCATGGCGCGCAGCCAATCCATGTTCTCAGGCGTCAGCTGCAGGCTGGTCCAGTACGCGGCTATCGCGGCGATGGGATTGAATCCTTCGGGCGAGGCGATGCCGCTCACGACGCGGTCATGGTTACCGCGCACATGCAGCGTGGCCAGCTCGCGTATGCGTTCAATGACCTCGTTGGGACGCGCGCCGTAGCCCACGGCATCGCCGAGATGCCAGAGCTGGTCGTAGCTGCCGGCAGCAGCAGCGAGTACAGCCTCCAGCGCTTCCAGGTTGCCGTGAATGTCCGAGAGAATAAGTGCGCGCATGGGAGAGTGATCGCTTGTCGAGCGCGACGCTCAATCAGCGCGCCGTCTGGCAGCCTCAATCTTAGCTGGATTTGCGCGAGGCCGCCATTGTGGATTAGGGGGCCACGGTAGCCAGTGGCCGGCTGCGGTCCGTCTGCATCGTCGGCACGGCGGCCAGCAGGCTGCGCGTATAGGCGTGCTGGGGCGCGCGAAAGAGCGTGGCCGCGGGTGCCTGCTCCACGATGCGGCCGTGCTGCATCACCGCCACGCGGTCGGCGGTCTGCGAGACGACGGCGAGATCGTGTGAGATGAAGAGCATCGATAGACCAGAGCGCTCGCGGAGATCGCGGAGCAGCGCCAGGATCTGCGCCTGCACCGTCACATCCAGCGCGGTGGTGGGCTCGTCGGCGATGAGCAGCCGCGGCTTGTTCACGATCGCCAAGGCGATCAGTATGCGCTGCCGCTGCCCGCCGGAGAACTGGTGCGGATAGTCGCGCAGGCGGCGGGCTGCATCTGGAATGGCGACCTGCTGCATCGCCTCCAGCACACGTTTACGGACTTCAGCACGCGGCATTCGCGGATGGTGCGCGTGCACCGCCTCGGCGATCTGTTCACCCACGCGCATGACCGGATTGAGCGCCGTCATGGGCTCCTGAAAGATCATGGCGATCTCGCGTCCGCGATGTGCGCGCATCGTTTCTTCCGGAAGGCTAAGCAGCTCTTCGCCGCCGAAAAAGATCTCACCGCTGGTCACGGCATTCGGCGCAAGCAGCCGCAGGATCGCGAGCGATGTGGCGGATTTTCCCGAACCCGACTCGCCGACCAGCCCAAGCACCTCACCCGGCGCGATCTGGAAGCTGACGTTCTGCACCGCAGGCCGCATGCCTGCCTGCGTGCGGAAGGTGATGGTCAGGTCGCGGACATCGAGCAGGGGAGCCACAAGCCAAATCTATCTCAAAATCCTATGCGGCATATACTTTAACTATGGCATCGCACCTGGACAGAATCGTCGGGCACACACGCGAGGTGGTCGCCGTTCGCAAGGCCGTCGCCGACCTGCCCGCGCTGGAGCGCCGCGCCCGCGAGCATACTCCCCGCGGCTTCGCCCGTGCCCTCAAGGCGCGTGCTGCGAATGGCCCCGCCATCATCGCCGAGTTGAAGAAGGCCTCGCCCTCGAAGGGCATGATCCGCGAAGAGTTTGATGTCGTCGCGCTGGCGAAGGAGCTGGAAGCCGCCGGCGCATCGGCCCTCTCTGTTCTCACTGAAGAAAAGTTCTTCCTCGGCAGCCTGGAAAATCTGGAGAAGGCATCGGCCGCCGTGAAGATCCCGTGCCTGCGCAAAGACTTCATGATCGACGAGTTCCAGGTCCTTGAAGCCCGTGCCTCCGGCGCCGACGCCATTCTGCTCATCGCCGCTTCGCTCACCGACGCCGAGCTCCGCACGCTCCGTGATGCCGCGAAGAAGATGGAGCTGGACACGCTCTGCGAGGTCCACAATCGTGAAGAGCTGGAGCGCGTGCTCGGCTTGGGTTCCGATTGGGGCTGCGATGCCTACGGCGTGAACGCGCGCAATCTTAAGACCTTCGATGTGAGTCTCGACGTAAGCCTCGAACTGCTGGCGATGCTGCCGAAGGATGCCGTCCGCATCGCAGAGAGTGGTATCCACACCGCCAGTGATCTGCAGAAACTCCGCACCGCGGGATACGATGCGTTTCTCGTCGGAGAATCGCTGATGCGCCAAAGCGCACCGGGCGATGCTCTACGCGCGTTGCTGGCAGAACCAGTGAAGGTGTAGCCATGTTCGTAAAGATCTGCGCCCACACCAATCTCGCAGACGCACAGCACTCGGTCGAAGCCGGTGTCGACGCGCTCGGCTTCGTCTTCGCAAAGAGCTCGCGGCAGGTGACGGCGGCGCAGGTCGCCGCCATCACCCACGCGCTTCCGAAATCAGTGAAGAAAATTGGCGTCTTCCACGCCCGTACCGCGGACGAGATCATCCACGACGTTCACGCCGCCGGTCTCACCGGCGCACAGCTTCACTTCGCATTTGACCCCACGGTCATCGCCAGACTCCGCAGGGAGTTCGGCCCGGACTTCTTCCTCATTCAAACTTTGCACTGGACCGTAGATGGCGATGCAGGCCTCGCCGAGAAAAACTTCCGCGAACAGTTGCAGACCGTCGCCCAAGCCGGCAGCGTAGACGCTATCCTGCTTGATACCAAGACCACCACCGCCAGCGGCGGCACCGGCAAGAGCTTCGACTGGAAGCGCGCCCGCGCCGTGCTGGATGCAGACGCCGGCGGCCTGAAGATCATCGTCGCCGGCGGGCTGACTCCCGAAAACGTCCGCGAAGCCATCGCCGCACTCCACCCCTGGGGTGTGGACGTCGCCAGCGGCACGGAGTTCATGCCCGGGATGAAAGATGCCGCCAAAATCCGCGCTTTTGTGGCGGCTGCACGGAGCTAATTGGAGACCCTGTGATGAGCAAACTTTCAAAGGAAGACTTGGAAGATGGCTTGGATTATCACGATGCGGAAGACAGAGTATTTCCAAAAATAAAGGCAAAAATTCTTGCGAAGCAAGAATTAGACAAGAAAGATGTATTGCATATATTGAAGTGGAAGCTTGGCCGTATCAAGGCATCAGACAGTAGAACTATTTCTAACAAAAATTTGCTCATAATCAACAAGGCCATAAGGAGTGCAGGAGTTGGAAATGGCCTTGATGCGCTAGAAGCGTTAATGCAGATTCATGGCATTAAGCTTGCCGTTGCGACTACTATTTTGACAATCTGCTATCCCGAAAAATTCACGATCATTGATTTTCGCGTATTGGAAGTGCTGAATTTATTTCCAGCCACAACTGACGGCTGGACGGCGCAAAAATACGTTGACGAATTTCTTCCTGTAGTCATAAAGCAAAGCGAAAAATGGAATTGTTCATTGCGAAATGCAGACAAGGCTCTTTGGGGGCTTTCGGTAAAGAGACGTTTCGAAGAGATCCTCTGATAAACAGCTGTAATTGTTACGTTTTGGCCCCAATTTGCACATTTTCGCCCCTCGGTCTATCCTGAAAGGGATGACGAACCGCTTCCACTTCGGCTTTATTATCCGCTACTGGCACACAGTAGCGGCTCAGGTGGAGTGTTCCCGGTAAAGTCTACGAATCTGTAGAAGTTTCAGGAAAGCCCAGCGAGCCGCGACCCCAAAGGTTGCGGCTTTTGTTTTGTGCAGTGCAGGAGGGTTTACAAATGGCGACAGCAACGATCACCCCCGGCAGATTCGGCGCCTACGGCGGCCGCTACGTGCCCGAGACGCTGATGGCCGCGCTCGAAGAGCTCGAGCACGCCTACGCGCAGGCCCAGGCCGACCCCGCATTCCACGCCGAGCTCGACGACCTGCTGCACCACTACGTCGGCCGCCCCACGCCGCTCTACTTCGCCAAGCGGCTGACCGAGACGCTCGGCGGAGCAAAAATTTATCTGAAGCGCGAAGACCTTCTGCACACCGGCGCGCACAAGATCAACAACGCGCTCGGCCAGGGTCTGCTCGCCAAGCGCATGGGCAAGCAGCGCATCATCGCCGAGACAGGCGCCGGCCAGCACGGCGTCGCCACCGCTACCGTCTGCGCGCTGTTGGGCTTCGAGTGCGTGATCTACATGGGCGAAGAGGACATGCGCCGGCAGGAGTTGAACGTCTACCGCATGCGGCTTTTAGGCGCGGAGGTGCGCGGCGTGAATTCCGGCAGCTGCACGCTGAAGGACGCCATCAACGAGGCGATGCGCGATTGGGTCACCAACGTCCGCACCACGCACTACCTCCTCGGCAGTGTCCTCGGTGCGCATCCGTACCCGACGATGGTGCGCGACTTCCATCGCGTCATCAGCAGGGAGTCGCGCGCGCAGATCCTCGAAGCCGAAGGCAAGCTGCCCAACGCGATCATCGCCTGCGTCGGCGGCGGCTCAAACGCCATCGGCGCGTTCTACGAGTTCATTCCGGATGCGAACGTCCGCCTCATCGGCGTGGAAGCCGGCGGCCGCGGCAACGGTCTCGGCGAGCACGCAGCACGATTCATGACCAAGGGCGGCGGGCTGCCCGGCGTTCTGCAGGGGACCTATAGCTATGTTTTGCAGGATGATGCCGGCCAGGTCTCGCTCACGCACTCCGTCTCCGCCGGTCTCGACTACGCCTCCGTCGGCCCGGAACACGCGGCTTTGCACGACTCCGGCCGCGCGACGTACACCATGGCGAGCGATGAAGAGGCGCTCGCAGCCACGGTGACACTCTCGCGCACCGAAGGCATTCTGCCCGCGCTTGAGTCTGCACACGCCGTTGCCGAAGCGATCAAGCAGGCGCCGAAGATGGCGAAGAGTGATGTGCTGATGGTCAACGTCTCCGGCCGTGGCGACAAGGATATGGGTATCCTCGCCCGCGAACTGAAGCTCAAGGGAGCCAACCATGCCGATTAGTTTCGCGAACAAAAAGCCCGGCATCGTCGCCTACCTCACCGCAGGCGATCCTGGCCTGAACGAGACACGCGACATCGCGCTTGCCGCCATCGACAATGGCGCCGACGTGATCGAGCTCGGTGTGCCCTTCAGCGATCCGCTTGCCGACGGTCCCGTCATCCAGCGCGCTAGTGAACGCGCTGTGGCACGTGGCGTGCGCCTCGTCGATGTACTTGGCATTGCGAAGGAGCTGCACAAGGCGCGTCCCGCGGCCGGCATCGTGATCTTCTCGTACCTGAACCCGCTGCTGCGCCTCGGCCTGAAGAACTTCTGCGAACGCGCAGCCGAAGCCGGCGCAGACGGCGTGCTGGCTACGGACATGATCGTTGAAGAGGCTGATGAGTATCTGC
>Ga0210398_10006576_pt1 | contig 10677 bp, 12 predicted proteins | sample IncBWC4OmetaG_FD_161047 | JGI IMG/M metagenome (GOLD analysis project Ga0210398, IMG submission 161047) | Forest soil microbial communities from Barre Woods Harvard Forest LTER site, Petersham, Massachusetts, United States - Inc-BW-C-4-O | ecosystem: Environmental > Terrestrial > Soil >... | reverse complement strand
TCTACGTCTGACTCGCAATGCGGCTGCAATGAAAGTCGGCGCGGCTTTGCGCATTTGGCTGAAAAGCTCCGCCTTTACCCACACCAATTCGGCACCTGCTGTCACATTTTGCACGACCAGTGCCTTCACCAAGGCACTTTTTCCAGAGCCTGACTCTCCGATCACATGGCAAGCGCGATTTGCGGCTAATTCGTTGCGCAGTGCTTTGATCTCTGCATTGCGCGGTAGCGTGAGGCCACCAGGAAGTCTCGCCTCAATCTGATCCATCCATTCGCGCGAAAGCGTATGGATAGCTTCCCACACGTTAACGTCGGATGGATCGTCTCGTAGCTGAAATCTGTTCCGAAGTTTTGCCGTAAGGCGCTCCCGCGTAGTTGAACCGCCTGAAGTGCGAAGCTCCAGAGCAATATCCAACAATACTTTCCAAAGCTCACGAGACTTTTCTGCTGTCGAGGTCGCAGGCTGAAGTATTTCGAGACACAGTCCAATGGCCGTCACTTCATTTCTGGAAGTCGCATCTTCAAAATCAAATTCGCGCGGAATCAAACGGGAAAGAACGTGATGCGCAAGCCCCTTATCGCCGCTCAAGTTCGTGTTAGCAAATGCCGAATAAATATTTCTGTGCTTTTTATCAGTTACCTTTTCGTCTAACCGGCGAGGTTTGTCTTCATCGCGGGCTTGCTTACACAATTGGTTAAGCGGTTGGCTTACATCGTTTGATAGTTCGGCGCAAAACAAGCCAAGAGCATCCGCTTCAAGATTAAATACGGGCTTTGCTATTACATTCCACAAATTGTCACGCATTTCAGCGTCACACCCGTTTGCGGTAATCTGGCGGTTACTTTTTACCGAGCAGCCACATTTTACAAGTTTTCCATCCGCGTTCGGAACCGTCAGAAGGAGGTCGCCAAATGGTTCCCAATCCCCAGCTTGGCGTTCGATTCGGTCAATGATTCCCCAGTCGGCTCCCAACGACGATTTACCCGTAAGCATTTCACAAAACAAGAGTGCAGCAACTTTATCCTCAAAAGTAAAACCGGCACCGCTAGCAGACTTTAATGTAGGAACCTTTGTGCCCTTTATCTGCTTTGTTATTTGTTTTTTCTTCTGAACCATAAAGAATATTATTCAACCCAACGTTTGAAGAGTCTCAAGCTGCAATTCTCTTTCGGCACAAAATTCTAACAACGGAAAAAGAGCCTCTCGTGGTATTTTTTTCTTTCCTAAATTAACTCGCAGACTTTTTCCAATTAGAGCAACCCCAGGCTCGACGCAGCCAATTCCTTTTGCAATTATTAATGTTTCCATCTCAATTTTGAGTTTCAGTTCTGGAGAAATTATGCCCGGTGGAATTGCTTTTGTAGGCGGTGCCGGACTGATATTAAGAGAGCCTCCCCTTGTCCAAAAAATGTTTGATATGGAATTGCTCGGCACTCCATAGCTTACATTTCGAGGTGTCCTGCCGTGTCCACAAGCAGAGGTAAATGCATGTCCAAGACTAGTTGCACACAAAATATCGCCGCTTGTAACTTGAACCCGAACCTCTTGTCCATTTGCGATACCTAATTTAGCTGTAGGGTGTGCCATAAGATTTAACCGGAGAAGATTTCCAATTGCCACATCGAACTGCGAGACTTCATTTTTTAGAAAATCTCTTATATCGCTCAAAATATATCCATGTTCAGCCCACTCTTCAGGAGCTAATTGATCGCGTCTGATTTGGTCGTAAAACACATCTAATAAATAGGCATGAGTCGGCACTAATTGTTTTAGGATTTCTATGAAAGATGCCTCTATAGCAGTCTGATTGTTGGGATTCGCAGCCGATGCAAGCAGGGATGCCCACCGTTCCTGCATATCTTCGTTATCTTCAAGAACTGCAGCATCGAGCAATGGAAAAAGAACCCTCATGCTTACAGCTTTAGGACTGAAGCCAGCATCTTTGATGATTATTTCAGTTCTGCGAAGCAGTGCAAGTTCCCGCTGTAATCGGAAATGACGCACATGGTCCCTTACAATTTCACCTGCTTCTTCAAAGCCGGGCCCGAGAAACTTGGCGATGAGTCCTGTCGTTTCTTTTATAGCTTCTTTAACTGCATCCGGGAGCAATGGAATAATTTTCATTTATGTAAATCGCCAAAATTCAGATCGATTAATCATATTTAGAACGGAAGAAATCCACCGCACTCGCAGCAACGATCGAGATATTGCAATTCGTAATTAATGGAAAATGGATGAATACCTGTCGGATTCTCGGCGAGCACGACTTTAACTGCGTCATTAGGGCATTTATAGATGCCGTTTTCGTAAGTAATCCCGATGTCCTTCCCCGCATACCAAATCAAATTCTTCCTATTCTGCTCATCGATTTGAAGGCTGCCAGATAATGATCCAGAAATCGTGTAATCACGATATGCAGAATAATCTCGAGAAAAGAAAACTGATATTTCACCATTATATTCTTGAGGTGCTGTATGTTTAACGAATTTCTCCAGTTGGTAACGGGATCCAGTAAGGTTTTGCATAGTCGCATCAATTGGATTGATGAGACGCAAGCGAACTGCACATGAATGGCAATAATGAATCATTTATAATTTAGTATGTGTCTATTTTACCACAACTCGACATTTTTGGTAGAGTTGATGGCAAATCCTTCGAACGAGTTGGTCAGAAAGATTTGCCCGGGCTGAGGAACAGACTTGATATATTTCCTTTGGATTCAAAACGTAAACACCATCAAAAGGGGCTTTCCGATCCACCATCCATCCAGGCAGCGTTAAAATTGCCGTTACGCCCACATTTTCTCCAACCGCTCCACACAACCATTTTGATAAAGTTCGTGCATTGTTGGCGGCCTGTTCAATTCCGTAGTTGTCAGAACCCCACGGCCATTGAAGAAACTTTCCGTCAAACTGAACCCGATATTCCTTGTTTCCAGATTCGTCCACAGGTTTACGACGAGTTTTAGTTTCAACTACAAATACGCCAGCAGAACCAACCAACACATGATCGATGTTGAAACCGTCGAATGGAACATCGTGATAAATTTCAAAATTAAGTCCCATTAGCCGGGACAATTCCTCTGCAACATATCGTTCTCCGTCAAAACCAAGTTTATAATTTGAACGCTCCGATAAACGTTTGAGAAGCTTAAGCCCCCAAAATCCCGACCATGCGGCTGAAAAGATGAAATCCAACGGCAGGGTTAAAATATTCTTCGTTTGGAAAATCAACTGTCCGAGAGATAGAAGGAGTGGGAAAGCTGTCAGCAGAGCAATTTGTTCAGAGATTTTATCATCCAGTTCTTCGAGTTTGATGCGGAGAGCTTCACCTGCTGGACGCCGCTGCAATTCTTTGAATGGAGCCTTTGCAGAATCCAGTTGCTGCTTCCTTTTTCTGAATATTACAACAAGCATGAATGCGAGTGGTAAAAAGCACAGGATGGCGGCAGTAAGTAAATTCAAATTAATCTGCACGAATCAAGTATTGGACAATTTGTTGTTTGGATGCAAGCCACGCAATATGCATTTAAATCTTTGGAGGCTGAATGATTTTACCAATTTGTCGGCCGATGAATGCTCCGACAGCAATTCCGATTGGGCCGCCGGGAATTCCAAACACACCGCCAACCACGGTGCAGATGTTTGCGTTATCCTTTCTGATTTGTATTTTCTTCGATTTTGATAACGGGGCTCTGGTTGTACCATTCCATCTCCTCGCCGTTGTCGTCGTGTGGTGGCTCTTGTCACGATTGCATTGTATGCAGGCGGCGTATAAATTATTCCCATGATGAGTGCCGCCCTTGGCTTGAGGGCGTGAGTGCTCAACTTCCCATGCACCTTTTTCCCCGGCACATCCATAATTTACGAAGGACAATTTTTTGTGGCAAATATGGCAATAGCCATCGGTCCTGTCATAAATCAACCTGCGTTGCTCGACATCAAATTTCATTTTTAGTTAAGGATGATGATCAATCCAAGAATTGCCCCGCTAGCCCTAATTTAATTTACCACCATCTGTCCAAATCTGGTGTGTCGTTTGAACACCATACAACCCGACTGCGATAAATTATAAAATGGCTGCGGCAGCCCACTGTTCTCCATACAGAGGGTAATAGGGTCACCTCTCCTTTCTTTCGCTTTTGAATCCGCCATGAGGGACTGGCATCCTGGACGAGGCTTAACTGGATCACATCTCTACAACCACAAGGACAGCTTAAGGCGGCAGCCCAGACACAATCTTCGTCGCCAATCTGGTAGATTACATTGGGTTGAAGTAACTTTGGAATATGGTCAAGTTTTTCTGTGCGAAATCGTGCTGGCTCGTCTCTGTGAGACCGAAGCCAGTCAGCAAGCCAACTTCTGAATTTTTGTTTCATGATAAAGCGGGGTTTCCGAGCAGTGGTTGAGCATCGCCGCGCCCAACAAAGCGTGCCAGGAGTTTGCAGGGTGGGCCGTCCGAGAGCCGTAGCCAAGCGCCGTCCGAGAGTGAGAATATTTGATGCCGAAACTCCTCGTTGGGATCACGCCGAAATGGATGCAAACGCGCCAGCATTTCATTTACTGCATGAGTTGCGGCAAATCCATTTACGCTTATAACTGCAGGACGATCTACAGCAATTCCCTTGATATAGCCTTCCTTTTGGAGAGCAGCGTATTGAATGGGATTAGTCCTTTGCATCGCTTGAGCCTGCACTTGATCTGAAGTAATCACTCCCCGAGAGAGCAAACTCGATCCGCCTGGTATGAGATAATGGACAGCACAACAAATTTGCTCGATACCGCCACGGCCATCCGCGTCCAAACGGACACCGACATCGACGTAAGGAACCAAATAATATGTGGCAATCCGGTTCAACATATCCCGACCGTCAGCTGAATCCATACAGCCAAACACAAAGTCACAGCTAGCAAGATCCCTAATTACATCCGGGTGATCCAAATCTTTTGAGTGCGTGTTCACATTTGTTTCAAAACCCATCGCCCGAACAGCATCAGCCAAAGCATCTACTTTTGACCGCTTCATATTGGCGTCATCAATGGTCGAATTAACTATCCGATTCAGATTCTTCGTCTCGATAGTGTCCGGATCGACTAGAACAAGGTGCCCAACACCCAAACGCCCTAGCATTTCCACAACCCAGCTCCCTGTTCCAGAGCATCCAGCCACGCCAATTGAAAGAGAACGCAGTAGATTGTTGGTTCCATCACCGAATGCTTGTCGAGTTCGTAAGTCCAAATCGCTACTTTTGCTAATTAAATTTTGCTGCATAAAGGTCAGGGAATCACCTACAACCATCACCCGTTCAATTGGCTCGAAACCCGTTTTTGCAATCACTTTGCGAGCGTAAATTCTTCCCTCCGGCGTCATGAAGGCACTGATCAGGGATGGTGAGCATTCCAAAATTGCTTCGATGCATTTTCCAAGTTCCAAATCGGATTGATTATCTTGCGTAGAAAATTGTTCATAACCCTTCGGATGAGAGTGGATTTTTAATATTAAAAATCCACGCTTGAGCGCTCTTTCCAAAATCGGAACCAGGAACTTCACATCCCACCGAACTGCAACCTCTGTCCGCAGAATGCATGCATCGAATGGGACTTCTATTATGTCGTGGATGCAGAAAATCTGTCGACCCGCACAAAATAAAGTGCCACACAGCGCAAGAGCCACCGCTTCCCGTCCATCTCCAGGAAAAAGATGATGTTGAAGTCGGACTCGCTGTTCCTCGGTTAATCTCAAGCTGGTTTTGTCTGCCATAATCATTTTTTATCCAACACCATGATCCAGCCAATGCCGCACCAAAAGAATATGGGTGCCTACATTGTGTTGTCCGGCAACCCAGCTGTAATGTCTTGACCAACGCTGCCAAGATTTGCCATCCACCTGCATCAAACATTGAGTCTGTCGGAGAGGCTTGCCGTCTGTCCGCTGAAGATGAGGAAAGAAATAGGCCATATCAAGTCCCGCCACTGGGTAATTGGCTGGAATTTGTATGGCCACCGACCCGCTCGGGTGGTTGTAGCCATGAGGAAACTTGAAATCATGAAGCAGCAACCACTGTCCATTTGGATCCTTAAGAGTCTCCCATTCCACTCCGAGCGAGTCGAGTTGCTCGGCGTCATCTTCAGGCATATGAAATTGACGACGCATAATTTACCCTTCTTGAACCTGGCGCGGCAGAGTGTTGAATCGCTCGATGCCACACTTCGTGAATTCAACAATCTCATTCAACTCGACCGTGTGAAGTCCGCCGCCCTTGGATTTTTCCGTAAGGATAAAATTTTCAGGAGGGGTTTTCACCGCGAGAACCAAGATTTCGCGTCCGGTCATGCTGTGTTGAGAGACGACATAATAACGGTCGTCAATGCGAATGCGATATCGTTTGGCTTTCTGTGGTTTTTTGCCGCATTTGGCATGTTCTTCCAGGTCAATTTCTTCGACGAGTTCTTCCAAAAGCTCCTCGATTTTTTCAACGGTTTTTTCGATTTTGTCCGCTTGATACGGTTTGTCATGTTTACTCATAATTTTGCTTTTTTTGTTAGGTTTTACAAGGGCAACCGCCCTTTATACCACCATAACGATTTAGCGTTTCAAGGACCTTTAAGCGGTTTATAATAATTGGTGTAACGCTCAAACGTTATGTTTGCAATGGAAGACCTAGCTGATGACATATTGCAAGAATCGGTCCCAGTTTCGGGACTGATAACCCGCTCTCACCCAGAACTTGAGAATGATACCGATGATGGCCTGGTCACCTACATGGCCTTCCAGACCACGGATGAAGAGATGGCACTCAAAGCCTGTGAGCAACTGCACAGTCGCCATGCTCGCTTTATGCTGGGTTGGTGCATAAAAAACCGGAATGAAACATTCGGTGAGTCCGCAGAGGATTTTGTAAACAAAACATTTTTTAAGGCGTTCACGGAAGCGGATAAATTTGTCTGCCCAGACAGCGCCGATGGCACCAATCAAGTGTTGGCCTGGCTGTTTCGGATAATGAAAAATCTTTATCTGGATAGCCGTCGGGCCGAAGGACGGCGACCGGTGGCACGTCCAAATGGAGAAGCTGCTTGGCTTGAAGAAATCGAGGAAAGACAGCGAGAATCGGCAGAGCAGGTCCCGACCGGCACCACAGCAGCCATGCGAGCGTTCCTCAAAACACTGTCTCCAAAAGACAAAGAAATCCTGACGTCTACGGCCGAATTTTGGGATCCAAAAAAAGGGGAGGCAGTCATTGATGACGATGTGCGCGAAGGTATTTGCGCTGAATATGGATTGACTGAATCCAGCCTTCGCGTTCGGCGAAAGCGTCTTAAAGACCGTGCTAAAGCTTTCATCCAACAAAACACAAAATAAACAAACACAAAATAAAATAACAATGGAACATATGAAGACCCACAATCGCGAACAGCCAAAAGAGCTTTCGGACGCTGAGTTCGAAGCCGCTCTCCACGCTGCGCTTCGGGATGAGGGTAGTCTCTTCCCCCGCAACGCGGAAGACGTCGCCTCGTTGAAGGCGAGCATGGACATGAATGATGTCCCAACCCCGGACACTCAGAAGTTTCGCCAGCTTCTCCGTCAAGTGGCCAAGAATGATGGTGTCCCAACTAATGATCCCCAGAATATTCGCCAGCTTTTTCGCCGAACGGCGGAGAAGATTGTGAATATCTTTGACACAGACTGGTCTGGTTCAAGTGAAGTTGACGCAAATCTTGAAAAGCTCGCGATGGCGGCTAGAAATGGTGGCGAGATAACCGACGAAATTCGCAAACGCATGGAAGTAGATCGGGCGCAGGCAAAAGAACAAATCAAGAAGAACAATGGCGCTCATTGAACTCCCGCCGGAAAGGCATTCGTTTGTCTCGGAATTGGCCGAAGAAGTATGGCAGACCTATTCCAGAGAACGGCAAGTCTTTTTGGACGGAATCGCCAACGCCGTAGGGACAACTTTGTCCTATGGGGACTACGGAGAGGCCTTCGATGGCTTGCTCGAACACAAGAATGCTAGGTTTCATATTTATTGTAACACCGCCCGAGGACAACCAACCGGATCCCCTCGTGCGCGATTCACAGTCGCGCATGAACTGGGACATTTTTTTATCGACGAGCACCGCAATGCGCTCCTTGCTGGCAAATCACCGCACTTTTCGTTTACCGAACATCCTTCTGATAATCCGGTGGAAACCGAGGCAAATCTTTTTGCCGCAAATCTGTTAATGCCCACCCAAGAATACCGTAAAGCGCTCCTAGAGATTTCATCCGGCCTGAATGGCATCGTCGATGCAGCCAGCACATTTGGCGTTTCCATCCAAAGTTCCGCTCTCCGCTTCACTGCCATCAGCAAGAAACCTTGCGCCATCGTTATGTTCCGTGAAGGTGGTAAGCCTCCTTGGTGGGATATTTCTCCTGAATTGAAAGCGCAAGGTTATGACTGGGTTCAAAAGTTGACTCTAGACAAAATCCCAGTGGATTCTGCAACAGGTTTAGCGATGCGCGATAACCCAACACTTTTGGGATCTGTACGCCAAAACGGAACAGTCGCGAGTGCTTGGTTTAATAGGGTTTTTAAGGGCAGCAAACATGACGAGATGTTCATGGAATCAGCTATGCGCCTTGCTAGCAGGGGTGTTCTGATATTGCTCGAACCTTGTGGAATACGTCGATAAAATAACCCGAACAGCCCCAAAACTGATTCCCAGCATTCAAGCCTTTATTAGCCACCCTCAAAACCATTTCGCGTTCACATTTCGGACAAAACTTTCTTGTCAGCAGAGTCAGAGTTTGTGGAGCTTGTCAACGAGTTCTTGAGCAGAGCCAACTAAACCCAACACTTTTCTCAAGGACAAAACTGCTTTCCTTTGCCACAATCTATTGGTGATGAGATTGAAAGTTTCTGCGGTATTATGACGAAATTCAGGCATGACTTCTTTAAGACTATCAACTACATCTGAAAGAATTCCTCGTATTTCAACAAACGCCTGCTGAACAGTTTCTGATTGTATCTCAACGGCAAAAGGGACGGAGACTTGGCCGTTTGTAATTTGAAAAAATAAAACTGAGGGCCGCGCTTTAGAAAGTTCAATCCCAAATCGTTCCTCAATAAATTGCTGCGAATTTTTGAAATCATCCGAACGGCTGCGCCTGTCAAAGTGATGGAACGAGAATACAGTGAGATATTTTCCAGAAATACAGTCCAGTGCTTTCCAGTAATCTTGGTCGTGAAGGGTTTTGATGATTTCAGGATGGTTGAAATCATAAAGAATGAATGCGAAAGCCAGTGCACGACCTTCTTCATGATGACTATGGCATATATCCAAAAAATAGTGTTTGAAATGCTCAAATGGATAGCCTTCACGCCCACCCTTTCCGCTCAAATAGATTGAAATCATTGTCGTATAAATTTGGAAACAATTGTTAAAGATTGCAAGAATTCAAATGTCTTTTCCTCCACCCAATCATCCCATCACTCCCTATTGACTTTTCTCAACAAAAGCGGCTTAATCCTTCTCATATGAGTTTACTAAATCTATCAGTCCAAACATTACGCAAAGCCGCCGATCTCAAAGAAAAGATTGCGGGCCTAGAAAAACAACTTGCAGTCATTTTAGGCTCTTCAACGAAAACTGCCGCTACCAAAGCTCCGAAGAAGAAGGGTGGAATGAGTGCTGCGGGAAAAGCCAGAATCGCCGCAGCCCAAAAATTACGATGGTCCAAGATCAAAGCAGCGAAGCCGGCAGCCAAGACAGCCAAACCCGCTAAAAAGAAGCGGACGATGAGTGCAGCAGCCAGAGCCAAGATTTCTGCGATGGCAAAAGCACGTTGGAAAAAGGCGAAGGCTGCAGGTAAGAAAACTCTGTAATTCTATTTCAGATCAAGAATGCAGTTCTGCTTAGGCGGGACTGCATTTTTTGTTTAGAGAGAGATTAGCAAGAACAAACTGCCCCATGTGAGAACATCCGCCTCTCTTCAAAGCACGCGGTAGGGTTTAACCCCATAGTCAGAATTCAACGCTTACACCATTGTGTCGAATGTCAAAATCCACAGCAGGCGCCTATGAATGAGCTAAAGAAAGACCACCACCGGTTTGAAAATCCAAATGGTGCAGAACTTCATCATGGTCATCCACCTTACTGGAAACGCGCTCAGCGCGACTGGCGCATCTGGTTCTGCGTGATTGTGATGCTGTTTGCCATGCTGGTCTATGTGGCGACCGGTGGTTTGAGGTGGCGGATTAGTGGCCAGCCGCAGCAATCATCGCAACCGATCTCCGTCCCAGCCGGCAACTGATCGTTGACCACCTTCTGGCAATCTGGATAAAAACGGCATTGCCGTCCGTGCTGGGCATCATTGCGAATTGCCAGCCAGCATTGATTGCAGCATGACAGCCCAATGCTAAAGAATTCACGGAATTAATGGATGCCTGACTTGTGTCGTCTGTGAAAATCTTTCAATGGCATCGAATAGGTTGAAATGAATTGCGTCAAATTTTGCAGCAAGCATAATTGACTAAATCAATCCCTGAACGAATTCAACTTTGCCTCGCAATTTCCATCAAGCAGCCAGCCAACGATATGAATAATCTGTTCTTCCGAATGGCTGTGGTGGTGTCGTTGGTTCTGGTGCAAATGGCGCAAGCACAGGTCGGCAGTGGTTGGACGCAACAAACTTTCAGCA
>Ga0210398_10006575_pt1 | contig 10678 bp, 8 predicted proteins | sample IncBWC4OmetaG_FD_161047 | JGI IMG/M metagenome (GOLD analysis project Ga0210398, IMG submission 161047) | Forest soil microbial communities from Barre Woods Harvard Forest LTER site, Petersham, Massachusetts, United States - Inc-BW-C-4-O | ecosystem: Environmental > Terrestrial > Soil >... | reverse complement strand
ACGCGTACATGCGCCAAGCTAGTGACGCTCATCACTCCGGCCGCAACTGGTTAGATCATCGCGCCGAAGCCCTTTGTTGGTCGCGTAGGAATACGTGATAGGCCGGACAAAAATCGAAACCTCAACAAATGCGCACAACCAACGGCATCCTTTGTGCCGTGCCTCAATGTCGCCTCCGGGCCAGTTTCGGACATGTGAGCCGGCCGTCTGTCCGCACATGCCCTTTGAACCGAACCAATCCCCTGGGCTAAAGTCCATCTGATTAAACAATCAGTGATCGGTGTTCGGATGGCCACCGTTCCTTTGACCAAATATGCGAAATGCGGCGACATCAGCATCGCTTACCAAGTTGTGGGCGACGCCCCCCTCGACGTCATAATCGTGCTGGGCGGCATCTCGAATATCGAGGTGTTCTGGGAACTTCCTGAATTTGCCGCGTGGATCACCCGATTGGCATCCTTTTGCCGCGTCATACTGTTCGATAAGCGTGGATTTGGGATGTCCGATCGGGACGTCGATTCAACTTTGGAAGAGCGGATGGAAGACATCCACTCTGTCCTCGATGCTGTCGGTGCGAGCCGTGTCGCTGTCTACGGAGTTTCTGAAGGTGGTCCTCTCGCAATTCTCTTTGCGGCGACCTACCCGGAGCGAGTGCAAGCTCTCGTGCTGGACTCGAGTTTTGCGCGTGCGACTGCTGCACCGGATTATCCGGAAGGTGCTGAACAGCAACCAGTCTTCGAGCTGATGCGGAAAACGATCGATCATGCGTGGGGCGAAGGTGAGTCGATCGCATTCTTTGCGCCCTCAGTTAAGAATATTCCGGCTGCGCGGCAATTCTTTGCCAAGCTGGAACGCATGTCGGCCAGCCCGCGGATGGCGCGCAAGGCGTGGGATTGGATGTGGGAGCTTGATGTCCGGCCGGTGGCGCGCGCGTTGCGGGTACCAACCCTGGTGCTTCACCGGACAGGCGATCACGCGATACTGGTTTCGAATAGCCATTGGCTGGCGCGGAATATTCCCGGCGCTCGGCTTTTCGAGCAACCCGGAATTGATCATGCTCCGTGGCGATCAAATGTCGTCAGCGATCTCATTGAAGAGGTGCGGCATTTCCTGACGGGGTCACGCGGCCCTGTGGAAAGAGATCGAGTTCTGGCCACTGTGCTTTTCACCGATATCGTCGGCTCGACTGAAAAAGCCGCCGCGCTCGGAGACCACAACTGGCGCGATCTTCTCGATAATCATCACGCTGTCGTCCGTAGTAACCTCGCGCGCTTTCGCGGCCATGAGATCAAAACGACCGGCGATGGCATCCTTGCTACCTTCGACGGCCCGGCGCGCGGTGTGCGCTGCGCCTGCGCCATTGCTGATGAGATCAAGCCCCTTGGGATCGAGGTCCGGGCAGGGCTCCATACTGGCGAATGCGAAATGATCGATAAGGATGTAGGCGGTATTGCCGTTCACATCGGCGCGCGCGTCGCGGCGCTCGCTGGCGCCAGCGAGGTATTGGTGTCGAGCACGGTCAAGGACCTTGTAGCGGGTTCAGGTCTGCGTTTCGCCGATCGCGGGAACCAGTCGCTTAAGGGGGTCCCCGGCGAATGGCGTATCTTCGCGGTCGAACGGTAAAAAACTCCCTGCTTAAAAATCTATCCAGTGTAACCACCGCCGTTTTTAAGTCGCTTGTGGGTCAACGTCAGAAATCAGCTGATACCACCGACACGTCTGCTAAGCCCCCAAGAGCAGACTAATATCGGACATCGCGTGACGTCGGCGTCGTGACAATAGCGGAAGTCGATCGGTTCATTCGATCACCTTGTGGGCGAGCCCAGCAGCGTAATGGGAAAGTTGAGGTTGAACGCATTCGCGGCCTTGACGAGCACCTCAATCATCAGCGTTTCAACTTTGAAATTGACAGCGATCGAGGCCGGGCCAGCTCGATCCGGAAGGTGTTCGCCATGTCCTGCGAGGTCGCGCGCAATGATCTATCGGCTTTTGCTCCAAACATTCAGGTACTTTCACTTGCCATGCCGTCTATGGTGGCAATAGCGTAGCCGTGCATGGATCGTAACAGTAGAACCAGTCGGTATCGGTCGGTCCTCGCATCCAGCTGTTTTCGATGGAGATGCGCTGCACCTCGGCGACGCGCGGGATACGAGTTCGTTCGTAACAGCGGAAGGCTTCCCCGGCGTCCTCAAAGATCGTCAGACAGCGGCTCAGGATAGCGGCATCTTCCACCGCCATGGCTCCGCCCGCAGCCATAAACGGCCGCATCGGGTGGCAGGCGTCGCCGAGCAGCACGATGCGGCTGCCGCTCCAGCGGTCGTCGCGTTCGCGGTCGTAGATCGGCCACACGCTCACGTCCTCAGCGGCTTCGAGCACGCGGCGAAGGTCGTCGTGAAAGCCGGCAAACGCCGCCATCAGTGCTTCACGCGAGGACGGCAGCGACAGCTCATCGCTATCCCATGCCGCGGCGGGAACAACGCCGATAACATAGATTTCGTCGCGTTTGCTGCTCATGAAATATGGCAGGATGTGCCGATCCCGGCCCCACCATTTGGTACAATCCGGAATTTTGAAGCCGCCCAAGCGATCGGTCGGGAAGATCGCGCGATGCGCGACCGCGCCGACGAAACGCGGCGGCTCATCGTCGAGGAGATATTCGCGCACCTTCGAGCGAATGCCGTCCGCGCCGATGACAACATCGGCGTCCACGCGCGCGCCGTTGGCGAACGACAGCCGTACGCCGTCGTCCCTCTCCTCCAGGCCGATCAGGCGGTGATTGAACGCAATCGTGTTTGCGGCCACGGCCCGCTCGAGGACCGCGTGCAGATCGCCCCGATGGATATTCAGATAAGGACCGCCGAAATGAGCCTCGCTCGCCGCGTCGAAAACGATCTCGTACATCGTCTCGCCGGTGTCCCAGGCGCGGCTGATGTAGCAATGCGGTGTTATCCCGGCCGCCACCAGAGCGCGTTCGATACCGAGCCGGCGCAGCGCTTTTGTGACGTTGGCGCTGAGGATAATTCCGGCGCCGATGCGGGAGAACGTCGGAGCCTGTTCATAGATGGTGACGGTGAAACCCGTGCGCTGCAAAAAGCCGGCCACGCTCAAGCCGCCGAGGCCGGCGCCGATTACCGCAATCCGGGTATCGCCTTGCATCGGCTGCTATGCGGCGGCGGTGCTTCTCTTGGCCTCCAAGCGGGCAATCACTTCGTTGGTGTTGAGGACGTCGCCAAAATACTCGAAGAAGTTGTCGAGCGCGGCAGTGTGCGCTTCCTGGCTCGAGGAGGCATTGCAGTCGGACACCATGATGGTACGAAAATTGTGCATCATCGCGCCCTGCGCCGATGCTTGGCAGCAGACATTGGTGTAGATGCCGGCGATGAGCACGTATTCGATGCCGTCGTTCTTCAGACGCGCCGGAAGATCCGATGAGCCTGGCGCGAAGGCCGAGTAGAGCGTTTTGACAATATTCAGGTCTTCGGGGCGAACGTCCAATGTCGGCCAGAGCGCAAAGCCGTCGGCTCCGAATTCCATGGCCTGCAACCGTACCTCGGCACGCTCTGGCGACAGCAATTCGTGGCGCACCGACCATGAACGCCGTGTGTTGGTGGTCGTCGTCTGCACCCAGACGACGCGGCCGCCGCGTTCGCGCATCGCCGCGGCAAGCCGGTTGATCGACGACACGATCTCGCGCCCGCTTTCGGCTTCGCCCTGCGAACCGGGGGCCATGAAATAATTCTGCATGTCGATCACGACCAGGATGGCACGGTTCGCGGGAATGACCGGCCACGGATGCGGTGTGCCTCGCTCGTCGACCGCGATCGCCATCAGCTTATCGGAAATGGTGTAGTCAGCCATTCATGCCTCCGTTTCCCGGACGACGACGTCTGGGTGTGGATTAGGCGGGCAAACTTGATGATGGTCAAGCCGTTTCCGAACGCAACTGCGCTTGCGCTCGCTGCAAGACGCGCGGCTGATGGATATTGGGCGCGGCAAGTTGCCGGTATCGCCCCTCCGACATACCGCGCGCCCATTGCGCCATTGCTTGCCGTGCGCTAGGTCTCACGGACGCAAGACTTGTGCACGAGACTTGCGAGGCTTACGCGCGTTCATCGATCGACCGCCGGGCTCCATTCGGTCGACAGCGAAACTGGATCACGCTGATTCGAGTGGCGAGATGGAGTCGGCACGAGATACAGCCCTTCCGCTTGCGAATGTCGACAGCCTGGCGGCGGCTTCGGCGATCGTGCACGATGCGGTCGACACGACGCCCTCCGAGCCGGTGCTTGAGGTACGATCCGTCGTCAAAAATTACGGTTCGACCAGGGCGTTGCAGGGCGCCGATCTGGTGTTGCGCGCCGGACGCATTCACGCGCTGATGGGCGAGAATGGCGCGGGCAAGAGCACGCTGGTCAAAATCCTTGTTGGCGCCACTGCGCCTTCGGCCGGCACCATCACCTTGCACGGGCGGACGGTGAAATTCGCCGGCGTTGCCGATGCGATCGCGGCCGGCATCGTGCCGATTTACCAGCAGTCGACACTGTTTTCCAACCTCACCGTACTGGAAAATCTGTTCGGCTTCGAGATCGCGACACGGCCCGGCTTCGCCAACTTCAACAATGCCAAGCGCCGACTGCTGGCGCAGTGCATGCTGGATCGCATTGGCCTTGCGGTCGAACTGGATCGGCCGGTCGCATCGCTGTCGCTTGGTGAGAAGCAGCTTCTCGAAATCGCCCGCGGACTCGGCCGTGAATGCAAAGTGCTTGTTCTCGACGAGCCGACAGCCGCGCTGAGCCAGGCAGACACAAGCCGACTGTTTTCGACGCTGCGGCGGCTGGCAGAGCATAGCGTCGCCATCCTCTATATCAGTCACAAGACTGACGAGATCCAGAAAATCGCCGATGAAATCACCGTGTTACGCGATGGCGTTTCCGTCCTCGCCGCTGCGCCGCTCAAGTCGACGTCCATTCAATCGATCGTCAATGCAATGGTCGGCCATGCCTTCAACGTCGGCGAAAAGAACCTACCGGCCGTCGCTGCACCCGTGCTCACACTCGACCGCGCAACGAGAGCCGTCGGCGACCCGGAGGTTTCGCTCGTCGTGCGCAGGTCCGAAATCCTCGGAATTGCCGGACTTGCCGGCTCCGGTGCAGAAGATATCGGCGCCATCTTGGCGGGTGCGTTGCCCTGCGTCTCCGGCACCCTGCACATCGATGGGCAGCCGCTCAACTGCCTAGGCGATCGCGCTGCGGCGGTGTCGGCCGGCATCGGGTACGTGCCGCCCGATCGTATCGCGAACGGCCTGTTTCCACGGCACATCGCGCTCCTTAACGCATCGGCATCGATCCTCGCTCATCTCAGCCGCTTCGGATGGATCAACAGGCGCAAAGAGATCGCGCGGCTGTCGCAAGTTCTCGCCAACGTCAGGCTGACGCCGAACGAACCCTGGCGGCTGATCGAGGAATTCAGCGGCGGCAATCAGCAGAAAATCCTGCTCGCTCGCAACCTTGCCCTGGTCGGGATCAAGGCGCTGGTCCTGGTCGAGCCAACGCGCGGGGTCGATGTCGGCGCGCGCGACGTCATTCACGAACAGATCATGGCAGCCGCGCGAAACGGATCAGCCATCGCGCTGGTTTCGACCGACCTCGAGGAGCTCACCAGCCTTTCGCATCGCATCGTGATCGTTCGCGGGCGGCGCATCGCGACCGAATTGCCGCATCTGAGCACTCCGTCAGTCGTCGCCAAAGCCATGCTGGGTGAAATCTGATGACACACGTTTCGGCGCCCAGCTGGAAGGCGAGACAGCCATTGCCACGTTCGACATGGGTGCTGGCGATTATCCTTGTCGTCGGCTGGATTTTCTTGCCCGGCTTTTCCAGTATCGATAATGCGACCAATGTGCTGCGCGTCGCCGCGATCCTCGCGCTGGCCACCTACGGCCAAACGATCGTGCTGATTTCGGGAGGTATCGAGTTTTCCATCGGCTCATCGGTTGCACTGTGCAGCGTAACCAGCGTGCTGGCGCTGCAATATTGGCCGATAGGCCCGGCGTTTCTTGTCGGCTTCGTCACAATCCTCGCCGTCGGCATCATCAACGGCCTGCTAATTTCCTATTTGCGCCTGTCTGCCTTCCTGGTGACTTTGGGCATGCTGCTCCTGGTGCACGGGCTCGCTGCCATTGTGGTCGGCGGATTGCCGGTCGAAGCGCCGGACCGCGAGGGCATCCATGCGCTAAGCGGCGGCGCAGTCCTTGGAATCCCGGTCCCGGTGCTGCTGGCCGCGGCCGGTGCCATCCTTCTTCATCTGCTTCTTGAGCGAACGATCCTTGGCCGCTCATGGTTTCTGATCGGCTCGAGCGCGCCCGCGGCAGAGATGACCGGTATCAAGGTCGGCCGCATCGTATTTCTGGCCTATTTCGTGGCCGCATGCTTTGTTGGTCTTGCGGGCCTCATTCTCACGTCCAGGGTCGCCGCGGGCGAGCCGAACCTCTATCCCACTCTGCCCTTTGAGAGCATGGCAGCCTGCGCCATCGGCGGCATTCCTCTCAGCGGCGGCCGCGGCTCGGCGCTCAACGCCGTGATCGGCGTTCTGGTTATCGCCGTCCTCAACAACGCCATCGTTCTTCTTAACTACCCGGCCTACACCCAATTGGCACTGCTCGGCGTCATCATGATCGGCGCGGTGATGGCACAAGGCTTTCCTGCGTTGAAGAGTCTGTCATGGTCTCGCTCGCGGTAGCTCGCAATTCCCGCGGCAAGTCGGCCCTCGGTTGGCTGTTGCGCGAACAAATGCGCTATACCATCGGCGTTTTCGCCTGCATCCTCGTGGCCGCAATCTTCTCGGCCCTGTTTCCCCATTTCGGGACGCTCGATAATGCGGCGAACATTCTTTCCCTTTTTGGCCCGCTGGCGATTCTTTCAGTCGGCCAGATGATGGTGGTCTTGATCCGCGGCTTCGACCTTTCCGTCGGCTCGGTGCTGGCGCTGGCGACGGTGGTCGCCGCACAAGCCATGAATGCGGTCGGGCTCCTGGGGTTGGTCGCGGCCCCGCTCATCGGGCTCGCCTTCGGTGTCCTCAACGGTTCGCTGGTGAGCTACTTCCGCGTGCAACCGGTCATCGCGACACTCGGAACGCTATTGTTGGCGCGCGGCATTGCGCTGTTGGCGGCCGACAACGGCCAGGCGATCATGATCAGCGGCGACAGCCAAATGGTCCTGCTGGATCTTCAGGTGGCAACCCTTGGGGGCTTGCCGCTCAGTGCCGTCTTTGCCGCCGCGGTGTTTGCCTTGGTCGCATTTATCCTCTATGCGACCCGTTTCGGGCGGCGCCTGCTGATGGTTGGCGGCGATCCTTCCTCAGCCGCATTGGTCGGCGTTCGCGTCCGTACCGTCACCGTCGCCGCCTACGGCCTGTGCGGGTCATGCGCCGGCTTAACCGCTATTCTGATCATGATGCGCACCGGATTGGGACTTCCCACCGAAGGCATGGGCATGGAAATCCAGTCGCTTGCCGGAGCAGTCATCGGCGGCACCCAGCTCTCCGGCGGCTACGCAAACCCCCTGGGCGTCTTTTTCGCGGCGCTCTTCATCCAGACCACGCAATCAGGGTTGAGTTTCAGCGGCATCTCTCCTTATGCGGCGGAAATGGTGATGGGCGGTTCGATCCTGCTCGCAGGGTTGCTCGACCAAGTCTCGCAGCGTATCTTTCACATGCGGCAGCCGGTCGGATGAAGGGAAAGCAAAGATGCGTGTTGATTTGACAGCGGCACTGCGGGCTTTTGGTTTTGCCGCAGCTCTTTATTGTCTCGGGTTCGTCCCCGCAAAAGCGGCCGACGTCACCATCGGCTATTCGGTTCCGTCCATGGGCTCGGCATTTTGGACATCCGCGACCTACGGCGTGGAGAAGGAAGCGGAAGCAAGCGGCACCAAATTAATCAAGGTCGATGCCGGCAGCGACAACAACGTCGCCCAGCAAATTGGCCAGATCCAGGACCTCATCCAGCGGCATGTGAACGCTATCATCATCGGCGCGGCGAATGACAATGCTTTGAAGCCCATCGCCGAACGTGCCATCGCCCTTGGCATCCCGGTCATTGGATTTTCCACGCCGCCAAACACCGACAAGATGGCGTCGTATATCGGCGCCGATCACTACGACATGGGGCGCTTGCAGGCCGAATGCATGGGGAAGGCAATCGGCAGCAAGGGCAAAGTGGCGATGATGTCGTTCATCACCGGTCAGGTCTGGGCCGACCTGCGCGCCAAGGGCTTCAAGGAGACAATGGCCAAAGAATTTCCGGACGTGTCGATCGTCGCTGAAAATCGGCTTGCGACCACGCGCGCCGAATCGATCACGCTGACGGAGGATTGGATCCAGCGCTTTCCGGACCTTGCCGGCATCTACACGACGATCGATGACATGGCCGGCGGTGTCGTGCCGACGCTCAAAGCCGCGAAGAAATCGACTGTCGTGACCACCTCGAACCTAAGCCCGGCGGCGCAGAAAATGATTCATGACGGCGACCTGCCGTGCACGTCGATACAAAAGATCGTCGAGCAGGGCCGCAATGCGCTGCAACAGGCGGTAAAAGCCGCGAATAAAGAACCGACCGCGAAGACCATTTTGCTGCCGGCACTGCTGGTCACCAAAGAGAATATCGACACTGTCGATTTGAGCTCGGTTTCGGCTCCTGAAGGTTATCGTCCTTGAACAGGTGCTAACGACAGCGACTTTGATCTTGAGCCATCATTGGTGTGGGACGACTCGCGCCAATAAAGCGCGACTCAGCGGCCGACCGCCAGCAAAAGCTTTCCCGACACGCGGCGCGATTCCAGGCGCTGGTGCATGGCCGCGGACTGATCGAAGGGGAATACGGTTTCAATTGGTACTTTCAGCCAGCCATCGCTTATTGCCCGCAGGAGATAAGCAATCGCCTCGCGCCAAGCCGGTGTGGTCGGATCGAACTTGCCGAGACTGAAGCGGGTGAAGGTTTGCGACCGTTCCATCAAGCTCTGGCGGATGTTGTCGAGTGGCGCTCCTTCCGCCTCGCCGATGTTGATGAGGTGTCCGAGTGCACGGACCGCAGCGAAGCTGCGGTCCAGCGTCTTTCCGCCAAGCGAATCGATCAGCAGGTCGACGCCCTTGCCGCCCGTTAGAGCCAGCGCCGTGGCGACGAAGTCCTCGTTGCCGGCGACGACGACCTTTTCGGCACCGTACGTGAGCGCGAGCTTCTCCTTGCCTGGCGTGCCGACCGTGCCAATGACGCGGGCGCCGGCGCGAACCGCGAGCTGCGTACAGTAAAGGCCGACGCCGCCACCAATGGCGTGGACCAGGACCGTATCGCCCGGTCGCAGATGAGACACCGTAAACAGCATGTGATACGCGGTCAGTGCCTGGATCGGGAAAGCGGCCGCCGTAGCGAGCTCGATCTCCTGCGGCAGAGCAATCAACATGTCCGCGGAAGCCAGGCACATCTGCGCATAGCCGCCGCACGGGAGCAGCGCGGCGACGCGGTCGCCGAGCTTAATTCCGCGTACGTCCGATCCGAGCGCGGTGACAGTTCCCGCTACTTCGTAACCTGGAATGATCGGATATTTGACTGGGAACGAGTAGGTGCCGCTGCGCATCTGCGTATCACCCCAGTTGCAGCCGGCGATGGAAACGCTAACAACGACCTTATCTGTTCCGGGCTGTGGATCCGCCACCTCGGTGATAACGAGCTTGTCGTACCCGCCCGGATCGGCCACCACCACTGCCTTCATGCTCGGTCCTGGATCGCGTCTGTCGAGCCAAAACAAGCGGTAGTGCAATGCCCGCGAGTAACCCATTTCGTAATGGTGACTGCCAGCAGACCTTCTGCTGCATCGCTAGCGCGGCACGCAACCAGTGTTGGACTACTAAAGCGTGTATTCATATATCGCCAATAATGACACCCGACCTGATCAACGTCCTCTTTGGTCTAGCACTGATGGTGGCGGCTCGGATTTCCGACCGCATCGGAGATAGGTTTCAGGTCTCCTCCGGCCGCCTTGCGAATACGCAAGGCCGAACACTCGGCACACTCGATAATTGTCGCCACGTCGAAGTGTAAGAGCTTGCCGTGGCGTTTGATAATTCGGCCGTCCACAAGCACAGTATCGACGTTGGCGGGGCTGCCGGATTGCACGATCGTGGTCTCGATATTGGCTAGCGGCGCAATGTTTAATTCGTCGGTGCGCACGAGAATAACATCGGCGCGCTTGCCGGGAGTGACCGATCCGATCAAGTCGCCGAGTCCGAGCGCACGGGCGCCGTTTATGGTCGCCATTTCAATTACTTCATAAAAGCTCAGCGGCGGAATGCTTTCGGTCTCAGTTTCCTTCCAGGGAATGGACATGTTCCAGGCAAATCGCATGTTCTCAAACATGTTAGGCGGCGCAATCGAGGTCGCGTCGGAAGACAGCGTGATCAGCACGCCGGCGCCGCGTGCCTTCATGAGCGCGACCCGCGGATCGCCGTGTTCGCCGAAGCGGAACTCGGAGTGTGTGGAAAACGTAAGCGGAGTTCTGGTACGGGCCATGGCCGCGCGATCGCTATCGGTGGCAGCGAGATAATGCGAAATCATAAATGATGGACCAAGATAGCCACGGCGCTCGTAATCAGCCGCATCGTCAAGATTGGGCCGGACCTGCGTCGCATG
>Ga0210398_10006573_pt1 | contig 10683 bp, 9 predicted proteins | sample IncBWC4OmetaG_FD_161047 | JGI IMG/M metagenome (GOLD analysis project Ga0210398, IMG submission 161047) | Forest soil microbial communities from Barre Woods Harvard Forest LTER site, Petersham, Massachusetts, United States - Inc-BW-C-4-O | ecosystem: Environmental > Terrestrial > Soil >... | reverse complement strand
TTGGCGTCTGGGCAGCGGTCTGCTTCGCGTCGCAGTTCAAGCTGCGCGGCCTCGCGCGGACGCTGTTTGTGCTGCCGATGATGGCGACGCCGGTGGCGATCGCGCTGGTGTGGACGATGATGTTTCACCCGCAGCTTGGCGTGCTCAACTACCTGCTGACGTCGGTCGGACTGCCGCCGTCAAGCTGGGTCTATGACAGCAGCACCGTGATCCCCACGCTGATCATGGTGGAGACCTGGCAGTGGACGCCACTGGTCATGCTGATTGTGCTGGGCGGCATCGCCAGCCTGCCGCAGGAGCCGTATGAGGCAGCAATCCTCGACGGCGCCGGCGCCTGGCAGATGTTCCGCCATATAACGTTGCCGCTGGTCTGGCCGTTCATCATGGTCGCCGCCATCATCCGGCTGATCGATGCGTTGAAGACGTTCGACACAATTTATGTGATCACGCTGGGCGGCCCAGGCACCTCAAGCGAGACACTCAACATCCTGCTGTACCAGACGGCCTTCGCCTATTACGATCTCGGCTATGGCTCCGCCATCGTCGTCGTATTCTTCCTGCTGATCCTGCTGATCAGCATGCTGCTGCTGCGTGTCCGACAGCGCGAGGCGTGGCGGTGAAGCGTTATCGCTTCAGGCGCTGGCTTGGCCGAGTCGGACTCTACGCCTCGGTCATCCTGCTGGTGTCGCCGGCGGTGTTGTTCTTCTTGTGGATGCTGTCGCTGTCGCTGAAGAACGAGCTCGACAACACCGCGTATCCGCCGGTGTTCATTCCGCATCCGCCGACGCTGGCGAACTTCGTCGACGTGTTCGAGAAGAACGACTTCCTCACCTACACGATCAATTCGGTGATCGTGTCGTTCTCGGCGACCGGGCTGGCGCTGCTGCTCGGCGTGCCGGCCGGCTACGGCATCGCCAAGGCCAAGGCCACCAAGGCGGCAGCGTTGATCCTGGTCGCGCGAGTCACGCCCGGTCTCTCCTACCTGATCCCGCTGTTCCTCATGTTCCAGTGGCTCGGCATGATTGGCACGCTGACGCCGCTGGTGATCACGCACCTGGTTATCACGGTGCCGATCGTGGTCTGGGTCATGATCGGCTTCTTCGAGGGTTTGCCCGGCGAACTGGAGGAGGCCGCGCTGGTCGATGGTGCGACGATCTGGCAGGCCTTCCTGCATGTCGCGATGCCGCTGGCGCGCCCCGGCATCATGGTTGCGACAATCCTGTCGTTCATCTTCTCATGGAACAACTTCATCTTCGGCGTGGTTCTGGCGGGCCGGACGACGCGGACATTGCCGGTTGCGGTCTACAACGTGCTGACCTTCGAGCAGATCAGTTGGGGCCCGCTTGCCGCGGCCGCGCTGGTCGTGACCGCACCGGTACTGCTGCTGACGCTGCTGATGCAGAAGGAAATCGTCGCCGGCCTGACCGCGGGTGGCGTGAAGGGCGGCTGAGTTCTATAAGCCGATAGAGCCTGACAGGAGGAAACGAATGATCCGCCGCCGCCGATTGCTGGCCGCAGCCGCGTCTGCCCTGGCAGCGCCCGCCATCGTGGAGCGGGCCAACGCCCAGTCCGCATTCGACTGGAAGCAGTTCAAGGGCCAGTCGGTCGAGGTGAACTACCAGCTCTCGCCGCGCGGCGATGTCGCCAAGGCGCATATCAAGGATTTCGAGGAACTGACCGGCATCAGGGTCGGCTTCGAGCAGATCCCCGAGCAGCAGCAACGTCCGAAGGTCGCCATGGAGATGGCCACCGGCCATCCCAGCTTTGACGTGGTCAATGTCGGTATGCACGTGCAGAAGCGACTGATCGAACGGGCCAAGTGGATGGAGGATCTCAATACCTTCATTGCCGACAAGACATTGACACCTCCTGACTTCGACCAGGCGGATTTCAGCAAGCCGTCGATGGAGGTGGCGACCGGTCCTGATGGCAAGCTCAACGTGCTGCCGTTGAACCAGGATTTGTTCATCATCTACTGGAACAAAGAGCTGTTTGCGCAGAAGGGTCTTCAGAAGCCTCCTGAGACTCTCGATGAGATGATGACGATGGCGCATCAGCTCACCGACGCGCCGAAGGGCGTGTATGGCTTTGTGGGCCGCGGCCTGAAGAACGCCAACATGACATTCTGGGACGACATCCTGCTGAAATGGGACCAGGAGACAGTGACGCCGGACGGCAAGAAACTGCTGACCGATACGCCGGCGGCAATCGAGGCGGCAGCCTGGTACCAGAAGATCATGCGTGAGTGCGCGCCGCCCGGGGTGATCGGTTTCAACTGGAACGAATGCCAGACGACGTTCATGCAGGGCAGGGCGGCGATGTGGTGGGACGGGATCGGCTTTTCCGCTCCCTTGATCGATCCGAACAAGTCGAAGGTGGTCGGCAAGGTCGGGTTCGCGCCGGATCCCGCCGGCAGGGTGCGCAACTGCGCGACCTTCATCGACGGCCTCGGAATTCCGGCTACCGCGAAGAACAAGAAGCCCGCCTGGCTGTTCGTGCAGTGGGTTACCGGCAAGAAGATGTTGACCGAGGTTCTGCGCACCGGTTCGGGAACGCCGCCGCGGTTGTCCTGCTACGCCGATACAGGCGTGGTCAAGGCAAGCGCATTTCCGCCGGAGTGGTTCGAGACTACAGCGACCAGCCTGAAGATGGCTCGATCGGGGTTGCCGGTCATCGTGCCGGTGACCGAGTTCCGTGACACGATCGGCACGGCAATCACGAATGTCGTCGCCGGCGCGGATCCGGCGACCGAACTGAAGAAGGCGACTGCGGCGTTTCAGCCGGTGCTCGACAAGTCGAACGAGGCGTAGGCCCCTCCCTTGCGGGAGGGGCAGGGGTTGTCAGCCGCCGAGGAACTTCTCGGTCCAGCTCTTGTAGTCACCTTCGCGCGTGACGCGCCGCATTGTCTCTGGCGAAGCTATGCCCTGAAGATCGCCGGGCTTGGTCCCTTCGCGCAGCGCCTTCAGCGTATTGTAAACCGCCTGCACCGCGGAGGAGAATGGCTGATGTCCCTGCAACGCAACCCGCACGCGGCGGCTCGCCATGTACTCGCGGTCGAGCCCATCGCGACCGCCGCCCATCATCAACGGCAACTTCACCGCAGAGGAGATTGCATCGAGCTGTTCGCGGGTGACGCCGCCGGCGAAGAACAGCGCATCGACGCCAGCCTGCTCATACGCCTTGGCGCGACGCAGCACATCCTCAGTCCCGGCGATCGCCGCGGCGCTGGTGCGTCCGACGATGACGAATGACGGATCCTCGCGTGCGGCAACCGCGGCGCGCATCTTGCCAATGCCTTCCTCGAGCGAGATCAGGCTCGGCTTCTTCTCGCCATAAGCCTTCGGCAACAGCGTGTCCTCGATGCACATTGCCGCGACGCCCGCAGTTTCGAGTTCCTGCACCGTGCGCATCACGTTCAGCGCGTTGCCGTAGCCGTGATCGGCATCGACCAGCAGCGGCAGCTTGCCGGCGCGGTTGATGCGGTAGGCCTGTTGGGCGAATTCCGTGAGTGTCAGCACGATCAGGTCGGGCGCGCCGAGTACTGTAAAGGAAGCGATCGAACCGGCGAACATGCCGACTTCAAATCCCAGCTCCTCGGCGATCCGCGCGGATATCGGATCGAACACCGAACCCGGATGGATGCATTGATCGCCCGCGAGTACCGCGCGGAAACGTTGGCGCCGATCGGTCCAGTGCATATTTGTCTCCTCCTGCCTGTCAGCCCGCCAACACGCCGGCGATCGCGCCGCTCATGCAGGTGGCGAGCGTGCCGGACAGGATCGAGCGCATGCCGAGAGCGACCACTTCATGCCGCCGCTCGGGCACCATCACGCCCAATCCGCCGATCACGATTCCCAGGCTGCCGAAATTCGCGAAGCCGCACAATGCGTAGGTCAGGATCAGCCGCGAGCGTGGCGTGAAGGTGTCGGGCGGCAGCGCGGAGAAATTCACATAGGCGACAAACTCGTTCAGCACCGTTTTCGTGCCCATCAGCGTCGCAGCGGTGCCGGCTTCGCTCCACGGCAGGCCGATCAGCCACATCACCGGGCGGAACGGCCAGGCGAAAATCCGTTGCAACGTGATGGCGCCGTCGCCCCAGTGCGGCAACTCGCCAAGTGCCGCGTTGACGAGTGCAACGAAGGCGACGGCGACCAGCAAGGTCGCGACGATGCCGACCAGCACGGGAACGCCATCGACGGTGCCCTTCACCAGCGCGTCCAGCGCGCTGAGTGGCGGATCCTCTATGACCAGTCGTTCCTCCGCCGCTTCCGCGGGACCGAACGGCACCAGGAGCGCCGCTACGGCGAGGCCGGCCGGCGTGCTGATCACCGAGGCGATCAGGATGTTGCCAAGCGCGTTCGGGATTAGCGGTGCGAGGAACGTCGCATAGATCACCATCACCGTGCCGGCGACACCCGCCATGCCGCAGGTCATCAGAGCAAACAATTCACCCCGCTGCATGCGGTCGAGATAAGGCCGCACCAGCAACGGCGCCTCGATCATGCCGACGAACACGTGCACCGCCGCACCGAGCGCCAAGGCACCGCCGATACCCATTGCGCGACGCAGCAGCCAGGCGAACGCGGCAGTGATCCGCTGCAGCACGCCCCAATAGAACAGCAGCGATGCCAATGCGCTGATCGTCAGCACCAGCGGGAGTGCCTGGAAGGCGAGAATGAAGCTGGCGCCCGGATGCGTCTCCGCGAATGGCAATGGCTGTCCGCCGAGATAGCCGAATACGAATCTGGTGCCGGCCTGTGTGGCATTCTGCAATGCGGTCGCGCCATCGTTCAGCAGGACGATCGCTGCATTCGCCGGCGGGAAGTAGATCAGCAGCAGTGCCAAAACCCATTGCAGGACAATGCCGGCGATGACCGTGCGCCAAGGAATGCGGCGTCGGTCCTCGCTCAGCGCCCAGGCGATGGCCAGCAGCGCGGTCAGACCGAGCAGGCCGCGCATTCGCGATCAGGCAGCGGGGCGTTGGTTGAACGGATAATAGGCGGGGAATTCGCCGACCGACGTCATGTCCACTTCGACGAGGCTTGGCCCGTTGTGTGCGATCGACTTTGCGACCGTCGCACCGAATGCATCGGCGGTCTCGACCTTCCAGAACGGAATGCCTGCGAGTGCCGCAAGCTGTCCAAGATCGGGCCCCTGCAGATCGGCAAAGAAGCGGCGGCCCTGCGCGGTCGCGTCCTGGATGCGCTTGATCACGCCATAGCCGCGGTCGTTCATCACGATGACACTGAGATCGAGCTTTTCCTGTACCGCGGTCCAAAGTTCGCCGATATTCAGGAAAAAGCCGCCGTCACCGGTCATGCAGATAGTCTTGCGGCCATTAGCCGCGGCGGCCGCGCCGAGACTGAGTGACAGGCCCTGGCCGATGCCGGCGCCGACCGGGAACACGCTCTGATGCGGGCTGTACACCGGGAAGATGCGATTGCCCCAGGTGGTATTGCTCTGGGTCACATCGCGCACCCAGATCGCGTCTTTCGGCATCACCGGCCGCAACTGCTCAGGGAATGTGCCATAGATGCCGAGCGTGGCGAGGAAGTCGGAGCGGGCGGTCTGCTTCAGCGTGGCGAAGTCGGTCCGATAGGCCGGATCGATCTTCATGCGGCCTTCGATGCGCGGCAGCAGCGCCTCCAGCGTCGCCTGCGCATCGCCGCAGACGAAATATGTATTGGCGTAGGTGCGGCCGTTGGCCAGCGGATCGACATCGATCTGGATGAGGTTGGTTGGCAGTTTGATGACGAAGTCGCCGGTCTCCTGGCCGCGCAGACGCGTGCCGACGGCGAGCATCAGATCGACAGTCTGATAGAACTGCTGGACCTTCGGCATGCCGTTGCCGTGCAGGCCGCCGAGACTCATCGGGTGATCCTCGGAGACGGTGCCCTTGCCGTTGATGCTGTTGATCATGGTGAAGCCGAGATCGAGCAGCTTGTGCACAGTGGCACTCGCGCGGCGCGCGCCGGAACCGAGCCACAGCATCGGCCGCTTCGCCGCCACGATGCGCGCGGCAAGCTCGTCAAGTTCACTGTCCGACGGCGTGCGTGGCAGCGGTAACGGCAGTACGAAACTGTCGAAAATGGCTGGGCGCTCGACGGGCGTGCGCTGCAGATCGATCGGCACCTCGACGCTGACCGGGCCCGTCGGCGGCGTCAGCGCGTCCACCGCCGCGCGGGTGAGTACGCCGATTGCCTGCTGCGCGGAGCGGATGCGATAGGCACTCTTCGACACCGAGCGCAGCATGCCGAGCTGATCCGGTGCGTCGTGCACGGTGCCTAGCTCGCGATCAACGAACTTCGTCGAGGTCTGGCCGGTGATGTGCAGCACGGGTGTGCCGGAGAAGCGGGCCTCGATCAGACCGCCGATGGCATTCGCCGCACCCGGTCCGGTAGAGGAGAAGATTACGCCCAGACCGCCGGACACCCGCGCATAGCCGTCCGCCATGTGGGCACCGCCCAGTTCGCCGCGCGCCATGACGAAGCGGATGGTATTGCGCCGACCGATCGCATCCAGCATCGGAATGTTGTGCACTGAGGCAATGCCGAACGCGGTGGTGACGCCGCACTGTGTGAGAAATTCTGCCACCAGATCGCCGACGGTAAAGTCGCTCGCCATCTCGCACTCCTGTCCGTTGTGGCGACGCTGGAACAGGCGGTTTGGTCCGTCAACCGGCGCGTTGTTTGGTACAGCGGTCGCCGTTGCCCCAGGCGGGTCGGCTCGTCATGTTGCTCGCAGGCGAGGAGGAGTAGATGTCATGGCGACGAGTCAGACCGAGAAGGCAAACCGGTTTCGCGCATTGCACGCGGGGCCGGGCAGCTTTGTCATTGCCAATGCATGGGACGCGGGATCGGCGCGCATTCTTGCCGGGATCGGCTTCGTCGCGCTGGCGACCTCGAGCGGCGCCGCCGCGGGAATGCTTGGTCGGCGCGACGGGATGATCTCGCGCGAGGAGTCGCTGGGGCACGCGCGCGCGGTGCTGGAGGCGACGGACCTGCCGGTGTCCGCCGACCTGGAGAAGGGGTTCGGTGACGCGCCCGAGGACGCCGCGCTGACCATCCGGATGGCTGGCAAGATCGGCCTGGTCGGTGGCTCGATCGAGGACGCGACCGGGAATGCACAGAAGCCGCTGTTCGATGCGGGCCTGGCGCGCGATCGCATCATCGCGGCGGTCGAGGCGGCGCGGGCGATGGCATTTCCGTTCACGCTGACCGCGCGCGCGGAGGGTTTCCTTCGCGGCAATCCCGACCTGGACGACGTGATCCGGCGGCTGCAGTCATTCGAGGCGGCAGGTGCGGATGTCTTGATGGCACCGGGCCTGCCTGATCTTGCAGCGGTGCGCACCGTCTGTTCGGCACTGTCGAAGCCGTTCAACTTCATGGCGGGTATCAGGGGGAAGTCATTTTCGGTGCCGGAATTGGGGGCGGCCGGCGTGAAGCGGATCAGCCTGGCCACATCGCTGTACCGCGCAGCAATGACGGGCCTGCTGAATGCCGCGCGCGAGGTGAAGGAGAAGGGGACTCTGGGCTACGTCGATACTACGATGGCGACGCCGGAGCTGAACGGCTTCATGGGCGATTGAACCGCGCGGCCCGAGACTTGCTCCCTGTACTCGTTGCGGATAGCGTGGTTGTCATACGAAGCGATTAATCGCTGAGCTGGGGGAGGCTTGGTCTTATGGATGCGTTGCGTCTCGCCACGCCCGATGACGCCGCCGCGTGCGGCCGAATCTGCTATGACGCATTCAGTGCGATCAACGATGCGCATGGCTTCGCGCGTGAGTTTCCCTCCGTGGAGGCCACGGTGGGGCTGCTTCGCATGCTGCTGGAACACCCAGGATTTTACGGCGTCGTTGCCGAGAGAGACGGAACAATCATCGGCAGCAACTTCCTGGATGAGCGCTCGACGATCGTCGGCATCGGCCCGATCTCCGTCGATCCCGCCGTGCAGAATCAGGGTGTCGGTCGTCGGCTGATGCAAGACGTTATCGATCGCACGGCGGCTCGCAACGTGCCCGGTGTGCGTCTGTGCCAGAGCGCCTTCCATCGCCGCTCGCTATGTCTCTATACGACGATGGGTTTCCGCACGCGCGAGCCGCTCTCCGTCATGAACGGGCCGCCGCTTCGTCGGAGTATCGCGGGGCATCATGTTCGCGCGGCTGAACTTGCCGATCTCGATGCCTGCAACGCCGTGTGCTTCGACGTCCATGGATTTGACCGCGGCGCCGAGCTGAAGGATGCAATCGATCAAAAGACCGCAACGGTCGTCGAGCGCGACGGTCGGATCACAGGCTATTCAACAGCGATCGGCTTCTTTGCCCACAGTGTGGCCAGGAACAATCAGGATCTGATGGCTCTCATCGCTGCCGCACCAGAAGTCACCGGACCGGGCTTCCTGCTGCCAACGCGCAACTACGAGGTCTTCGCGTGGTGCCTTGCAAATGGGTTGCGGCTTGTAGCACCGATGACCCTGATGACGACCGGCTTGTACAACGAACCGGTTGGCGCCTACCTCGTGTGTGTTCTCTACTGACCCAGCGATGCGTGCGTTTCCATCTCTCGCCGGTAGCAATAGGCGTCATCTGTTTCATCCATCTGCACATCATTCCATGTAACGGACTGCCCTAGCGGCACATCCCGGGTCAGCGTCACGTGGTTCGCCAAGCCGATCGGCAAACCGCCGATCTCCAGGCTGACGCAAGCTGGCAACAACCTGCCCCAGACGCAGGCGCCGCCTTCGCCATCCAGCATCTCGCCCTTGCGCAAATCGCGTTTCGCCGTCGCGACGACATCGCCACGGAAGGCTGTCGGGGCACCGGTCGCCTCGCCGCGCAGTGCGGCCGACAGGATCGAGATGTTCAGCTCCAGCCCGATCAGATGGAACGGCCGGTAGAGTGCCGACACACGTCCCGATGCATCGGTCGCGACCCCGTATTCCTTGAAGCAGCGCGCGGTATAGCCGTTCGGTGCCTCGAACACGACGTAGACACCCCACCGCAGGTCGCTGGTCACGTCGCTTCCGTCGGGGTGCAGACTGGTGACGACCTCGACCTGTCCCGTCATGTGCCCCAGTCCATCGGCCAATTCATGCGCGCCATACGCGGGGAAGCCGAGGCCGTTCGCCGGCACCGCAAGGCCGGTAGCGTTTGCCACTGCGGCCATTTCGATGCCTGACTTCGTGCCGTCGAGGAACGAGTTGAACATCTGCGGGTTCATCCCGCCGATCCGTGCCTGTTCTTCGGTCAGGCCGTAGTAGCCCCACACGGTCGCCGGTGTGGACGCATGATATTCCGGCAGGTACTTCGTGCCCTTTCCCGCAGCGAGCACGCGGAAGCCGCAGGCACGTGCCCAATCGACCAGCTCGCAGATCAGCGCGGGCTGATCGCCATAGGCCAGCGAATACACCACACCGGCGCGAGCCGCTTCTTGCGCCAGTGCAACACCCGCCAGCACGTCGGCCTCGACATTGACCATCACAATGTGTTTGCCCTCGGCGATCGCGCGTCGGGCGTGCACGATGCCGGCCGGAGCGTGGCCCGTCGCTTCCACCACAACTTCGATGTCCGCCGACCGCAGCATCGCCGGCGCGTCATCGGTGAATCGCGTTGCCGCGATGTGGTCGTCGCTCCAGCCGACGCGCCGGCACGCCTCGCGCGCACGGTCAGGCGCCAGGTCGGCGATCGCCGCAACCTCGATCCCTGGGGTGGATGGCACCTGCGCGAGGAACATCGAGCCGAACTTGCCGGCACCGATAAGACCCACCCGCACTGGCCTTCCTTGCTCGAGGCGCCTAGCCAGCAGCCGATGCAGATTCATCGAGGATGTCCCTTTTCGCGGGTGCGGTTTCGTGGCCCATTGCTACGCCAGGGCAGGGAGATTGGCGATGGCGGGACCCTCCGAGGTGGAGTGGCGGAAACTGCGTGCTGACCAGTTGCGGGAGATGGCACGCGCTGACGCCATCGTGATTCTTCCAGTCGCTTCACTGGAACAGCACGGACCGCATCTGCCTGTCGAGGTGGATTCAATGCTGGGCGAAACGGTCGCTGTCCGCGCCGCGCGCAAGGTCACCGAACGTGGCAGTCATGCGGTGGTGCTGCCGGTTCTGTGGACCGGGCTGTCCGAGCATCACATGAGCTTCGGTGGAACGATTACGCTGGGCTTTCCGACGTTCAGCGCGGTGGTCGAGGACGTCTGCCGGTCGGTCCTGCGTCACGGATTCAAGCGGATCGTTCTGCTGAACGCGCATGGCGGCAACGAGAACGCGTTGCGCACCATCACCGACGAACTGACTCCGAAGCTCGGCGCGCCGATCGTCCAGTTCACCTATTGGTACGCAGCGGCCGTGGCGATCGCGAGGATCCTGGAGACACAATCCGCACTGATGCATGCCTGCGAGGCGGAGACCTCGATGATGCTGGCGGTGCGGCCGGAGCTGGTGGCGATGGACCGCGTGGGACTGGCGAAGGCGAACAGTACACCAGATGTCAGCGATGTGGTTGGCGGCGGCGTGTATCGTTGGCGCACGGTCGCTGCGCGGTCTGCGTCCGGGGTCATCGGCAATCCCGAGGCGGCGACCGCGGAAAAGGGCGAGCGGCTTTTCGACGCGATCGCCACGGCGCTGGCGGACAAGCTGTGCAATGTGGACCTGTGGGAATTGCCGTGGCAGGCCTGAGTGGGG
>Ga0210398_10006570_pt1 | contig 10684 bp, 12 predicted proteins | sample IncBWC4OmetaG_FD_161047 | JGI IMG/M metagenome (GOLD analysis project Ga0210398, IMG submission 161047) | Forest soil microbial communities from Barre Woods Harvard Forest LTER site, Petersham, Massachusetts, United States - Inc-BW-C-4-O | ecosystem: Environmental > Terrestrial > Soil >... | reverse complement strand
GCTCAACCCGGTTCAAACGGAAGGAATTTCGGTTTCCGTGTTCACTCCGCCGGTTCAAGCGTCCACCGCAGCCGCCTATGGAAATTCGCTGGCTCACATTATTTTGTATTACTCCGATGCCTTCGGGCAGCTTCAGGAAAAAGAGCCGCCGCCGCTTACGATTGCGCAAATGCCGGATGGCAGCTTGTCCGGATATTCCGCTCCCGGATTGTTGCTGATTAGCGCCCGTCAGTGGACCACCAAAGCCAACGATCGCTTGCTCTCGCAACTTGCCTCGCAGCAGTGGTGGGGCGATCGCGTGCTACCACTCACCTCGTCCGATACGTGGCTGACGGACGGCCTCTCGCGCTACTCAGAAGCTATGTATGCGGAGCAGAGCGACGGCAGCGCCGGTTTGCATAGAGCTCTCGAGGATTTCGCCGTTGGAGCCTTGATGTATGAGGACACCGCGCCGATATCTCAAGCCGGGCGCCTGCAAACATTTTCAAATGAATATCGCTCTGTTGTTGCCGACAAAGGCGCTCTCGTCTTTCACATGCTCCGCACCGAAATCGGAGACGATGACTTCAACGCCCTTCTGCATGAGTTTTATAAGAAATACGAAGGCAAGAACGCGACCATCGCCGACTTCGAAAAGATGGCTTACACCAAAGTCCCCACTCCGAAAAAGGGCGAGCCTCCCGTCAATCTTGTTTCTTTCTTTTCCCAGTGGGTAAATTCAACGGGCATCCCGGAGTTCAAGCTCGAATTTATCGTCTATCGCACGAAAAAGGGCTTCAAAGTGGTCGGCAAAATTCACCAGGATCTCGACACATTTCGCATGCCGGTCGAACTTCGCGTGGATACCGAAGGAAATCCCGAATATAAAAAAATCCTGGTGACGGGGACGACGCAGCAGTTTGAGATCGACACTTTCGGCCGTCCCAAGCCCTATGGAATCGTGATTGATCCGAATAACAACTTGCTGAAGTCCAGCGCCCGTTTGCGCATCCGAGCGTTCGTTGCGCGTGGAGAAGGCTTTGCCGAAAACGGGCAGTACTACGAGGCGATCCAGGAATATCAGCACGCTCTGGACCTGCAGTCCAGCAACTCACTCGCGCATTTCCGCATGGGCGAGGCCATGTTTAACCAGAAGAACTATCAGTCCGCCGCAAACGCGTTTCGCGCCGCGCTTGGCGGCGACCTCGATCCCAAGTGGGTGGACGTGTGGAGCCACATCTACATCGGGAAGATTTACGACATCCTTGGGCAGCGCGAACGCGCCGTCAATGAATATAGTTTGGCGCAGCATCTCCAAGACGATACGGCCGGCGCGCAGGAAGAAGCAGGAAAATACTTGCAGCGTCCATACACCGGTGATGCAGCGGCAGACGCGCTGCCCGCACCCGCTGGCACAAAGCCAGCCGCGGCCGCAAATGGATCCGCCGACGCCGATCCGAACAAGCCGGTCCTGAAAAAGCGCCCATAGGCCGCGAGGAACTTGAGTCTTCGGACTGGCGTACTAGAGCGGCTGAAGTCCCGCGAGATTGCCCGGATCTATTCCCTTATGTTGAATGAGGACTTGGAACGTCTCACCCATTCCTTCTGGATTGATCAAAGTTTTGAAAAGAAGCCGTCTCTGCGATTGTTCCGCTTCGGTTAAGTCGTCTGATTGCAGATCTACAAAATTACCCTGCCGCGCGAGCGACAATAAAAAATTGCTTTGCGATGTAAATCCGGTGCGAACGAGTCCGCCTCTTCCCCCATATAACTCGAGCGCGCTGAAATTAACGTGCGCCGTCAAATCCTGTGCTCCCGGCGCGCGGAACCAGTCTTCTCCGGCACGGTGGCTTTCGTACGCGAGCAGAGTTCCTCGCATGTGCCGCTCGTCATAAAGCTCTTCCGCGTGGTGGCCGTAATCAATTGTCACAACGAATCCGCGATGGAGTTTCTTGGCCGCTTCTTCGATCCACCGGCACGCAGCCAGGTTCACTTCTGCCTTCTGTCCTTCGCGCAAGTGGATGTTCTGTTCCGACAAGTATTCGCTGAGGGCGTTCGAAGATAGCTGCCTTATCTCATCACGGAATCCATTCTGGCCGAGGCCGACGTACATTTCGCGCAGTTCGCCCCCTTCAAGCGTCAGGCGATGAACCGGCATCGCGTCGATAAGCTCGTTTGAGAAAATGCAGCCACGCGTAATTTCTTCGGGCAGTTCCTCTTGAGACGTAAATTTGCCGCTTGTCACATGCGCTTCCATTAATTTCGATTGCAGCCCACGGCGGGCAACAGATCGTTCCACGGCGATGAACCGCAGAGCCGCGTAAAAGTCGGGCCACGTCTCCACGGCAAATTCAAGAATCTGCCTTGCGAGCCGGCCCGTTCCGGCGCCGACTTCTGCAAGCAGGAAAGACGCTGGCCTTCCAAGCAGGCACCACATTTCATAAAATTGCCTGGCTAGCAACCGGCCGAACAGCGGGCTAACGTCCACACTCGTAAAATAGTCACGTTGAGGTTGCTGCTCTTCCTTTGTGTAATACCCGTACGCCGGATGGTAGAGGCATGCTTCCATGTATTCAGCGAAAGTGATCGGACCGTGCAGACGAATTCGTTCCGCCAGGATGAGCGATAGAGGTGTCGGCTCGCTGCGGGAGCCCATCAATTCACGCGCTGCGGGTTGCGCGTAAACATCTCAATGATGTAATCGTGCAGGCAATCGTAGAGTTGTTTCTGGAATGTCCATGGGAATTGAGTGTGTTCAATTTCGCGCGGATGCAGCTTGAAAGTATAGTTGTGAACTTCCGCATTTGTGGGTTTGTAGCGAATCTCTACTTCCACTCCCTCTTCCGCGGGCCGCGCCTCAAAATCAAAAAGTGGGTGCTCGTAATGTGCGAGCTGGTGGCGGACTTTCTCTGCGAGCAGTTCGCTCATTTGAAGCTCTTCGCCTGCAATTCCGCCCACACACTCGTAAAGCTCGCCAGCGCTTCCTTATCGAAAAGAACGAAACTAATTTTCTCCAGTGACGTGGGCTGCTCGAAGTGCTTGGCTACTTCACGCAACATGATTTCCGCGCACTCGCGTATGGGAAATTCCGCGATCCCTGTCCCTATTGCCGGAAACGCGATAGTCCTGAGTCTCTTTTGTGCTGCGATCCGCAGTGAATGCGCTGTCGAGCTGCGCAAAGAGTGCGCGGACGTTTTCCCTCCAAGCTGCATGCTTGCCGCGTGAATCACGAAGCGGGCTTTCAGTTTTCCGCCCGTTGTGATCGCTGCTCCTCCCACAGGGACCTGGCCAACGTCATCGCATTCCTTCTGGATTTCCGGGCCACCCTTTCGCCGGATTGCTCCCGCCACTCCGCCTCCGAGTTGCAAATCGTTATTCGCGGCATTCACGATGGCGTCTACATTCATCTCGGTCAGGTCCCCTTCGATAATTTGTATTCGATCGGCTAGATTTATCTTCAAGAAAGTCCTTTAAGCTGAAGGGATGCAGTAAGAAGCGCGCCAGACTATTTATTTGCCGCCTCTTTTCCATACTCATACACGCCGCGGCCCGATTTTCGTCCCGTTCGCCCTGCCTTCACATATTGTGCCAGGAGCGGGCATGGCCGGTATTTTTCTCCCAAGGTTTTATGCAAGTCCTCCAAGACACTCAGCCGCACATCCAGTCCCACCATGTCCGCAAGCTCGAACGGCCCCACGGTATGGTTCAAGCCCAATTTCAACGCTTTATCAATATCTTCGGCGCTGGCGACGCCCTCCTGAAGCATGTAAAAAGCTTCGTTACCGATCAACGCATTGATGCGGCTAGTCACAAATCCCGGCGATTCGCGTATCACAACAACTTCCTTTCCCATGCGCCGCCCCACTGCCATGCAAGCTTGCAGGGTGCTCTCGGAGGTTTCCAGCGCGCGTATGATTTCAAGCAATTTCGTCTTCGCTACCGGATCGAAAAAGTGCATGCCGATGCAATCTTCCGCGCGAAAAGTAATGGATGCCATTTCCGTGATTGAAAGTGATGAGGTATTGCTGGCCAGAATCGCACCGGGCTTCGCGAACTTGTCGAAGATTGTAAAAATCTCGAGCTTCACTTCCATTTCTTCCGGAACAGCCTCGATCAACAAGTCCGCTTCGCGGCACACATCTTCCACGGATCGCGACGTCGAGAGATTCGCCAGCGCTTTCTCCTTCTGCCCGGCGGTCACTTCTCCGCGCGAAACCCCTTCCGCCAGCGTTTCCGAGATGTACGCCGCGCCTTGTTCGCGCATTTCAGCAGAAACGTCTTCGAGCACCGTGCGGTAGCCGCCCAACGCTGCAGCGTACGCAATCCCGCGCCCCATCGTTCCCGCGCCAATCACTCCGATGGTTTTAATTTCCATTCACATACCTCGATCAGACCGGAAAAAGTCGTGCGGCATTGTCGTACAAAATCTTTTGCTGTGCAGCCGGCGCAATCGGCAACGCTCGAAACTTCTCGATATTTCCGCGCACCCCCGGAACGCCCGGCCCTGGCCAGTCCGTTCCAAACAGCACTTTGTCGGCAATCTCCTCGATTCGAGGAAAATGCTCCATCACTTTCTGTGGAGGAATTCCGGAAATATCCATGTACATATTCTTATGCCGGCGAACGAGAAAAAAAGCCTCGTTCATCCACAGCGGGCGTCCGCCATGCGCCAGAATCACGACCAGGTTGGGAAAATCCACGCCGACGTCATCGGCCAGCATCGGCTGCGCATATACATTTCGCGCGCCAGGGAAAATTGACGTGCCGGTGTGAATCATAACCGGCAATCCGAGTTCCTCCGCGCGCTCATACATCGCTCGCAATGGCCCCAGACCGCTACGATATTCGTTAGGCGCAAACAATTGATGAGAAGGATGAACTTTCAGGCCGCGGATTCCCAGGTTTTTCAGCCGGGTCACTTCCGCAGCAGCATCGAAAATATATTTCGGATGCACAGATCCAAAAGCGAGCAGGCGCCGAGGATCAGCGGAGCAATATTTTGCGACCCAATCATTAACTTCCGCCGTATATCCGATCACGTCTGGGCTTACATAGTTGATGATTCCCGCGCGCTCGATTTCCGCCTCATCCAAAAACTTCAGGAATTCCTTGGCGCTCTTGGCGTACTTCAAAATGTCGTCGTTGTCGCGGCGCCCCCTGCGGACCAGTTCAAGCGCCTCCGGCTTGATCGCGTCGTTGGGCTGCACGTGAATATGAATGTCTATGATTGGCGGCAAGCTTGTTTTCCCCAACACTGCAGCGCAAAAATCCCCGCGCCGCTCTCCGGCTAAACTCGATCAATCCCCTCTCGATCGAATCCGAGCACTACGCGTCCGCCCGCGAGAATCACCGGACGTCGGATCAAATTCGGCTCTTCTGCCATCATTCGAATAGCCTCTCCGCGCGACGGAGGATGGTCCTTCATTTTCTTCCTGCGGTATAGCTCGTTGCGCGTGTTGAGAAACGGTATGTGATCGCGGTCGCCGATTAATTTCTCCAGCTCTTCCGCACTCAATCGCTCTTTCCCCAGATCGCGGAAATGCATGTCGAAGCCCTGCTTTTCCATGTATGCGCGCGCTTTGCGGCATGTTGTGCAGGAAGGCTTATGCAGGAATTGAACTACCTTGCCGGTTTTCTTCGTTCCGTGCGATTTTTTGCTGATAAGTCGCTTCGCAGGCATCGTCAAATCCTCCCGAAACTCTTCGTGTCTAATAGCGAGGTATGCTCGGGTCGATTTCTGCGGACCAACGGTCAATTCCTCCCGACATGGACCGTGCGCCCTCCACGCCTCGTGATCGCAACCACGCCGCGGCGTCCAAGCTTCGCATTCCATGGTGGCAAAACAGCACGATCTCGTCCGCAGCTTCGAGCCTCGCCAGATTCGACGGGATCTCGCGCAGCGGGATCAACTCCGATCCCTCGATGTGTGAAGTGTCGTACTCCCATTTCTCGCGTACATCCACGAAAAACAGTTTCTCTCCTCGCGCGAGTTTGTCTTTCACTTCGCGCGGCGACACTTCCATGTTTGCGTAAATATCTTTCGTCATTTAGTATCCAAAATCCGCAGGAACAGTATATGCGTGTTCTTTCACTCCCAGCGATTGCATTCTTGCTGTGCCGAGCTGCTTCAAATATTCGGCCCGGCTCTCCGGACGCACTACCCACTGGGTAAGCCACTCCTCGAAACCGTCTATACCGCGCGTTTGCTCGTGATACTGCGAAAAAAATGCATGATCGCGCGCATAGTAGCCCTGCACCGGAGAAGGATGCGCTCCACCTGGTTCGTGCACCACTGCTTCAACCAGGAACCCCGGCCCGAGGGTACGATTCGGATCTGAGGAAATCACTCTGGGCTCGACAATTTCTTCCGCCACAACAATTATTTTTCGCGCCGCCCGCGCGCCATCTACGGCTACACCCAGGCTTCCCCAAATATGCGCGTTCCCTTGCGCGTCCGCGCGCTGCACATGCAAAATCGCCACGTCCGGCCGGAGCGCCCGCACCGCAACAAGCTTTTCCCCGCTGACAGGCGAAGAAAATTCTCGCAAGTTTGGGTTCTTTTTTAGCAAATCGCTGCCAAGCGTCGCATGGGTCGGCAGGAATGGCACGCCCAGGGCCGCTGCGTGCAACGCCAGCGCTATGGTGAAATTTGAATAATCAATTACTTCGATTTTTTGCCGAACCCCATGTTCCACCGCGCGACGAAAGCAGTATCCGACTCCCGCTGAAACATTCCCCACCCAAGCTGCCATCACGCGAGTCACGCAGCCTGCTCCGATCATTTGGTCGAACAAAATGTCTGAGATAGGCCCCACGAGAGTAAGATCCCGCCGCCCCTGCCTAATCAGCTCGTGTCCCGCTGCGAACGGAATCATCTGTTCAAGTTGCGCGCCGAGAAGCACCGTGGAGCCTGAAGGCACATTTCGCGCGATCGCATCGCGCATCGTCATTAATTTTGATTCAGCCATAATTTGCAGCGCTGCTCGATTTCACCGAGTCCAAAAGCGGTTAGGATCCAGTTCCCGCATCACTGCCAGGGCCTCGTCACTCGGCGCGAGTGTCTCAGCGAGTTCATCGCCAACACGAAGCGTCCATCCCGTGTTGGCAAGAATTTCTTCGACGCTCACTCCCGGATGAACTGAAGCCAGAAATGCTTCGCCGTCTTCTCCGAAACGAATCACGCCGAGCGTTGTGATCACAGCCGCAGGACCAGAATTCGTAGGCAAGCCTTGCGCTCGCCGCCAACCATTACCGCTACCGTAGCCGGGCGACGTGATGTACCTCACTCGCTCGGTTAGCCGGCCGCGATCGTGCGCGAGTAACACTACTGTTCGTCGGGCGAGGCACGCAATATCGCACGCGCCTCCCGATCCGGGCAAGCGCTGCATTTCTTTGTTTCGAAAACCCCAGGTGGTGTTCAGATTGCCGAAGCGGTCGACTTCCGCGGCACCGAGAAATCCAACGTTTACGCGGCCTTGTTGCAGCAAAGACATCACATCGAGCATTTGACCGCATTGCGTCGCACCGAGCAGATTCGGAGGATCGCCCATGGTGTACAGAAGCTCGGAAGAAGGTGTTTCGCGAACGACGCCATTTTCGAAGAGTCCTACGGCGTGAGGGGCGTGCGTGCGTCGAGCGACGAGGAAAGCGAGCATCGGCAGACGCATCCCAACGAAGACAAGCTCTCCGTCGGCGATTTCTTTGGCAGCCGACGCAACCATTAGCTCGCTAAAAGTGTAACGGGCGCCGGTGGCGTCCGTTTCCGACCGAGCCGTCACGATAAATCCATGCTCCCCTTCGGAGAAACCCACTTTGGTTCGTTGTCCTGTATTTCGCTTACCAACTTGATGTCTTCCGGCTGCGGCAACGTCTCCTCCAAGTGCTCCGCATATTTCTGAGGAGACAGTAACTCGCCCGTGACGCTGTAAGGCTGATCGGCGAATTCGCCAATATGCCGGTTGAATTTCATATCCGGGACGTAAAGCGGAACCGCGCCCGCGGGGACATGCTTGTTAATCTGCTCGATTAACTTTTCGCACTCCAGAAAATATAGGTGGCGATTGTGCTCGTTCATGTGTCCGAGGTCCACTTCCTTTTGCGTTTGGGCTTCATCGTAACGTCCCTTCAATCCCCAAATGTAAAACCAGTGCGCCGAACTCGACTGGTCCACGCCAAACAAGTCGTAACTCACCGGAATCCATTTGTTGACGTATTTCTGCACGATATCGAGCGGCACCACCTCCGCTTTCACAATCCGTTTGAGCCCGTCATGCCCTGTCCCCAAATGGAAGGACTCTTCCCGCAACATCGGATTCATCGACTGCGCGAGCGGTTCGAATCCCGAATAGCTCAGCATGGTGAGCTGGAATTTCCCATCGCGGTCCACGAAATCCGTGTACGTGAAAAAGTCCAGCCAGTTCGCCACTTCCTGATTGAACGCGCCAAGCAATCGCTTCGATTCGAACGCGCGCCGCTCCAGCATTTTCTGCGCGTCCACTTTTCCGCTATAGCCAAAATGATTGATCAACAAGTGGCACATCTGCCAGCCGTGCCGCATTTCTTCGGTCACCACGCGGCATAGCGACTTGCGATCATGCTCGCTGGGCGAGTGTTCAAAAAGACGCCGCTGCTGTTCCACCGAGGCAAACTCCGTATCGCCCTGGTAGATGATCAAGTTCATCAAGCCGTCGCGAATTCGCTGGTCCGGAATGTCCAGAACTTTCTGCCATTTCGGGCGCCCTTTGAACGCGCCAAATTCGATTTCATTCGAACGGGTCGGCCCGAACTTCGCTTCGAAATGATAGCTGTCGATCTCAGAATAATTCACGCCGATATCGTTTCGCCAAACGCGGAATAAGTCCACCCAGTCATCGAAAGTAGCAATGCGTGTTGCGGACATTTATGAATTCCTCCCAGTTTGCAAAGCCCTTAATTCCATGAAGCCTTTTCCCGCTATCGTCACGGACATTCGCGTCGAGCAAATTCCGAAATCAGCGCCCGCGAAAAACCGGTTTGCGCTTCTCCATAAACGCGTTCAACCCTTCGAGACAGTCTTCCGACTGGAAGCAGTGAATCTGCAGCCGGATTTCCTCGTCGAGCGCAGCCGTCAAGTCAGCACGGTTGTTGCTCGTCATGGCGTGCTTCGAGTCTCGGACCGACAGTGGCGCGGCTGCAGCCAAATCCTGCGTGATTTTTTTGGTTTGTTCTTCGAACTGCGCTGCAGGAATGACCTTGCTGACAATCCCCATCCGGAGGGCGTCTTCCGCGGGCAACTTCTCAGAGGTCCAGAACAATTCAGCAGCTCTAGCGCGCCCGACAAGCCTGGGCAAAAAGAAAGTTCCCCCGAAATCCGGGTACAGGCCAATCTGCGCAAACGCCTGTGCGAACTTGGCTTGGTCGGATGCGACGCGAATGTCGCAAGCGAGGGCCAGATTCATGCCTCCGCCGGCCGCTGGACCATTCACCGCCGCGAGCACCGGCTTGGGCATGCTTGCGATCACCAAACAAATCTCTTTGCCCGTAACCAGCAGGTTTTCGAATTCCTTTGAGTCCTTGCGTTTTCGCAGTTCGAGAAGAAATTCCAAATCGCCGCCCGCGCAAAACGCCCGGCCCGCTCCTATAAGTCGAACCGCGGCAACCTGTCTATTGTCCCCGGCATTTATCAGTGCATGCACCAACTCACGGCCAAGTTCCACGTTCAGTGCATTCAGCCTGTCAGGCCGGTTCAAACGGAGGGTAAGAATCTTTCCATCGCGCTCTTCAAGCACCAGTGGGTTCGCAGCGTTTGGTTGAGTAGTTGCGGCCATCACCTTGCTCCCTAGTCCTTTAAACTTTTCAACAGCGCTGCGAGTTTCTTGAAATACCGCGTCTTCACTCCGCGGTCCGTTCCGCAATTTGCTCCGCTGGTCGAAGGCAGCACGAACACATGCGCTCCGTAAAGTTTCTCTTTCTGCAATCCCAGCTTGCATACCCGACCGGTAAATTTCTCGTAAACCATTTTCCCGTTGAACGCGATGACTCGGGGTCGTAAATCTTCCAGCTTCTGCGACAGCAAGACGCGCCCCTCGGAAAATTCCTGCCGCTCGATTTCTTCCACTCCCCGCGTCGGACGCTTCACTAGATCCGTCATACCAATTCCGAATTCCAGCACACGACGGTCATCTTCATAGCCGAGAGGCTCCGGAATTACGCCGGATTCGTACATCATCGGCCAAAACTGGTTGCCGCGTCCGGCATAGTAATGCCCCACCCGCGCCGAACGGTCGCCAGGATTGGCGCCCACCAATATCATTTTCATTCCCTTGCGAAGATAATCGGGCAGTGTGCGCATTCAGTCCTTTAGAATCCCGAATCGTATTTCGCTTACGTACAGATGGCCGATTCTCGCGTGCTCCTACCTTCCTTTGAATTCCGGCTGCCGCTTTTCCACGTACGCTTTCAAGCCTTCCTTCGCGTCTTCGCTGGTAAACAGCAATTGTTGCAACTCGCGTTCGATGCCCAGCGCTTCTCCGAATCCGACTTCCGAGCCGGTCACTACTGCGCGCTTGATGCGCCCAACCGCGCGGGAAGCTTTGTTCGGCGGGCAGAACTGCTTTGCGTACGCCATCACTTCTTCCCAGAAAGTCTCGCGCTCGTAAATGTAGTGAATCAAACCAAACTCCAGCGCTTCTTCGAAGCTGAACGTGCGTCCCGTTGCCATCAACTC
>Ga0210398_10006569_pt1 | contig 10684 bp, 8 predicted proteins | sample IncBWC4OmetaG_FD_161047 | JGI IMG/M metagenome (GOLD analysis project Ga0210398, IMG submission 161047) | Forest soil microbial communities from Barre Woods Harvard Forest LTER site, Petersham, Massachusetts, United States - Inc-BW-C-4-O | ecosystem: Environmental > Terrestrial > Soil >... | reverse complement strand
ACAAAAAGTTTCGAGCGAAACGTCACAGTTCCTCTTCTATGCCGCCCAATCTAAATTCGAGCCATAGCTGATGTCAGTCAGTCGAATCAAGCCATACATCTGCAAGCGGCCAGCTCTCTCCTGCAGTCGGCTGCTTCCAATCTCGTACACGACCGCTAAGTCCATACACCTGGGGCATCCAAACAATCGGCACGACGAGGCCACTATTCATTATGCTGCGCTCACAAGAGTAAACGTCCTCGGGCGAAGCGCTCTGGCGAAGCGGACAGTCAATAATTCCAGCAATCGGCCCCAGCCTATTAATAAAAGCAGTCAGCGCAATGCCCGGAAGCGGCGACGTCATTCGTAGACGAACGAGCCGAGCGTCAATATGGGCCACGCCAGGCGTTGAGCCGTCAGCCTGTGCGGGAGATGCCTTTCCCGAAGCGGTCATTGCTCGTGACGCTAACGAAATACCTGCCTCTTTTGCATTCACTACTATTCGCTCTGCCACGCTCTGTTCCAACGTATCAGCCGAATCATATCCCAACACTAACTTCGGCGATGGTGAGATTTGTGACCAGATTTCTTTCGCCGTGCGCACGTCCGTCTCCGTGGGAAAAAGAAAAGCTGTGCCGCTGGACCACTGCGGCAGCAATCCCCCAGCCGGTTCGCCTTCTTTCTGCAAAATGAAATTTACTATTGCCGCGCGATCGATGCATCGCGCAATCGCTTGTCGCATCCGCGCACTTTCTTTTCCTGAACGGCTACCGAGAAAAACCAAAGCTAGTAATTCGTCCGGCTGCGAGATACTTATACGTACACCGCGATCCGTCGCTTGACGTGCCTGCTCCGCGGGAATTTGTGCGAAGTCCGTTTTGTTGAGTTCGAGGTCCACTACGCGATCGTGCACCGGTCGTCCGATTTGAATTTCGACAAAATCCACGAATGGCCTACCCTCGCGATAATCTTGATGGGCCGCAAATGTTGCGCGCTTCCCCGCTTCCCAGGACGACACCCGGAAGGGCCCGCTTCCAGCGGTGCCAACAAACGTTCCGTCTTCGCTGCGCTGATCGTAAACCAATGACTCCAACTCCGTTTTCGCGTCCGCTTCCTCCGGATTCGCAGCCCCCGACGCTGGATCGAGCGATTGCACCATCGCTCCGATCTCAACGCGTAGCGTGCCTCCATACCGCGGCCTCCGCGCCGTTCGTAAGGGTGCTGCGCCCGCTAGCACCAAGCTAATCGTCGCAAGACACAGAAACAATCGAAGCTTCATATTCTCCCGTTTTGAGATTTCGTGAAACCACTCGCACCGATTGGCTCCCATCATTCCGGCGCAATTCAAGGACGGGGCCAGGAACCTGAATTGGTGGGCTTGCCGCCGAAAGATTTGTTCCCCCATAGGCCTGAATGAAATCTGGTGCCGTCCAATCCCCAGCTCCACTAGCCAGCGTCAGAGAATCGTCGCCGCAGGCGCCTGCCAAAACAGCGTAGTCCTCAACGCTGCGTCCTTGTATTGCGACCGGCGGCATCGGAGTTTCAGGATCTGAAGCCGCTGTGATGCTTGTGCACGTGACAGTTTCTGGATGCCGGAAATCTCCGGCGCACTCCGCTCCCGGCAATTCCGCTTCACCCGCCTGTAAATCAAGCCGTCCACGCACATCGCGTTGGGCCACTCGTCCATGCTGAAGATCAATAGCGCGCGCTAATTTCCAGCTCTTGTCTTGAGAATCATAAAAGGAAAGCTTGTCGGTATTCAGGACGATCAGCATCGAAGACCCGCCGGACGCGCTTTCCTCAACTATTCCAAAATCCAGAATTTTCGCATCCTGTTCCCAGATTAACTTCCGATGCAAAGTTAACGAAGCTTCCTTTGTACTTGTTTTGTGATTTGGCGCGGCGACGCTCACCATCGCTATATTATCTTCGTCCCCGCCAACGACCTGCGCGATCCAAACATAGCCATCGGTCGATTCCGAAAACGTAAGGTGCAGCACCACGTCCGCGGACGATTCCGTCACCACTCGTCGATTGCGACGCGACAGATCCGTCACAAGCAACTGACGGAGACCGTCAACATCCGCGGTACTCAGTGACGAAATGTTTTTCGCCTCCAGCGACAGCCCCTCGCCACGTTTGGTAACCGCGGCAATTTTGTCGGCGAGTGAGCCCAATGCATTCGTCCAATCCGGCGGGAACTGCGCCGCAGATTGCCCTTTCGTGGAGGCGGCCGCAAAGGCCAGAAGTAACCAAAAGATGAATGCGCGTCGAAGGAAGAGTCGCGGAAGGAGCCGCATCGGCTTGTGCCAATTGCACAAAGCGTTGAACGGTAATCATAGCACACCTCCGAAAAGCGCCCTGCGTCGCGAGATTCGAAGTTCAAAAATTTTCAGCCGTTGCAGCCTTTGGCATCAGTCACTTGCCCTTCACTGGCGGATCGAACACCGCGGAAGCGGACTTCAGAACGTCGTTCGTAAAGAAAAATTTACCGTCATTGGGAACCATCATGATTTGCACTTTGTCGGAAAGTCTCTGGGCCACGGTGTACTGAACCAAAAGTGGATTCGTCTTCAATGCAGCCGCTTCTAGCTGTAACTCTTCGGCCTCGGCTTGCGCGGTCGCTCGTATGTTGTGCGCTTCGGCGTCCGCCATCAGGTTGCGGCGCTCCAGTTCGGCTTTGCCATCGATTACTTTGGCTTGCGCGGCAGCCTCGGCGTTCTTCACAACTAGTACGTTTTGAGTTTCCGATCTCAACTTGGCGCTTTCATCGTCGGCCTTGCTGTTGATTACTTTTGCCTGCGCTTGAGCCTCCGCGTCTTGAATCGTCGTCTGCTTGCGAGCTTCCGCTTCCAAGCGCGACTGTTCGATCAGCTTCTGTTTCAGCGGCAGGGTGTACTGCATGGAGTCTGATTCAGCCTTGGCCATCAGCACGCGTGTTTGCGCGTCCGCTTCAGCATGCTTGATCTGACGGACTTTTTGCGCCTCCGCTTGAGATTCTGCGATCTTCACTTTCTTCTGCTCGATACTTTGATCCACTGTCACCCGGTCGTCCTCTTGTTCTTTGAGCAGCAAACCTTGCAGACCTTGAGCATATTCTTCGGGAAGCTGAACTTTGCGCAGCAAGACTTCTTTCACCACGATGGCATCACTGCTTAGCCGCGCCGTGATGATTCCTGTCGCGTGTTGCCGGAATTCTTCGCGTTTGATGGCAAAGATATCGCGCACCACATAATTCGGCGCCACCTCGCGAAACACGCTGGTAACCACCGGAGCCACAATTTCCTGATCGATTGGTTGTGGCAGGTTCGCCTGCACGTAATCGAGCCGCCGCGGGTCGATTCGATAGCGCACGGTGACCGCTAAACCCACCTCCAGCCCTTCGCGGGTTTCCACATTTAGAACTTCCAGCTTTTCGCGGGTACCTTCAGCGGCGGATGTGGAGAAGACTTTATCGCGCACATCGTAGAGCTGGGCGCGCTGGATCAGAGGAGTAATGAAATGCGTTCCGGCGTACAGCGTTCCGGGCCGCACGCCGGAAAGCTGGCTGATGCGGACTGCCGCTTTCCCGTCCGGCACCACTAGGATGCTCGACGCGGCCAGAGCGCAGAGCGCCCCGGCAACGACAAGTCTGGCAGCCGCGGGCCATCGAATCTTGCGCTTTGATTGCTCAATTCGCAGCTGTGAATTAACAGGCGCGGGCACCACAACTCCCGGTATCGACGGTCCCGAAGCCGACAATTCGCCGGTCTGCCCGCCTGCGGCTTCGTCGTTTGGAGGCTCTTTCGGCTTGAGCCACCGGCCAACTTGGAAGATAAGGAAAATGTCATAAGCCACCAACAAAACGGATGCCATAACGAAAACCGAGCTGATCACAAAAAGAAAAAATCTAAGAAACAGCATGGCGCCTCCTTTGTCGCTAGAATTTCTTACTGCCCAAAACCGTGATCCCAATTCACTAAACCGTTCCGCTGCCCGCCTATATTCAGGCCGCGCTCTTGCGCTCCCGGCTAATCAGGGTAAATTCTGTAGCGTTTCTCCGCGCACTCGAAGTCTCCAATTCTGCTCGTTGAACGTCAGCCTTTTTCGCCGGCATCAACCGCATTAACGCAACCAACCCGATCCATTGGAGCGTCAATGCCACGGCAAAAGACACGAAGATTGCTCCTAACACTTCTCCGAAACCGATCATGTTTACCATTGCCGCCTCCGTTTAAGTTACCGGGCGCAGTGGCAAATGCATCGGGGTAGCCATCTGGCGCACCATTCAAAACACACGAATTAAGAGTTAACGCGGCGGCTAGATTCGTGGTGTCTGGAACACATCGTGGGAAACCGAACGCGATACATAGGGTGATGCGCCCTCGATAACTAGGGTCTGTCGGGAGGAACGACGCTGTGGAAGCCGTAGGTCTCGTAACGCCAGCTGATTTTTCCCTGGCGCAGGCTCACTACGGTAAATCCTTCCGGGGTGCCCATGCGCGGCCCACGCCACCAATTCCCGCAGACGGCTCCGCTAGTGATGTACTGCGTACTCTTGTAGTTCACAACTTCGTTTACGTGGGTATGCCCTTGCAGAACCGCCAGAACGTTCGCGTTCTCGAAAATTTGCAGCACGTCAGGCGCGTTGGCAACCGTCATGGTGTTGTACTTACGATCCGCGCCTACAATCTGGGTGTAGGCATAGGTGGCAAACGCCGTCACCACCGGACAGTGAACTACCGCAATCACTGGCGTGCCATTCGGCAGAGCTTTCAGATCATCGCGGAGCCAGTGGAGTTGCTCTTCATCCACTCGCGCTTCCCATAGACGGTCTTCCGTCGGCTGAATCGAGTCCAGCACTACGAAGTGGTAGCCCTTGTAATCAAACGAGTAGTAGGTTCGACCCTTGCGATCCTCATACATCTTTTTGCCGTATGCGGGATCGCTAGGAGCAACACCGCTCTTCGCTAGAACGCCAAAGACGTCGTGATTGCCGATCGCGTGGTGCAGCGGCATACCGAGCAATTGCTCGGTGCGCTGATAGAGGTCGTACACCATGCCCGCGCGGACACTATTTACACCGAAAGCATCGAATACGTGATCTCCGCCCATCATGGCAAAGTCCGGCTTCAGTCCTGCAATTTTCTTGAAGCACATGTCACAGCCGTGCGCTGCGTCAAGTTCCGGCTGAATATGCGTGTCGGTGAAGAACACGAAATCGAACGACCCTGGCGCTGGCGCAAGCGTAGCAAAAGAGGGCAACGCCACGATGGCTCCCGCCGTAGCCATCGTCTTCAGGAAATTTCTGCGGTCGATGATCATTCTTATTTATCTTTCGCCCTGATGTTAACACAGCTGGAAAAATACCTTCTGAGTGCCAGACCGACTGCCAAGTCACTGTAAAAGTGCAATGCGCGCGTAGGCCTGTTAAAATTGTGCTGATGGAACATTCGAACGAACCCGCCTCCACATCCGGTTCCCACTTCGGATCAGCATCCGGCCCACCCCCGGTTACGGCTCAAGATTCCGCGCCTCCTACTGGATTCCGCCTGGGAAGCGTTTTCGGCATCCCGATCTACCTGCACGCAAGTTGGTTCATCATTTTCTTTCTGATTACGCTTTCCCTCCGCACTCAATTCACCTCGCAGCACACGGATTGGTCCCCAGCTCAGCATTGGGCGCTTGGCATCATCACCAGCATCTTTTTTTTCGCCTCCGTAATCTTTCATGAGCTAAGCCACAGCGCGGTGGCAAAGCATTACCGCATTCCGGTCGCTTCCATCACGCTTTTTGTTTTTGGTGGCTTGGCGCGAATCTCTCGAGAGCCCGACAACGCCAAACAGGAATTCAACATCGCCATCGCCGGTCCGCTTTCCAGCATATTTCTCGCGGGTTGCTTCTGGCTCGTCGCGCGCTATGTTCCTGGGAACGACATGGTTCACGCCGCAGCCGTCTGGCTGTGGGAAATCAATCTCGTTCTGGCCGTCTTCAATCTTGTTCCGGGATTCCCGCTCGACGGCGGCCGCATCCTTCGCGGGATTGCTTGGGGAATTACCGGCAATTTCACCCGTGCCACGAAAATCGCATCCACTGCCGGAAAGATTTTCGCTTACATGATGATCATTTTTGGCGTCTGGCAAGCACTCAATGGAAACTGGGTCGGGGGCCTGTGGACCGCTTTCATCGGATGGTTTCTGCTGAGCGCGGCCCAGGAAAGCTTCATGCAGGTAGCCATGCGCAACACGCTCACGGACGTTCGCGCGGCGGACCTAATGACTCATGACATCCCGACCGTTACGCGCGACATGTCCATCGAAGAATATGTGCACGAAGTATTGCGCACCGGACGCCGCGTTCATATCGTGTCCGGTCCAGTTCGCCCCGTGGGTCTGATCACGTTGCACGCGGCGCGCATGGTTCCCCGGGAGGAATGGTCCAACACCTCAATCCAAGCTGTAATGCTGCCGCTCGATCGCGTCCATTCCGCTTCACCGGCAGAGCCTGCACTCGGTGTTTTGCAGCGCATGCAAAGCCAGGACATCAACCAGATGCCTGTAATCTCCGAAGGCATCATCGTCGGCATGATTGCTCGTGACACAATTCTGCACATGCTGCAAACGCGCCTGCAACTCGGCCATCTCGCTCAGCAATAGAACGACGCTTCAGAACCTTCACGCAAGCAAAGAACTGTTAATACGCCCCAGAGTTTCGTAATCTAGCGGCCTCTCATAGGGAATCTCGGCCCATTTGAGGCGCCATGGGATCGCGAAACATCTCAACTGAATCAGCTAGCGAGAGCCGAGTCAGCTTAGCCCGGCTTCTGCTGATACTGCTGACTCTCTGGGCGCTCGCGGTGATCGTTCCCGGCCTGCAGCGAGTGATCGATTCGATCGGCTCCTTCGGCCTGTCCGCGGATAACGATGGACTCATCGCAGATGTCGTTGCACCGTTCCAATCTCCCGCATATTCACCGGCAGCCGCTGCCGGTATCGTTCCAGGTGACCGCTTAGACCTCAAGGCTATGCGCTGCATTCCGATCGATACTCCGCAATGCGCCAGCCTTGTCTCGGTTCTCGGCGGCTTGGGTGGAACGCACTTCGCTTTGCAGGGCCGCAAAATCACGCTCGCAATCCTGCCGAGCTCTAGCGACTCGCCAAAATCGGTTGTTCTCGAATCCGCGCCAGCGCCGCTGAGCCCGACGGAACGTGTCGTGCTTTTCGCGGACACCGCGGTCGGCGTTGTTGTGATCGTCATTGCGTTTTGGCTGGTTTGGACTCGTCCGAGCTGGATGACCTGGGGACTATTCCTCTACGTAATATGGATAAATCCGGGCCAGTCGTATACTTATTACGCGCTGCTGCAACCGTGGCCGCTTGCCGTTTTCGCTCAAGAAGTAGCGGAAGCCCTGGCGCAGGGCGCAGCTTTCGCCGGTCTGGTGATCTTTGCGCTGCGTTTCCCCCATGACCGAACCGAGCCGCGCTGGCGAAAGGTTCAGTGGGCCGTGCCGCTGCTCGCCGTCGCGATTACCGCGCTTACGCTGCTCGGCTTTGCAAACATGTTCGGCTATCCAACGGAGCGTATCACGGAGGCGGCCTTCCTGAGTGGGCTCGCGGTTGACGCGTTCGTTCTCCTGATCTTGCTGGAACGTCGCCGCAGGCTGCCGCCCTTGGAAGAGAAGCGCATGCGTTGGGTGATCTGGGGATGCGCCATCGGCCTCCCAGCTTACATCTTCGCCGAGTTATGCCAGTCCGCTGACCTCTTTCGCCATCTGTGGGGATTCTCTCCTTCGCAGGCATTTATCGGTCTTCTGTACCTGCCAAACGGCGTGCTTGCCTATTTCGCGTCGCAGGCAGTTTGGCAGCGCCGCGTAGTGCGTGTGTGGATTCCGCTTCGTCACGGAACGATATTGTTAGTACTGAGCTTGGCCCTTGGAGTGCCGATTTTTCAACTCCATGAGAAGTTGGCGAACGTTGAGGAAGGTTTTCGCTTGCCTGCCTGGATCTGGCCACTGGTGCTCGCTCCTGTTTTTCTGCTCCTGATGCAGCGCTTGCACGAAATCGCAGTAGAGTTGGTCGACCGCGTCTTCAATCGCCAATTCCATTCTGCGCAGCGCCAGTTGAAGGCTGCCGGCGAAGAAATCTCAAGCGCCGAATGTCTTGAAGACATCGACCGCCTGCTGGTGGAAAGCACGGCATGCGCGCTTTGCTTGTCATCATGCGCAATGTTTCGGCGCCAGGGAAATGCGTTCCGGCGATCGAAGGATGCCAAAGGATGGGGTGTCTGCACAAAGATGGAATTGCATCCGGAATCTGACGCAATCGCGTTGCGCAGCTTAGAGCTTGGAGAATCGGTTCGTCTTAACCAGGAGGATTCGGAATCGCTTGCGCTGCCGACCGGTACGGAGGCGCCTTGCCTTTCCGTGCCGGTGCGCAGCGGAATCCCGGAAGCCACCGCCGTACTTCTGCTTGGTCCCCATGATTCCGGAAATGACATCGACGCCGACGAGCGTGAGATGTTGGAAAAGCTCGCCTCGCGCGCCGCTGCCGGTTACGAGCGCATCGTTGCCCGCTTGCTCAGGGAACAGGTGGCTGAGCTCAGAGCCGAAGTCAATGCCCTCCGAAATAGTGTTAAAACGGAAATCGCAAACTCGTAAGCAGAATTAATCGCGGTCGAATTCAAGGAGAAATTTCATCACAAAGCCAGACAAGCATCAAATACCGCGCCGTCAGTTTGCGAAATATTTAACTGCCGCCAGCATCGCCGCCGCTTTCGGTGGACTGATCATTTTTATCCGCGCTCGAAAGAATTCCTACCCAATCAAAGTGGTAGCCCATGTGGGTGACATCCCCGTGGGCGGTGTGGAGATCATTTCCTACCCCAATGACGAGCATCCCTGCTTCCTCTTGCATCCTTCGGAAGGAACGTTTATCGCGTTCAGCCGCCTGTGCACGCACGCGGCGTGTCCAACGTTCTATCGACCCGAGAAACATTTATTCGCCTGCCCGTGCCATGGCGGAGCTTTCTCCGCTATCGATGGTTCGGTGCTCGAGGGTCCGCCACCGAACCCATTGCCACGAGTCCAATTGGAATTGCGTGGCCAAGACTTGGTGGCCACAGGAATGTCTTAGGTCGATGGATAGAATCCATTAGTCTCAAAAAGAACTCGTGCTTGTGAGGGCTCAGGTATGCCTTGGATATTCCATACACGGACGTGAACGAAGTTACTTATGGTGTTGCTTGAACCGAATCGCTCTGGCCTCGCGATTTCCTTCTTCCACAATCAGGAAATCATCTACTGGCAAGTTTTGGAACCTGTCCACGATGCCGCTCGGCCATCGGATTTCCAACATGTCGACTTTTTCGTGCTTACCCAGGCCAAAAAAAATCCGGGGATCTTGCGCGGAACAGTAACTCATCCCGCCTTTCGCCTGATCGTAGCTCGTCAAATCTCCAGCGATCACTTTGAGCGCAGCGCCGTTCCCATCGCGATTACTTTTCGTTCCAATTAGCCGCACAGCAATCCAATGATTTCCAGCCGCGGCAGGCTCGTCCGCGCCATTGTTGCGAAATAGCTGCGCGTCTCCTCCGTTATTGCTAACTAGAAAGTCCTGCCAGCCATCATTGTTGTAGTCACCAACTGCCAGTCCACGACCGACTCGGGGCGCGCGAAAACCCGCATTTTGCGTTCTGGTTGCGTCCATAAAAATGCCGTTGCCCATGTTGCGGTAAAGTTTCTTTTCTTCTTCATAACTCACTTCAGGGTGATAGAGGGCAATGTTATCCAGGATGTGTCCGTTCACCACCAGCAGATCGCGCCAGCCATCATTATCAAAATCAAACATGCGTGCGCCGAACGCGCTGTTCAGAATATTGGTCTGCCCCAATGCTGAGGCAATCGTGTAATCCGTAAATGTTCCATCGCCGTTGTTGCGATATAGCCTGTTCAGCTCGAAATCCAAATGGCTGACGAAAAGGTACAACAAACCGTTGTTCACTACATCCGCGGCGTCCGCGCTCATCCCTGCTTCTGGACGCCCATCTTCGCTGAATCCCGCGCCCGATTTATACGACGCGTCGCGAAATGTGCCGTCGCCATTGTTCAAATACAAAAAATTTCTCTCCGTGTCGTTCGCAATAAAAATATCGGGCCAACCATCTCCATTCAGATCAGCCAGAACAACCGCCAGGCTCTTTCCTTCCGTGTTCACCAGCCCTGCCTTGGCCGTCATATCGGTGAACGTGCCGTCCCCGTTGTTGTGATACAGCCGCATCGAGGTCCCGTGGAAACTGTCGGGGTGGCAATAGGCGCGATAGCCGGGCTTGTTTTCGCCACAGGCAACCGGATGATCTTCGTCATACTGAACGTAATTCGTCACCAGCAGGTCCAGTTTGCCGTCATGGTCATAATCAAACCAGCCAGCCGCTGTGCCCCAACTTCCGTCGTTGCCAACGCCGGCTTTGGCAGTCACATCCGCAAAAGTGCCGTCGCCGTTGTTGTGCAGCAGCACGGAATGCCGGTAGCCGGTCATGTAAATGTCCGGATAGCCGTCGTTGTCGTAGTCGCCCACCGCAACGCCGAAGAAGAACGTTCCGTCCGTGTGAATTTTGCTCGCGGCAGTCACGTCCGTAAACGTGCCATCATGATTGTTGCGATAGAGCGCTGGTTGCGGCGGCTCTTTTGGGTGAAAAAAAGGAGTGTAACCGCTGTTTACGAAAAACGCGT
>Ga0210398_10006566_pt1 | contig 10687 bp, 7 predicted proteins | sample IncBWC4OmetaG_FD_161047 | JGI IMG/M metagenome (GOLD analysis project Ga0210398, IMG submission 161047) | Forest soil microbial communities from Barre Woods Harvard Forest LTER site, Petersham, Massachusetts, United States - Inc-BW-C-4-O | ecosystem: Environmental > Terrestrial > Soil >... | reverse complement strand
GAGGTCTTCGGCGAACTTGGGCAGCTGGCCGGTGCCGAAGAGAGACTTCGAATTGACCATGTAGGGCGGCAGGACCTCGGTGTACCCGTGTTCGCGGGTGTGGAGGTCGAGCATAAAGTTCGCGAGGGCGCGTTCGAGGCGCGCTCCCTGGCCGAAGTGGACGACGAAGCGCGAGCCCGAGATCTTCGCGGCGCGGTTGAAGTCGAGGATGCCAAGGGCTTCGCCTAGCTCCCAGTGGGGCTTGGCCGGGAAGTCGAACTTTGGATGTTCGCCCCAATCTTTTTCCTCGTGGTTGCCGTGCTCGTCTTTGCCGACAGGGACATCGTCCTGCGGCAAATTGGGCAAAGTTTGCAGGATTTTGCGTAAAACCTCGTCGGCACTTGCTGCAGACTTTTCGAGGTTTTCGACGCGGATTTTGAGATCGCGATTCTTTTCAGTCAGCACTGTAGCATCGCCGCCAGAGCGGCGGAGTTGAGCGATCTCTTCCGTCACCTTGTTGCGCTGCGCCTTGGCGGTTTCGGCGGCGGTGATAGTATCGCGCCGCTCCCGGTCGATTGCTGCAAAATCTCCGAGCACCACAGCGGGATCCATGCCCCGGGAGCGCAGTTTTTCTTCGACAAGGGCCAGATTGGCCCGTACAAACGCTAAATCGATCATCACTTTGCATTTTAGCGTCTCGCGCTGAAAAAGGGACGTTTGTGCGTCGTGCGGGCAAAATGCAATTTACCCTTATAGGCATGCGAAAGTTTGCCGCTGCTCTGTTGTGTGTGTTGTTTCCCCTGTCCGGTGTGTTGCCTGCGAGGGCCGATGCCTATCATGCCAAGCCCAAGCTGGTGATTGTCCTGGTGATCGATCAGTTTCGCGGCGACTATCTGGACCGCTACCGTGACGATTTCAAGACGGCGAACGGATTCAACCTCTTTCTGAAGCGTGGGGCGTACTTCACGGACTGCTACTACGACTATGCCAACACAATGACGGCGCCGGGGCATTCGACGATTGGCACTGGTGCCTATACGAATGGCCACGGCATCTCGCTAAACGAATGGTGGGACCTGAAGCGATCGACGACGCACGTGGTGACCTCGGTCGAGGACGAGCATTACGCGATTGTGGGTGATCCGGGTTCGAAGGAGGCGGGGGCTTCGCCGCGTAATGAGTTGGCTTCGACGCTCGGCGACGAGGTGGTGCTGGCGACCAAGGGTGAGTCCAAACTGTTCGGGATTTCGCTGAAGGACCGCGCAGCGATTTTGACGTCGGGTCATGCGTCCAACGGGGCGTTCTGGCTTGACCATGCCAGCGGCCGGTTCGTGACGTCAACGTACTGGGAGACGAAGCTGCCCGCGTGGGCGGAGGCGTTCAATGCCAGCGGCAGGGCAGACCAAGCCCTTCATGAAGCTAGCGCGAAGCCCGGAAGCTTTTATGAAGACGTGGGCAAGTCGCCGGCCTCGGTGTCTTATCTGCTGGATTTTGCGAAGGCGCTGGTCACCGGAGAACAGATGGGCCGCCATGATGTGACGGACGTGCTGACGATCAGCATCTCGTCGACCGACATTCTTGGGCACGTCGTGGGCCCGGACGCGCCGGAACAGCGTGCCATGATCGATGCTGTCGATGTGGACCTGGACAGCTTCTTCACATGGCTGGACAAGAACGTGGACGGCGGCATGGCAAACGTCTGGGTTTCGCTGACGGGCGACCACGGCATCGCGCCGGTGCCCGCGGTTGCGGCGAAGCTGGGTGTGCCGGCCGCTACGTTCGACCTGAAGAAGCTAAGCGTCGCGCTGGACGAGCGGCTGAATCGGCGCTTCTCGCCGGGTAAGCAGACGAAGTACATCATGAGCAGCGAGATGCCTTACCTCACGCTCGATCCCAGGCCGTTTACTGCAGCAAAGGTGAGCGAGGCCGATGCGGAAGGGGCAGTGGCGGACATGCTGCCCGAGGTGCTTGAGTCTACGCTGCCGCCTGAACCGGAGGGTGTAAGCCAGACGCGGCTGCCTCCGCGTCCGATGATTCGGCATAGCTATACGCGGGTGCAGATGGCGGCGGGTCAGTTGCCGGCGACGGAAGAGGGCAGGCTGATTTTGCACAGCTACTCTCCGAATGGAGGATGGTTTGTGATGATTTCGCCGGGGATGTATGAGTTGACCAGCGCGAAGGGGACAAACCACTTTTCGCCGTACTCGTATGACCGGCATGTTCCGCTGGCGTTCTTTGGTTCGCCGTTTGCGCCGGGGACATATCATGATCGCGTCGCTCCGGTGGACATTGCGGCGACGTTCGCTTCGCTGCTGCGGGTGAACCAGCCGTCGGCCTGCGTGGGGCATGTGCTGACGCAGGCGATCAAGCCGGAAACGAGCCCGACCAAGCCGACAGTTGAAAGGAAATCCGGACAGTGAGCGCGCAAGCAGGCAGCAAGGCCCCGAGTACCAAAGGGCCCGACATGCGCGTTACGGTCGCGGGTGTCGAGTTCCGTTCGCCCGTGATCGCGGCCAGCGGAACGTTTGGCTATGGGGTCGAGTTCGAGGACATTGTTTCGCTGGATCGCATCGGCGGGTTCGTGACGAAGGGGTTGTCGCGAGAGCCGATGGCGGGCAATCCTACGCCCCGCATCATCGAAACTGCTGCGGGGATGATCAATGCGATTGGGCTGCAGAACATGGGTGTACGGGCATTCATCGCCGAGAAGCTGCCGAAGCTGCAGGGGCTGACCGGGACGGTGGTGATCGCAAACGTCTTTGGCTTTACGATCTCGGATTGCCTTGAGGTGGTCCTGGCGCTCAATGACGCGCCGGCGATTGCGATGTATGAGCTGAATGCGAGTTGCCCCAATACGAGCCACGGGGGCATGGTCTTCGGGACAGATCCGCCGATGTTGTGGGAGTTGGTAGCGCGATGCAAGGCGGCCGCTCGACGGCCTCTGATGGTGAAGCTTTCACCGAACGTGACGGACATCGGTCTGATGGCCCGCGTTGCCGAGGACGGCGGGGCAGATGCTGTTTCGCTGGTCAACACCTTTGTTTCGCTGGCAATCGACGTGGAGACGCGACGTCCGCGCATCGCCAATGTCACCGGCGGCCTCTCCGGCCCGGCGATCAAGCCGATTGCGGTACGGATGGTGCACGAGGCCTCGAAGGCAGTGAAGATCCCAATTGTCGGAATGGGCGGAATTCTGCGGGCAGAAGATGCAGTGGAGTTTATGATGGCGGGGGCCACGGCGGTGCAGGTCGGTACAGCGAGCTATGCCGATCCGCGTGCCGTTGAGAACATTGCCAACGGATTGAAGCGATGGTGCGCAGCGCACGATGTGGCTAAAGTCAGCTCGCTCACCGGGTCAGCGGTGCTGTGAGGGTGAAGCACTCCGGGCGCTTCGCTGGCTTTAGAATAAGCAGTGATGATTGAACACAGCATTGATTCCTCAGCACCCCCTGCAGACCTTCGCCCCATCCGCCGCGCATTACTTTCCGTAACCGATAAGACTGGACTGGTGGACTTTGCCAGTGTGCTGGCCTCCTTTGGGGTTGACCTGGTTTCGACCGGTGGCACGGCACGCGCTCTGCGCGAGGCCGGGCTGCCGGTGCGCGATATCAGCGACCTGACGGGGTTTCCGGAGATGCTCGATGGCCGCGTTAAGACGCTTCACCCGAAGGTCCACGGCGGCATTCTGCACATTCGCGACAATGCGGAGCACATGGCTTCAGTGGCGGAGCATGCGATCGAGCCGATCGATATGGTGGTGGTGAATCTGTACGCGTTTGAGAAGACGGCGCAGCGGCCCGGCGTAGCATTCGCAGATGTCATCGAGAATATCGACATCGGCGGGCCGTCGATGGTGCGCTCGGCGGCGAAGAACTTTTCGGACGTTGCGATCGTGACCTCTGCGGCCGACTACTCTTTGCTGGCCGAGGAGATGGCTGCGAACTCGGGCAGTTTGACCAGGGCCACTCGCTGGCGGCTGGCCAAAGCGGCCTTCGCCGTGACCGCTGCCTACGATGCTGCGATTGCGACCGCGCTCGAGAGTATCGAAGCGCCGAGCGGCAAGGCGGTCTTTTCGCAGGAGCAGCTCCCGCCGACGGTCCGCGTGATCGACCCCCTGTCGCAGACGCTTCGTTATGGGGAGAACCCACACCAGAAGGCAGCGCTGTATACGGACGGCAGCGGCAAGGGCGTAGCGAACGCCAGGCAGTTGCAGGGGAAGGAGCTTAGCTACAACAACATCGTCGACCTGGATGCCTGCTGGGAGCTGGTGAGCGAGTTCGATGAGACTTCCGTTGTGATCATCAAGCACACCAATCCATGCGGAGCTTCGACCGGCGCTACCGTGGTGGAGGCCTATCGCCGTGCGCTGGAGTCGGACCCGGTTTCGGCTTTCGGAGGGGTAATCGGCATCAATCGCGAGGTGGACGCTGCGGCGGCGGAGGAGATTGCGAAGCTCTTCGTCGAGGCCATTGTTGCGCCATCCTTCACTCCGGAGGCGGTGCAGCGCTTCTCCGCGAAGAAGAACCTGCGGCTCATCGAAATCTCTCCGGCAGAGACGCCGCGGGTACTCAAGCAGGTTTCTGGTGGGCTGCTGGTGCAGGACGCCGACCGCCTGCGCATCACAGAGGCCGAGCTTCAGATTGTCACCAGGCGCAAGCCAACTGCGGAGGAGTTGCGGGCGCTGCTCTTCTCCTGGAGGGTCTGTAAACACGTCAAATCAAACGCGATCGTCTACGCCCGTTTCAGCGACGGCCATGGCCAGACCGTAGGGGTTGGCGCGGGGCAGATGAGCCGGGTCGACGCCGCCCGGTTCGGCGCGATGAAGGCAATTCTTCCGCTGAAGGGTACGGTGGCCGCCTCCGACGCGTTTTTCCCGTTCCCGGACGGCCTGGAGACCATTGCCCAGGCGGGCGCCACGGCGGTGATTCAGCCCGGAGGGTCGGTGCGCGACGCCGAGGTAATCGAGGCCGCCGACCGGCTGGGCGTGGCAATGGTTTTTACGGGCGTCAGGCACTTCCGGCATGGATAAATGCTGCGTTTTTGAGGGAATGACAGATATAATGACGTCCAAGCTGCGCAAACGGCCGGTCTGTGCCCCTGCATCCATCTTGCCGGTGGCGTCGTCTAACGGTTGTCTGGCTATGCAGGCTGTACAGGTCTTCGACATCGATTCCGGCGGCACAGGACATTACATCTCATGACATTGCTTTTGCGTGCCTCCACTTTTCGTCATCTTCGCCTTGTTCCAGCTGCAGCCCTTCTTTTTGCGGCGCACACGATGTTTGCTCAGGCGCCTGCTGCTGCGACGGGCGCGGCCGCTCCGGTGGCGACAACGCCAGATCGGGCGTCTTCCTACTATCACTATGGTCTGGCTCGACTTTACGAGGACATGGCGGTCAACGCAGGCCGGTCGGACTATGCGACACAGGCGGTGGAACAGTACAAACTGGCGCTGGACGCTGATCCGAGTTCGCGTCTGTTGCAGGACGGTCTGGCTGAGCTCTACTTCAAGATCGGCCGCATTCGCGAGGCGGTCACGGCGGCGCAGGACCAGGTCGGCAAGGACCCCAACGACATTGAAGCGCACACGCTGCTCGGTAAGGTGTATCTGCGCTCGCTGGGCGACATGCAGAGTCCGCAGTCGGGCCAGATGCTGCAACTGGCCATCGCCGAGTACGAGAAGTTGGCCCAGTTGAAGCCGAGCGATGTGGAGACCCATCTTTTGCTCGGTCAGCTTTATGGTCTGAACCATGATTCGGCGAAGGCAGAGGCACAGTTCAAGCTCGCGCAGGGGATCGACGCAAACTCGGAGGAGGTCGCGCTGAATATGGCGCGGCTGTACAGCGAGCAGGGTGATCCGAAGCGCGCCGCCGACGTCCTCAACGCCATTCCGGTCGACGATCGCTCGCCTCGCATTGAGTTCGCCCTCGGCGCCAGCTACGAGCAGCTGAAGAACAACAAGGAAGCGATCGCCGCCTACCATCGTGCGCTCGACCTTGAACCCGACAATCTGGACACGGAGCGTGGTCTAGCGAACGCTCTGCTTGCAGACGGGCAATTGGACGAAGCGCTGAAGGTGTTGACCAATATCGTCTCGGCAGAACCGCAGGATTGGCAGTCGCAGGTCCACGTCTCCGAGATCCAGCGGCGGCAGGGACACTACGATGAGGCGCTGACGACGCTGGAGAAGGCGAAGAAGCTGGCCCCGGACTCGCTGGAACTTACCTATAACGAAGCGCTCATCTACGACTCCCTGGGCCGCTACGATGAGGCGATCGCCGTGCTGACCAAACTTGTGTCGGACACCGAGCGCACGGATGGAAAGTATTCGGAAGGTGAAAAGGCGAACCGCTCGATCTTTCTCGACCGGTTGGCTGTGATCTATCGTGAAGAGAACAAGACCGCTGAAGCCGTGGCTGCGTATAAGCAGTTAGTCGCGCTTGGCGGCGACTACGTCAAGAATGGTTATTCAGGCCAGGTCGACGCTTATCGCGACGCCCATCAGTGGAAAGAAGCCACCGCCGTGGCAGCTGAAGTGGCCAAGGCGTTGCCAAACGATCATTCGATCCAGCTGATGTATGCCGGTCAGCTTACAGATACAGGTCAAGTGGACCAGGGAGTCGCACTGGCGAAGGCGCAGCTGGCGGCGACGACGGGCACGCCGGACGAGCGCGACTCGCATCTGGCGTTGGCAACGATCTATACGCGTTTGAAGCGGTGGCAGGAGGCGTCGGCCGAGTTGAACGCTGCTGATGCGCTGGCTACCAAGCCGGACGAGAAGCTGTATGTGTATTTTCTGCGAGGGTCGCTCTATGACCGTCAGAAGATGTACGACGCGGCGGAGGCCGAGTTCCGGAAGGCCCTTGCCATCGACCCGCAGAACCCGACCATCCTGAACTATCTTGGCTACATGCTGGCCGATCGCGGCGTGCGGCTGCCTGAAGCGCTCGTGATGGTTCGCAAGGCCGTCGAACTTGATCCGCAGAACGGCGCGTTTCTGGACTCGCTCGGATGGGTCTACTTCAAATCGGGCCAATATGCGCTGGCCGAAGAGAACCTCCGCAAGGCCAATGAACGCACCAACACGGACCCCACGATCCACGACCATCTCGGAGAGGTCTACGAGAAGACAGGCAACCTGAAGATGGCGGTCGCCCAGTGGGAGCGGTCGATGACGGAGTATGCGCGTTCGCTGCCTGCGGACGCCGACCCAGCGGACGTTGCCAAGGTGCAGCACAAGCTGGAGAACGCTCGCGTCAAGCTGGCCAAAGTCACGTCCAAATAACACACGGCGCATCTGCCGTTACACTTAAATCTGACCATGGCAATCGATCTCCATCGATGCGCGGTCGTGGGAGGTCCGGACGATCTTCTGCTGACCCGCGTCCATCCCGCGCCTTTTCGCCCAACGCGCACACCGTTCCAGCGTGACCGGGAACGTATCGTGCAGGCGCGCGCGTTCCGTCGGCTGGCAGGGAAGACGCAGGTTTTCACCAGTCGCGCCTCTGACCACTTTCGTAGCCGTCTGACTCACACCATTGAGGTCGCGCAGATCGCCCGCGCCGCCGCCGCCGAGCTTGGCCTGAACGAAGACCTTGCAGAGACGCTTGCGCTCGTCCACGACATCGGCCACCCGCCCTTTGGACATGCCGGGGAGCGTGCGCTCGACCGCTGCCTTACCCATCACGGGCGGCGGTTCGACCACAACCTGCATGCGCTGCGCATCGTCGAGCACTTCGAGCAGCGTTACGCTGCGCATCGCGGATTGAATCTTACGCTCGGTGTTCGCGAGGGCATTATCAAACACTCGCGTGATTACAGGGTCGAGCAGCATCCGGAGCTGGCAGACTATTTTTTGGACCAAAGGCCGCCGCTTGAGGCGCAGTTGATTGATCTTGCCGACGAGATCGCTTACCTTACAGCGGACCTCGATGACGGCGTGGAATCAGGACTGCTCGAGATCGCTCACATTCGTGAGCACGTCGATATTCTTGGACGGTGTTATCGCAAGGTCGAGAGTGAGCACGCTGGCGTCGATGAGAAGTTCCTGTTCAACGAGGCGTTGCAGCTGATGCAGAACGTCCTTACCGACGATCTGATTGAGACGACGGGCCGCAACACGCAGGCGATCGGAGCAGAGTGTCTCGCCGATGTACGCCGGCATCCAACGCGGCTGGCGCGGTTCTCGCCGCAGGTCGAGACCGAGCGGCTGCAGGAGAAGCGCTACCTCTACGACACGCTCTACACGTGCGAGCCGCTGGAGACGGAACACGACAAGGCGGAAGAGGTCGTTACGGCGCTGTTCGAGCATTGGATCAACGATCCGGAGGAGCTGCCCGTCGGACACTTCGAAGCAGTACAGAACGAGGGGCTTGCGCGTGTGGTGGCGGACTATATTGCCGGCATGACGGACAGCTTCATCCTGTTGCAGTATGCGCAGATCAAGCGGGCCCTCCGCTTCTAGGCGTCCCGTTGCCGTGAATAAAGGCAAGCAGCTCTACCAAAAACCTGTACACTTTCAGGCAAATGAGCTTCAACCCGGCCAACATTACGGCGCTTGTCATTGCTGCCAGCTTTGCGGCCGGACTGAATATCTATGCGACGGTCCTGACACTTGGCATACTTGCGCGGACGCAGTGGGTGGCGTTGCCTCCGGGACTCGACTCGCTGGGCCACACCTGGATCCTGGTGGTGTGCGGCATCATGTTCGCGATGGAGTTTGTCGCGGACAAGATACCGGCCTTCGACCTGGTGTGGAACACCCTGCACACCGTCGTTCGTGTCCCGATTGCAGCACTGGTCGCGTATCACGCCAGTTCACAGCTGTCGCCACAGATGCAGGTCCTCGCAACGGCGATTGGTGCAGTGGTCGCGTTGGCTGCGCATAGTTCGAAGACTGCCCTGCGCGCCGCTGTGACACCGAGTCCGGAACCGGTCTCGAACATCGCCCTGAGCACGACGGAGGACGCTGCTGCGATCGGGCTGACGTGGTTTGCCACGCACCATCCGATAATCGCGGCCTTCATTGCGCTGGCCTTTCTGTCGGCCGCCATTATCGCTGCAAGGGCGCTTCTGCGAGCAATACAAAGACCGCTGCGGAAGCTCTTCGGCACCGAACTGGACCAAGACAAGCTGCCTGCTAAGCCGCCAAATTAGACAGATATACGAGCAAGACCATTGGGCGGCGGTTTAATGTATTGTCGTCGGGCCGTTCTTATCTTTCTTTAGAGGCCTCACCTGCGGTCCAACGATCGAGTCAAGCTGCGGCATCGTGATTTCAAACAGCTTGGCAGGGTCAAGATAGCTGCCCTCCCAGCGGACCCCGAGGTGGAGGTGCGGACCGGTCGCTCGGCCGGTGGCGCCGCTTAGCGCGATGATCTGGCCGCGACGGATCCGTCTGCCCACAACCACTTCGATCTTCGACAGATGCATGTAGACGCTCATCAGTCCCAGTCCGTGATCGATGACGACGCAGCCTCCTTCGTAATAGAGCGGTCGCGCCAGGACGACGCGGCCGGAGTTAATTGCCGCCACAGGTGTGCTGAGCTTCGCCCGATAGTCGAGGCCACGATGGACGCTGGCGAGCTTTCCGTTGAAGATTCGCTGGTTCCCGAATGAGTCCGACTGCGGTGCGAGGTGAAGAGGTGGAAGAAAGTTGCCTGTCCACTGCGGCTTCGAGGCTGAGTTCGCGAAGGCCCTGTCCTTTACGATCTTGTCGGCGGCGATTTTTTTGAGTGCCGCTGCGTTGGGCTCGACGAATTTATCCGGCACACTCAAGGGCACTTTTTCGTAGGGTGCTTCTCCTACGCTGACGTCCTGGTGCAGTGTGCGGTGCGTGCCGTCCTTGATGGTCGCGTCGATCGTCAGAGGGTAGTTGTCCGGGGTGGCCTCGACATCTACTCCGGCGAGGGCGAACCATGTTCGGTGGTCGGAGCCAGGGAAGAATGCGACCGGATGGCCCTGCCAGCTACCAGTGACGCTCGACGCTTGATCGTGCAGCACGACTGTGATGAGGCACGGCGCTCCGTTGGTCAGCGTCGCGGGGGTAAGGCGTATTGAGTCCTGAGCGACTGCAGTGCTGCAGAAGGCAACCAGTACTGCGAAGAGTGTTGTAGCAGCTAACGCGAAGACTTGCAGGCGCGCCCTGACAGGTGTGGGGAACATGAGAACTGCAGTTTATTGCAGAAAGGAAGGCCGGAGCGAAGCAAATCGCAATCGAGTTCCGCACAGCGCAATACGAATTCGAAGAGTGGCGCGGTGATATTCTAGCCACTAATCAGTAGGAACGAGGCACCCAGCTTTTCATGTCCAACCCAGGCATTCCCGAGAACGGCCCCAATTTCGAATCGACCACTGTATCCACCGAATCTGTTGAATCCAGCGAACCTCTCGAGTCATTCGATACGATCCTTTCGCAGTTTGAGCAGAGCCATTCGCGGCGTTCGGGCGAGGGCGGACGGCAGATCTCAGGCACCGTCGTTGCAGTCTCGGCCGAATTTGTCTTTGTCGATATTGGATACAAGACCGAGGGTGTACTGCCGGTGTCGCTGTTTGAGAGCGCGAAGGAGACGGTCGTCCCGGGCGATAAGCTGCAGGTCTCGGTGAAGGGACGCAACGAGGAGGGTTACTACGAGCTGTCGCGGCTGCGGGTGGAGCAGCCCAGGGACTGGAGCACGCTGGAGCAGGCGTTTGCTGACAAGGCGATCAT
>Ga0210398_10006565_pt1 | contig 10687 bp, 15 predicted proteins | sample IncBWC4OmetaG_FD_161047 | JGI IMG/M metagenome (GOLD analysis project Ga0210398, IMG submission 161047) | Forest soil microbial communities from Barre Woods Harvard Forest LTER site, Petersham, Massachusetts, United States - Inc-BW-C-4-O | ecosystem: Environmental > Terrestrial > Soil >... | reverse complement strand
ATTTAACCAAGAAGATCATGGCTTACATTCGGCTCTACAACCGGCACGCCCAGCCCTTCCACTGGACGTACCGCAATCCCAGAAAGCGATTCCGTGTGTCACCTATTTCAGTTACACGACACTAGTGGCTGGTGGTTAGTGGCTGGAAGTGCGCTTTAACCAGCGGCCACGAGTCCTTAGCTATGGACCGGGCTCGCTAGTGCGATTGACTCACGTTAGAGCCCGGTTCTAGCCACTAACCACTAACCTACCCCGCCGCGCTCACCAGCACCGCATTCAGGTGAATCGGCACTGCCGATAGCGCCTTCGACACCGGGCAATTCTGCTTGGCCCCGTTAGCGAACTCCTGGAACTTGGCAGCGTCGATCCCGGGGACGTCAGCCTCGGTGTTCAGGTCGATGCTGGTGATGGCAAAGCCCTCGCCCACCTTGTCGAAATGAACGTTCGCCACGGTGTGGACGCGCTTCGGCGTGAATCCGCCCTTCGAGAGTCCGGCCGAAAGCGCCATGGAGAAGCATCCGGCATGCGCGGCCGCGATGAGCTCTTCCGGATTCGTCCCCGATCCGTCTTCCATGCGCGACCTGAACGAGTACGGTCCGTCAAAGGCGCCCGAGCCGAGCTTTATGTGGCCCTGGCCCTGAAGAACATTTCCATTCCACTCTGCTTCTGACTTACGAATTGGCATAACGCGCTCCTTTAGCGAAGAATTGCAGCGGTCGGCGAAAACGCTCCCTCTCCGTCGAATTCGAGACGTTCCGGCCTAGTCATGCGCCGGACATCTAATACACAATCGAGCCGATGAACCAAACATTCCTTGTGAACCTGATCTTCGATCCCGAGTACCGTGGCTGCGTTGCCGATGTGCCTCAACTTCCTGGCCGCATAACGCAAGGCAAGACCGTTGAGGCCGCGTTGAAGAATGTCCGGCAGGCCATCCGCGCTTACCTCAAAGCCTCGCGGACAGCCCTTCGAATTCAAGCATTCTGACCGGGCGGTTTCAGCTCCATCCCATGCGCTCGCGGAGCGAGGTTATGTGCGCCACATGATGCCGCCCGTGCCAGCCATATAGGGCCACGAGGTAATCAAGGCTGATCAGTCCACGCTCAGGATGATTTACCTGGCGCGCAAAGTCCGTCGGCGACATCGACCGCAACAGGTTAACCCAGCGCTCGTGGAGTGTTTCCAACAGGACGAGCGAAGTCTCCACCAGCGTACTTTTCGAGTCGGGAAGCGCAGCCCACAAGGCCTCGTCGTAGGTCTTAATCGTCGGCTGGTCCTCGGTCAGAGCCAGCTTGAAGCGCACGTAAGAATTCATGTGGCTGTCGGGCACGTGATGCACCACCTGCCGCACCGTCCAGCCTTCGGGCCGATAGGGCGTTTCGAGTTGCTCCGGCGTCAGGCCCTTGACCGCGTCGCGCAAACGAGCCGGCGCCTCGGCAATCTGGGCGATGAGAGTCTCGCGTTCGGCCTCGTTCAATTCCTTCTTCCCAGCGAACTTGCCGATGGGATAGCGCAAATCACTTGCAGTCTTCGTGGCTTCCATCTGTCTCACCTCCTGAACGCTTAAACCCGCACAAGCTCGGTACTCGAGACCGGATCAGGGACCGGATCTCCGTGTTCACGCAAGCTTGCCGAATGGAGAGGAATGGTCTCTCAGATCAGCTTCAAAGCCTCTTCGCGTGTCCCACCCACCACGGCGCAGCCTGCAGGTCTGGAACGTACGCCCCGAAGCTCTTCCGTGTCTTTTCGATAACCACGACATATTTCATCCAACTGACCACTGACAACTACCATCCCCTTGTCTGCAGCAACTCCTCCGGCTTCAGCTTCGATACGTCGAGCCCGCGCATCGCCTCGCCCAGTTCTTCGGAACACTCGGCGACCACCTGGGGCTCGTTGTAGTGCGTGGTTGCCCGCACGATGGCCTTGGCGCGCACCGCCGGGTCCTCCGACTTGAAGATGCCGGAGCCCACGAAGACCGCCTCGGCGCCAAGCTGCATCACGAGCGACGCGTCAGCCGGAGTGGCGATGCCGCCCGCCGAAAAATTCGGGACCGGGAGCTTCCCGTTCTTCGCCACCCACTGCACCAGTTCGTAAGGCGCGCCCAGGTCCTTCGACTTGGCCATCAACTCTTCTTCGCGCCGTATCGTGAGCTCACGCATTTCGCCGGTGATGGCGCGCATGTGGCGCACCGCCTCCACGATGTTGCCCGATCCCGCCTCGCCCTTGGTGCGAATCATGGCCGCGCCCTCGCCGATGCGCCTCAGGGCCTCGCCCAGGTTGCGCGCGCCACAGACGAAGGGTGCTTTGAAGCGCCACTTATCGATGTGGTGGGCCTCGTCCGCCGGCGTCAGCACCTCGCTCTCATCGACGTAATCCACGCCCAGCACTTCGAGCACCTGGGCCTCGGCAAAGTGGCCGATCCGCGCTTTGGCCATCACCGGAATCGAGACCGAGGCCATGATCTCCTTGATCACCCTGGCCGACGCCATCCGCGCCACGCCACCTTCCTTGCGGATGTCCGCCGGAACGCGTTCCAGGGCCATGACGGCCACTGCGCCAGCGTCCTCGGCGATCTTGGCCTGCTCCGCCGTGGTCACATCCATGATCACGCCGCCCTTCAACATCTCAGCGAGACCGACCTTCAGCTTCATTTGTTCGTCAAATTTCCACATCTCAACGCCTCCCGAAAGCCAACCCGCTTATCCTATTCATTTTAAGGTACATTCCAGCTTGGTTCGATACTCATGTTTCACTGTGAACCGGCGTTCCTTCTCGTGGCATTTGCGAAGGACGCATTTCGTGATCCGCTTCGCGGCCCACCCGGACCACGATGGCGGCGACCGCGCGTGCGTCTGCGGCACTGGAGCGGAAGTTCACCACGCAGGCGCGCAGCAGGAACCGGCCATGGACCACGGCGTTGGTCAGGAACGCTTCTCCACCGCGCTGGATCCGGTTCAAAATCTCAGTATTCAGCTTGTTTAGATACTCCGCCACGGGCGTGGATTCGAGGTCGGCCCTCAGATCCCGCGGCACGTACCGTAAGGTGGTGATGCTGAGCGCCTGGGTAACGGGCTCAAGCTCTGGATCGGCCTCGGCGGCCCGAAAAAGGGCTTGCGCCACGCCGATATCGTCCGTCATCGCCTTGATGTAGCCTTCGCGTCCAGCCTGACGCAGCACCAGCCAGACTTTCAGGGCCCGGAAGCCGCGCGAATTCTGCAACCCGTGTTCGAAATAGTTGATCATCTCGTCCGCCGGGTCGCCCTCGTCGAAGTGATAATAGGGCGGCCGATGGCTGAACGTCTCGATCAAGAGTTTGCGATCCCGAACCAGCGCGCAGCCGGCTTCGAGCGGGGCATAAAGCCACTTGTGCGGATCGACGGCGACGGAGTCCGCTTCGGCTATGGCAGCGAGGTCCGGCACCGCGTGCGGCGAGGAGCCCGGCAGCGCGGCGGCCACCGCGCCATAGGCGCCGTCCACGTGAAACCAGAGTCGGTGCTCGCGGCAAATGGCAGCGATCTCGCGGAGGGGATCAACCGCGCCGGTGCTTACCGATCCGGCCTGCCCCACAACCAGAAAGGGCAGATCGCCCGCCTGGCGGTCGCGGTCGATCTCGGCGCGCAACGCACTCGTGTTCATGCGCAGCTCGCGGTCACAAGGTATCCAGCGGACCGAGTCCGTTCCGAGCCCGAACAAGTCTGCTGCCTTGTGAATCCAGGTATGAGTTTCGCTCGACCCGTAGACGCGAAGCGGACGCCCCGGGCGCAATCCAGTCGAGTGCGCGGGCCAATCCACCTTGGCGCGCCGGGCCACGAGAAACGGCACGAAATTGGCCATGTTGCCGCCGCTCACCAGCAACCCGCCGGAATCCGCCGGATATCCGATCAGCTCCGCGATCCAGCGGACCGTCTGCCGCTCGATTTCGGTCGCGATGGGAGCCAATATCCACGCCCCGGTGTTCGGGCTCACCGCCGAGGCCAAAAAGTCTGCCAGAGCGCCGATCGGAGCCGGCGAGGAATTGATATACCCCCAAAAGCGCGGATGTGAGCTCAGCAGGGAGTTCTCAAACAGGAGCCGTGACGCCTCTTCCAGCAACTCTGCTGCAGGTACGCCTCGCTCCGGAAGCGACCCGGCGCCGAGCGCCTGGCGCAGAGCCTGGGGCGTAACGGGCGGAATCACGGGGCCGCTCGGAATCGACTCGAGAAACGCGGCGATTGCATCCACCAGCTCATGCCCAACGGCGCGAAACTCCTCCGGGCTCATCTCCTGAGCTGCACGACGAGCCTCGATCTGCGAACGGGTCGCTGAAGAATCCATGGCGCTCCTATTGATTTCTCCTCGTACCAATGTACGGCCCTTATAGGGCGGAGTAAAGAGCCCTTCGGATTGCCGATTGTCAATTGCGAAGGCCCCGAACGGCTGCGGTGCGCTCAATCGCGCTACTCAATTCAGAAGAACTCCCTGACCAGAAGAACTCGGCTGGCGCTGCCGGTGTCTAATCGTGGGAGAGTCTGGATTGGTTGCGCTCCGACGACCGAATCGCGAGCGCCGCTCGACTCTGCTATTCTATAGCCCATGAGGGCTCTTGTGTCGATGAGAACGCTGGCATTCGGCCTCATGCTCACTGCCGCTCTGGGGGCAGCGGTTTCCTGTCCGGCGGGCGGACAGGAAAAGCCCTCGGTGGTCACCCTGATTCCGACCGCCGACTGGCAGCTCACCAGTTCGCAGCCCGCGGATGCCTCAGCCCTGGCAAATTGGGGCGGCGATGCCGCGATCGAACACGAGTACGGCGTCACGTCCTACGCAACGCGCACCTACACCTTCGCAAACCACACGGCTGATGTTCTCCTCGAACAGGCATCCGACGCGTCGTCCGCTTACGGCCTGCTGACCTTTTATCGCACTCGAGCCATGACTTCGCTCGACGCGTCGCCGCTCTCGGTGGCGGCGTCCGGCAAGGCGCTGTTGGCGCGGGGAGCAACGTTTATCCGGGTGTCGGTCTCTGCGCCGGAGGCCTTGCCGCTGGGCGACTTCATGGCCTTGCTTCGAACCGCCGGCGGGCCGCCTCCGCCGCCGCGCGCGCTCAGCCAATTGCCCCCGCCCTTGCCATCGCGCGGCCTGCAGGATGGGTCGGAAAAGTACGCCCTGGGACCCGTTGCCGCAGCCCGCATTCTGCCGACCTTGCCGGCCAGCCTGATTAACTTTGACGAAGGCGCCGAGGTGCAGACGGGACTGTACCGAACCGGCGCGACCTCCGGCACGCTGACCTTGGCGGCCATCAACTACCCCACTCCGCAAATCGCGCGCGCGGCTTTCGATTCCATCAGCAAAGCGCTGTGCGAGCCCGCGGGGAATTCCTCCGCCTTTGATTGCCGCCGCCGCGACACCTACGTGCTGGTGGCGATCAACGCTCCCTCGCGCGCAGCGGCGGACCAATTCCTGGACGGATTCAAGGTGTCAAAGACCATCAGCGAGGACCAGGGTAACCCGGATCAGACCACGGTTTGGCAGATGTTTAGGCTCCTAGTTGCCAACGGCGTGCTGATCATGATGCTGGTGGCGATGGCATTTCTCGGCGGTGTGCTGGTGTTTGTCTCTAAACGCTTGGCACGGAAATGGTTCGCGAATTCCATTTTCGTGGAGGGCGAAGGGGCCGGAATCGTGATCTTGAATCTTAGCGATCTAAATCATTGATTCTAAGTTGTTTGACGCCATAACAGTTTACCTCGGGGATTTTGCCCATGCGGCCAATTGAACGCTGAGCTTGAACTCACGATATCTATGTAAGCGGCTCATTTTAAACATGTTACAGCGGCAAAATTTCTTGGAAAATTTCCTTGACAGGGAAACTGGCTTCACCATATGCTCGCAATCGAGTTTAGATGGCGGGGCGCGTCCGTCATTCTATTCTCCTCTCAATGCTCACCCGCAGGCTTGGCGACCGCCATCGCCTACGGGTGAGCATTTTCGTCTCTGTCACGCCCGGCCGGCGTAGCTCAGTCGGTAGAGCAACGGTTTCGTAAACCGTAGGTCGGAGGTTCGATTCCTCTCGCCGGCTCCAGTCTCACAATCACTCAATCGCTTGCGACATCAATTGGTTGCTCGTTATTGGATTGTGGCGGGTCGCTCCGTCTCAATACCGCTCAGTGTCCCGAGGGTGTCCGTTTGTGTCTGGCCCGCGATTTGGTTTTCGAGAACAGCCATCGCACTGCGCACGTCATCGGCGGCGGTCTTGATGTAGTAAGTCGCCGTTGTACTCACGTTCGCGTGTCGCAAGATGCGTTGAATCACCATATCGGGGACGCCCAACCGATAGAGGTTGCTTCCAAGACCGCGACGGGCAGCGTGCCAGCCGTGCCACTCAGGAAGGTTGCTGTTGCGCGAATACTGGTGGTCCGCCTTCTGGTGGTCCGCCTCTGCCTTCCCGCACGCCCCGCAGCGGTTCAGCGCCGGCAGGATGGCGCGATTAACAACGTTCCCGAGGTTCAGCGGCTTGCCCGTCAGATTGCCGAAGATCGGTCCAACACTAGGATTGCCCGAGCGCAGCCTATGCAGCTCCAGGCGGTCCGCCAACTGGCGAATGACGGGGACTGGCGCACGGCCCTTGCGCGTCTTGGGCTCGGTCACTCGGCCGTTCCAGATCGAACGCGAAACGTACAACTGCCCGTCCGTGCAGTTTTCCCAAAGCAAACCCTGAATCTCACCGTGCCGCAGTCCGGTGTATGCCGCAACCGCGAAGGCCGTAGCAGCGGGCTCGGGCAGCACAGAGAGAATCTGATTTATCTCTTCAAGGCTGTAGGCATACGTTTCTTGAGGCTCAGTGGCCCCAGGATTGACCGCAGTGTCTCGGGCAGGGTTCTCCCCTTGGAAATAATCCTGTTGCTTTGCCAGCGTGAATATCGCGCTGATGACGCTCTTAACGTGCTTCAGCGTGTTCCGGCTCAGGTTGCCCGCCCCGATCTGGTTCAGCCAGCCTTGAACGTGATATGTCCGGGTGTCCCGCAGCCAGACATTTGCGCAAAGCGGTTTCAGATGATCTTCCCAGATGTCGCGATAGCCTTTGGCCGTCGAAGGCCGCTTGTGCTGTTCAATCCAAGGCAGGTACACACGCTCCACAAAGTCGCTCACGGTCACTATGCGCTCGGCGGGAATCGCACCGCTGTTGAGCGTTGCCATGTGCCGCTCAGCCTCATTCACGATGTCTGCCGGCGGACGCTTTCCCCGAGTCGTAACCGCTCCAAGCTGATGGGTCACGCGCTTGCGCTCGATATGCCCGCCGTTGTTCCGCCGCTCCCAATACCGCACATACCACCGGTCCCCGATTCGGATGATCTGCCCGTTCTGTTTTCGGTTACGCATCAGCCTTCCCCTCCCTTTTCCGCTCTCGGGCAGCAACGGCGGCCTTCGCAATCCGCTTGCGCTCGGCAGCGGTTAGCTTGGCAGCTCTCGCCTTCCCGCCCGCACTGGCGATCTTGGCGCGTTCGGCCAGAGAAAGGCTTTTCGCCCGAGCCTTCCCGCCGAGACTGCCTAGCGCCTGCGCGTTCGGGTTTTTCTTCCCGCCCACGCCCAGATTATCGTGCTTAGCGTTAAGCAAGTCAAGGGAAAAGTGAAGGCTAATGACGTTTATTTTCGAGCCACTCGGAGAGCCGCGCCGAGCCCCACTCGAACCGGACGTATCGCCCGAGCCGAACGCATGGGATGCGCTCTTCCCTTGGCATCCGCCCGCGTGTGTCATTGCGAATCCACGATGTCGGCACTCGCCAGCGTGCCGCCAGTTCAACCGCGTCGATTAACTCAACGGCGGGTTTCCCGCTCGCCCGGGACATCATTTGGACACCTGCGGTTTCTGGGCTCATGTTTTCAATCACCTAGCTCTGAATAGCGGTTACGCTAACCGCTTTTCGTTTCTCTGGCTCGTGCTTCGTCTCGGGCGCATCAACCGATTTCGCGGGCTTGACCGTGTGCTTCGCCAGCCAAGCGTCAAAGGCCGCCAGCTTAATCAGGAATTTCCCTCGCGGACAAGCGGCGGGCAGCGGGTCAACGGGCAAATGAATCCAGGCTCGCAGAGTACGCCCTGAGACTGCGGCGTACTCCGTCAGTTCACGGAGCCCGAGCCATTCGCGGCCCGCTCTCCGTTTTCGGTGTGTCACGTTCTGCCGCATTTTGCCGACCCAATGGCCTGGGAGCGCTTTCTTCTTCCCTCAGCGCTTTGTCTCTCTCTCGTTTCAGCCCTTCCTCGCCCGAACCGCCGTCTCACCTCAGGTCGTGAGACGGTGCGTGTATCCACAGCATCGCGCCTTGCGACGCGGGTTGGCCTCCGTCCAGGATGTCGCTCCCTGGGTCGCCGCCCCTGTTGGCAGCTCCCGATCCCCGAAGCTGAGGACGAAGCGAGAGAGATTGTCAGCCGCCGTGCTGCCCGTCGCACCTTGAGGCGGTTTCCAGCCGGAGCCACTAAAGGCTCGCGCCTCGGTCATTGTCCCCTTGGAAACGACAAACGCACGTCAACTTGCGCTCCGTCCAGGGATTCAATCCGTGTAGCCCACGGTGGCCTTACAAGGTGGAGCGCCCGTCAGTGGCGACGTTACTAGGTCTCAGGATGGGCGTCTAGAATTGGTGGGAATTTCGTGACACATCGCGGGACATGGCGGGACAAGTGACCCCGTAACACGCCTATTCTGAAGAGCTTTCCAGCATGGCCTTAACGCTAGTGGTAAGAAAAAGTGCCCGTCCCCGCGCTCCCCGGCGTTTCTTTAGGTCCGCTCGTTTCAGTTTTCCTTCGTCGGCCCAGCGATAAACCGTTGACCGAGAAACGCCGCTGGTGGCCCGCCGAACTTCATCGAGCGTCATTGTCGGGTACGTTGAGGGATCGTCGAGTTTTTCCCGGACTGTCGGACCTCGGATCACCTTGGGCTTCTGCTCGGCTCCAGCCGCGTCTGCCACGGCAAGTAGCTCGTCTTCGAATTCGCGCCACTCTGCCGAGTCTTCAAAGTCCTGCCGAACCTCGGGCAGAATGCTCCCGTTTACGTGGCTTGTCATCTGGGGGAGGTGAAGTCCTTTGCCGTAGTACGCCTCAATCGTGAACTTGCGAAGGAACTCATTCGCGACTGGCCGGATTCGATCCACGGTCCAAACTCACTCCGAACCCAGTGCGCACGCCTCGTGAGCGAACACGCGGAACACGCGAAGGATATATTGTCGAAGAACCTGTTGCTGGGTAATACCGGGTCCGTACCGCGACGCTCGATTCATGTCTTGCTCAAGCTGTTTACCGGCCTTGACCCTTTCGGCCTCGACTCGCGCACGCGCTTGCGCGGAGAACTCCCCAGGATAGTCCATCGCTCCTCAGCGAATCCCTAAGTAGAATAGCCGCCAACCGGGCAGGGTCCCCGGCTTTCGCCCCGTCGAGCTAGGCGGCAACCCGAATGCTAACACGTCCCGTCCGCGTGCGTCAGCGCGGCGGTAAAGCGCACGGGGAGGCTATCTATTTGACTACGCGCTCCACCTGCACCAAAGCGAGAACAGGGAAGCCAGCGGTCCCCGAAGTCCACGAGATCGCTCCGCCCCCTGGGACCTCGGTAGACACGCCCTCCGAATTGAAGATGTCGAGAGCAATTGTCCGTACGTGGCCGCCGGTGTCGGTCCATGACAAAGTGAACGAGCAAAACTGTCCGCTTGAGATGCCGAGGTCCAGAGTGAAAGGACCCCGCGTCAGATTGCTGTAGAGCGTACCCGACGACCCGCACCTGGCATTGAGGAGGTCTGCAGCAAGACTTGCCGATGGAGGTCGTTCGAGCTGCCATTGGAGGGACAGGACATTTCCTGAAGATGAACTCCACGAGATAATCCCGTTGGCGGGAAGCGAGGTGGACACGACGGTCGAGAAGTACGGCCCAAGCGTGATCGTTTGTGGCGTGCCACTTGCATCAGTCCAAGAGACCGTGATCGTGCAGTTGCTACTTTGTTGGCCGTTCACAAGGCTTAGATCAAAGACGATAACGGTGAAGGTCAAGTTTTCATAGAGGGTGCCCGAGGAGCCGCACTGGGGACCGCCATCGCCAACGGTTCCCGACCCGAGGGTGCCCCCTACACTGCCCAGAGCCTTTGGCGGCTGAGAGAGAACCACCGTAGCGGCTACAACCGCTAAGAACAAACCCGTTTTTCTCATCGTTTCCTCCTTTTGGAGTTGTCTGAAGGCGGGCGTTATCCTACCGACAAGCCGGGCACAAGTCAAAGGGCACCCCGACCCGTGTCCCCCCGAACTTTTGGAGCGCCGGGCCGCCATCCCCCCGATTCTCTGTGCTAAACTGGCGCTCCGCAAGCTCACAGGCACAGGGAGGCACCGCCCATGACTTCGCAAGAGACGGTCATCGAAACAGTGCTCGAACGGCTGACTAAGCTCGAAAGACAAAACCGCAGACTGAAGCGAACAGGCGTCGCAGCACTGATTGTCGCCGCGTCGCTGACGTTCATGGGGCAAGCCTCAAGACCAAAGACCGTCGAGGCGAACGAGTTTATTCTCAGAGACGCTAATGTTATGTCTCACAAGTTCGTTCACAAAAGCGCTGGACCTTGCTTAGGATGGCAGTCGGCGTCGCGGTCCACACAAATGGTTTTGGATTCTCATTGTGGTGTGGTAGGTAATCTTGAATGGCCTGCTCCAACTCGCGCACGTGAGTGAAGGTGCCGC
>Ga0210398_10006563_pt1 | contig 10691 bp, 11 predicted proteins | sample IncBWC4OmetaG_FD_161047 | JGI IMG/M metagenome (GOLD analysis project Ga0210398, IMG submission 161047) | Forest soil microbial communities from Barre Woods Harvard Forest LTER site, Petersham, Massachusetts, United States - Inc-BW-C-4-O | ecosystem: Environmental > Terrestrial > Soil >... | reverse complement strand
CACGATGCGCAGGTTCAACAGTTGTTTGACCCGGTCATTGTGTTTTGGCGTGGCCAGCTCGATGGAGGCCATCACCTGTGGAATGCCACTGCCGCGGGCAAAGGGAGCGAACCGGCTGACCACCCACCATGCCAAAAGGAAACATGCCGGAGTGACCAAGAACAGGAGCCAGAAATGCCAATGAACGATAAAAGCGGTGCCCTTTTCGGCCAACGCGAACAATCGGGTATAGAGGACCGCCACCAGGCCCGTAATCAGTGAGGCGACCCAAAAGGGGATCGCCTGCAATAAGTTATGCTTGAATTTTTCGTTTCTAATCCGGTCAAACGTCCCCTTTCCCACCCTTCGCATCCAGCTGGTTAACGTCATAAATATAAGAATTGAAATAGCGTGTTGCAAATATAATGCCTTACGGGTCAACGTTCTGCATCATCTCAAATGATATTCTTCTTTTGAATCTGTGCGGGGGGTATATGGGGGGTTGACAGAATGAATAATAATCTCTATTTTGCCGATCCGTAGCTACTTGAACCCAAATGAAATTCCTATTTCAAAAACCGCTGCTTTTTCCTCAACGCCCTGAAACCTTTAGTCCGGGTATTCAATGGCAGGGCAAATTCAAACTCAGGACCTTCACTTCTGCAATCCTGCGGCTCCTCGAACAGATCAAGGGAATAGGGTTCTCCGTAAACATGGATGATTATGAAAAGAGGAAGCTGGGGATATTCAACCAGCTTAATTTTTTTCAGCTGCTCACCGGGATCGTCATCCCCGTTTGGGGCCTTGCCCGCAGTCACCAATTGCCCGCCATGGCCTGGATTGTGGCCTGCATCCCGGCCTTTGTCAGCGTGCTGGTGCTGGCGCTGAATGCCCGCCGAGAGTACTACCTGGCACAAATAGCCTATTTTGGGCTATATCCCGTTGCTACGAGCTTCGTCTACTTCTGGGGCTTCAATATGGGCGTCGATTTGTCCTTCATCCTCTATGGCATCCTGTCCGTCTTCTTCATCCAGAACCTCAGCCAGATGGCCTTCGCCCTCGTTCTGTCGATGGCCAGTTATTTCGGGCTGGCGGTGGTCTGTAAGAACTATACCTACCAACTGGCGACCGTCAACCTTTATTTCTATTTTTTCAACCAGCTCCTGGCGCTTGGCTTTATCTTCTACGGCCTGTTCCTGATCAAGAGGGAGAATACCGGCTACCAATACAGTATCCTGAGGCAAAAAGAAGCCCTCGCTAAGAATGAGCAACTACTCAAGCAGCAGACCGAACAGCTCCTGCAGTTGAACAGCTTCAAGGGCCGGCTTTTTTCGATCATCGCCCATGACCTGAAATCACCGATCTATGCCCTGCGCAATCTGTTCCGCAATATGCAGCAATACGATATGCCGGCCGAAGAGATCAAGAGCTTGGTGCCGGAGGTCTTTAACGAGCTGACCTATACGACAAGCCTGATGGAAAACCTGCTGGTCTGGGCCCGCAGCCAGATGCGCGCTGACAGCGTCAAACCGCAGCCGGTCGACCTTCCCGAGACAATCAGCGAAGTGACCCGGCTCCTTCGGCTGCAGGCAGACGCCAAGCATATCCGGGTAACGGTCTCCGGCGACAACCCGGTCATCGCCTTCGCCGACAAGGATATGGTCAACCTGGTCGTCCGCAATCTCCTTTCCAACGCCATCAAGTATACGCCGGAGAACGGCGAGATCAAGATAGCTGCACAGAGGACGCCGCTTGGCGTCGAACTGTCCGTGCGCGACTCCGGCATGGGGATCGACCCCGAAGCCCTTGAGAAGATCCTGAGCAATTCCTTCTACAGCACCAAAGGCACAGCAGGGGAATCCGGCACCGGTTTGGGCCTGATGCTATGCCGGGAATTCGCGATCCGCAACGGCGGCGAGCTGCTGATCGAAAGCCTGTCCGGCAAAGGGAGCCTGTTTACCGTGAAGCTGCCGGCAAGCGAATAAGATTTTCTCTGTAGTTTTCCTCCATGAAAATTCAACTCTGGTCCATCGGCAAGGAACATGAACCATATATAAAAACCGGTACGGATGATTTCACACGCCGGATAGCCCGTTATTATCCTGTAGAATGGAAGCTGATCGCCCCGCCACGGAACGCATCAGCGCTCTCTGTCCCCGACCTGAAGAAAAAAGAAGGGGAGATCATCCTCGACGCGCTGACAAAAGACGACTGGCTGGTCGCTCTGGATGAACGGGGCAAGCAAATGACTTCTGAAGGGGTAGCAGAATTACTACAGCTCCGCGCCAATGAGCGCGCTAAAAATTTAGTTTTTTTGATCGGAGGCGTCTATGGCCTTGACGAGGCGGTACTGAAAAGAAGCGATTCCCGGTGGTCCCTGTCATTGCTGACCTTCCCGCATCAACTGGTCCGGTTGGTCTTGGCCGAGCAGCTGTATCGGGCATGCAGCATTCTGCGGAATGAGCGGTATCACCATCCATAATTTCGCTTATCTTTAGCCAAAAATCCTGATGTCCCAGCCGATGATGCCCCAGTCGATCACGATGATCATTCTTGTACTCACCACCATCATATCCTTTCTTTCTTTCAACAATTCCCGGCTCATGGACGCCCTCATCTTCTGGCCTCCGGCGATCAGTATGCGCCGTCAATATTATCGATTCCTTACCTGCGGATTCGTCCACGCCGATATCATGCACCTGGCATTCAACATGATCACGCTTTATTTCTTTGGCCGGGGTTTGGAATTGTTTTACATGGGCCGTCTGGGTTTACAACATTACTATTTTACGCTCCTATACCTTAGTGCCATCGTGGTCGCCAATATCCCGTCCTACCTCAAACAGCATGACAATTATAACTACCGGAGCCTCGGCGCTTCCGGCGGCGTATGCGCCGTTTTATTCGCCTTTATCCTGATCGACCCATGGGAGACCCTGCAATTATTTGGCTTGGTGGACGTGCCTGCGATCGCCTATGCGGTGCTCTTTCTCGTCTATACGATCTATATGTCACGGCGGGGAGGAGACAACGTCAACCATGACGCGCACCTTTGGGGGGCGATCTATGGCGTCGTCTTTACGATTATCGCGCATCCGAGAGTGGTCAATACTTTCCTCAATGAGCTGGTCCATCCGCGGTTCCCATCGTTACAGTGATCCGCAGCGCTTGGGTGGTGGCATCCGTCAGTTTGAACCGGTCATCGATTCGATGACCTACGACCCATATGATCTTCTTGTTCATCTCCAGCACCCAAACCTTTTCCTTCTCCGCCAGCGAGAGCTTCCGGTCGATGAAAAACCGGGCCAGTTTTTTCTTTTTTCGCATCCCCAACGGATAAAAGTAGTCGCCGGGACGCCAGGGCCGCAGGAGCAGGGGGAAGTCAATCTGTCCCGCATCCAGCCATGCGACCGAGCTTTCCGGTGTGGGCTGGCCGGTAAATCCCGGTAGCCACTCCAGAGTTAGTCTTCCCGCCGCGTATTCGACAATCGACCGATCCTTTTCGATTACGACTGTCGCCCGTCCGCCACCCAGCAACAGACTTAGGATTAGCCACCGCCGGTCTTTTAAAAGGCGATGCGTAGCTGAGCAGATATATTTTCCCGAAGGGCTGTCAAGCAGCCCGGTGATCGCGCCGGTCTGATGCGGCGTGAATCCATAAGGCGAGAAGATCTCATAGATCAGTGTGGTGATCGGCACGGCCTTTTTCAGCTTCAGCACCGGGATGTGGATCTCGTCCCCCCTTGATTCCAGCAGTTTCATCTTTTGCCGGTCGATCGCTTCCCGGTAGAGGGCTTCCGCCTCCCGGAAACGGCTGAGGTTATCCGCCAGGTTGCGGAGCGCGGCAGGATAGGCCTGCTCCACCAGTGGCAGGATCCGGTGCCGGAAGAAGTTTCGGGTATATTTATCCGACTCATTGGAGCTGTCTTCTACCCAGGTCAGATGGGATTCGTCTGCATACCGCCGCAGCTCCTCACGACCGGCGAAGACCAACGGACGCGCGATCCTCCCGTGCCGGGGCAGCATTCCACGAAGCCCGGTCAGGCCCGTGCCTCTGAAGAAGTTCATGACCATCGTCTCGATATTATCGTCGAGTTGATGTGCCGTGACGATGACTCCTTTTTCGCCCCAATCATCCGTGACCTGCCCGAACCAGTCGTAGCGCAACTCCCGGGCAGCAGCCTGTACGGACAGGCGTTGAGCGGCGGCATAGACGGTAGTGTCGAAATGACGCACCAACACTTCGCGGTCATATCGCTGCGCCAGATTCCGCACAAAGGCCTCATCTCTTTCGCTCTCTGAACCGCGTAGCCGGAAATTACAGTGGGCGATTGTAAAATTGAACCCTGCGCGATAGGCCAGCTCGCATAGGACCACTGAGTCCAGGCCGCCACTCACTGCCAGCAGGAGTCGGTCTCCCGATGTAAAGAGACGCTCCTTGGTTATATAATTTTTAAAGGCCCCGAGTAAATCCATTGAAATCCTCAAAGTTCGTAAATTTCAGCAGGATGAAATCGATTATTCTGCTTTCCGGTCCGGTTGGTGCGGGCAAGACGACCGTCGCGCGGGAATTGATCGCCCGCTCCGCGGGTGCGATGGTCTATATCGAAGGAGATACGTTTTGGGCCCATATTGCCCTGAAATCGGAGCGTCTGCCGCAACACATGAATTTCAAGATGATCATGACGGCAATGGTCGCCGCCGCCATGCCCTATGCGCTGTATGGGTACGAGACCCTGCTTGACTTCTCCATCCCGCCCTGGTTCCTCGAGACCGCGGATAAAGTTGTCCGGGGCAAGGACGTACCTATAGATTATGTGGTCCTCCGACCGGCTGAGGAGGTATGCGCGGCCCGCTGCGCGGGCCGCGCCGAAGGCATAATCAACGACTATACGCACTATCACGATCTATACGCAGAGTTCCGGGGCGTCACCCGCCGCCACCTGATCATCAATGATCAGACCGATCCTGCGGCGACAGCGCAACTGATCCGCGAAGGATTGGAAGAAGGAAAGTTTAGATTGTTATAGATCGGCGTTGAACGCACGCCGGCCTCCCGCGGGATGTGCCAAATCAATTTCTCCAGTTTGTCTATGCAAATTGAAATTCTTCCAAAACAGGCACCCCCGCCGTCCCTCAACCCGTCAACCATCGACCAGATCGTCATACGCGGTGCGGAGTTCGTTAAAGGCGCGATTCTCACCCTTCCTGCGGGCGGCTTCCATCCCCCGCTCATACCATTGCAGCGCCGACGCCGTCTCGCCGGCGCGCTCCAGCAGCTTGCCCAGCTGGTAATAGGAACCGACCGCATCTGCATCCTGTTCCAGCACCTCTTCCAACAGCCGGCGAGCCGTCCCATCCTCCCCAAGCGCCAGGTACTCCATAGCCAGCGCATGCCGGATAAATGAGTCTTGGGGATCGGCAGCCAGGAACTCCTTTAATTTTTCCATACGGTCACTTTGCGCCATGCTTTTTCCCTGTTTAGCCGAAATTTTTCCAAAAAATAATTCCCAAATTTTCCCGACAAAACTTATCTTTGTTTTAGTTGCATAAACAACTTTGCTCCATTTATTTGGAACCTTCACTTTATAAACAGCATCCATGAAGATACTAGTGTGTATCAGCAAAACGCCGGATACTACGGCGAAGATAAGTTTCACGCAAAACAATACAAAGTTCAACGGCGACGGCGTTCAGTGGATCATCAACCCATACGATGAATGGTATTCATTGGTCCGCGCGATCGAGCTGAAAGAAAAAGACCCTTCCGTGGTCATCCACCTCGCAACGGTCGGTCTCGCCGACACCGAGCCGATCATCCGCAAGGCCCTGGCCATCGGCGGCGATGAGGCCATCCGGGTAAATGCAGATAGTGCCGACCCGTACTATGTAGCCGCACAGCTGGCCGAAGTCGTCCGGAAAGGCGGCTATGACCTGATCTTTACCGGTAAGGAAACCATTGATTATAACGGGTCCTCCATCGGTGGTATGCTGGCGGAGCTGCTCGACCTGCCCTATATTTCGCTGGCCGTCAAATTCGACCTGAACGGCACCACGGCCACGGTTACCCGGGAAATTGAAGGCGGCGAAGAGACCGATGAAGTCAGCCTGCCGGTGGTGGTCAGCTGTCAGAAAGGGGTAGCCGAACAGCGGATCCCAAATATGAAAGGGATCATGGGTGCGCGGACCAAGCCGCTGAAGGTGCTTGAACCGGTGGCATCGGATACCCTGACCGGCATCGTATCTTACGAACTGCCACCTGCCAAGGCCGGCGTCAAATTAGTTCCCGCCGACAATCCGGCCGAGCTCATCCGGCTCCTGCATGAGGAGGCAAAAGTTTTTTAGAACCCATTAAAAGAAATCTATGTCAGTACTGATATTTATCGATCATTCGGATGGCCATGTCAAAAAAGCCTCTCTAGAAGCCCTGAGCTATGGCGCGGCGCTGGCCGGTCAATTGGGGGTAACGGCGGAGGGCATTCTGCTGGGAACAGTCGACAGTGACCTTTCTTTACTCGGCCGCTACGGGGTGAAGAAAGTCCATCATGCCGCTCAGGAAACCTTCAACCATCTCGATGCCCAGGTTTTTGCCCGCGTCATCGCCGACGCCTCAACAGCCACCGGCGCCACGGTGCTTGTCTTCTCCAACAACGTGAATGGTAAGGCAATAGCTCCGCGCGTCGCGGTCCGGTTGAAAGCCGGCCTTGTTTCGGGGGCGGTTGCCCTGCCCGATACGGCGAAGGGTTTCGTCGTGCGGAAGAATGTCTTCTCCGGCAAAGCCTTCGCGAATGTCTCGATCAATACGCCGATACGAGTTATTGCCTTGAATCCCAATTCCTATCCGGTGAAAGAAGCAGAGGGTTCGGCGGAGATCGTGCCGCTTCATGTCAGCGCCGCTCCACGGGTTAAGGTGGTATCGACAACTCCCGCCTCCGGCCAGGTACCTTTGACAGAAGCAGAGATCGTCGTTAGCGGTGGCCGGGGATTGAAAGGACCGGAGAATTGGGGGATGATCGAAGATCTCGCCAGGTTGCTGGGTGCCGCCACCGCCTGCAGCCGGCCGGTAGCCGATGCCCACTGGCGCCCGCACAATGAACATGTCGGTCAGACCGGCATAGCTATTGCACCAAATCTATACATTGCCATCGGGATTTCAGGGGCCATCCAGCACCTCGCCGGTGTGAACAGAAGTAAAGTGATCGTTGTTATTAACAAAGACCCCGAAGCGCCATTTTTCAAAGCTGCAGATTATGGGATCGTTGGCGACGCCTTTGAAGTGGTACCCAATATGATAGAGGCCGTGAAGAAATTGAAGGGGATAGCGTGATCGGCTGTCCTTTTTTTCACGAAAATCCCTTAGTTTCGTGCATTAATTATGAAGAAGATCGAACTGGAAATTGTGGCTTTGTCTCACAGCATAACACAAACCCATTCTTATGCTGTCGTGCTCGGAGAAGTCAACGGATTGCGACGCTTGCCGATCGTCATCGGGGGTTTCGAAGCCCAGGCGATCGCTGTGGCCCTGGAGAAGATGCACCCCAGCAGGCCGTTGACGCACGATCTGATGAAGAATTTCATGAGCGCCTTTACGATCGACCTGCAGGAGATTATTATCTGCGATCTTCAGGAAGGGATTTTCTATTCCAAGCTCGTTTGCGTCAGCGAGCATGATACCGTCGAGATCGATTCCCGGACCTCTGATGCACTGGCCCTGGCGGTCCGGTTCGGCTGCCCCATCTATACTTATGAACATATCCTCGACAGCGCCGGCATCCTGATGGAAGACAGTTCGTCGAAAAAGAAAAAGGCCGGCGTAACAGCAACCGTCTCTACCACCGAGGGCGGGACACGCGAGAACCTGAGCAGTCTTTCGCTGGATGAACTGAATACCTTGCTCAACGAAGTACTGGAACAGGAAGATTATATCCGGGCAATCGCTATCCGCGACGAGATCAACAGCCGGCGCAGATCCCGATAGACCGACCGGCCCGGCGCAAGGCCCAAAGCCCTCCACAATATGGTATCTTTTCCCAACTGCAAGATCAATCTCGGATTGAAGATCCTTCGCCGGCGCGAAGACGGCTTCCATGACATCGAAACCATCTTCTATCCCCTACCCCTATGCGACATTCTCGAAGCGATTCGAGGCCCCGAATTGCGATTCAATGCGACCGGGCGCAGCATAGCCGGCGATCCCGGCGCCAACCTCACGATCCGCGCCTGGGAGATCCTGCAGCAGGATTTTCCCGATCTCCCTTTCGTCCATATCCATCTTCACAAAAATATTCCTGTCGGCGGCGGTCTCGGCGGAGGCTCCGCTGACGGCGCGTTTATGCTGGATTTGCTGAACCGGCAGTTTCGGCTGGGGCTTGACGCCGGCCATCTTGCCCGCTATGCCGTGCAACTGGGCAGTGACTGCCCCTTCTTCCTGCTGAACCGGCCCTGTCTGGGTCAGGGCCGCGGCGAGCGATTGGAGCCACTCCTCCTTGACTTGTCGGGTTATTCCTTTCTTCTTATCCATCCAGGTATTCACCTAAGCACCGCTGACGCATTTTCCCGCTGCCGCCCCGATGAAAGCGGCCTCCCGCTCCGTTCGATCATCACCCAGCCCGTCACCACGTGGCGCGACACGCTGACCAATGACTTCGAAGCCCCGCTATTTCGGCAGTATCCTATCCTCCACGAGATCAAGCAATCACTGTATGACCGCGGCGCCCTTTATGCCGCCATGACCGGAAGCGGTTCCTGTCTTTTCGGCATCTTCGAAAAAGGTCAGCTTCCCGCATTTCCCCATTGGCAAAAAAATGAGTACCTTGCAATAAATTAGCTCCTATCTTTTTGTATCGCCACATATCCCTCCTTGGTCAGTATCTTGACTTACTCGATCACCATTCGTGACGATATGGCCCCATCCCGCCGAGAAGCGTCTGCTTCCCGCCAAATCCCGTTCTTCATCCATTTATTTCTTTTTTATGCATGTATCATCAACCCCGAAGTCATTGACTGACCTGACCCGCACCTACCTGGAGCTGGAGGAGCAACACGGTGCACATAATTATCATCCCATCCCTGTCGTCCTCAACCGCGGCCTCGGGGTCTTTGTCTGGGATGTGGATGGCAAACGGTATTTTGACTGTCTGAGTGGCTATTCTGCTGTCAACCAGGGCCATTGCCACCCCCGGATCATAGCGTCCCTGATCGACCAGGCCGGCATCCTGACCCTGACCTCCCGCGCCTTTCATAGCGACCAGTTGGCTGAGTATACTCAATATATAACCGACTATTTTGGCTATGACAAGGTATTACCGATGAATACCGGCGTGGAAGCGGTAGAAACGGCTATCAAACTGTGCCGCCGCTGGGGTTACCAGGTCAAGGGTATTCCCGACAACATGGCGAAGATCATCGTCTGCGCCGGCAATTTCCATGGCCGGACCACTACCGTCATTTCTTTCAGCACCGATCCCGAATCCAACCGACAATTCGGGCCCTATACGCCGGGCTTCGTCATCATCCCCTACAATGACATCCCTGCGCTCCGGAAGGCACTCGAAGATCCGGATATCGCCGGTTTCCTCGTTGAGCCCATTCAGGGGGAAGCCGGGGTTGTCGTGCCTGACGACGGCTATCTGCAGGCCGCCCGGCGACTTTGCCGCGACGCGCAGACACTGTTCATAGCCGACGAAATCCAGACCGGTCTGGGCCGCACCGGCCGCCTGCTGGCCTGCGACTACGAAGCGGTCCGACCGGATATCCTCATTCTGGGTAAAGCATTGAGCGGCGGCACGCTGCCCATATCCGCCGTGCTGGCCGACGATGAGATCATGCTGACTATCCGGCCCGGAGAACATGGATCGACCTATGGCGGCAACCCCTTGGCCTGCCGCGTGGCGATCGAGTCCCTCGAAGTGCTGAAGGACGAACGGCTGGCGGACAACGCCCGTGAGCTGGGTGAATTGTTTCGCACGGAGCTGCTTGCCCTCCGGTCCCCGCATATTCAACAGGTCCGGGGAAAGGGATTGCTCAATGGGCTGGTGATCGGGCATCCGCGGCCCGACGCCGCCTGGGAGCTTTGTTTGGCACTCAAGGACAACGGACTCCTGGCCAAGCCCACCCACGGTGACAAGATCCGTCTGGCTCCTCCCCTGGTGATTACCCGTGCCGAACTCATGGAATGTATCGCCATCGTCAGGGAAAGCTTAATGGTGCTCGACCGGTAAATCGGCAAAAAAACTGTAGTTTTAACCCTCAACCCAATTTCTTACATGGGCTCAACCTCTTCTGCGGCACACCCTCACGTCGAACATCACATGCGGGGTTCTGAGGTCCTCACCGATATCGTCATCGGCATGTCCGATGGCCTTACCGTTCCCTTTGCGTTGGCTGCCGGTCTTAGCGGGGCCGTGGGAAAGGATCACCTGAACCTCATCTGGATCGCCGGTCTGGCCGAAATCGCTGCAGGCTCTATCGCGATGGGTCTTGGCGGCTATCTCGCCGGCAAGACCGAACTGGACCATTATCATTCGGAGCTGAAACGCGAATACGCTGAAGTGGAAAGTCTGCCCGACAAGGAAAGGGAAGAGGTACAGGAATTCTTCTCCAACCTTGGGCTGAGCAAGGAAGTGCAGGATAAAGCAGTCGAAGAGATGACACGTGATAAGGATAAGTGGGTCGACTTTATGATGAAATACGAGCTTGGTCTGGATAAGCCG
>Ga0210398_10006561_pt1 | contig 10692 bp, 9 predicted proteins | sample IncBWC4OmetaG_FD_161047 | JGI IMG/M metagenome (GOLD analysis project Ga0210398, IMG submission 161047) | Forest soil microbial communities from Barre Woods Harvard Forest LTER site, Petersham, Massachusetts, United States - Inc-BW-C-4-O | ecosystem: Environmental > Terrestrial > Soil >... | reverse complement strand
CTGTCTCCACAAGTAGCAGCTACGTTCGGGACGGTGTTTCCAGCGCGACCATAGTTCCTCTACTTTTCTGAGGAAAACCATTCGCCAGCGCTGCTCCCTGGTTGCGTCCCACATGAAGGACGCAGCCAATGCCATGCCGGGTGCACCCCACATCAGTTCGTCAGTAGGCTGTTCAGCGTTGCTTTCCATCAGGCTGAACAGGCGGTCCGCAGCACTGCTCTCGCCGGTTACCTGCCAATGCACGAGCAAGATGCCGACCTCGCCCATAAGGAAGGACCCGGAATAGACCTTCGGATCTTCTTCTGCGCGAAACTTTCCAAGCACCCTGTCGATCGCATCAGCCAGATCGAGTCGGGTCGCAGCCGCGCCTTTTTCAGCAAGATAATGAAGCGCCCAAATCACACCGGCCGCGCCGAACCATAGCCCCTTGAGAACACCCCGCCCGTCCTCGCGAGGATGATGCGGCCAGAATTTCTCGTGATCAAAGTGCGCATCAGTATCGGCGACGATCTCCTCGATCGTGCCTCGTGCGGAAGCTTCTTCCCAGGAAGTGAAATCAAGTGTTTCGTGCCGATCAGGATCGTAGAGCACGCGAGCCGCTCTAATAGTGCTGGGCGGGGGCGAAGTTGCCGCCGCCTGGCTGCGTGCCCATCACTTCGTAGGTCTGATTGTTGCCCGAGAACATTCCGCGCACGGTCAACGTCTCGCCCGGCTGCATTTTCGCGAACGTGTCCTCGCCGAGGCCGGTGACGTTGAAGTTAGGCTTGTACTGACGCACCTGCTGCCAGATGTCCGGCCAGTGGATGATGCCCCTTGGATCGTCGACGTAGGCGTCGTTGAGCAGGAACTTGTAGGTCTTGCCGCCCACGCCCATCGTGACCACTTGTTTGTCTCCGTAAATCGTTCCCGGCGCGGGCTTGGTGATGACCATCGTGGTGGTGAGCGGAATCATCATCGGGCGCATCTGCGCATCTGCGCGAGTCGAAATAGACACGATCACCGAAAGCGCGATCGCGAACATTGAGATTGTTAAAATGGCTGGTTTCATACAGATGACCTCGGCTGCTGCTGCTTAAATCATAGAGAGCGTGGCCGTGACCGATCAAGCAAGCCTTTTCGCAGCCAGCCTAACTATTGTAAGGTACTCCCCGACGCGCCCCAGGTCGGCGCTGCCGCACCATAAGGAGTCTTATGCGACTGTTACCCTTGCGAGTCGTGGCGGGAACATTATTGGCGACGATGCTGTGCGCGTTGGTACCAGCGCAGGCCGCGGTCAAACCTGGCGACGTGATCACCAAAGACAACGCCAACAAGGTCATCGAGCTGCTCAGCCCCGGCAATTACATGTTGGTCCAGGAGGGCATGCAGCTCAGAATCGTGCCGACCGACAAGCTCGATTGGCCGCCGCCGTTCAAGGCCGCGACCGAGAAGTACTCGCCCCAGGTCCAGCTCAACTCCGATGGCACGCTCAAGGGTTACACCGCCGGGCAGCCGTTTCCGCTGCTCGATCCGAACGATCCGCAGATGGCGACCAAGGTGATGTGGAATTTCAGCTACCGGCCGCTTTACAGCGACGACATCGATATGCGCTTTCCCGAGGTCGCCACCTTCGACAAGCACGCCACCGGCGCACCGCTGAGTTACTACACGGTCGGGCACTTCGCGTTCTACAACAATGTCGGCCGGATCGAAGTGCCGCCAATACCGACCGATGCCAACGGCCTGGCCAGCGGCCTTCGTTATCGCTTCGGCTTCTATCCGCTATGGGATGGTGCGGCAACGGCATATCGATCCCAAAATCGAAGACAACGTCTGGGTGTTCAATCCGCAGACTCGCAAACTGCGTCGTGAATCAGCCGATGTGCTGTCCGACAGTATCGGAGCCCTGCCGGGATTTGGCGGTGGCGGAGGGAGCGGTTACGGCGGCGGGGCGGGAGGAGGCAGCGGCTCCAGCGCTTACGCGAACACACTCGACCCCGATTCGTATTTCGGCTTCTCGGCAAAGATCGAAGATTTCAATTACCGGTTCCTGGGCGAGAAGGAGATGCTGGCATCGGTGCACGCCGAGCATTCGCCCGAGGTGCAATGCCCGTACGACGGTGGTAAAACAATATGCCCGGAAAACTGGGAGATGCGAAATCTCTACGTGATCGAAGCCGTGGTGAAGCCGGGCCGGGATGCGACTATCCCGAAACGAATCTTCTACGTCGATTCAGAAGGATGGTTCATCACGGCGTCGGATCAGTACGATCGCGACGGCAAGCTGTGGAAAACCCTCGCGACCTTCAACACCTATCGCGACCGGCCAGTGCCCGACGCGAAGGTCGCCATCTATCCGTACAAGCGGATGTTCCAGTTGGGCCTGGTGGACGAGGATCTCCAGACCGGCGCCAGCTCAGTCGTCTATATGCCCGGAGCGACCGCGCAGGATCGTGAATGCTGGTATATCGACATGGGAACGGTTGACAACTCCTTCTTTGCGCCGCAAGCGCTGGAGCGAGAGGGGCACTGAGCGGGAGGCTACGGGCTAGAGCTGCGGTACGTTGCACCGCCGTTGACGCTGGCTGGCTTCGCCCGCTGCGCGCGGTACGTGATTTGACGGTGGCCCATTTCTTTGTACACTGAACGCGATGAGCAAGCCCCACAAAGAACTTTTGCGCGCTACTGCCATCGCTACACGGTGCTGTTTGAGCGCGCGCCGGAAGGCGGCTATGTCGCCACGATTCCGGTCCTCGGAATCGCCACCCAAGGAGAGACTCTGCGCGAGGCCCGGGCAATGGCCCGCGATGCGATTCGCGGACTAATCGAATCTTTGGCTAAAGATGGCGAGGAAATTCCAATCGAGCAGCCGGCCGCCACGACTGAACGATTAGCGGTCAGACTGCTTGCTCGTGCATGGGAGACTTCCCGCCCTCAAGGCGCGCGAGGTAATCCGCGTCCTTGAGCTGCTTGGGTTCCGCCTGCTCCACAGCACCGGCTCCCACCGCATCTATAAAAATTCCGCCACCGGGCCGCCGGGCCGTCATTCCTTTCCACGCGAGCCGCGACCTCAATGTAAATGTGCTGCGGTCCATTTTGAAGCAGGCCAACCTCGCCGAGGACGAGTTTGTGAAACTGCTCTGACAGAATCGGACTTACAGCTGCAGGACGAAGCGGATATCGCCCAGGCGCAGGTGGCTGCCCGAGCTCAGGAATGCGGAGCCCCGTATCTGGCGATCGTCGACGTAGCTGCCATTAGTCGAGTTCAAATCCATCAGCTCGAAGCCGCCGTCGCGGCGCATCAGGCGCGCGTGCTGTCGCGAGACGCTGGCGTGCGGAATGACGACGTCATTATCCTCGCCGCGGCCGATCGATATTTCGTCCTTCATAAGCGAATATTCGGCGGGTACTGAATCGATCCGATCGACAGCTACGAGCCGCGCGCCCTGAGTATTTCCCGCTCCGCGGGGCGCAGTGATCGGTGATTGCTGCGGCGACGATCGTGCGGGCGCGCGCTGCGCCGTCCGGGCCGCCGCTGCAGGTGCTGCCGACGGCATCCGAAGCGACGGAGCGCCCTGCGCTTCGACAATCGCCTTCAGTTCGTCGGCGGGGAGTCCAAACCTCATTCGCGAGAGGCCGAACAGCCCGAGGATCGCGATTAATGGCACGGCGCCGTTCCACCAATTGAACGAAAATTGCTTGAGTCCGGTGCCGGTCGAGTTTCCGCCGGGCGTCCCTTCGTCCGCGGGGACGTTAATCGCAGCGCCGCCAAGGCCGCGCACCTGGTACGACGTCTCGGCGTCGCCATCCGAGCCGTTGTAGTCGATCTTGAGTTGGACGCTACGATTGGTGCCGTCTTCGATCGGTCGCGGGGTTCGATAGGTCAGCGAGTACTCCGTCGCGATCGAATGCCCGATTTCGCGCACCAGCGAAGCGAACCGCCCTTCTTCCGTGATGATGTTGTACGAGCGGCCGTGCGTCGCGTCGACGATCTCCTGGTACTCGGGTGCGATGAACGGTGGCGGGACTACCCCGTACAGAGTGAGCCCGTTCTTCTTCATCAAGTCGGCGACCTTGGTGCCGGTTAGATCCGTCACCTGCTGGCCACGCGTGTGATGGTCCCAGAAGGCCTGGTCGTGCGCCGAGTCGGCCGAGCCGTCGCCGTCATGATGAGGGGGAGCGTCGGTGACGATAATGATGATGCCTTCAGCCTCGGGGCGGAAAGGAAACTTTGCCGCGTAGGCGAGCGCGTCGAGCTGATCCTCGGGAATGTCGCCGCCGCCGCCGGCATGCAGGGTGCCGACCCAGTCTGTGAACTGCTTGACGTCAGAGGTAAACGAGTTGCGATAGGCGCAGTTGCAGTCGGGGTAGGACGAAACTACGTAGTCCTCGAAGGTCACCAGGCCGAGGCGGTAATCGCGGCTGTTGGACTGGAGGTCCTGCGCAAACGCGATCACGTTCTGCTTGACCGCGTCGATATACGGCTGCATCGATTCCGTGACGTCGAGCACGAACACGATATCGACCGGACGACCCTGGCCGACGCCGCGAAAATCGAGAATCTTGGCTTCCTTGCCGTCCTCGAAAACTTTAACGTTGTCGGGGCGAAGGTTACCGACGGGATTGCCGTTCTGATCGGTCAGACCGAAGTCGAGCTGTACGCCGCCGTCGGTATCGAAATGCTCGAGGCCCGGATTGCCGGTGGTGATTTTCAAGCTGGCATCGGCGGATGTCACTCGAAGCGCGAAACCGAACAGGATCAAAAGCGTAAACAGACAATGGCGGGAGATTCGATTCGACGATTTCATCGACGGCAGTGGTAATTCTCCGGATTGAGAAGGCGATCAGTCAAGCTCCGTTATCCATTTGACATCAAATGATCAATCGTATTCTTGCCTTCGCCCACCCGTTAGGTTATCCCAAACCCTGACCGAATTCTTCATTGATGGATTCCGAGTGAAAGATTTTTTTGTGTTCCGGATTGCGCTCCGCCTGACTCTGCCCCTCATCGTCACTATTTGCGTGCTAATTGGCGGGACCAGCCCGGCGATGGCCGCCAAAACGGCGAGGGTCCAGATTGGATTTTTGGGTGTCCCGCCGGCGGGCTTTCAAAATGTTCTGCTGAACGTTGTGGCGGTCCGCATCAATCCCCATGCAAACGCAGCCCCGACCAACGGCGGCTGGCAAAAAATTCCGGCGCCTCCGGGGATTGGCGGCGGCTTTAACGCGGAACTACAGATCGATCTCAACTCTTCGCAGAACGTTCCCCAGCTCTTCAACACCGCTGGCACGCGGCCCAGCAGCTACAGAATCGCCCAGCTCATTCTCGATTCAACCAATCCGGGCAGCCTGATTCCCAACTGCCCCGGCCCCAGCGCTGACGGATGCATCAACTACCCCATCCAGTTGGTTAACGCCAACGGCATTACCTTGGCCGCCACCCCTGGTGGCCCCCCGCTCATCACTACGGCAACTGGAACGCTCACGTCGTTTGTGCTGCAAGCGACCGTGACGATCACCAAGTTCCCTACTGCGCCCGGCGGCGCATACACGGTAGCAATCGCGCTGGCGCCGATTGCAAATCCCGCCATAGGTACTGTCACTGGACAGGTGACAGTGACGCCGGGCACGGGCTCAGGCACATCAACCACGGGAAAAGTCCGCAAATTGACCGTAACTGCCGAAGCGATCGGAACCAACACGACTATCGCAACTGCGCCGGTCAAGGCAGTGGTCAGTAACTGCACGGCTACTTCCCCGAGCGGATGCTTTACCCTGGCACTTCCGGCGGCTGGCCCCCCGCCGCCATCAACCGCGCCGTTTGGGACATTGTACGACCTCACAGTATCTGGCGGAGCAGATACCTACGCTGCCGTGCGGTTGCAGCCGTTGTACCCAAGCGGATTGATCACCGGGGCCAATTTCGCGGTTACAGGGAACCAGACGCTGGGCAATATCACAGGCACGGTCAGCGACGGTTGCGTCCCGAATAAGACCATCGCCGCAGCGACGCTGCAGTTGCTGATTCCGCCCGATCCCATAGCCAAAACGAAGCCGCTGCCAACCTTCTGCATTACTTCCCCGGAACAATGTATCTCTGTCGCGACCGCGACTACCGACCCCTCCGGCAACTTCCCGCAGCCCGGCACGGCCACGACTCCTACGGCGTTCGCCAACGTTCCGATCCTGGCGAAAGGATCCAAAGGCTATGTTATGGAGGTCACCGCTCCGGGCTACGATCCTCTGTTCGTCCTGGCACAGCCGGGCAACGGCACCAACAAGAAGGGCGGCGGCACCTGCAGCCTTGACGGGGGCGCGACGTTCAACGCGTGCAACCTCTCGATGATGACCGGGTACATCGCCGGCGCGTTTGCGATAGTCCCGCCAAATCCGGGGCAGACCGCGCTGGTCCAGGTCTTCGCCGAGGATCACGACACCAACAATATCGAAAGCGCGCTGCCGATGGGGATTACGGTCGGTAGCAACCCGAACGTCACAGGTTGCTCGCCACCTGACGGGACCGTCTGTGCGAATTTCAAGTTGAACGTTCCGCCCTCGATTCCGATTGGCGCCTTCGACCTGTTTGCTGCGACGATCGACACCTATCAGGGCGTAGCCGATCCCTACCAGGGCCACAGTATTGTCGCGATCAGCGACGTTCCGGCTCCTGCCGCATGCGCGACGGTGACCGTTCCCACGACCACTGATCCTAACCAGGTTATCGGCTGCGTCGGTCATGGCAGTATTACCGGGAACGTCGGTGGCGCGGACCTCGGCGCATCTGTCGTGCTGGAGAAGCTCGATCCCGAGGGTCCGGCCAACGACAACGAAGTCCAGATAACGAGTTCCCTGGTACAGAATCAGTCGCCCACCGACTCCGATGCGACCAACAGGTACTCGTTCTGCGCCCCGGCGGATACTTACCAGGTGCAGAAATTCCAGGTCCCGAGCCCGGTACCGACCGTGGTGCCTACCGCGATGCCGACCGCTGTGCCTGACGGCACGCCGGTCGCTGTGACGATTCCGCCGCCGCCGAATGCAGGTGGCCCGAGTCCGACCCCGACGCCGTCGATCAAGTGCCCGACCAATTGCTCGCATCCCGACGGTACGTGCCCCGGCATCTGCAAGAACGTGAACCAGCCACTATGATGACGCGGAGAAAGATGAGGCATTTAGTGCGAACTTTGTCGATGAGCGCAATCGGAGCAGCGATCGCCGTCTGCGTCGCGGCCTGCAACAACCAGACTGGATTTTCCGGGAGCGTCGGCAGTACTCCGAACGGTCCTAAGCTGCCGTCGTACCAAATCCTTGGCACGACCGGGACCCCGTTCACTGCGACCATCTCGGACTCCCGCTCGTTCTGGACGTTCCAGGGAAACGTCCCGCTCTTCATCGCGATCTGCAATCCTCCTACGGCGGAAGCGCAGATGGTTGTTACCAAGACCGGCTCCGACACCAACTTGCTGAGCGCCTCGATAATAACCGGCAATCACATCAAGGATACTCAATCGACGACGGCGCCTTTTGGCTCCGTAACAGTGCAGACCGGTAAGCAGACCTCGGTGCCGTCGGCTGCGTTTCCTGATCTCCGAATATTCCTGAGCGGTCCGCTCAAAACGAAATACCAGGCGCTGGTCGAAGACATCGACACCGGATTCATAATCGGGTCAGTGCCGCCGACCCTAATCGTCTTCGACACGCCCAACGGCAAGGTGGACGCTACGTTCTTCGGACCAAACAACCACACCACCTTCACCGCCGACATGACGCTCAACGGAGAGGTGGTAGTGCCGACCACGAGCGGAGGTCCCAACCTGACGATCCGCGAACCATGACTCGCGTGAAGTGTTGAGTCAGCGCTCCCGGTAGCTGCGCGATTCGTCCGCGGACTTCGTTCGGTCCGATACGTTTGACAGCCTGCCGCATTCGTCATACTTAGCCTCTGTAGCAAGTGAGCGATTCGAGAAACGCACCTGGATCTCCCCTCCTCTGAAATCATTGTATGAACTCGCAGCTCGTACGCCGGGTACTGTTGGTTGTGGTGATTATCGCTATCGCCGCCGCCGCAATTCCCGGTTTTCACTACTATCGCTACCTCGAGAGCCACGTCAGCACCGACGACGCCTATGCGGACGGGACCGTCGCGCTGGTCTCCTCGCGCGTGGCCGGAACTGTCACCAATGTATACGTCGAGGACAACTGGACGGTTAAGGAAGGGCAATTGCTGTTGACGCTCGACCAGCGCGATTTCGAGGTCAAGGTCGATCAGGCAGAGGCTCAGCTCGAGCGCGCGAAACAATCGGTCGACGAGTTGTACGCAGGAGTGCAAGCGGCGCGGTCGGGCGTATCGCTGGTCCAGTCGCAGCTCAAGCAGGCGAAAATCGATTTCGATCGCGCTAAATCGTTAAAGGAACAAGGGATCGTTTCCGCCGAGCAATACGATCAGGCCGACACCGGACTGCGCATCGCGCAGGCCGACGAAGCGCTGGCGGAGCATCAATTGACGCAGGCCCAGGCCGCACTCGGACCGCGGCACGACGACCAATCGGGCTATGACCGTCCGATCGTCAAGCAGGCCGAAGCTGCTCTGGAAGCCGCCAGGCTCGATCTCGGCTACACGAAACTGACCGCGCCGTTTGCGGGCGTCGTGACGCACAAGACCGCTCACGTCGGCAATCGGGTGCAGGCCGGAGAGCCACTGCTCGCGGTGGTCCCGCTCAGCAAATTGTACGTCACCGCGAATTTCAAGGAGACGCAGCTCACCGACGTGCGGGTCGGGCAGAAGGCGGAGATCGTCGCCGACATCTATCCCGGCTACACCTATAGCGGGCACGTCGATTCGATCAGCATGGGCACCGGCGCGGCGTTTTCGCTGCTGCCGCCCGAGAACGCAACAGGCAACTGGGTCAAGGTCGTGCAACGGGTGCCGGTCAAGATTGTGATCGACGGACCGCATCCGGAAGACAAGCCGCTGCGCCTCGGATTGTCGGTCGAAGTTGCAATCGATCTCGGCGATCGGAGCGGACCTCTACTTTCCTCGATTGTGCAGCAGCACTACGAGAAAGACGGCCAGACGCTCCCCAACGAGACGCTCAAGATGGCGCCGGAATCCGAACCCCCGCCCGACACCGGCACGCAACAACGCTTCATGAACCCCCTGCACTAGCCGCTCACGATCTGACACCCAATGCTCGACCCTCGCGACATCGCGCAGCGCCTCTCCGCCTATCTCGACGCTCCGGTCGCGCGCTTGAGCGTCCTTGCCAGTGGATGGGAAACGACGGTCTTCGAGTTCACGCTCGAAGCTGCGTCGAAATCGTGTGCGTCCATCCCGGTCGGAGTGCCGATGGTTTTGCGCTTCTACCAGGGCTCCGCCGCAGACGCCAAAGGTGATCGCGAACACACCACGATCGATCGCCTGTTCGCCGCGGACTACCCGGTACCGCGCTCTTACGTCTTCGAGGCCGATCATCGTGCGCTCGGCGCGCCGTTCCTGATCATGCAGCGGCTGGCGGGCGGTCCGCTGTTCGCCGTGCGCAGCTTTCCGAGCGCGTTCAAGACTTTCTCGATGGCTTTTTTTTCGTTCGTCCGCACGCAGTCGAAGCTTCATAAGTTCGATCCGACCAGCGCGGGCCTGCGCGATATCTCGCACGCGTATGCGCCGATCGATGGGATGACCTCCGCCTCGCCGCTGCTCGATCGAGTGCTTGCGATCATCGCCAATCGCGTCGAGAACGGCCCGCTGCCCGGGCTGCGCGAAGCACTCAATCTTGTCACGGAACGCGCGCCTAAATTTCGCCGCAGTCCCGAATCGCTCGTGCACATGGACTACCATCCGCAAAACGTGATGGTGCAGGGGGTGAGCGTGACCGGCGTGATCGATTGGGTGAATACCGACGTCGGCGATCGCCATCTCGACGCCGCGATGACGTCGGTCATTCTGTCGTCCTCGGCGTTGGAGAATCCGCGGTGGATGCGCGACAACCTCGCCGGCAACGGGTTGCGCGCGAGCTTCGCGGCGCTCTACCTGCCGCTCTACCATGCGATGGCGCCGATGGACTTCGAGCGCTTCCGCTACTGCCAGGCGGTCGCCGCTCTGCTGCGGCTCTCGATGATGGGGATGATGCGCGCGCGCGGCCCGGAGGCCGTTGGCTTTCGCCGCGAAGCTATCGACGAAGTCACGCCCGGGGTGGTGAGACTGCTGAGCCGCTACGCAACGCGCAAGAGCGGCGCGTCGGTGCGCCTCGACGCAGTCGTCCAGCAGCCCGCATGAATCGCGCTCGCGCGCCTATCGCATTCAGTCAAAAAAATCTGTAACTGATTGGACATGCGAAAGTGTTACCCAACCGCGTTGCTGTTGATTAGCTGGTTCCTGATGTTGCCGCCGCCGGTATATCCGCCGGTGAAGGACGCGTCTGGCGGCTACAAAGTGAACAGCGCGGCGCCGATGTCCCAATGGCTGACGTTCAAAACGCTCAAGACCGAAGATGCGTGCAAGGCGAAATTGAAGAAGGTGCAGCCCTTCTACAAATGCGTTTCAAGCGACGACCCCGCGCTGAAGAAACACACCCCGGCCGCGGCTGGCGCCCCGAGCATCTCGACGCTTTCCGGCGCCGCTACCGGCCACATGCAATAAACCCGCGCCGCAGTCACGCGCTGATCAGTTCGCGCAGCACGAACGGCAGGATCCCGCCGTGCCGGAGATACTCGACC
>Ga0210398_10006560_pt1 | contig 10693 bp, 6 predicted proteins | sample IncBWC4OmetaG_FD_161047 | JGI IMG/M metagenome (GOLD analysis project Ga0210398, IMG submission 161047) | Forest soil microbial communities from Barre Woods Harvard Forest LTER site, Petersham, Massachusetts, United States - Inc-BW-C-4-O | ecosystem: Environmental > Terrestrial > Soil >... | reverse complement strand
AAATTCGTCGCCGCGTGCTGTTGGCCTTTGAACTGGCCGAACGCCAGGTGGCCGCTGGTGCAGCCGCCGCGCCGCTTAACTTTGTAGTCGTCGGCGGTGGACCCACGGGAGTGGAACTGGCGGGAACGCTGGCTGAAATCAGCCGTCATGCCCTGGCACACGAATACCGCGCCATCGATCCGAAGATGGCGCACATTCTCTTGCTCGAGGGCGGTCCGCGGATTCTTCCCGCATACGCCGCGGACCTCTCGCGCAGCGCTCAGGAGCAGCTCCAGCATCTGGGAGTGGAGGTGCGCACTTCGAGCGTGGTAACCCAGATCGAGCCCGGCGCAATCCACGTGGGTGAAACTCGGCTCCGGGCAACTGTAATTCTGTGGGCCGCCGGTGTCGCCGCTTCGCCCCTCGGCAAAAAGCTGGGCGCGCCGGTCGATCGCGCCGGCCGCGTGCTGGTGCAAAAGGATTTGAGCCTTCCCGGCCATCCCGAAGTCTTCGTGATCGGAGACCTCGCCGCCCTTAAAGACGAAAACGGAAAGCTGCTGCCCGGAGTGGCGCCCGTCGCGTTACAACAGGGAAATTATGTCGCGAAGATAATTCGCCACGAAATCAACTCAGGCCAGGGTGCCCCATCAAAACTGGGTGTCCCAGTTCTCGCGCCTCTTGCGAGAAGTGGGGAGGGTGCCGACACACGTCCGCCGTTCCACTACTGGGACAAAGGCAGCCTAGCCACGATCGGCCGTGCAGCCGCAGTGGCCGAGTTCGGCAAGATTCATATTTCCGGTTTCATCGCCTGGCTGGCCTGGCTGTTCGTTCACATTCTGTTTCTGATCGGCTTCCGGAACCGCGTGCTGGTTTTCATTCAGTGGGCCTGGTCCTACGTCACGTACGAGCGCGGCGCACGGCTGATCACCGGCAGCACGTACTTGCCCGGCTGGAGCTCCGTTCGGCCGCATTCCGAATCGTCCACTCCGGAGCCGCCAGCCTCAGCCATTGTTGAGAGTAGAAGCTCGGAGAATAAAAGCTCGCAAATCGAAGTTCGTAAATAAGTTCGCAAATAAGTAGGAGTATTCTGTAGAGGGCGGCGCGACTGTTTCGTGATTCAGCTTTCCCGGATCCCAGGCCATGACGAAGATCTCGATTCTGCGGGTTTTGTCGTGCGTTGCGGTGGCCGCCTTGCTGTGCGCGCCGGCTTCCGCTGAAATTCTAAAAGTCGTTCTTAACGACACGATTCAGCCCATTACTGCGGAATACCTTGCACGCGCACTCGATGAAGCAAAGCTCCGAAATGATCAGGCGGTCCTGATCGAAATCAGTACTCCCGGAGGACTGCTCGACTCAACCCGCAAGATCATCGAAAAAATCTCGAACTCGTCCGTGCCTGTAATCCTCTACGTGGCCCCCACCGGCAGCCGCGCCGGTTCCGCGGGAATCTTTATTCTCGAATCCGCCGATGTGGCTGCCATGGCCCCGGGAACCAATGCCGGCGCGGCACATCCCGTGTTGCTATTCGGCCCGGTCACGGAGAAGACCGACGACGAAATGAAGCGGAAGATCGAGAACGATACCGCCGCTCTCATGCGCTCAATCGTTTCCCGCCGCGGACGCAACGTCGAAGTCGCCGAAAGTGCGGTGCTTGAATCCAAGTCATTCACCGATCAGGAAGCCCTCGCGCAACATCTCATCGACTATGTGGCATCCAGCGAGCAGGATCTCTTCCGCCAGATCGAAGGCAAACCGATCAAGCGGTTCGACGGAAAAATCATAACTCTCGCCCTCACCGGCCAGCCCATCGTGCCCTTCGAGATGACGCTTAAACAGCATATTCTCGACTATCTGATGGACCCGAACATTTCATTTTTGCTTCTCGCCATCGGCGCCCTCGCTCTCTACATCGAATTCAACCACCCCGGCGCGGTCGTGCCCGGCACCGTCGGCGTCGTATTCATTTTGCTGGCCGCGTTCGCGCTGAATCTGCTGCCCACGCGTTTCGCTGCACTGGGGCTCATCCTGGGAGCCTTTGCTCTGTTCGCCGCCGAAGCCAAGTTCGCTACGCACGGCGTTGCGACCATTGGTGGCATTGCGCTGCTCACAATGGGCGGGCTGCTGCTCGTGGATTCTCCTATCCCCGAAATGCGCGTGCATCTGGTCACAGCGCTGGCCATCAGCATTCCGCTGGGATTGATCACCGCATTCCTGATGACGATCGCGCTGCGGGCCAGGCGCAACAAGGTTGTCACCGGCTCTCAGGGAATGATCGGCGAAACCGGCACTGCGCAAACTACGTTGTCACCGCAAGGCAAAGTTTTTGTCCACGGCGAACTCTGGGACGCGGTTTCGTCCCACGATATTCCAATCGGCCAACTCGTCGTCGTGCGCCAGGTCGACGGCCTGACCCTCCATGTCGACCCACTTCCAGTTGCGCAACCGTCCAAGTTGACCGTAGCTGCCCTCTAAGAGGCAGGCGGGGACAGCAAGAATCACGTGGGGACAGCCGCCTTCGACTGTCCGGCCCGGGCGAAGCCGGGCGGTTGCTGTGGAGCTGTTCAGGTCTAGAGGACCGCGCACCAAGCCAAGCAACTACTGTCGGTTGAAATGCCCTCCGCCCGCACCCCACTGCTATACAATCCGCTTGAGGAGCCTTGGCTCCGCATCGTGGAGGCACTCGTGGAACTTCCCTTTGGGATTGGCACCGTTGTCATCATCGTAATCATTGCCATCTATCTGCTGAACTCGGTCAAAATTCTCGCCGAGTATGAGCGAGGCGTCATCTTTCGCCTGGGACGCCTGCTCGACACGGCCAAGGGGCCTGGCATCATTTTTGTTTTCGCTCCACTGGACCGGATCGTGCGCGTTTCGTTACGCCAGGAAGCTTTCGAGGTTCCTCCGCAGGACATCATCACTCGCGACAACGTCACGCTGAAAGTAAATGCCGTAATTTTTCTGCGCGTCATCGAGCCGCGCAAAGCGGTGGTGGAAGTTTCCAACTACACCTACCAGACTTCTCAGTTTGCGCAGACCACGCTGCGCTCGGTGCTCGGCGAGCAGGAACTCGACGAACTCCTCTCGCACCGCGAAAAAATTAATCTTCGCCTGCAAAGCATCCTCGACCAGCACACTTCTCCCTGGGGTGTGAAAGTGACCAACGTCGAGGTGAAGCAAGTGGACATGCCGGAATCCATGCTACGCGCCATGGCTAAACAAGCCGAGGCCGAGCGCGAAAAACGGTCCAAGATTATTCACGCGGAAGGCGAATTCTCCGCTGCGCAGCGCCTGGTCGACGCCGCCCATTTGCTGGCGACCGAACCGGTCAGCGTCCAACTCCGCTATTTGCAGACTTTAACCGAGATCGGTGTGGAGAAAAACACCACTGTAATTTTCCCCGTCCCCGTGGATTTTTTCTCGGGGCTGCAAAATCTCTTGGGTAAGGCCGACCCTGGCTTACCGCCGGGAAAGACAGCATAGTTACGGCTCGGTTGAGAATTGGGATCGTTGATGTGATGAAAGGAAAGCGGGCGTGAAAGCGCCAGAGTTCATGGGAGTTGCAGCATGGCTTCGTCTATGGCTTCGTCGGAAGACACTGAAATCACACTAGGGACCGGCAAGCTGCTGGTCCTATTCTTCGTGCTGGTTGCGATCTGCGCCGGATCTTTTTCTCTCGGCTACAAGCTCGGCAGCAAGTCGGAACCCGCCGTCTCTGCCGCGGTGTCGCTAACTGCAACTCCCGGCATAACGAAGCCGGCCAGCAGCGCGATGTCTGCGCCCGTCGGTGTGTCAAAACCGGGCGATCAGAAAAGCGTCACGTCGGTGGCGGGCACGTCCGATGGGAAAGCGGCCGTACCCGGAGATTCCAGCAACTCCGCCAATTCCGGTGCCCAGGCTAATTCAGGAGCCAATGCATCGGCGGCCAATTCATCGACCACGCCGAGTTCTGCCTCCAATGCTCCCGATCCCTCCACAACCCTCCCCGCAAGTTCGTACTTTGTGCAGGTCGCCGCGGTCAGCAAACAGGATGACGCTGACGCCCTGGTCGACGCACTGAAGAAAAAACAATATCCCGCGTTCGTGGCCGCGAACGCCACGACCGACAAGCTTTTTCGCATCCAGGTAGGTCCCTTCCCCGACATCCAGGAGGCCGAGGCCATGCGCACACGACTGATCGGCGACGGTTATAACCCGATCGTGAAGAAGTAAATTTAATCGTGTCTGTTCCACCTTCTTATGACTGCATCGGATCTCTCTCTCGACCGAGTACTGCACGCTGTCGCCGACCCCACCCGCCGCCTTATTCTGCAAACGCTCAAAGCGCGCGGCGCATGCACCGGAGTGAAAGCATCAAGCGGGAGGGGATCAGGGAAAAAACCTTCGGGCCGCACAAGCAGTGCGGTAAGCGTGATGGGACACGGTTCGCGCACCAAGGGCATAAGTCTGTGCGCCGGTGAAATCGAAACGTGTGTCCGCCTTTCGCAGCCCACTGTCTCTCACCACATGGCGATTCTCACGAAAGCCGGTCTAGTCGAAGCCGTCAAACACGGCCAATGGCGCTGGTACCGGCGCAACGACCACGCCATCCGTCAAGTTGTGAAGTTGTTACGCAAGGGAATTTAGAAGGCGGGCTTCGGGCTTCAGCGATCCGGCTTCGACGAGACTAACGCACTGTGAACGATTTGCTTTGTGTTGCGGCTAGCTCGCGGACGCTGCAGACGCATGTGCCTGCAGCAGGCGGCGCGCTTGCGCGATTAGATCTGCGACTTCGAATGGCTTCACCAGATGAGCTACGTCGTTGTCCTGCAAAAAGTTCCTCGCATCGCCCAGATCCACGCTGTTCGAATAGGTAAACAGGACGTGGTTTTCCATCCCCGGGCAACTCTCTTTTAGCCACGTGTAAGCTTCCTTCGCGCTCCAGTCGCCCGGCATTTTGCCGTTCATGATGACGGCGTCGAAGGGTTCGGAAAGCAACCGCGTCTTCACGTCCTGGCTCTTCTTCGCGGTCACCACCGTGGCTCCGGCTCCGGCCAGCACATCGCGCTCAAACTCGAGCACGGATTCTTCTTCTTCTACCAGCAGAACTCGGCCTCCAATGGCCCCTTCGCGCTTGCGTGGAGCGACAACCACTGGGGCAGGATCGGTCTGAGCGTGCGCGGCCACGGGCAGTCTCACCTCCATCACCGCTCCGCCTTCGGGGCCGTTGTGCGCGGTGATGTCACCGCCGTGTTCCTTCACAATGCCGTAGCAGATGCTGAGGCCGAGGCCGGTTCCCTTGCCTACGCTCTTCGTTGTGTAGAACGGATCGAAGATGCGCTTGGGATCTTTGAGTCCCGGTCCGTCATCCGTAAACTGCGTAACCACGCTTCCGTTCTCGGCGAAGATGCGGATTTTCAGCTTGCCTTGCTTGCCCGTTTCCAGAATCGCGTCCACCGCATTGTTGATGATGTTCAGGTAGACCTGCTCGATTTGATGAGGATCGGCGATCACCGGTGTCGACTCGGCGGGCGCTTCCCTTTCGACGGTAATGTTGTTGGTTTTCAGATCGTAGTCGCGCAAGGTCAGCGTCTCGTCGAGAACCTTCCGCAGATCCACTTCCTCGCGTTGCGGCTGCCGTTGCCGCGCGAACGACAGAAGATTCTGCACCACGCGGTGGGTACGTTGCGCCTGCCGGTACAACTTGCCCACATAGTCCAGAGCGCGTGCGTTCAACCCTTCGCTTTCGAGCAGCTGCGAGTAGCCCAGAATTGCGGTCAGCGGATTATTCAACTCGTGCGCCACTCCCGCGATCAACTGCCCCACAGCCGACATTTTTTCACTCTGCAGCAATTGTTCCTGCGTCCTGCGCAGATCTTCATACGCCCTGCAGGTCTCTTCATACAGTCGCACTTTTTCGATAGTCGTGGCCAGCTGCCGGCTGATCGCGACCATAAGATTTTCTTCGTTGCTCGAATATTCGTAACCCTGCTGGCTGCACAGGCCCATGATGCCGATCGGGCTGTCCTTGCCCCAGAACAGCACCCAGATCCAGGCGCGATCGGAATCGGAGCGAATGAACTCGGCGACATCCGGCGGCAGGTGCGGCAAGTATTCCGCAGTCACCACTTCGGTCCGGGACCGCATGAGCAGGTCGCCAAAGCCATTGGGAAACGAAATCTCAGAGGGACGCGCCTTGTCGCGGCTTCTGGGTCCCCACGACGCACGCCGCCGGTAAAGCGGAGCGTCGGTGTCGGAAAGATAAACCGAACCACTCTCGGCGCCGAACAGCGAGACCACCTGCCGCAGCGTCAGGTTCAGGATTTCGTCCAGATCGAACGATTGCGTCGCCACCACCGCCATGGCATTCAACGCATTCAGTTCGCGATTGCGACGGCGCATGTCCTCTTCGGCCCGGCGCTTCTCCGTCACATCCAGCACGAAGCCCTGATAGCGCTCGATGTTCCCGGTAGAGCCGCGCGTGGCGAAACTGCTCTCCGAAGCCAGCAGCAGCGTTCCATCCTTGCGCCGCAGCGTGACTTCAAAGTTACGCACGTAGTTATGAGTTTCAATCTCTTGGCGGAAAGCGTCCCGCTGGGCCGGGTCAACGCAGATATCGGAATCCAGGTTCATCACCATCAACTCTTCGCGTGATGGGTAACCCAGCATGTAGACCAGCGCGTCGTTGCAATCGAGCAGGTGTCCGTCGGGCGTGGCCACATAGACTCCCTCCTGCACCTGTTCAAACAACAGCCGGTATTTCTCTTCCGCCGAACGCCGATCCGTGATGTCGCGTACTACGTGGATGGTTCCCTTCTGCGGGCTGCCTTGCTCGGTGTACGACGATGTAGAAACCACGGCGAAGCCGCCAAAACAAAGGTCGGCTCCTTCCATGAAGTCTTCGTCTCCCGCAATGGCGCAGTAAGGGCATCCGGTCCATTCGCCAACATTGCGTGGGAGCACCGACTCGCAGGTTTTTCCCATCACATCCGCGGGGGCCAGGCCCAGATGCGAAAGCATCACCTGGTTGGCCTTGATCACGTGAAAATCCGCGTCGTGCGCCAGGATGATGTCGTGAACCGAATCGAAAGTGTTCATCCACTGCCGCTGCGAACGCAACACCTGCTCCAGCAGCCGGAAGTTTTCGACGGCCGTGGCCAGTTGCCGCGCGCAACTCTGCAAAAACTCAAGCTCTTCGGGCATCCAGCGCCGATTCCCAGAGCTTCCCAGTGCCAGCAGTCCTACCGGCGCTTTTCTTCCCACCACGGGAAGAGTCACGGTTTGACGAATTTTTTCCACTGCCAGGCAGACTGGATTCTCCGGCCCGGCCATCCCGATTTTGCTTACCCAAGGCTGTCCGGCTTCCATTTTCTTCGAAAGGTCTTCGGTGATTTCCGCAAAACCGGCGTCGCGCAGGAAGTCCGCGGAAACTCCCAGAGCGTGAGTCGCCACCAGGTGTCCGCCTTCGACCAGACGGAACCACACCGCTTTGGTGTGCGTCAGCCGCTGCAGTTCCTCGAGAGCCGTCTGCACCAGATTTCCATATTGCTGCGCGCTGGCGGAAGCGCTGGTCAGCGCCTGCACCACGTGGAGACGACGAGTGCGCAACGCAGCCTCGTCAAACACGATCGCCAGCATGCTCAGTCCGAGCAGGATTTCAGCGACCACGAAGATCGCATCGGGTACGCGGATCGCAACCGGCGCCCATGGAAGATGAAGCATCAACAGGGACAAAGCCAGAGTCCACGGCGCGATCTGCCAGCGCCCGCGGCGCCCGCGCAGTAACGCGATCGCTGCCGTCAGCAGAACCACGCGGTAGGCAACTTCGAGAGCCATGCGCAGCGGCACAACATCGGGCCACAGCAGAAGTCGCGCTCCGGCAAACCCCACCAGAATTGGAGTGATCGCCGCCAGCGGCACAATCAGTTCGCGCGTCCGGCTGTAGGTGAGAACCGCTCCGGCCAGCAGTCCCACCGCCAGCACGAAGGTCGTCTGCACCACCAGCGGAAGAAGTTCCGCCGGAATCCGCGTCGCGAACACATCGGTCGCCAGCCGCGACACCACCAGCGCGATCCATCCCAATACCCAAGCCTTGAAATAGCGAGCATGAAAAGTGCGCAGCGCCAGCACAGAGCCGCCGAGAAGCACTAACAGGGCCCACTCCGCAACTGTCGGCTTACCCAGTCCAAGATGGGCGATCGTGCTCGAGATAGTCGAGAGGAATGAGTTCATCGCTATGGGACGTGGTGGTTCCTTCTTTTGAATATCACGACCCGGTCTTTTTCCAGTGGAGTTTCCGGACCTCGATGATTACTTTCGGCATCTCGTGATTGAGTTAGAATGGCCGATAGACTCTTCCTGGGAATCTATGGCGGATCGCATTCTTGTTGTCGACGACGAAGAACCTATCCGCGACATCGTCTCGGCGATGCTCACCTCAGCTGGATATGCTTGTAAACAAGCGAGTTCCGGCATTGAAGCCCTCGCTGTACTGAGCTTCGGCCAAGAGTTCGAACTCATGTTGTCAGACTTGATGATGGCCGATCTCGACGGCATTGGCCTGCTGGAACGCACCAAGGAGAAGTATCCGGACATGCCGGTGGTGATGGTTACCGCCGTGCACGACATCTCGGTGGCCCTGGCGGCCATCCGCAACGGTGCCTATGACTACCTGCTGAAGCCGTTCGAGCGCGAACAGTTGCTGGCTACCGTCAGCCGCGCCCTGGAAAATCGCCGCCTCAAAATGGAGAATCGCAATTACCAGTTGAATCTGGAATCCCTGGTGGAAGCCCGCACGAATCAACTGCAAACGGCCGTGGCAAATCTGGAGCGCTCCTACGACATCACTCTGGCGGCTCTGGGCGATGCGCTTGACCTTAAAGACGCGGAGACCGAAGGCCACTCCAAGCGCGTGACCGCTTTCACGATCGCAATCGCAAGAGCGATGGGCGTTCCCCGCGAACAAATTCTGGTGATTGCGCGCGGCGCCTTCCTGCACGACTTCGGCAAGGTAGCCATTCCCGATGCCATCCTGCGCAAGCCGGGTAAGCTCGATAAACGGGAAATGGACATCATGAAGGAGCACTGCTACCACGGCTATCAGATGGTGAAGAAGATTCCGTTTCTGGTGGACGCGGCTGAAATTGTCTATTCTCACCAGGAGCGCTTCGATGGCACCGGTTATCCGCGTGGCCTTAAGGGAGAAGATATCCCTTTGGGGTCTCGCATTTTCGCGGTCGCCGATACGCTCGATGCCATGACTTCCGACCGAGTTTACCGGCCGGCTCAGCCGCTGAAAGCCGCACGGGAAGAAATCGCGAAGTGGTCCGGACTCCAGTTTGACCCCGAGGTGGTAAAGGTCTTTCTCGATATGCCCGACAAAATCTGGGAAGACTTGCGGCGCGAAATCGATGCTCAGGGCTACCCTTCGTCGCTCAACCCGCCGCCCTCTGGCAATTCGACCTCCGGCAAGCCGCCGTCTGGTAATTCGACCGGGGCCGGCGCGTAGAACATAGAACTTAAAGAGCAAGGAACAAAGCATAGCTCTTCGGTGAGGCAGCGGTTGCATTCTCCAGAACTTTAGAACCGAATTTGTTTTTCAGTACGACCCCGCGCCCCAGCGGATTTACTATCAACGCCTGCGACATGTTTTCCCGCAGAATGTTTTGCGCCGAACGATCTTCGCAGAATGTTTGCACGGAATGTCCGGCGCAGAGTGTTCGACGCAGAACGTTCGCTGCGGAACGATCGTCGTAAGATATCTGCCACAGGTGGAGTGCTCGCGGAGCAGAATTGACTCTGACAAATCATCCCAGGCTATGGGCCGTCACGGTTGTGGCTATCACACTGGCGTTAGTCCTCGCTTGTGCCGTGTTGCCCCGCGGCATGGCTCTCACCACCGTTAGCGACGTCGTCTGCGCGCTGCTGATGCTCTCCGCTTTGCTGGTATTCGCAAGCAACGGGCTCGCCACGCAAGGCCGCACTCGCCTCTTCTGGATGCTGCAAGTCATGGGCTGGACCCTCTGGTTAGGCGATCAGATAGTGTGGATCGTCTGGGATTTGTTTCTTCGCGCCAGGATGCCCGCCATGTACCCGGCGGACGTTCTCCTTTTCCAGGCCGGCGCTCCTATGCTGGCGGGCCTGCTGCTTCGCCCCCATCTCGCTCCCTCTGAACGGGGCGCGCGGCTGGGTATTCTGGATTTCCTTTTATTGTTGTTCTGGTGGCTCTATCTCTACGTTTTCTTCGTGGTTTGCTGGCAGTACGTTTCTCCGAATCAGGCAAATTACGACCGGAACTTTGACTGGCTTTACAACTGCGGAGCGTTCATCCTGATCGTGGTTCTCGGCCTGTTCTGCCATCACACGAAGGGGCGCTGGAAAACTTTCTACGCCTTTTTCGGCCTGGCAGTTCTGTTCAACAGCGTCGCATTTGCCGCTTTGAACAGGGCCATCGAAAGAGATGTGTATTTCACCGGCAGTTGGTACGACATACCCTATTCGGCCTCATTCGCCGCCTTCACCCTGCTGGGGCTGGCCGGACGTCAACTGGGCCCTTCCGACGAAGCCCCGCGCGAGAGCAGCTATAGCTCGTGGGTGGCGAGCCTGGCCATGCTGGCAGTTTTGTCCTTGCCCGTGATCGCGGTTTCGGCGCTGCTCGATCAAACCATCCCGCCGCAGGTCGCTCGTTTCCGCATTCTTCTTACCCTAGGCACCATGTTCGCCATGGCGTTCCTAATCT
>Ga0210398_10006559_pt1 | contig 10693 bp, 6 predicted proteins | sample IncBWC4OmetaG_FD_161047 | JGI IMG/M metagenome (GOLD analysis project Ga0210398, IMG submission 161047) | Forest soil microbial communities from Barre Woods Harvard Forest LTER site, Petersham, Massachusetts, United States - Inc-BW-C-4-O | ecosystem: Environmental > Terrestrial > Soil >... | reverse complement strand
GATGCTCGAAGAGGGAGCAGTTTCCTGTTAAGTGAGGTAATGTTTTGAAGCTACTCGCGAAGTTCAACATAATGCTCATTCTGTTATTTGGGTCCGGCCTGCTGCTTGTATCACAGCTTTCACGCAGCTTTCTGGAGAAGAATGCACGCGAGCAGACGCTGCAACAGGCGAAGTTGATGATTGCCAGTGCGCGGTCGACCCGGGACTATACCGAGCAGGAGTTGGATCCGCTTCTCGAGACGACGCCGGAAAGCGCCGTACGCTTTCTGCCGCAGACGATTCCTTTCTACGCCGCGACGGTTACGTTCAACAATCTGCGGAAGGACTATCCCGACTATACGTATAAAGAGGCGGCGCTGAACCCTACCAATCCACGCGATCGCGCGGATCAATGGGAGGCCGACATCATCGACTACTTCCGGAATCATCCGGACCAGAAGCAGTTGGTTGGGGAGCGGCAGACTGCAACGGGCACATCGATCTCGCTTTCGCAACCTATCGTTACGAATAAAAGCTGCCTGGAGTGCCATGGCTTACCGGAGAACGCGCCGCCGACCGAAATCCGCACCTATGGAAGTGCAAACGGTTTTGGATGGACGCTCAACGAGGTGATTGGGGCGCAGATTGTGTCTGTACCGACCGCGGTTGCGGAGGGGATTGCTACTCGAATCTTTCACACGATGCTGCTATATATCTCCGCCTCCTTCGTTGGCACCCTGGCGGTCATCGATCTGGGCCTGTACTACATCATCATCCGCCCGGTAAAGCGGCTTGCGACTATGGCGGACCTGGTGAGCAAAGGCGACCTGAGTCAACCTGAGCTAGCGGTGAAGGGAAAAGACGAGATCGCTGAGGTGACCGCGTCGTTCAATCGGATGTATGTCAGTCTCAAAAAAGCGATTCAAATGCTCGACAGATAGATTCGTTATGAGGAGGAAAGCTTGCGTCGCGTTGCGAGGAAGCGCTTGCGACTCTCTTCGGCGTCGATCTCCTTCGCGACAAGGGCATAGAGCTCATCGAGGTTCATCGCCTGCTTGGCGGCACGATTGACTACAAGCCTTGCGATGGGGCCAATGTGAAATGCGAGTTCGCGGCTGACTGATTCAATCTCACTTTGATCGAGGGCGGTCTTCTTTGAGTTGCCGGAGGCTGAGAGGCCTCCGTAAACGGCCGGTGTGTGCTCGTTCGGCCCTCTGGCGCGATGGGCTGGGATCAGAAGTGTCGAGGCCTCATCCCAGCGGATCGCGCGCACGGCTTCCAGGAAGTCTGCTGCAGTCTGGAATCGATTCTCCGGAGACTTTGCCAGCGACTTCGTCACAGCTTCGGATAGCTGCGGCGGAATGTTCGGGTTGATCGAAATTGGATCGGCGGCCATCGCTCGCAGATGACTGCTGGCAATGGCGTACTCGCCGGCACCGTCGAAGGGAAGACGACCTGTGAGTAGTTGGTAGAGGGTTACACCGACTGAATAAAGATCAGACCGGGCATCAAGTTGTTCGCCCATGACCTGCTCGGGAGACATGTAGTGCAGGGAGCCCAGGATGGCACCGGGGCGAGTCACGTCTGAGCCAAGGGCGGGAAATGCGAGCCCGAAGTCGACCAGCTTTACGCGGTCTTCACGGTTGATCATGATGTTCGATGGCTTGATGTCGCGGTGAATGATTCCGCGGGCGTGGGCGTAGGCGAGTCCGGACAGAACCTGTTGGATGTAGTCGACGCTCTTTCCCATCATGACGGAGTTTGCGTCGAGCTTTTCGCGGAGGGTCTGGCCTTCGATGAACTCCATGATCATGATGAGCTCGCCTTCATGACGATGAGCTGTATGAAGTGCGGCGATATTCGGATGATCGAGGCTCGCCAACAGGCGTATCTCGCGGAGGAATCGCTGGGCGATTTCTTCGGTGGCAGGGCGGCCAGGCAACAGACCTTTCATGGCCTCCACTCTGTGCGAGATTGTGTGACGCACTTTATAGACGTGGCCCATGCCTCCGGAGCCGAGGGTGCCTATAACCTCGTGATCGCCGACTTGGTCTCCAACATTGATGGGCATGCCGTACTTATCATTATAGCTGGCAGTTTGGCACCATTTGGTTCGAATCGCCCACGTCGAGCTTATTCGAAGCCAGACGGGAATAGCGGATTAGCCCCTTGCTTAGAGGCTAATCCGCATTAGTGAATGCTTCGTATTTTCGGGTTATTTAGCTTCGGTTTCGAATAGATCTGCCTCTCGATTCATCTGGTCGGTGTCTACCGCTTGCGAGAACAGGATCACCCGATAGCGGAAGGTTGCGGAGTTACCTTTTTCGATCGTGTAGTTGAATGCCGGCTGCTTCGGGTCGAAGATGCTTCTTCCCAGCGGATTGGCCGCAAAGAGACCATATCCGCGCGCATGCCAATAGGTGGGGTAGCCAGGGTTCTTCGACTCATCGATGATTGCGATCGTCACAACGTGGTTGTCCGGGTTTGTGCCTGTCAAGGTACACCATCGCCCGCGTGTGCCCCAGGCCGCACCACCCTTCGCTCCCTCGCTTGTGAGATATACGCCTGTGGCACCGGCTGTGTCAGCTGCATCGACTTTTGTCGGCTTTCCGCTGGCATCCATGAAGATGCCACCTTTCTCATCCGCCGACTCAAGCCAATGCGCGACCCGCATTCCGAGCAGACCTTCTTTGTCGTCGTTGAAGACGACTTTGTCTAACGCTTCCAAGGTTGTGATCTGGTCGATGGAGCGCCCGTCTTTCCGCTTGGTGAATATATATCGCGTGGTGTCCTTGAGGATCTCTTTATTTTCTCCGGTGATCCACACTGATTCGACGACTAGTTGTCCTTGGTTGGCTCCGCTTTTCGTTGACACGATCTTTTTCTGGAAGATGCTTCCCATCTTCGAGCGGCCTTCCGGCTTGATCGCATCGGAGTTATTCCAGAAGTCGAACCCATTCACATTTCCGTAGTTGAACCACATTCCCGCATGGTGCGGATGGTCGACACGTTCACCAGGCCGCGGCTCGAGCGGATAACCGCGCGTGACGATTATTCCGTCATCGGTTGCGAGTGGATATAAAACAGGCTTTTTCAATGAGGTCGGCCAGATGTAAGAAGTAAATGGCTTCCCATCAATTGTGATGTCAACTCGTTGATGCGCCTCATCGGCGACCACCTGGACGCCTTTGGCCGCTGCGTTTGCGAAGTTACTGCCACTCAATCCAAAACCCGCCATCAGAAAACCAAGCACCAACAACTTAGGCATACACCTTTCCCCCTACCATTACCTGTTGGGTCTTGTCGTCAAATGTCACCTTCTGTCCGGTCTGGATGGCGGCAACGTTCATACAGAGAGCAATCGAATGGGCGTAGCCTGCTTCAATGCTCGCGTTCGGCGTCTTCCGAGAGCGCACGCACTCCATCCAGTTCCGCATATTTGCCGAGGTCTGAGGATCTCCCTTGGTGTCGGCTGCTGTCGAGACAGCTTCGACGTTGTCGCTTAGCGCAAAGCTTGGCAGCAGATTCGGCTTCATGCCCATCTCTGCAGCTGCCTTTTCCTTTAGTCCACCATCTGGAGTGACCCGCTGCTTATCCATGTCAATCATTCCGGCGTTCGAGTAGTAGAGCTCCTTTACTCCACCGGCGGAGTTGGTGAATCGAGACGAGTACTGAACCTGGAAGCCCTTGCTGAGGTCATCGAGCGGGCCGTAGTCAAACACTGCAGTCATGGTGTCCCAGTTCTTGCGGCCGTCTTTCCATAAGTAGATTCCGCCGTTTGCAACGACACTGCGTGGATGTGGTAGCCCGCTGAACCAATGCACGGTGTCGATCTGGTGGACTAACCACTGATCGGGAATGCCTGAGGAGTAAGGCCAGAACAGGCGGAACTCCAGGTACTTGCGTGCGTCGAACGGCTCGTAAGGACGGTTCATCAAGTAACGCTTCCAGTCTGTGTCCTCCGCCTTTAACAGCGGCACCACGTCCGGTCGTCGCCAACGACCCGGCTGGTTCACATTCCAGGTCATCTCTACCATCACGATCTCGCCGAATTTGCCGGACTGGATGTATTCAGCTGCTTTCTGATAGCTCGGCGTGCTGCGACGTTGAGTTCCAACCTGGACGATCTTGCCCGTCTTCTTTACGGCAGCCCGAAACAATCGAGCATCTTCCATCGTGTGGGCTGTTGGCTTTTCAACATACGCATCGCGGCCAGCATTTACAGCCTCGGCTCCGTGCCGAGCATGTTGAAAGTCTGCGGTCGCGATCAACACGGCATCAACGTCTTTTCGTGCGTACAGCTCATCGTTATTTCGCACGGGCACAACCGTATCCCCGCTTACCTTCTGTATGTAAGCAGCACCTTCGTCACGCCTCCGGTTCCAAATGTCCGAGACGGCCACGAACTCGAAGTTCATCTCCTTCGCATGCTGCGAAAAAGCGGGAATCAGTGCACCCTTCATGCGATCGCCACACCCGATCACACCAACCTTCACGCGATCATTGGCGCCCACGATGCTTGCGTAGCTGGCCGCGGTCCACGATGCTGCGGTCGTAGCCAGCACCGCCCCACTCATCTTTAGAAACTCCCTACGATCGTTGGTCTGCATTGTCCCTGATCTCCTGGTCTGATTGTGTTTTTTTGCTTAGGGCGCGAAAGAGGATACGGCAGGATCTCCACGCAATGTCTCGAGATGCGTTCACTTCTTTAGTTACCCCGCCCAGCCTTGTTGCGACTGGGCGAGGTAAATTGCTAGAAATTAAATTTCACACTTCCCTGGAAGACTCTGGCAGTGTTGGAGGTTGATGAGATCTGACCAAAAGTCGATGACGTCAAGACTGCGGCGTTTCCGGTCGTTGCGCCGGGTGTTCCAGTCGTTGTGCCGGTTGGCACGTTGAAGTTCGGGTGGTTCAACATGTTGAATGCTTCCAGCCGAAGAGTCATGTTCAGCCTTTCGTAGAGTGTAAATATGCGGGAGATCTGGGCATCCAGTTGGTAGGCGGGGAGGCCGCGGAAGGAGTTTCTTCCGATATCTCCATACGTTCCGAATGCTGAAGTCGGGATTTGGGAGAAGGCCTTCGGGTTTAGAAATCCCCGGTTCGCCGCACCACTACCCTTGCGGACGGCCAGGTGGACATAGGGGTTGACTCCGCTAACCAGGTTGGGGCGGTCGTTGCCGACGTCGGTGAGGGAGTTATCCTGTCCTGCTGTTACGGTGAATGGAGCGCCGCTCTGGATATGGACTAGTGGTGCGATCTCCCAGTTGTTGAGGAACAGCGACGCTACGCGAGGAAGCCCGAACTGGCTCTTGGCAACGATGACGATGTTTTCGACGTTCCGGAAGTCGGAACCGCACGGCCCGTAGTCGAGGCCGGGGTTGGCGGGATTTTCTACAGTTGCACCGGAGTAATCGCCCTGTGAATCCTCAACGTTCAGGCACTTCGAGTAGGTGTAGTTGGCCAGAAGGCTGAATGTTGACGAAAGCCGATGCTGGATAGTGGTAACCAAGCCGTTGTAGTTTGCGTTAGCGGAGTCACCTGCGAGCGCCGAGCCTTGACCACCGCCAAGAAACTGGTTGCCCTGATTGGGATTCGCAATGGTGAGCGAAAAGCGGGAGGTCTCATTAGCAACGGTGGAACATGCCGTGCCGGCTGCTCCTGGCTTGACTTTGGCCGGACCTGTTGTAACGATGCCTGCGCAACCAGAGCCTCCGGCTCCCCACACACCGGGGATGTAGACGGCTGGACTAATCGGCAAGCCGATGGGAGCATGGACGGTTGTGTTGCCAATGTATTGGAGCTGAAGTTGCCAGCCGCGACCGAACTCCTGCTGGATGCTGGCTGTCCACTGCATGGTATAGGAGGGGTGGTAGTGAGCGGGAAGGATGACGTACTGAGTTTGAGGGTAGAAGAGCGCTAACGCCGGAGTCGGGACTTGAGGTTGGGGAAAGGGATTGGTGGTGATGGCGCCGACGGACCACGGGCTAGCAAAACTTATTGGAGCGGTCGAAGATGTCTGCGCCTGACTGATTGCAGTGGCAAAAGGCGGGTTCTGCTGGTTTCTTTGGGCGGTGAAGAAGTTGACCTGGTCGTAACCCAATGACGCACCCGCGCGTATGACAGTTTTGCCGGTGCCGAAAGGGTCAATTGATAGGCCAAAGTTCGGAGCGAACTGCCAGGGCGAATTCTTTGTGAACTGCCTTGTTACGCCCGGATCTCCATAGTATGTTGCTCCTGCAGGGGCGTTCGGGTAGACCGAACTGGCTATGTTATTCAAAAAGTTGTTCATGTTGAATTCGACTCCGCGATTGAAGACGTCGACCGGCATGTAATTGGGGGACCAGCGGAGGCCACCTGTCACGGTCACTTGCTTGGTGGCGTGGAAGGTGTCCTGTACGTACAGGCTCGGAATTGGTCCACGAAGCGCGTTTTGCTGCTCCTTGCTCTGCTGGAAGGCGCTCTGTGTCCCCATGAGGAAGTCGAGAGATGCGTCTCCCGGCTCAGTCGGAGCGCCAGAGGCTCGCTGTCCGGACGGCCCGTAGGCGCTAAAGTTGCTGCCGAAGGTGAAGACGCCGTTCGACTCGTATGCGTTGCCGATATTGAGCTGATTCTGAACCCACTCTCCACCGAAGAGGATTTGGTGCTTGCCCCGAATCATGGTCACGTCATCGTCGATGGCGAGGGTGTTGTCGTTGAAATGGGAGACCGAGTTTGTCCCGCCACCGATGGTGAACTTGCCATTCGTCAACTGGAGACCATTGGGTTCGGTCTGAAAGACATCGACACCGAGAGTGGCAGCGTTGATGTCGCTGGGAGCGTATCCGCGGTTGTTGGTGCGTCGCAGTATTGTTATGTGCGCCGAGTTCACGGTTCTCGAACTAATCGTGAACGCTTCACCAAGGGTGAAGCTCTGTACCCGTTCTATGTTTCCTGATTGGGTGGTGATGAGAATGTTAGTTGGAGAAAAGAACGCCGGGGCCTGATAGCCGTCGATGAAGTACCGACCGTATAGGTTGTTCTTCGCGTTGATGCTCCAATCGACACGGGTGACAAATTGGTTGTCAGTCACGACAGACGGGATGGCGTAGGAGACGAGACCGCATCCCTGTGTGTCAACGGATGGGACAGGCACTGGTAGATATTTCATCAGCGCCAGCGATTGCGCGGTGTATGTGGGTTGAGTCGGATATTTATTGCCCACCAGTTTGACACCGGTTAGAGGGTCTACCAGTTGGCTGGCAGTTGCCGAGCAATTTGGGCCATCTGTGACGGAGAAGTCGCCCGCCAAGTTTGCGGCAGTGGGAACACGGGCCTGGGTTGCGGCGCTGGACTGGTCGCTTTGCAGACGCTGGTATCCGGCGAAGGCGAAGAGCTTGTCACGGATAATTCTGCCGCCGAAGGTGCCTCCGTACTGGTTCTGATGCAACGTGTCCTTTGAGGTCGCGAAGAAGTTGGTAGCGTCGATGTAGTTGTTGCGGATGAACTCAAAGAATGAACCGTGGTAGGTGTTGGTTCCGGAGCGGGTAACAACGTTTACCAGGCCGCCCGTGTGCTGACCATCCGATGCACCCAGCACCGTGGATTCAACGCTGAACTGACTGACAGCATCGGGGAAGGGGAAAGGAAGATTGGCGTTGGCCATGTAATCGTTGTTGTCGCCGCCATCCAACCGCCACATGGTCGTGTTGCCGCCGCCGCCTGCAATCGAGACGGAGACAGCGGCGTAGGAGTATTTGCTACCAGTGAAATCGCCAGCGGGAGCTGTCGTCGAGCCACCGGAGAGGGTGATCAGGCTGGTCATCTGCCGGCCGTTGAGTGGCATCTCTGTGACCGTCTGCTGGTCGATAGTCTGTTTGAAGGAGGCGTCTTCAGTTTGCAGCGCAAGACCCTCGGATCTAACTTCGACCTTTTGATCTGTCGTGCCGACGGTCATGTTCACGTTGATGGCGATGCTGCTGCCGACTTCAAGGACAACGCCAGTTCTTTGGTAGCTCTCAAAGCCTGTAGCGGTGACGCCGACGTTATAGGTGCCGATGTCGATATTGGGGAAGCTATAAACGCCGGCTCCGTCGGTCTGGGTAACGTGGTGTACCTGGGTTAAAACATTGGTTATGGTGACCGCCGCATTCGGGATGACTGCTCCGGTTCCATCTTGAATAGTGCCTTGAATGCTGCCGGTTCCCGCGATCTGGGCGTTACCGTTTGCAACAAGCAGAAGTGCGACTATACAAACGAAGATTGCGTATCGAACGTTCGTCATCCATGTGCGATTCATAGTGCCTGCATTCATCAAATGCCTCCAAGTAGCTGGTAAATGGTCACCAAATCGTCGTGCTTGCCATGAGGGCCGGTTGCACTTTTTCGATCGGTCTGAATACTTGAGACCCGTCGCTACGCGCTGAATGGCCAGGATTGCATCGCTAGTTCTCTACTCGTTCGCGAAGCTGACCGACTCTGGCTCATTAGAAACGTGGTCTCACCTATCGGAGCGAAACGGTATAGTGGTCGGACCTATATAGTCAAGCATTATTTGGAATGGGTACGAATTTATCTCGAAGAGCGCTCACCTGGATGACGCAGCTGAAGGCATTCCACGCCGGCGCCCGGGACCACCCACCTGCGGCAACTCTGACCCATCAGCCTCCGAAGCAGGGTTTTGCCACCGTCCGCCCACTTTCGGCACCGACGGTAGACTTTACGTCTCCAACGTTGGTGAAATGCACGCGATAGCAATGCTGGATCGGCGTATCGATATGAATGCCAGTAAGTTACAAGCCCATTGGCGGCTCATATCCTTCAGAATGTCCGCTGACAGGTCCTCTTGTTCAAGCATGGTTTTGCGAGAGCCATTGCCGACAGAATGACTATCAACGCAGGTCACTGATAGTCATTGTGGCAATCGCTTTTCCTCGCTGTGGATTTCGATCTATGGTTGGAAGACAAGACGTGTGCCTCGTTCTGCCTGATTCCAGAGTGCTTCTACCTCGCGTAAGGGGGCGGCTTGCGTGTTGAAGCGAAATGGGGCTTTGGCGCCTGCCTCGAAGAACTCTGCGATAGCTATGCGGATCTGATCGAAGGAGGCGCTGCCAAAGCCGCTACCGAGGAGTTCGAGGCCGGAGCTGCGGAGGATGGCTGCGGGGAGGGAGATGTTTCTGCCTGCGCTCGAGCCGATCTGTATGAAACGGATGCGAGATGCGGCGTGGTCGAGACCCTTTTGTGATATGGCTTCGAGTACCGCTTCGGCTGGTTGACCCCAGAGATAATCGAGGACGATATCGAAGCCTCCGCTCACGTACTCCGTTCGGAAGGCGGAGACGAGACTATCGTGCTCTTGTTCAAGTGAGATGACCGCGTCTGCGCCGAGGCTCTTTAGACTCTCGAGAGCCTCAGGATTGCGGCCTGCAGCAATGACGCGCCGGGCGCCAAGGCGCTTTGCGATCTGTACGGCGAGTTGGCCGGCAACGCCTGTCGCGCCGAGGATGAGAACGCTATCTCCGCTGACGAACTTTGCGCGTGCGGTGAGCGCAACCCAGGAGGACATGGCCGGATTGGCAATAGCTGCGGCAGTGACATCACCGAGCCCCTCGGGGAGGGGTAGGCACATCCTGCCGGACGTCAAAGTGCGCTCGGAGAATGTGCCGAAGGGTGGTCGCGCGATGCCGAAGTAGACACGGGTTCCATCCTCGAGAAAGCCGACGCCGTCGACGCCGGGAACGAAGGGAAACTTACCTGTACTGCCGTAGTGAGTTCCGTTTGCGAGTGATTTGACGATCGGGTGGAGTGCGGCGGCGACGACGTGAACTAGCTTCTCGCCTTCTGCAGCGACGGGGTCGGCGAAGGTGGTGTAGCGGGGAGGGGCATCGAAGGCTTGGACGACGGCAGCTTGCATGACGATCTCCTGAGTGTTGAGAGCGAGAGTGTTCCGGTGTGGCGGATGCGCTGAATGATTCGCTTCGACGGATCACTGCTTAGAAGTGCCAACATTATAGGAATTTGATGCCTGTGAGTTCTTCGCTTATCTGCCACAAGCGGGTGGCGGCAGCAGTGTCGTTTGCTTGTGGAGCTATGACGGCTGGGCCGACCTCGTGTCCGTGCATCTCCTGGAAGCCTTGTGGGCCATAGTAGCCACCATCTTTTGCGTCTGGTGAGGCCGCTGCATATAAGGTTGGCAATGCTCCTTCGGAGTCGGTATTGAGAAGGATGCCGATGGCGTGGCCGACGAGGTTGCGCACGGCCTTCTCTACAGCAGAGTAGTTGCCTGATTGAAAGAGATTGGTCTGGGCGACGCCGGGGTGGGCAGCTACGCTCATGATGGGTGAGTCCGCTGCGCGCAGACGGCGATCGAGCTCGAAAGTGAAGAGGAGATTGGCGAGCTTCGACTGCTGGTAGGCGCGCATGGGGGAGTAGCTTCGTGAGGATTGCAGATCGTCGAAGTTGATCTGTCCACGTTTGTGGGCGATTGAGGCGATGGTAACGATGCGTGGTCTGGCGGATGAATCGGCGGCCGATTCGTTGGCGGCTTGTTGGAGTGCGGGACGGAGCAGGGCAGTCAGTGCGAAGTGGCCGAGGACGTTGGTACCAAACTGAAGCTCGAAGCCGTCGTATGTCTCAAGGCGTTTTGGAGGGGCCATCACGCCGGCGTTATTGATGAGCAGGTGCAGCGGGCGACGTATGGCCAGTTCAGCGGATGCAACGCTGCGAACCGACTCGAGCG
>Ga0210398_10006558_pt1 | contig 10693 bp, 12 predicted proteins | sample IncBWC4OmetaG_FD_161047 | JGI IMG/M metagenome (GOLD analysis project Ga0210398, IMG submission 161047) | Forest soil microbial communities from Barre Woods Harvard Forest LTER site, Petersham, Massachusetts, United States - Inc-BW-C-4-O | ecosystem: Environmental > Terrestrial > Soil >... | reverse complement strand
AAGAGAACTGAGCGCGTATGATGTCGTGAATGTCGGCGCTGCAGGCACACTTGTCGTTCGAAAACCTGGGTTGCGCGCAAAGTTCGTTGCTGAACTGCGTCGAAAACTACCATTCAACACGGCGGTCGCGTTCTGTAACGGTAGTGATCTTATCCGATTGGAAATGGAGAATCCGTTTGGAGCTGAGCCACTACGTTCGGACGTTGTTCGATTCGTGAGCATCCTGTCGAAAGCTGGACGCGACAAAATCTCCCTTCCGATCGCACTTCCCCAGAGTGGGGAGTGGTTTGTACGAATTGTCGGGTCGAAAAACCGACTCGTGTTTGGAGTGTACCGGCGTCACATGAAGACGATCGGCTATCTTGGCCAGATCGATAAACTCTTCGGTGCGCCGGCGACAACACGCAGTTGGAACACAATACTTTCGGTGCTGCGGATTTTGAAAGCCCAAACGATGAATGCGCCCGGCGGACGGCCTACTAAAAAACGCGAAACGTGATCTGCTCGAGCGGCGAGTAGGGGGTTAAGCATATCGAACGCCGCCAATCCTACCAGCCAGAGGTAATCGTGAAGCTCTTACCTCCGCCGCACTATCCTGCAGAACTTTGGTAGAGGCTGTGGACAGTGTCGGTGTAGGAAGGACGGGCTTCTGCGCGCGCACGTCGGCTGTCCACATGGCGAGTCAGCTCGTCAGCCGTGTGGCTTCAATACCGATCGTGCCGGCGCAGCCACTCCATTGAGAATTTGAAGTGGTCCTGGCCCCTGTCCTTCGGCACAAGGTCGAGGTGTTGGTAGGCGCGGTTCAGTGCCTGCCGGTTCCCAGGTCGTCCGAATAGCCGGCCTTCAGGCGAGACCACTGGGAGGTGGGACGTCCATTGGTACGCAGCGTGTCCATAATGTCCCCTTGCGGCCAGCCAGCTGGCGAGTCCTCCCACGTCTCCTGCCGCCCGTAGATGGTCAAGTCGAGCAATCGATAGTTGTTATCCATCGCCTCGACGCCGCGAATTGTGGTCCAGTAAGTCTCGAAGACGTTGGATCCTTGTCGCAGGTAGCAAACGATGTGCATCCTGCCCACCCGGCGTCCAACCAAGAGGATCTCGAGCGAGTCCTGGGCCGAGTACCAAGGCATTTCCCATCCCATGAAATTGCGGTACCGGGCGCCCTCTTCGTAGGGGCCTTGGCAAAACACGGCGAAGGTGACGTCGCGGGAATGAATGTAGGACAGCTCGCGGACCTGCGATGTAACCCAGGTGCACCCCTCGCACTGCTCCGGCGCAGGGTGGCCGGTGTGCCACATGAAGTAATAGGCAATGAGCATCCGGCGTCCCGCAAACGCGTCCAATAGGGTCACCGCGCCACGTTCGCCAATGAGCGGTGTGGCGCCGCCCACCTCGACCATGGGGAGCAGTCGGCGGGCAGCCGCAATGGCGTCGCCTTCTCTTGTGTGAGCCTTCTCTCGAACCCGCAATGCCTCCAGCTCCGCCTGGAAGGCGCTTCGATCGACTATTTTTGGCGCTCCAAGGTCATCTCTCATGATGTCTTTCATCCTTCTCTCCTTGCTAACCTCGGTCATCATTTCGCCTCTGCGTCGCGCCTTCGAGAGGCGGCTCCTTGAGGGTCGGTTATTATATCGACCCACTTCGGGTCAGGGGAGGCCTCGGCTCCGTAATTGTCGTGCCAGTTCCACCATTTGTACGTCGGGGTCTGCGGGTAACCAGCTGGCGAGTCCTCCCAAGTCTCCTGACGGCCGAGCGCCGTCATATCGAGGTAGTTCCAGGTGGTCCCCATCGCCTCGTCGCCGCGGCCGTTGATGAAGTATGTGCGGAACACCTTGCCGCCGTCGCGGATGAATGCATTGTGGCCGTGCCACTGGTCGACGCCGAAGTCGGTGTCGAAGCTGTCTGTGAAGGTGTACCACGGCATCTTCCAACCCATTCGTGCCTTCAGGCGCTCGATGTCCTTTTGTGGTGCGCGCGAGGCGTACGCCAGCGTGGTGTCGCGGGCGTTCAGATGCGCCAGGTGAGCGACCTGATCAGCGCCAAAAGAGCAACCGCGGCAGGCGTGCTCGGGCCAGCCGAACACCCCAGGCTCGAAGAAGGCGCGATACACAATCAACTGCCGGCGGCCCTCGAACAGGTCAAACAGGCTAACCTTGCCCTGGGGCCCCGCAAATTCGTACGCCTTCTCGACGGCCATCCACGGCATCCGCCGGCGTTCGGCGGCTAGAGCATCGCGGGAGCGGGTCAAGGCCTTCTCCTTCACAAGGAGCTGCTGCCGCGCAGCCTCCCACTCCTGCTGCGACACGATCGGGGGTATGTTCATCGCGAGATGTCCTTTCCCATGTCCCTTGTCTTCTCTCTCCTTGCTTGTTGCCATCTTATTTCTCCTTTTTTTTCCGAAACAGACCGAGACCATTCGCTCTGAAAGATTTTCTGCACTTGCCGATGCACACCGTCAGGATTTCTCCCGTGGCTCCGGCGATCATCACTGCTGTGCTTGCGATGCACGTTGGGAACATAGATCCCTTTTCTGAACTTCCGATTCGTCCGCGTCGATTTCGCTTCCGAAGCTGCCACCACACTTTCATCGATCACTGCTGATTCAGTTTCGCAAGCTCATTCGGGATATGTTTTGCTTCGATGCGGCTGCGCATAACTTGTCGTTGAATCGCGCCCACGTCCACGGCCAAGGGCGTGAGGCGTTCGTTAGGATGTTGCAGCGCGCTGCGCGTTCCCGCATATACCCTCTTCGCCTCACATTTACGCGGCTCATCGAGAAGCGCTCGGCCCGAGCCCTCGGTTGGCGACCGTGATCAAGATTGCCTTGTCGGTGATCTTCATGCCGTTCTCCTTTGAACTGAGATCTCGCGGTTCTGAAATCAACTTCGCCTCAATCTCAAAAAAAAGACGAAACAGAGCCTAAGGCGTCTAGCATTCCGTCATTGTGTCTGGTGCGTTCCGGCCAGGGGCACGTCAGCTCTCACGTGCCTGCCGTGGCGTCTCGCCCAGCGACACATACCTCCGAGCGGGACGATGATGGTCGCTCCAAGTTGGGTCAAGGAATACTCGACAGCGACGGTGTTCGATCTCATGATGCGCCGAGCGATTAATCCTGTGGATTCGAGATTGCGAAGAGTTCTGGTAAGAATCCGTTGGGAAATGCTTCCTAGGTGGCGGCGCAACTGCCCGTGTCGATAAGGCCTCTGTTTCAGCGAAAACAAAATCTTGGGTGTCCACCTCCCGATGAAGATCTGGGGCACCGTTCTCGATCTTTGCACTATCTTCATGTCCCGCCTCCCGCGAAAGCTTCTCGGTGGGTAACCTTTCAAGTTTCCTTCTCCGGCCTTTTCGCGCTAGGCACTGTCCCACCTTGCCAGTGCTTACGCGGTATGCGCAATTAGGAACACGCGTGTACCTAGGCCTTACTAGCTGGCATTAGCCTGCTCGTTTACGATTCCTGCCAGGCCGACTCGGCGGTCTTGGCCTCTCGTGCCACCTTCACTTGAAGTTGGGAGTGACTTCGTGTACCGGTTTTTCTTTTGAGACAGCTTCACGGCCAATGCCGTCAGCCCTCCGGCGGAAGTCGCGCTGGCGACGATCAACCCTATGCTTGCCAAACAGAATGGGCACATCGCATCACCTCTCGGTCGGTCGGCGAAGCGTGACCGCTTCGCCGCCTCTGTATGGATGACGGGGAAAGAGGGGCGATTTCTACATCAGTCGAGAAAAAGGAGCTGAGGGCCAAATGCTGATGATTACGCAGGGCTTACACACGTATTTGAAAGCCAGCCTGCTCCAAGGAAGCCGCGATTTCTTCTGGAACGGAATCAGAATTTTCTGAATGAAGACAGTAGGAAGAACTAGGGGCGTTTCTGGAGCAGGAACTCTCTGACGACAGGATCTTCGGCCAAGCCGACCGCGCGGTCATAAGCGTCTGAGGCCTCATGGATCTTACCGAGACCTTGCAGGAGGTGGGCGCGAACAGCCCAATACGGTTGATAGTGCGACACAGCGTCCGGGGCAATGGGCTCCAAAGCGGCGAGTCCTGCTTCTGGTCCCTCGGCTTCCGCAATTGCGGCGGCGTATCCAACTCGTGTGCCGAGCGCGGGCGATATGCGGACCAGTTGTTCGTAGAACAATGCTATCGCCGCCCAGTCGGTCCGGCCAGTGCGCGCACGCTCCGCATGTACCGACTGAATTGCAGCTTCAAGCTGAAACCTGCCGGAGCTCCCGCGTTTGGAAGCCTCGGCGAGATGATGTTCGGCCTCTTCCATCAAAGGAAGTGACCATTGCTTCGGGTCCTGCTCGGAAAGAGGAACGTACCGGCCATCAAGCGCCCTGCGTGCCGAGCGCCGTGCATCACAGTGCAGCATGAGAGCCAGCAGGCCTTGAATCTCAGCCACGGCGGGCATGAGCTGCAGAAGAACCCGCGCAAGCCAGATGGCTTCCTCGGCCAGATCGCGGCCACGCCGGTCGACGCCAAACATGTCGTCCCAGCCGATCCCGAAGGCAGCGTAGATAGCTTCAAGCACGGCATCGAGCCGCTCCGGCAAATCGCGCTCTTGCGGAATTTCAAACTGGATACCGCCATCGCGGATTTTTGTCTTTGCACGGAAGAGCCGCTGGCCCATAGTCTTCGGTGGGACAAGGAAGGCATCGGCAATACGAGCTGCGTCCAAACCCAGAACCGTCTGCAGCATAAGCGGCGTGTGCATGGCGGGATCAATCGCCGGGTGAGCGCACACGAAGAGCAGTTTCAGCCGTTCATCTGGAAATTCAGTCGACAAAGCCGCCTCCGGGGAATTTTCCTTCAGGAGCACAAGAGTCGGCTCGCTCGCTAAGACCACGCGCTGGTGACGAATAACATCAATAAGTGCATGGCGCGCTGCTGTGAGCAGCCAGGCCTCGGGGTTTTGCGGCACGCCGTCTCGTGGCCAGGTCTTGAGCGCGGCCACTAACGCCTCACTGAGGGCATCCTCAGCGCTGGCCAAGTCGTGCGTGTGGACGGAAAGGTACGCCACCAGGCGGCCGTAGGATTCTCGGGCCACGCGCTCTATGGTCCGCCCTACGGCGCTCCCGATGTCCTCGTGACTGCCTTTATTCATCCTTTGAACCCCCGGCGCATGGCTTCAGGCGCCAGCGGCCGGACTTCTACTGCGCCGATCGGTGCACCCGGGCATCGCGCAGCCCATTCGAGCGCGGCCTCAAGGGAAGGGAGTTCCAGGATGATGAATCCTGCCAGTTGCTCCTTCGTCTCCGCATAGGGCCCATCCTGCACGCGGCGCTTTCCCTCCCTAAGACGAACGGTCGTTCCCGTCTCCGGTACTTCAAGAGCATTGGCGCCGACGTAGACACCGGCCTCGACGAGCGCCTTGTGGTAAGCCCGCCAGGCGCCGAGATGGGGGTCGCTATAGTCGTTCTTCCGCATGGCAAACTCTTCCGGTGAGTGGTAGATCAGCAGGGCGAATTGCATCAAGGTTCTCCTTTTAAGGCGCCAGTCTTCAGGCGGTGGTCGGCGGTTTCGCGCCTGAACGTATGACGGACAGAAAGCGGTCCATTCTACAGCCTCACGAAATCTGCTGCGATTTCAACTGGGGTAGAAGACCTTCGCTGCTCCTAATGTGCCGGGCAAACCAGGACAGCGGTAAACACTCAGCTAACCTGTTGTGAGATTGAACCTAAAATCACTGGCTGCGGCCCTCGCGGATCCCACCGCGAAAACCACAGATTCGGCTGGTTGCAGGGCTTGCGAAAGTGATTGAAAGAGAAGAAGCTTTGGTTGCGGCGGCCCGCAACCATCCGAATTTGTTGGTCCTGCGATTCAAACTGGAACTGATTCGGCTCCTAGCGTAGCCCCATCGCGGGAGATGAGGCTCTAGTAGACACTACGGCGTAAGCGCGGGTAATTCGATAGGGTCAAAGACCGCGCTCTCGTAGTAAAGTGAGAACGCGGCTGTGTCCCATCTTTTCCGCCCACGCCCGTGGTTGCGCCCATGGCTCGGCATCGACTTCCACCGGATCAGCGCCCCTCTCAAGCATCACTTTTGCCACTTCTGCCCGACCCCAGCGGCACGCCCACCCCAGCGGCGTGCTCTTCAAAATGCCGTCACGCAGGTCCATCCTCGCACCTGCGTCCAGTAGCATCTGGGCGAACGCCACTGCTTCTTCTTCCGTGACGTGCTCGCGCATTGCGGCAACCTCATGTAGCGCTGTCCGCGCAAAACTCGCGATTAGGTTGGGGTTACACCGCTCTAAGATAAGGTGGAAGCACGGCAGATACGTTGCCCGATCGAACTCGCGATTTCCCGCATACAGCCAAGGAATGTGGTGCCAGAAAAACAATGGTTCCATCAGCTCGCGGATCCATCGCTCATCGTTCCGTGGCCAATCGATCCGTTCCAGCGCCATTCGCACGATTTCCGGATCGCCGCCGCTCGCGCCAAAGTGCAGCAAGTCTTCTGCTAGCGATTTACCGGCTGAAACAATTCCGTCCTGCAGGACTCCGCGAGCCTCGTCCGCAAGCATCTGCCGCGCCAGATCGGTCTGCCGGTAAATTGCCGCCGTATCTGCGCTCACCACTCCGCCGCGCCGCCGCAGCAATTCGACCATGTCCCATTGCTTATGACTGAACGCACTGTAGACCGCCGAGCCGCTTGAGTCCACGTGCACGTTCGGATTCGCTCCGCGCTTCAAGAGCGTCTCAGCCATCTCGCGCTTGCCAAGCGCCGCACAATACCAGAGGGGATATCCCTCGGAGTACGCCACCCAATCGCCTTCGCCCGAGGCGACGCGTTCATTTGGATCGAAACCGAAGTCCAGCAGCAGCGATAGAATCTCCGGCTGGTTGTGCTGCACAGCGACAGTGAGGAGCCCGCCCCCATCCCACCGAATTGGGTTCACGAGGGCCCCTTCGGCACGCCGCAGACGCAGCCACTTCATGTCGCCCGATACCACGGCCGCACGAGCCGCCTCGTCGCCGATTGCTTCTGCTTTGGGCACGCTGGGCACCGCGCCGCGCTTTCGCTCTTGCTCCTCGATGATCGCGACAATCTCGTCGTATCCGCGCTCCTTTGCAATTGTCCAAGCCGTAGTTGCGTCCCGGTGCGGATGTATGCCTTTCCGCGCATTCGCCCCGTGCTGCATCAAGAGCCGCACCATTTCCGGCAATCGCTTCATTGCCGCATAGTGGATGGGGCGATGCTCGTCGCCATACGACATCGTCAAATCGGCAAGTTCCGGTCGCGCCCGAACGATCGCGCGTACCTGAGCGAGATCGCCCGCGCCTACCGCATCAGCTATTCGCTTGACCGTTACGCCGTCCACATACGCCTTGAGTTTAGGCCAGCTCTCAAAACCGTAGCTTCGGGCAATCACCAGTTGCGCGTCGTGCAGTGCGAATTTCGAGGCGTCAGCTGTGCAATAATGCGCGTTGACCTCCTTTGTGGCGTCCGCCTCGCCGCCGGCAAATCCACGCAGCAACTTTTTCGCTTGTCGTTTCAGTTGTTCGAGATCCGGATGCTCCCGCATCCGACGGGTGGGTAACTTCTGTTTCACATGAGCTCCTTTCTGTTGCGCCCAGTGTCCGCTTGCTCGGGCAGAAAAGAGTTCATCGACACCAGAATGTAGAGAACAGCCATTTCAGGGGGACGCAGTCCTTTCCGCGGACACGGCGGCGCCCTGAAATGCGCCGGGCACATCATAACATGCAGAGTGAATTACGGGATTAGAGGGTTTTGGGGAGACGAGGCCCAGCGTGCCCCCAAGTGTTTATGATTCGTCCTCAGTTCAGTTAACGTTCCGCCCGAACGACGGGGTATTCAGAAAAGGAAACAACGTTAGAGCCCGGGCTTTCGCGGTGGCCCAAAGCCGGGAGCGACTCTCTCTCGATATTTCAAACAATGAAAAACTACAAATTCGGATGCTTGCGGGGTATCGGGAAGTAGCTGAAAGGAAAGAAAGTTTGGTTGCGGGGGCCTGCAACCGTCCGAACTGCTTAGTGCTACCTCTTAGCTTGGAACTGATCCGGCTCGCAGCGTAGCCAGCGTGCAAGGTCATAGGAGTGGTGATTACTTCCGCGTAACCGACCACTCGCCGGGAGATGCCTCGTCAGAACGGGGCCATCCCGGCCCGTGGTTCTCGGCCTGAATTTCAACATTTCTGTTTTCCGGTTGCCTGCCGAGGGCAACGAGTGTATGTTGTACTCGGTTACCGAGGACATAAGACATATGAGCAAACCTTCCGATCTCGTGCAGGGCACGCTGGACATGCTGCTGCTGAAAATTCTCGCGTTGGGGCCGATGAACGGCTTCGCGGTCAGTCAGCGGCTGAAGCAGGTATCAGGCGATATTCTCCAGGTGAGCGACGGTTCGCTTTACCCAGCTCTGCACAAGCTGGAACAAGAGGGCTGGATTACTGCTGAATGGAAAACGTCGGAAAAGGGCCGTCGCGCAAAATACTATTCACTGACCCGGCTAGGGCGGCGACAGCTTGAAAGAGAAGCGGACAATTGGGGGAGGTTGTCCGGCGCGATTTCGCGGGTGGTCAAACTTAAAGAGGCCTAGGTGATTCGAGCGAACTAGGATGCGACAATGCGTCCGGAGCGTTGGCTATTCACGATTCCACTGCGCCGGCGGTCGTTGTTTCGCTGGGCGCAGGCGGACCGGGAGTTGGATAACGAGCCGCGCGACCACCTCGAACGCAAAACCGAGGAATACGTCGCGCAAGGGATGACCCGAGAAGAGGCCCGGCGCGTGGCCTATTGACAATCGATATCGACGGTCGATATCATAGCCTCTATGACAAAGCAAGCCGAACTATTGCAGGGCACGTTGGACTTGCTCATTCTCCGGACGCTCGAACTTCGACCGTTGCACGGAGTTGGGATCTCCGACCGCATCGAGCAAGTCACCCGCGGCGTCTTCGCGGTCGGTCCGGGCTCACTCTTTCCGGCGCTGCATCGTCTCGCCGAAGAGGGCTGGATCGAAGGGCAATGGACGGAATTGGAGAACAAGCGCCGCGTCAAGGTCTATGCCCTGACAAAAACCGGCCGCACACGACTCGCGGTAGAGAAGCGCAATTGGGAGAAGGTTTTCACCGCGATGAACCGGGTGCTGGCGGAGGAGTCCTAGCGTATGCCGTGGATCAAGCGCTTGACGGTTCTCTACCGGCGCGTGTTTCGGCGCGCGGAAGTAGACAAAGAGCTGGACGCCGAAGTGGCCGCCTACTTTGAAATCCTGGTGGAACGCTACATGGCGCAAGGGATGTCCAGGGAAGAAGCCCAGCGCACCGCACGAATCAAATGCGACGGCCCCGAGCAGATCAAGCAGCAAGTGAGGCAGGCACAAATGGGCGCAACCATCGAGGCGACGCTAAAGGATGTCCACTATGCCGCGAGAATGCTGCGCAAGAACCCGGGCTTCGCGGCGGTGGCCATATTCTCGCTGGCGATAGGTCTCGGAGCCACTTCCGGCATTTACAGCATCGCCGACGCACTGCTCCTGCGTCCTCTACCAGTTCCGAAGGCCAGCAGCGTGATTGCGATTAGTCCCGTTACGGACCAAGTGCTCCCCGGTTTGAACGCTATCTCCTATCCGGATTATGTGATTCTGCGAGACCACAATCGAACATTTCAGGGTCTAGTTGGGGCGGCCTATTCTTTCCTGGGATTTGCTCCCGACCGGGAAAGGCTGCCAAAGATGAAATATGGCATGTTCGTTTCCGGCAATTTCTTCCAGGTTCTCGGCGTGGAACCAACCATTGGCCGGGGCTTTCGCTCCGAAGAAGATCTATCGGTGGGACGCGACAATGTCGTCGTGCTGAGTCACGATTTTTGGGTCAGCGAATATGATGGCCAACGTTCCGCAATCGGGGAAACGATGTGGCTGAACGGAATTGAGTTCACCATTATCGGTGTTACCCCCGAATCGTTCACGGGCATCGATCAGTTCCTGCGGCCCGCGTTCTACCTGCCGTTCGCCCTTTCTCCGCGTGTGGGGACTGCCGACAATCTCAATCAGCGCCAAGTCCGCTGGTTGACCGTAAAAGGCCGGTTGAATCCGCATGTGGGTATCGCCCAGGCGCAAGGGGATATCGACGCGATCACCAGCGAGCTGCAGCGGACCTACCCGAAAACGGACGGAAATCTGCGCATGAAGGTCGAGAGTGAGTTGCAGTTTCAAGCCGAATTCGCTCCGCCGAGGACCGCTTTCATCATCATGTTGGGCGTCCTTGCCTTTTGCGTGCTGCTGGTGGCGTGCACGAACGTGGCCGGCTTGCTGTTAAGCCGCTCCACCGCGCGAGCCCGCGAGATGGCGGTGCGGCTGGCGATCGGCGCGGGGCGAGTGTCGCTGATTCGGCAATTGCTGATCGAAAACCTGCTCATCGCCATCGGCGGCGGAGCGGTAGGTTTGGGAATTGCCTATGCGGCGGTGCGACTCTTCACCAGTATTCCGCTGCCCAGCGACCTGCCCTTGAAATTCTCCGCACAGCTTGACGGCCGCGTGATGCTGTTCGCCGCTTGCGCGTCGATCCTCAGCACATTTTTGTTCGGCTTGGCCCCCGCGCTCATCACTACCCGGCAGGATCTAGTGTCCGCGCTGAAGGCCACCGACGCCGTAAGCTCGAAGACCGGCAAGCCTTGGGGCCGCAATCTCCTGGTCGCCGGCCAAATGGCGCTTTCTTTGGTGCTTCTGGTG
>Ga0210398_10006556_pt1 | contig 10697 bp, 9 predicted proteins | sample IncBWC4OmetaG_FD_161047 | JGI IMG/M metagenome (GOLD analysis project Ga0210398, IMG submission 161047) | Forest soil microbial communities from Barre Woods Harvard Forest LTER site, Petersham, Massachusetts, United States - Inc-BW-C-4-O | ecosystem: Environmental > Terrestrial > Soil >... | reverse complement strand
CGACCGACTTGACGACCGTCATCACGCCGTCGGCAACCTTCCAACCCGCCGGCGCATGATCCTTGGTATTCACCCATTGATTCAAGTCTCGGCCGTCGAACAAGACGATGGCATCGGAGGGCGGCGCGTCGGGGCGTATACCGGGCGTGATGATCGGCGGAACCGGTTCCCATTGTTCGGTGGCCTTCGGATCCCCCTCAGGAGTCTGCGCGGCCGCGGTCAGAAGGCAAAATGGCACCAGAGCGAGGATTGCCCACACCCCACACCGTCCCATCTCAGCATATCGAGTTTTCATATCGGTTCTCTCACTTAAGCTTGAATGAGTAGAGAGTGCGAGCCGGTACCGTGCCACGGCTCATACTGTGCAAATCCGCAGCGCTTCAGCAAGCGAGGAGAATGGATCGGCGCGGGTTGGCACGAATTCGTGTGCGACATAGCCGTTAAACCCAAGATCGGCGATGGCGGCCGCGATGGCGTGATAATTCAGTTCCTGGCTCTCATTGATTTCATGCCGGCCGGGGACACCGCCGGTATGAAAATGTCCGATCCAGTTGATGTTGTCGCGGATCGTGCGGATGACATCGCCCTCCATGATCTGCATGTGATAGATGTCGTACAGCAATTTCACGCGCGGTGAATTGACCGCTCGCATGACTGCCACCCCAAACGCAGTATGGTCACCCTGATATCCGGGATGATCCACTTTGCTGTTGAGCAGTTCCACACAGACGGTAACGCCGTGCTTTTCGGCGAAAGGCGCAATCTTGGCGAGGCCCGCCGCGCAGTTGGCAATTGCCGTTTGCTCATCGATACCCGAAACCCGATTGCCGAACATGGCGATGAGATTGGAGACTCGCGCCTGCGCGGCTCGCGGCAGCGCCATTTCCAGCTCTCCTAAAAGCAGCGCATGATTGGCAGGATCGTTGAATCCGGTCGCGATGAACTTGTCGCGGCGACTGGCGTATCCCATTGACACGACGAGGCCGGCATCGGCCGCCGCGGCCCATTCGTCCGGGAACAGTAAGTCGATCGCTGCAAATCCCATCTGCTGGGTGCGACGGCAGAATTCCGGGAGGGACACTTTTGCGTAAGGCCAGCGGCATACCGATTGTTTGAGCCTTCCGGCGGGCAGCGAGGATTCGCTTGATTCCGTCAGCGGCGCGCTGTTTGCACGAAGTGTGCCGGCGCCCGCGGCCGCAAGCGCCGCAACGCCTGCCGTGCGGGCGAGAAAGTTTCTGCGCGAGAATAAATCCATGTGCCGATATCAGTGTTGCGGAATCGCGATAGAATAAGCCGAAAATTGACGTAAGGTACATCGATGTCCATGCACTACGACGCAATAGTAGTCGGCTCGGGTATTTCCGGGGGATGGGCGGCAAAGGAGCTCACCGAGAAGGGCCTGCGGGTATTGCTCTTGGAACGCGGCCGCAATGTCGAGCACGTCAAGGATTACGTCAACGCCACGAAGGGCCCTTGGGAATATTTGCATCGCGGCGGCCGGACCTACGCGATGGAACAAGCCTACCCCGTGCTCAAACGGGACTATCCTCTGAATGAGAAAAATCTTGCTTTCTGGGTCAACGAGAAAGACTCGCCCTATACGGAAGTCAAACGCTTCGACTGGTATCGAGGCTATCAAGTCGGCGGCCGCTCGCTGACCTGGGGGCGCCAAAGTTATCGCTGGAGCGACTACGACTTTGAGGCCAACGCGAAGGACGGTATCGCAATCGACTGGCCCATCCGCTACAGCGAACTGGCGGCGTGGTACGACCATGTGGAGCAGCACGCCGGGATCTCCGGCTCGCGCGATGGGCTGCCACAGCTTCCCGACGGGCAATTTCTGCCGCCCATGCCGCTCAATTGCGGCGAAGAGCTCGTTGCCGGGCGGCTGAAGAACGCGTTCGGCAGCAAACGCCACATGATCATCGGACGGGTCGCGAATGCCACCAAGCCGCTGGAAGGGCGCGCACCTTGCCAATACCGGAACGCTTGCTGGCTCGGCTGCCCTTACGGCGCCTACTTCAGCACGCAGTCCTCAACTCTGCCCGCTGCCGTGAAGACCGGGAAGCTCACCTTGCGGCCCTGGTCAATAGTCACCGAAGTGCTGTACGACAAGGATCGCAAGCGTGCAACGGGTGTGCGCGTGCTGGACGCTGTCTCCGAGCGGACAACTGACTATACCGCGAAGGTGGTCTTCATTTGCGCTTCCACCCTCAATTCGACTTGGCTGTTAATGCGATCCGCGACCGATGTCTGGCCCGACGGGCTGGGCAGTAGCTCAGGCGAATTGGGCCACAACCTCATGGACCATCATTTTCGTTGCGGCGCGGAAGGAAATCTGACGGGACTGGACGACAAGTATTACTACGGCCGACGCCCCAACGGTATCTACATCCCCCGGTACCGCAATCTATTCGGCGACAAACGCGACTATCTGCGTGGTTTCGGCTACCAGGGAGCGGCTAGCCGAGAGGGATGGACCCGAGCCGTCAAGGAATTGGGACTGGGCGCGGAATTCAAAGACGAAATGACTTTGCCGGGCCCCTGGAAGTTCGGCGCCACGGCCTTCGGCGAGATGCTCCCCAATCACGCCAATCGCATCAGCATGGACAGCGCGAAGAAGGATAAGTGGGGCCTGCCGGTTCTCAAGATTGATTGCGCCACGGGGGAGAACGAACGCCTGATGCGCAAGGACATGATCGCCGACATGGCGGAGATGCTCGAACAAGCCGGCGCGAAAATGGTTACGACGTTTGACGCGGGATCCTTTCCGGGAATGGCTATCCACGAAATGGGTACGGCGCGCATGGGACGTGATCCAAAGACCTCGGTGCTCAATTCGCACAATCAGGTTTGGGATGCGCCCAACGTCTTCGTCACCGACGGCTCCTGCATGGTCTCCAGCGCCTGTCAGAATCCCTCGCTCACCTATATGGCGCTCACTGCTCGCGCGGTGGACTTCGCGGTGAACGAGCTAAATCGCCGCAACCTTTGAGCAGATATGAACGAATCATCCAAACCGGAGCAGTTGCAGCCCATCAATCGGCGAGAGGCGATCCGCCGCGTCAGCGCCTTGCTGGGCGGTGTCGCATTCGTCGGGGGCAACAGTTTGTTGGCCGCAGTCGAGAACGCGAACTCCGCGCTCGGCCGAGCTCCCGGAAGATTCAGTTTGCAAGATGTCGCGTACCTTGACGAGATCGCGGAAACCATCCTTCCTGCCACCAAGACACCGGGTGCCAAGGCGGCACAGACGGGCGCATTCATGGCGCTCATGGTCACCGATTGCTACAGTCCCGCGGAGCAGCGGGTCTTCTTGGACGGCATGCGCAAAGTGGATGAGGCGATGAGAAAGGCCCATAGCGTCTCATTCATGGCCGCGACCCCGGCGCAACGGCTTGCAGTGCTCACCACCCTCGATCAGGAGCAGAAGCGCGTCATGGACGGACGCAAAGCAGCCGAGCCCGCGAGCCCGCGACCCGCGCATTACTTTCGCATGATGAAAGAACTCGCGCTGCTCGGCTTTTTCACCTCGAAGATCGGCTGTACCCAGGCGTTACGCTACGTCGAAGCGCCGGGCCGCTTCGATCCCTGTCTTCCTTACACGCCAGGCGAGCCCGCCTGGGCGTCGCATGCTTGATTAACTCCAAAGGCAGGACAATTCAATTCCGTTGCCGATCGGCAGCAGCACGCTTTGCAAATTTCCCTTGGCCTTGACCGCGGCTCGGTAGGCTTCGGCATCGGCGCGTACTCTCTCGGGAAACAGCATGTTGTCCGCCACGATCACGGCATTCTGAGCGAGTTTGCCGTAAAACAACTCGAGGCAGGGCACGTACAAATCCTTCCATAGATCGACCAGTACGAAGTCGAACGGCCCTTCGAGGCTCTTGAGCATTTGCGTTGCATCGCCCAACATCCACTCGACCTGCGGCAGCAGGCCGGCCGCCTCGAGCTGCGTTCGCGCGTACTGCTGTTTGTTGGCGGCGAGATCCATGGTGTAAACCCGGCCACCGGTCTGGCGGGCCGCATCGGCGAGAAAGGCGGTCGAGTATCCGTAAGATGTTCCCAATTCCAGGATGCGTTTGGCGCCCCGCCCGATGATGAGCGCATGCATGAGCCGGCCGACCTCGGGACCGACAGCCAGAAGAAATTCATCGCGCCGCCTGGAAACGCCCGCGGGATCGCTTTTCATCACACGATCTTCCTCTGCCATGCGCGCGTGGTAGTGGGTGAGCAAGGCCTGAAATCTGGTATCCACGAAAGACCTACCTCTTGCAAGGGAACGTTATCCGCATATTGCATTAGATTGGATTGACCGTCATTGTCGTGCCCCAATGAGATCCTATCGATGGCTGCCTTGGACATGCGGTGCGCTGTGCGCGTCGGTCACGGTTGCAGCCCAGGGGGCCGTTTTTTCCGAGGCCGATCATCTGCGCGGCGGCTATGGCCCTTTTCGCGCCAACAACGACCTGCTGTACTACCACCTGGATGTGCGGGTCGATCCTGACAAGCAGTTCTTGAGCGGCAAGAATTCCATCCGCTTCAAAATGCTGAAGGACGGCAGCCGCATTCAGCTCGATCTCGTGCCGGTGTTTCAAATCGACAAGATTCTCTTGGATCAGCCGAAGGATGCGCCCCTGCCGCTGCACTTCGAGCGCACCTCGGGCCGGACCGTCTACGTTGATTTCCCGAAAAAGCTGCTGAAGGGCAGGACATACACCATCGAGTTCTATTACTCCGGTCACCCAGTCGAGATGGGCCGCTTCGGCGGTTTCGTGTTCCGCAAAGACCCGATGGGCCGGCCGCTGGTGAATACGGCCTGCGAGGAAGAGGGCGCCAGCGTCTGGTGGCCCAACAAGGATCAGTGGCGCGACGAAGTGGAGAACATGGATATCAGCGTCGAGGCGCCCAGCGACTTAGTCGAGGTGTCGGGCGGCCGCTTCCAGGGCAAGGAGGACCTGCCCGACGGCTACACGCGTTGGAATTGGCATGTCAATTATCCGATCAACAACTATGACGTGTCGTTGAACATCGGCAAATATGTGCATTTCGCCGATAGCTACGGCGATCTGACGCTCGACTACTACGTGTTTCCCGAGGATCTGGACAAGGCCAAACGTCAATTTGTGCAAGTGAAGGACATGCTCAACGCATTCACTCACGATTTCGGTGCTTATCCGTTCCCCAAGGATGGCTACAAGCTGGTTCAGGCGCTGTATTCGGGGGTTGAGAACCAGACCGCCATCACCTACGGCAATCATTTCGAGAACGGCTACGTGGGTCATCCGGCCGAGGGCATCGCCGCGCGCTTCGATTTCATCATCGTGCACGAAAGCGCGCATGAATGGTTTGGCAACAGCATCACGGCAAAAGATCGGTCGGACATGTGGATCCACGAGGGCTGGGCGAACTACAGCGAAGTGCTATTCGTCGAATACATGTGGGGTAGGAAAGACGCTCTCATCTACATGAACACCGGCAAAGACAAGGTCAAGAACGAATTTCCGGTGATTTCCGAGGAGGGCGTTTTCAGCACGCCGCCGGCGGATCAGTACAAAAAGGGCGCGTTATTCTTAAATACGCTGCGCAGTGTCATCAACGACGACGAAAAGTGGTATTCGCTACTGCGTAGTTACTATCAGCACTTCAAGTACCGGACAATCATGACCACCGACATGGTGGCTTTTTTCAATCAGCGCACCGGCCTGCAATTGCGCCCGATGTTTGACCAGTACCTCAGGCACGCCGCCATTCCCACGCTCGAGCTGCGCTTCGACGAAGCCGCGCACTCGGTTGCGTATCGTTGGCTTGCTCAAGAAAAACAGTTTGCCATGCCGGTTCGCGTAGGCCTTCAGGACAATTGGCAAATCGTTACGCCGACGGCGGTGTGGAAGCGCATGAGCACGAACATTGCCAAAGACGATTTCGAGGTGGCCACCGATCTTTACTACATTAACGTGAGCAAGCAATAGGACCAATCATGGGAATCTCAGAGACACGATCGGCGGTGGCGGTGACGGCCATGCTGCTCAGCGGCTTGCCTGCACACGGCGCCGCGGCGGCGAAACAGCCAACCGATTCGCCGGGATACGCTGCCTTGGTGAAGCTGTTCGAGCAGTGGCGCGATTTCGAGCATCCGCTCATGCAGGACAATGTGCCCGACTACGGTCCCACCGCCATGGCGGCCAAGGCGGCCGCGTTGCCCGCGTGGCAAAAGAAGCTCTCGGCCATCGACACGCAAGGCTGGCCGATCGAGCGGCTGAGCGACTACAAACTGGTTCGCGCTGAAATGAACGGTTTGGACTTTAACTTGAGAGTCTTGAGGCCTTGGGCGCGCGATCCTGCCTTCTACGTGAGCGTGTGGTCGGCGCGCACCGACGTTCCGTTGCGCGAAGGGCCCAACGTCTATCCGGAGATCGAACTCTATACCTACCGCTTTCCGCTCTCGAGCGGCGCGCAGCATGAACTAAAGCAGAGGATCGGGGCCATCCCCGAGCTGCTCAACCAAGCTCGGGAGAATCTCAAGGGCAGCAATGCTCGGGACTTGTGGGTGTACGGCACACAGGAGTTGCGCGGTCAAGCGCGCACGCTCAGTGCGCTGGCCGCGGGCACGCTAACCGTGAGCACGTTGGAGGGGAGTCAGCCTGCCGATATCAGCGCGGCCGCCCCGGAGCTCAAGGCAGCAATCGCTCAGGCGCAGCAGGCCACCGACGATTTCATCGCCTGGCTGGAACAGCAGGCCCCGCATAAGTCAGGCCCATCCGGCATCGGCAAGGCCGACTACACCTGGTATCAACAAAATGTGCACTTCGTGCCTTTCACCTGGGATCAAGAAGTGGTGTTGCTGCGACGCGAATTGGAGCGCGCGCAAGCGGCACTGAAGCTGGAGGAGCACAACAATCGGAATTTGCCGCAGCTCGAACCGGCGCGTGACGCAGCGGCCTTTGATCAACTCAAAGTGGCGCGGCTCGACAAGTTCATGAAATTTTTGGTCGCGCAGCACATCATTCCCGACAAGCCCTATCTCAAGGCTGCGTTGATTCCGCAGCTGGGGCAGTTCGTGCCGGAAGAGCAACGCGTTTTCTTCACGCGGGTGACGCACCGCGAACCCATGCTGCTGTTCTCGCATGACTACCATTGGTTCGATCTGTCGCGGATGCGCGATGAGCCGCACTCGAGCCCCATTCGGCGCCGCGCGTCGCTGTCGAACATTTGGGACAATCGCGCGGAGGGGTTTGCCACGGCGTTCGAGGAGATACTCATGCACGCCGGGCTCTACGATGACAATCCGCGCGCCAAGGAACTGGTGTGGATCATGCTCGCCAACCGGGCGGCGCGCGGCTTAGCCTCGCTGTACGTCCAGGCCAATGAATTCGATCTGGAAAAGGCCGGCAAGTTTCACGCTGCCTGGACGCCGCGCGGCTGGGCAAACCCCAAGGACTCGCTCACGGGATTCGAGCAGCTGCTGTATCTGCGGCAACCGGGTTACGGAACCAGCTACATCACCGGTAAATTGCTGGTGGATCGACTGATGGCGGAATACGCGCACCAGCAGGAAATGTCGGGCCAGTCCTTTCACTTGCGCGAATTCATGGATCGTTTCAACGGCGTCGGGATGATTCCCGTGGTGCTGATGGAAGACGAAATGATTTCCAGCAACGCGCGCCTGCCGCAATGAAATTCCGATGAGCCACCACCGCTCGCCCGCGAATTTCGAGCTGTCGATCCTGCTGCCGCTCGGTGTCGTCGCGAATCAGTTGATGAAAGTCGAGGCGGATTTGCGATTCCTCAATGCCAAGACAACGGCATATGCGGACGAGCATCCGGGCGGCGATATGGCCGGTCAAGTCGCCGCCCAACTGGAAAGGATCAACGAGGCGCTCGAAGTAATCCGGGGTCTGGTCGCGGATATTGAGACGGACATTCACCCGCGATCCGCGCACGCGCGATCGCTCAAGGCGCGCCTCGATCGCGACGATTAGCGCGAGGGCGCGGACTGAGGGATCCGTTCTCAATGGCGTTTTTCGTCCGGTATCTGTCCATTTACCGTATTTATCGACTCGATGTAAGGAGATTAGAATGATGTAATCTTATAGTGCCAGAGGCCATTTATGTCCTACTCTCGAACCGCGTTACTGGTGATCGACGCCCAACAATCCTTTGAGCATCGCCCCTATTGGGACCCGTCGGACGCGCCGGCATTCCTCGATCGCCTGCAGTCGCTGGTCGATGGCGCCAAGGCCAGACAGATCCCGGTGGCGCGGATTTTTCACGTGGAGGAGTCAGGCGCGTTTTCGCTGGAGTCGGGATACGTCAAGACCATGGCGTCGTTGTCCATGGCACCGGACGTCACTTTCCACAAGCATCGGCACAGCGCGCTCATCGGCAGCGGACTATCGGTATGGCTGACCGAGCGGGGGATTCAGCACCTGATCGTGTCGGGGATTCGCACCGAACAATGCTGCGAGACCACGACCCGGCACGCGTCGGACTCAGGATACGACGTCGATTTTATCAGCGAAGCCACGCTGACCTTTGCCATGACCGATCGGCATGGACGCCGCTGGACGGCAGCCGACATCAAGGCGCGAACTGAGCTGGTTCTCGATGAGCGTTTCGCCCGCGTACTGACCGTAGGCGAAGTGCTGGCGGCGTTTGACAAGAAACGCAACGAAGCGGGGCGGCAAGCGGCGTGATCAAGGCTGAATCGCGGAGCCTCGATGTCTGGGTCGTGTTACCGGAACGGGTGCTGCTGTTGGATATCGCCGGTCCCATGGAAGTCCTGCGCCGGGCGAATGTCGAGCAGAGGGCGCTTCAGTTCAATGTTCACTATGTAGGATCGACGGCGCGCGTCATCTCCTCGATCGGTGTTCCGCTCGCGGAGATTGCACCCCTGCCGGGCGCCATGCCGTTGGGGGCGATGATCGTCGTGCCGGGATCCGCCAATAGCATTGCGTTCGCGCAAGACGTGAGTCAGGCGACGGTCCGCGAGGATGAGCGGGCCATTGTCGAGTGGCTCAGAGCCTGCATTCGTCCGGGTCACACGCTGGTGACGATTTGCTCCGGCGCATTGCTGGCTGCTCGAGCGGGACTTCTGGATGGCTATTCTTGCACCACGCACCACGCGGAATGCGGCGAGTTGGCCGCGCTGGCACCGCGGGCCAAAGTCTTGGATAACCGCCTGTTCGTGATTGACCGTGAACGTTATACCAGCGCCGGCGTAACCGCCGGGTTGGACCTCATGCTGCATGTCGTGAGCTCTCTCACCGGTCATGCCTGCGCGCTCGCCATCGCGCGGCATCTGGTGTTGTACCTGCGCCGCGAGGGCGCGGATCCGCAAATCTCCCCCTGGCTCACCGGCCGCAATCACCTGCATCCGGCCGTGCATCGTGCGCAGGATGCCATCATCGCAAACCCCGCCGAAAAATGGACGCTGCCGCGTCTTGCCAAGATTGCCAACACCAGCTCGCGGCACTTATCGCGTCTGTTCAACGAGCATGCGGGGATGAATGTCACCACCTACATCAACAGTCTGCGGGTAGCACTCGCTCACCAACTGCTCAGCAGCAGCCGCTTAGGCTTGGAGCGGATCGCGGAACGCACGGGTTTCGCCTCGTCCCGGCAGCTGCGCCGCGCGTGGCGCCGATCCTACGACACGCCACCCGTCGCGACACGCAGCAGCTAGCGCCGTTGAAAGGCTAGTGGGTTGCGGCGCGCAGCGCCGTCAGATACTTCATCCGGACTGCGTTGATTTCCTCCGACCAGGCCGCCGGCCACGCGGAATTGATGACCACAACCAAATGGTCTTGCGGGAACACGGACAAGGTCTGCCCGAAGATTCCCTCCGCCTCGTAGCCGCCGGGAATGATCCACCAGAAATAGCCGTAGGGCGGCTCGGTGACATGCTCCGCCGTTGCATCCTCGGTCCAGCCGGCAGCCAGCACGTCGAGTCCCGCCGCCTTGCCGTGATCCAGCATGAATTGCCCGACGCGGCCGTAATCTCTCAACGTCATGCTCACGCAGCAGCCGCCGCGTTCGTGGCCGGCGACATCTTCCACCCAGATGCCATCCTGTTCCATGCCGTAGGGTTGCCAGATCTTCTCGGATAAATACTGCGCCAGGGGTTCGCCGACGGCGTTGGAGAGCAGGATCCCGGCCAGATCGGTCTCGCCGGTCTTATAAACGAACTTGGTCCCCGGGGCCGCCTCGCGCGGCAACCGGCGCATGTAGCTGACGAGGGGATTGACGCCCTGTTCAAGGATGCTCAAGCCCACCTTGGCCACATCCGAATTAGGATCGGTGTAGCTCTCGTTCCATTTCACACCCGAGGTCATGGTGATCAGCTCGCGCACCGTCACGCCTTCGTAGGCGCTCCCCTTTAATTCGGGAATGTAGAGCGTGACGGCGTCATCGAGACTCTTGATCTTGCCGTCTTTGAGCGCCGCACCGATCAGCGTGGAGGTCAGCGATTTCGCCACGGAAAAGGAAGTCCAGCGATCCGAAGGCCGGCGGCCCAGTCCGTATCGCTCGAGCACAATCCTGCCGTTCTTGATGACGAGTACGCCCGAGGCGCGAAACTCGCGCATGTAGCTTTCCGTGTTGTAGGTCTTGTCGGCGACTTGGAAGCTGGGGTCGATGGGCGTTCCCAGCGGCAGCGGGTGCACGGTCTTGCCGCGCTTGAATACTCGAACCGGCGCGAG
>Ga0210398_10006553_pt1 | contig 10699 bp, 10 predicted proteins | sample IncBWC4OmetaG_FD_161047 | JGI IMG/M metagenome (GOLD analysis project Ga0210398, IMG submission 161047) | Forest soil microbial communities from Barre Woods Harvard Forest LTER site, Petersham, Massachusetts, United States - Inc-BW-C-4-O | ecosystem: Environmental > Terrestrial > Soil >... | reverse complement strand
AAGATCGTCGGTGCGGAACAATTGCCGAGCGCAGTGCGGCTGAACGCAACGGGCCGCTATCTGGCTTTTTTGGTGGGGCCCGCAGTCGGAGGCGCGTTGCTGCTGACGCTGGGGCCGATAAGCGGCATTTTCGTCAATGCTCTGATCTACATGCCGCTGTTCCTTTGGCTTTGCGTGGCACCGTATGGCCCGGGCAGCTCGAGTGCGCCTCGTGCGCCGGGAATCAGAGGCTTTGGCGACATCTGGCGGACGATGAGGGTGGTGCGCCAGAATCCAGTCCTGTTGTCGATGACGGTGCTCGTCGGTGCTTCCGCATTCTTCATCGGCAATTCGTACCAGGCTCAGATGCCGGGTTTTGCGCTGGATTTGGGCCTGGGGCGACCGGATTTCACCTATAGCATCCTGCTGGCCGCCGATGCGGCAGGCGGCCTGGCTGCCGGCTTGATATTGGAGAGCCGCGGACTGTTGCCGCCCAAGGTGCGAACCGCCTATGTCTTGGCGATGATCTGGTGTTGCGCGCTGGCAGGATTCGCGCGTTCGAACTCCTACGCCCTGGCGATAAGCTTGTTATTCATCGCTGGGTTCGTCGAACTGGCGTTCAACTCGATGGCACAATCGCTGGTGCAACTGAACGCGCCGGCCGAGATTCGCGGCCGCGTGATCGGCGTCTTCGCGATGTCTGCGAACGGCATGCGCACCTTCAGCGGGCTCAGCGTCGGGCTGCTCGGTGCCAGTATCGGCATCCACAATTCGTTGAGCTACAGCGCTGCAACGCTGTTGCTGCTATACATCGCCATCTTCAGCGCGCGCCAGATGTTTCGACGGCGTTCGACGGTGAGTCCTCCATGAGTCCGCCCAGCGATACCGATTTCATGCGCCGCGCGCTCCTGCTGGCAGGGCATGCCGCAGAAGAGGGCGAGGTGCCCGTCGGCGCGCTGCTGGTGCTCGACAATGAGGTGATCGGCGAAGGGTGGAATCGGCCCATTGCGAGCCACGATCCGACCGCCCATGCCGAGATCATGGCATTGCGCGCCGGCGCGCAGGCGCTGCGAAATTATCGGCTGACCGGCGCGACGCTGTATGCGACATTGGAACCGTGTGCCATGTGCATCGGCGCGGTGCTCAATGCCCGCCTGTCGCGGGTCGTATTCGGCGCGTGGGATGCGAAGGCCGGCGCCTGCGGCAGCGTGATCGATCTACCGCGCGAGCCGCGGTTGACGCATCGGCTGGACGTATTTGGGGGAGTGTGCAGTGAAGAATCCGCAAGCTTGCTGCGGCAATTCTTCGAGAGTCGCCGTTAGTTCAAGACCGGCGGATTAGGCCCGTCGCCCCAGGCCCATTCCAACAGATCGCGATAGCCGCGAACGTTGTCCACGTAGCGCACCGGTTCCCAGCCGCGCGCATAGCCATTTTCAGTTTGTGTGTACCAGCGCTCCTGCTCGAGGAGCGGCAGAAAGTCGCGAACCTCATCCCAGCTGTCAGGATCTCGTCCGGCTTTTTGCGCAAGCACCCGCGCGTCTTCCACGTGGCCGTACCCGATGTTGTAGGCGGCGAGCGCAAACCAGGTTCGATCCGGCTCGGGCACATGGGCGGGAATTTTCTCGTAAACCTGGCGGAAATAGCGCGCGCCGCCAAAAATGCTCTGTCGAGCGTCCGATAAGTCCGTGACCTTGGCCTCGCTGGCCGTTTCGACGGTCAACTGCATCAGCCCGCGGGCGCCGGCTGAGGAGGACGCCCTCGGATTCCATTTCGATTCCTGATATCCGATCGCCGCCAGCAAGCGCCAATCCTGACTGCTTTGCTCGGCAGCCTCCACGAACCATTCCTTGTACAGGGGCAGACGGCTCTGCAGATGCCGCATGAAGCCGCCGCCGGCAAACTCTGCGTCCTCGCTTCGGCCGTAGTAGCGATTTACGATGGCCGCCAGTTCACCGCCGGCCTTTAGACGCGCGAAGTACTCCGACATGTCGCGCGCAAAGCCTGGATCGCGGTCGCTGGCGGCCCACGCCAAAGGGCGGCTGCCGGGGAAATCAAAGGCGATACGCAAGTCCGGATGTATGTCATGGGCCAAAGCGAATTCGGTCGAGTCAGCGATCGTATAGTCGATCGTCCCGTTGGCAACGCCATCGAGGAGCGCCTGCGAATTGGTACTGGCGTTCTCCACCCAAACAAGATCCGGATTCGAATTGCGCGCCTCTTCCAGAGTTTTCGCTTGCGAACTGCCGGCCGCAATTTCCAGATCGGAATTACCGATTTCAGCCAGAGAGCCCGGCCGGATGGCGCCGCGACGATAAATCAGGTGCTCGCGCACATGCTGATAAGCCGGGCCGAATTCGACGCCAGGAACCGATTGCATGGGGACCTTCAGACCGGCCGCCGCTATATGGGCTTGTCCGGTCGAGAGGGCCGCGTAGATGTCTGCGTAGCTGCGCATCGGTGTGATCTTCAGTTTCACACCCAGTTCATCGGCAAACCGCTGCGCCAGCTCATACTCGGGGCCTTCAGGAACGCCGTTCGGACCGCGATAAAATGCCAGCGGGCCCGTGCGCGTTGCCACCCGCAGCTCACCCAGTGTCTTGATCTGAGCGATCAAGCCGGGCAATGGCGCATAGCTGCTCAGCAGCACGAGCGCGGAAATCGCGATCGTCAGCTTCGTCCAGCGCGGCCAATCTCTTTGTATGTTCAAATCTCGCACGGTTTGAGAATCCATTTGAGCCCGTGGTGCAGGGCAAAGTTCTATTCTTGAGACATGCCCTTTTCCAATAGGCTAGAATAAACGAATATTTCTTCCCGCGAACCCTTGACAAATGCGTTTCTGGCCTGATTGCGAGCCTCCGCACAACTAATTTTTCTTAAGTTAACGGTGAAATTGCTTAAGTAAACGGGAAGAATTTTTAAGTTAACCGGAGAGGTACCGAAGTGGTCATAACGGCGCCGACTCGAAATCGGATGGTCGGGTAATTCCGGCACGTGGGTTCGAATCCCACCCTCTCCGCCACTTTTTTTCGAGCCTTTTCAAGGCTTAGCTTTTTGCCCTCCGGGCTACTGGCAGAACTACTGGCAGAATTCGGGGACTCCAGGGGACGGAGCACGATTTGGCGCGCGTTGTCTCGCGGGCTCACCAGAGCGAAAGGGAGCAGGGACACTTTCGGTCGTCCATCCATGGCATCTCGGATCGCCTGAATATCAGCCTCCGTTGCCCCTTCAATCCACGCCGCATACATACGCAGCATCACTTCGACACTATGACCGTGTTGCTTTGCGACCCAAAGTAGATTCTTCCCGAGCATCAATGCCCAAGTGACCGAAGAGTGCCGTGCGTGATACGGACCGCGCTGACGGATACCCAGTTTCTGCAGGCTCTCATTCCAGCGCCAACGCGTGATTTCCGGATCACTGATTGCGCTGCCGTCCTCCAGGAAAAACAGCCGGTCGTGGGTAATCTTGCCGGCAGCTACATAAGTTGCCCGAAGTTCAAGGTGGGCCTTGAGCAGTTGAAGTGCTCGCGGGGTCAAGTCGACGTTGCGGTCCTCCTGCGTCTTGGTCCGGTCTTTGTCGCGCCGAAGCACTCGCGCCTTGGTGACGCGCAGCACGCCCTTTCGCTCATCGAAGTCTGTCACGAGCAGTGCGATCTGCTCCGAGGGACGAAGACCGGTAAAGAAACGGAGCTCATCGTAGTTGCCGATCGCATCGCCCCAATCGGCACGCACTTGGGCAATTAGGGACTCGGCTTCGCCAATGGCAAAAGGGTCGACCACCGGCCGGTCCTTTTTCGTGATCCGCAGGCATTTTAAGCCCACGGCAGGATTGTCTCTCTCGGGGTGGTCCTTATAGCCATAGTCGAAGGCGCGACGGATGACGCTGACCGCGTTGTTATAGGTCTTCTTGGTCCACTCGTAGGTGTTCACAATTCTTGCGAGTTCGGAGTACCGCACCTCCTGAAAAAGCCGGGCTCCGATCGCTGGCCGCCAGATCTGCGCCAGGAGCTTGCGGTATCCGCGTCCCGTGACGTAGGCAAGATCCTTCTTCGCTACGCGTGACTGGCACTCCAGCAGAAACTCGTCAAAGACTTGGTTGCACGTGCGCGGCGCCGGCGGCGCGCCGGCCACTTGCTTGATTAGGCGATAATCGGGGAACTCCTCAGCAAATGTGAACACGCCCTCGGCAATGCGCCGCTTGATGTCCGCCATTTGGCGGCGGGCACGCCGAAGGTTCGACTCCGTAGGCTCACGCTTCACGGTCGGCCGATAACGAACACCGTCGAGCTCGAAATCGAACTGGATCCGGTCGGCACCGAAGGCGCTCACACCGTTGACTATCGATCTTCGACCCATTTCTGATATCCCGTGATGTCGATCAAAATGCGGCCGTCCGGCGCCCGTCTCCAAACCTTGCCTTCCTGCCAGTCGCCCCGCTCGATTTTCCGCTGCATGGCCTCCACCGAATAGCCGGTGATGAGATTGGCCAATGGCAGCAGGACATATCGTGCTGGCGCTAAGACGGCGGGTCCCTGTGATTCCTGATCGATCATAAGAGACCGAACGCCATTAATGCGCGACGCAGCGCAATTGCTACCGGGTGCGATCTGAAGAGGTCTCGCAGCAACTTGGAGGGACCAAGCTGTGCGAGCTGCCGCAGGAACTTGATTAATATGCGAATTACGTGCCTGTAGGTTCGAATCGCCCACGCGATATGAACCTACGGTTTCGCTGAGTTTTCAGCGAAACAGGACCAGTCAAGATGCCTTCACTGTGATAGGCCTTTCCAGGGCCAAGTGCGAGTGCCGGCGGGCGCCGGCGCTCGCGCGAATAATGCGAGAGCCTGGTTAAGGTGTGTTCTGATCTTTGTCGTCGGCGAGTCCATTATCGGTGCCGCGTCGACTTTTCACGGCGGCGCGGCGTTGCTGCGGCCGCCGTACAGTAACTGCTCGATCGGATTTCGCTCGTTTTTTTGAGTGCCCTTCAGCGAGGAATTTGTCTGGAAGTCCATCGCTCGCTTGGCGTAGCTCCTCAAGAAGCCTCGTGACTGCAGCTTGGACAAAGCATCGTGCTAGCTCATCGAGCAGCGCCTCTCGGTCCGGGGGAGTACTCGGGGAATTGGGCTCAGTGTCCGTGCTTTTGCTCATTGCTGCTGATCCTTCGTGTAAACGTCAAAAAGATTGGAAAGTGTTCAACGTAGTGACAGCAGCCGCGCTGCTATTGGACGAAGGGCGGTGTACTGACCCAACTTCTGAATCATCCGGCAAGTCGGCGCGTCGCAGGAGGCGTCCGAGGTTAACGGTTTCAGGCTGATTGGCCTTTGAGGAAGCATCTTCCTTATTTTGCGGTCTGCGTCGGACGACTCAATGACGCAGCTCAAAGAGGTACCAGTTGTTTCCGATTGGGCGATAAGCAGTGGTCACATTCGTCAGTTCCGGTGGCCAGTTTTCGAGATCTTTGACGATTGGCTGCGGATTCGCCGGGGCATAGACATAGCCCTTGATGATGCCGTTATCGAAAAGGCCGACGATGATGTCAGCTTTGACAAGCGAGAGTTGCCTGAGGCCAAAAACGTTGGCAATCGTTTCGTTCACGCCGAGCTTTTCGAGCAAACCAACGTAAGCATCCAACTTTGCTTGGGGCACGCCGCCACTGCGCGCCTGCGCAATCGACTCGGGGCTGCGTATGACTTTCATTAGTCTTTCGTCATCGCGTGCCAGCGCTGACACTTGTTGAAACCAATCTGGGTGCTTGGCATAGACATCTATCATTGCGACGTCGCTTGGAGGCTTCCAGTGAATTATTTCGCTGGGTGACCACATGCCCACCTGTGCTTTTTCTGCATCGTGCTCGGCTGCGTTCGCTTGCTGCATCTTGAATTTGTAGTCTTGATCGGCAACGACGCGTTGCGGTGCGGCCTCTTCTGCTCGCTCTTTCGCCATTATGGTTCTGGCGTCAGATAGCCCAGAAGCCTTCATGCTGTCGTCAAACTGCTGCCTTGCTTCTACAATGTCGGTCAGCGCGTGGGCACCGCAATACCCGTTACGAACCAAAGCCAGATTTAAGCTTTCCTTGCCGTCCTCTATCCAGATGTATGTGCCGTGTATCGGCGCCTGATCGCGCATTACTTTGAAGCTTTCATTCGAAATAGGTGTCGCGATAGCTAATGGGTGCTGCGACAGCCAGTTCGATATAAAGGCGACCTGATCTTCATGAACTATTGGGCCCAACGTAGTCAAACAAAAATCTCCGCCGATGAGACAGTAGACGTCGGGATCGTCAATGCGGTGTGCATTGACGCCGTGAACGTACAAATCGCGGACCGGGAAAGGTTCTTTGGTTTTCTGCGAAGGCTCGCCTTCGTTGTGGTGTGTGCCGGTAGACCAAATGCCCCTCTTCGCAACTTGTGCGGTATGCTCCGCACTCGTAATTTCCTTCGTGCGGTCTTCATAGTCGCTGTCCGATACTAGTCTCCGTGGGCGATCCTCCTTCGGTATCGAATCTCGCCACTTTGCCATCACATCAGCAAAATCAGGACTATGATTTTGCGCGGCAATCTTTTTCGTCCGTTCGTTTTGTTGGCGCTCACTCTCCACCATGTCGATCATAGACTTGCTGGCGTAGTAGCCCTCACGCACTAGTGCGACGTTCAGAACGTCGTCGCCGTCGGTAATCCAGACATAAACCTCCCGGAGTTTGGCCGGACTTCCGGGCTTGGTGCTGGTAGGCATGGTTTGTGTTGCCGATGAGACCGGAGTGACCGAGGCGCCGGGATGCGATCTCAGCCATTGCGCGATGAAATGGTCGGCGGCGCCGGCATCTTTCGGCACGAGGCATGCGTCGCCACCCAGCACGCAATAGACCGTCGTATCTCCCGCTTTGCTCAGGAAGATACCGATCCCCGTCATTTCCGAAACAGGACTTGATGCAGGTTGCCCTAGTGTCCTGTGCGCTCCAAGAAGCATGAATACGAGAAGTACGTTGCGGGCGTTCATGTTTTCTCGAGGGTTTCCCCGTAGTCAGTGTCGAAGCATAAGGTTGCACGAAAGAATGGCAGCTGGGCGGCAAACTTGTGGCGGATTCTGGCAGACGCTGACCCAATATTTTGGAGACCCAGATCCCGAGCCGCCTGGGCAACCGAAACCCCACGCTCCGAAACCAGTCTCACAGCCTCAAGCTTGAACTCGCGGGAGTGAACCCTTCTCATTGCCATATGCCACCTCTAGCTTCATCATCCACCTTAACAAGGCGTCCGTGAAACCGAGCTGGATTTCGTGCTTACTAATGCAGACATAGCGACATTTCTAAGCCTGGTCGATCGCGCGAATCGCGGAGCTGCAGAAGACACTGACCAACCAAGCGGCGATCCTGCGACAGATCTTATCGCCATCTCCGCTCAGGGTTCAGTCAAGGCTGGCTTTGCTGAGGTGCATTCGCTGATTTGTATCCCGGACGGTCGGCCATTTTCCGACCTTCGCCTGCTTCTAGGAGTGCTGGTTTCCAGAAGTGTGCTGGACCCGAGCCTTTCAATCTATCGGGACACGGTCCGCATCCTGCAATTCGGTACGAACTCAGCGAAGAGATTTCGTGACTTCAGTGATAGCGCCACCTGGATTGCCGCAGTCAGGCTGCTTAACGATCCGGAATTCAGAAGTAGATCTCACTTCAATTCCGATTCCCTCATAGGTTTCGAGCGTGAGCTTTCGGTGGGAAATGCTGTAAAGCGACTCAAGGCCGCTGGCTACCGATTTCGCGCTGATGTCCGTGGCCTTCTGTTTGAGGACAATGAACTTACGCGATGTTGCAAAGACCTTGCGAGGCAAATTCGCAAGGTCACCGGTCAACGTCTGCTGGAGGAGATTTTTAGGCGAATCGCCGCGACAGTCCCATTCGTGAAGGGTCGGTATCTAATTTCACGTCCGTCACGGTCACCTATCGGCATGACTGCCGAACCCTCCATACCTTACGGTTACCTCATCAACCTCGCGATGGGGCACCTGTGCACTTCGGCCGAGCTACCGAAGAAGTATCCCAAGAAAGTAGGGGAGATCATAGATTGCGCCACGGATGTTGTAGCGGCATGCGATATCGAGACGTTCAGTCCATATGCTCATACCTTCCAGAGTCATGAATCGTTGCCCCATTTTTTGCAGGACACAGTATTGGGCGACCAGCTGCTAACTTTCAGGCAAGTCGCAACTCACGATGCAGCCGAAATTATTAAGGGAGTCTACGAGTGGGTGGATGAGGCACAAATGAAAGCCGCGCTCGGGTGGTCTATCACCGATGCCATACAATTGGCGAAGGCGCTGTGGAAACTCATCCCGTCCGGAGCTCCTGGCACGGTAATTAGCGAGGCGACGCTCAAAACGGCGAGCATAGAGACGGCGGTACTCAGCGCAATGATCAGGGTATTCGCGCATGAGCACGTAGAGGTCAACAAAGGGTTCTTAATTCCCAGCGATGCTCAGCGAGCAAACTTGTTTCTTAAACCACTTGTTCACTTGGGATCAAAGCGATTCTTCGTGCTTTGTCCACCCATTTCGGCCATGGCCTTCTATGAGGCCATCGCCACGGAGCTACGCAAGTGGTTCAGCGGTCGAGCCGGAGTTCAGGATGCGGACAAAAATATTGGGTTATGCGTCGAGTCGACACTTGCGAACGCCTTTACCCGTCGAGGCATACCGCCGTCCGCAGTCTCCAAAAAGTACGGCACGCTCGAATGCGACTTGGTTCTAGAAACAGCGAAGACTATATTTCTCATCGAAACAAAAAAGAAGCCCCTGACTCGCCAGGCGCAAGCCGGTAACACCCTCCAAACGTTCGTCGACCTCGTGGCTGGCGTAATGGACAGTCAGCTCCAACTGGGTCGCCATGAAATTCAGCTCCGCAAGTTCGGCCACATCGAATTTAATGATGGCACGCGGGTGTACCTTAAGGATCGAGCGATTGCAAGGCTTGCCGTGACTTTACTTGATTGGGGCGGTACGCAAGATCGGATTGTTCTGAAACAGCTTGCCTCGACGCTTATAGGGTCCGCGCTGAGCAGTCCGGGCGCCGCCGCTGACTATCAGCACGCCTTGGCTAAGGCAAATGTTACGTTGTCGAAGCTGCAAGCCCAGCAAGCGGAATTGCAGGCATTAGGAGTCAATCCGCGCAACCTCGTCGGTAACTGGTGGTTCCTGAGTGTGCCGCAGCTTCTCTTTGTTCTAGACGGCGTGGCATCCGCGGACGCCTTTGAGGCGCGACTCAGGAGCGTTAGTGCGATCACGTTCGGGCAATTGGACTTCTATAGAGAGCTAAACAACGTGGAAGCTTGGAAATCGAAGGCGTGAATCGAAGTGATCGGCGAAGCAGACTTTGGTATTCGGGCGAGCGGACCGCAAAGCCCGGATCGCAATCGCAATTCGAAAGCAATCGCTATAGGATCTTCTGGCTGATTGTCGTAAAGGAATAACTATCTGTAACACGGCCGGGGTAGATCACTAGATTCTTGCCTTCGAAGCGGGCGGAGGGAATGATCAGTCCATCGAACCCAAACCAAGTGATGAGTCGTCCGATCTCCTGGCTGGCCTTCATGTCGTCGGCGAAAAGGTGCGCCGGTCCGATCCCGATTTTATCCAGGCTCGGCAGAAGCGCGGTGAGATCCACGACAGCTGCGAGCGTAACTTCAATTTCGTAGAGCGTCTTTCGCAGGTCTTGCCTGACCGGTCGAGATTGCCGGGCAAGGTTGTATTCGACTTCGGCGATACATACCGCTGGCTCAAAGCAGGCATAGATGGCGGCAACGTCCGGAGGATTCCAGCGAGCGCCCTGAATGTTTTCTCGGTCGGGCGGATAGTCATTGAGCATGACCCGGTAAATGCGACCGCTCCACGCCACACCTTCCAGCGAGGCTAACGCATTCTCAAGAGACGTTGCGCTAGCCATGCGATCGCTGGATGGGTGTTGTCAGCCGGTTATACGAACGCAGAGTCTTGCAACCGTGCGATCACGGCGAGCACTTCCTTCTGGCGTCCCTTGGCAACGAGATCCGCAGGGCGCTCACCATTCAGTTGCGGATGAGGGGCAAAGAGCCAAAGCCGCGCATCATCTGGCTCAAAAAATTCAGCCAGCCGTTCGGTCAGGTAATCGAATTCCAAAAGCCGGTCCAGATGCTCTCGCTGTGGATCATTCTTGCCCTTCGCCCATCGCGATAGGGTTTGCGGGGTGGCACCGATCATTTCCGCGATACTGCTGGCGGGAATGCTCGTGCGCTGTTTGATTGACTCAATCTTTCGGGCAACAGCTGAGGGCATATGGGCTCACCGTCCTCTGGGTTCGCGTGGGGAAAGGGGAATAATTCGGGCAGTCGGCGGAGGTGATGTGTCCTCGCCCGGCACACGCCGCTTCTCCTGAACTCTCAACCGCTCTCGGTGCAAATCAAGAAGCACGGTCTTCACGGACAGCATTCGGCGTTGTGCCTTCTTGAACAGCTCATGAATATCCGATGCCCGCGTGAGCATGTCGCACGCAGGCGAGAACACATTGTGGACGAAGTGTTCCGGACGCATGCTGACTGGAATTCTCGAAAGGTCCGTGTACTGACGCTGCCGAGCGAGTGCGGAGTGACGTTCCATGTCGCTCAACATGCTTTCGGATCCGCCAGGGCAGCATGCGCGGTCTTTGCAAGCAAAAAGTACCTTTCCGCGCGGCGAGCTCATGAGCTTGGCAGCGATTTC
>Ga0210398_10006552_pt1 | contig 10699 bp, 6 predicted proteins | sample IncBWC4OmetaG_FD_161047 | JGI IMG/M metagenome (GOLD analysis project Ga0210398, IMG submission 161047) | Forest soil microbial communities from Barre Woods Harvard Forest LTER site, Petersham, Massachusetts, United States - Inc-BW-C-4-O | ecosystem: Environmental > Terrestrial > Soil >... | reverse complement strand
TTGCTCTTTAGGGGCAGCCTGCGCAGCCTTGCTGGCAAGCGCAGAAATCTGCTGCGCGTCGAGGACCTTATCCGTTGCCGCGGATGCCGCGGGGGCGGCGACAAGCGTAGCGAGTGCGAAAGCAAGAACGAACCGCATGATGCACCTCCCGGGGTGCAACGGGAACGTTAAACGCTACTTACTTTTTTTCGAGGACTGCCAGCCTTTGCTTTGCCTGCCACTCCTCGTCTGGAAACTTTCCCAGAGCCGACTTAAGAAACAGTTGATAATACACCACTGATTGCTGTCTGTGATGAAGATTATCGTAAGCGGTTGCCCATAGAAAGTAAGTAGCCGGTGTTTCCGAAGCTAGTTTTGATCGCATCGTAAGCGCGTCGACTACCAGCTGGAACTGGCCCGTCTTGGACGCCGCGAATGCGATCCCTCCCCACGCATCGGAATCATCTTGCTTGATCTTCACTGCGCTCTGGAACATTTCCAGCGCCTCGTCGTATTTCTGTTCCCGGATCAGGACCTGGCCGCGCTCTGATGCCAATTCGGCGTCGTTCGGCGCCGCCGCTATCAGATTTGCGTACACGGCATCGGCCTTTTCGTAGTTCTCCGCCTGCACATAGGCGTCGGCCAGCATCATACTTATCTCCCGGTCCTGGGGCTTGAGTTGGTGCAGCTTCTCGAGTGCAGCCACCGCCTCGTCCGTCTTGTCCTCCGCAGCCAGCAGGGCGGCAAGTTGCGTATTCAGCGCTGGGTCGTCGGGATCCCGGCTCAGCGCTGCCTTCAGCAGCGGCTCCGCGTCGGCGTACTTTTTCTCCGAAAGCAAGAGGTGCGCCAGCCCGGCTGTCGCCACGGACGATTCCGGGTCGACTTTCAGCACGCGCCGGTACGCCTCCTCGGCCACGGCCTGGTCTCCTGCAGCTTCGGCAATCTCTGCGGTAAGCAGCGTGTCATCTATGATTTCTGGCGATAACTTCAACGCTTCAATCAAGTCCTGTTTCGCCTGATCCGGGTCGGATTGACGAAGCAATTTGGCCAGCGTCCGGTACGCCTGCGCCTTGGCTGCCGGGTTCGGCGGATTCGGATCCAGCGTCACGGCCGTCTCCAATTCGGCCTTCGCATCGCCCTCTGCCTTCGAACTTTCGGACGCGGTCTGAGCCAGCCGCAGCCCCAGCGCCATTCGTGCTTCAAACTGCTTCGGGCCGGCCGCGATCGCTTTGCGGTAGAAACCCTCCGCCGTCTGCGTCCGCCCCTGCGCGTCATCGCAATACCCGCGGTCGAAGAGCGCCCGGGCGTCACCCGAATGGGCAGACAGGTACGCATCCAGCAGCCCCCGCGCTTTGTCATAGTTCTTCGCGTCGATCGCCGCTTCCGCCTGGGCGAGAGGCCCTGTCTGCTGCTGGTCGTCCGCGGTCGCCCCCGGTGGCAGGGGAGCCGACTGGGCATGGAGCCCGGCAGAAACCAGAACAACCGGCAACAGCAACAACTTCAGAAAACCCGACCGCATTACGCCACCACTTCGCTCGCGACCTCGCGCCGCGCCGTCAGAACCTTGTTCAGCCAATAGCCGGTGTGCGAGAACTCGCACTGCGCCACCTGTTCCGGCGTGCCTGTAACCACTATCTGGCCGCCTGCAGAGCCGCCTTCTGGGCCCAGATCGATTACCCAGTCCGCCGATTTGATCACATCGAGATTGTGCTCGATCACCACCAGCGACCCGCCTCCATCGATCAGCTTGCGAAACGCCGTGAGCAGCTTGCTCACGTCGTCGAAATGCAGCCCGGTTGTCGGCTCGTCGAGGATATACATCACCCGGCTCTGCCGCTTCCTACCGTCACTGCCCGCACTCGCCCGCACCGACGCCAGATGTGCCGCCAGCTTCACCCTCTGCGCCTCGCCGCCCGAGAGCGTCGTCGCCGACTGTCCCAGCCGCACGTAACCCAGGCCCACCTCGTCCAGCACTGCCAGCTTTTCGACGATCTTGTTCTGCCCGGCAAAGAACCGCAATGCTTCTTTGACGGTCATCTGCAGCACTTCGTGAATGTTCCTGTTCTTGTACCGGACCTCGAGCACACTGGACTTGTACCGCGTCCCGCTGCACTCTTCGCAGGGCAGCTCCACGTCCGCCAGGAACTGCATTTCGACCGTCACAGTGCCGTCGCCGTCGCACACATCGCAGCGCCCGCCCGGCACGTTGAAGGAGAAATGCCCCGCGCCGTAGCCACGCCGCTGCGCCTCCGGCTGTGCCGCAAAAAGCTCACGAATCGCATCGAAGGCCTTGATGTATGTCACCGGATTCGACCGTGGAGTGCGCCCGATCGGCGCCTGGTCGACCAGAACGATATCGTTCAGCCGCTCCGCGCCCTTGATCTCGCGATACACATTCGCCGGATCGCCACCCTCCGTCTTCCCCAGCTGATGGGCGATCACGCGGTAGAGAACCTCGTGCACCAGGGTCGATTTGCCCGACCCCGACACTCCGGTGATGCCCACCAGCATGCCCAGCGGAATCTCGACATCCACCCCGCGCAGATTGTTCGCCCGCGCTCCGCGCAACCGTATCCAGTCCCGTGCCGTGCCCGCCTCGCGTCGCCGCGTCGGCACCGGAATCGTCAGCTGCCCGGAGAGATATTTTCCCGTGATCGAATCGGGGTTCCGCTCGACTTCCTCCACCGTGCCTGCCGCCAGCACGCGTCCGCCGAACTCACCCGCGCCCGGCCCCAGGTCGAGCAGGTAATCGGCCGAGCGAATCACATCAGGGTCGTGCTCGACGACGAGGATCGTGTTGCCCAGATCGCGCAGGTTTTCGAGTATCCGGATCAGCTTGGCGGTATCGCGCGTGTGCAACCCGATCGAAGGCTCGTCCAGCACGTACAGCGCGCCCACCAGCTGCGAGCCGAGCGACGTCGCCAGCTGAATCCGCTGCGATTCGCCTCCCGACAGGGTCGATGCCAGCCGATCCAGCGTCAGGTAGTCCAGCCCCACCGCGTCGAGAAAATGCAGCCGCTGCTGAATCTCATGCAGGATGCTTCCCGCAATCTCTTGCTGCATTGGCGTGAGCTCGATGCCCTGAAAGAACTCATTCGCCGCGCGGATCGTCAGCGCCGCCGCCTCGCAGATGTTCCGCGAGCATTTGCCATCACCCACGCGCACTGCCCGCGCCTCCGCACGCAGCCGCTGACCCTTGCACTCCGGACAAAGCGCATACCCGCGATACTTTGAAAGCATCACGCGCACGTGCAGCTTGTACTTCTTGCGTTCCAGCAACTGAAAGAAGCCGTGTACGCCGACGAACGTCCCACGCCCCTCAAGTACAAACGACTGCTGGTCGAGCGACAAATCATACCAGGGCACATCCATGGGAATCCCATGCTGCTTCGCCGATTTCTTCAGCTCGGTGAAGTACGAGCGATACTTCGGCCGATTCCATGGATCGATGGCCCCCTGGTCGAGCGTTTTCGATTTGTCCGGAATGATCAGGTCGAGATCGAAGTCGATCGTGTTGCCAAACCCCTGGCACCGTGGACACGCGCCAAACGGATTGTTGAACGAGAACAACCGCGGCTCCGGCTCGCGATACACGCGGTGACAATTTTTGCACTCGAATGCGGCCGAGAAGCGCAGCCGCTCGCGCTCGACCTCGTCGCCTTCACGAGGCACAATCTCGAACAGGATCTCGCCCACCTCGCGATAGCCGATCTCCGCCGCATCCACAATGCGCGCCCGGTTATCAGCCGACACTACGATTCGATCCACCAGCACAAACACCGGCAACGCAAAGTTGACCTCCAGCAGCGACTCCGGCGTCGAAAACTCGAAAATCCTTCCACCCTGGTACAGCCGGTTGAATCCGCGTTTGCGCAGATCCGTCAGCCGGTCCTTCAACTCGTCAGTCAGCGCCGGCTCTTCGGCTTTCTTTGCGATTTTCTTGGCTGCCTTCTTCGGGCGCGGAGTCTTCGCTTCAGGCTCTTCTGTTGTCTCGGCTGCGGGAGCAGGCCGCGAACTTGGTGTCACCGGAAAAATCGCATGCAGCCGTATGCCTTCGCCAAGCGCCAGCACTGCCGCAGCAATCTCGTCCACGGTGTCACGCTTCACTACGCCGTCGCAGACCACGCAATGTACCACACCGCAGCGCGCCCACAGCAACCGCATGTAGTCGTAGATCTCGGTTGCGGTCGCCACGGTCGAGCGCGGATTTCGCGTGGAATTCTTCTGCTTGATGGCAATCGCCGGGGCCAGTCCGTCGATCAGGTCCACATCCGGTTTCTCGATGCGCTCCAGAAACTGCCGGGCGTATGCGGATAAAGACTCCACATACCGCCGCTGCCCCTCGGCGTAGACCGTATCGAACGCGAGCGAAGATTTCCCCGAGCCCGACACGCCGGAAACCACCGCCAGCCTGCCGTGCGGAATATCGCAATCGATGTTCTTCAGGTTGTGAGTCCGCGCGCCGCGGATAACGATCTGATCGGTCAAAAAGTCTGCCCCAAACTCAAAACGGGAGCGATCCCACCAGCTGTAAATTCGGTGGGAAAACAAAGAGTCCCATTTTGATTATAGGGGCTGGCAACGGCTCGGGAAACCGCGCGACCGGGCCGAGGACAGGACCGGACCGCAGCGGCGAACCCAGCCGTTTCAGCACAAAGGGAAAGAAGGCGTCGGCGTTAGCCTTGAGGCACACCTGCGCGTTCGGCTCACCCGGTCCGGGTCGGGTGAAGCCCTTATCGTCGACGCTCAAGTGCAGAGGCGTCGGCGGGCAAAGCTCTGGATTGGCCGCATATCCCACCGCCATCGGATCGAACAGGGTCGGAATCGTTTGCTTCGTGTTTCCGCTCCATTCTTCGTAAAGGCTATGGATCTGGTTGGTGATCAGCGTGTCGTGGTCGAAGAGCGCGTTCAGATCCGTGGTATCCAGCCTCAGGATCGTCGCATCGAGGGGCATCACGTACAGCGGAACGCCCGACGTGAACACCTTCTGCGCCGCCGGAATATCGCATAGAATATTCCACTCCGGATCGGGCGTGCCGCCCTTGTATCCCTTGTAGACCGAGCCGCCCATCATCACGATGCGCTTCAGCTTGCGAAACGTCGTCGCATCTTTGTCGATCGCAGCACCCAGATTGGTCTGCGGCCCGATCGCGATCAGCGTTATCTGACCCGGATGCTTGCGAATCTGGCCGAGGATAAAATCCGGCGCCGAGCCCGGCTGCACCTGCTTCGCATCGGCGCCCTCGGCGTACGCTGCCTGCGTAAATTTCGTGCGCGGAGCCGTCTCCACGCCGGCAACCACCGGAATATCACTGCGTCCCACCGCGTCCAGCATCCGCCCCCCCAGCCGCGCCCGCAGCTTCGTATCGCCGAATGCCGTCGTGATGCCCAGTATCCTGAACTCGGGACTTTGCAGCGCCAGCCCGACCGCAAATGCATCGTCGATGTCGTCGCCGATATCGGTATCGATGATGACGAGTTGCCTGGATTCGGAGCCGTGTGTGTGCGCTGTTTGCGCGGGCGACTCATGGAGCACGCACGTTGTGAGTAGCAGTATTGCCGAGACGATGCGGATCTTCATACCGGTGCCATCAGGCTATCGCGTCGCGGTCGAGCGTGTCCTGCTCGTCCTTGTCTTTGGCGCCCGCGTCTTCTCATTCGCTCTGCGCCGCAATTCCCACGCGGTGCGCAGCGCTCCTGCGAGCACGTCTTCATTAGCCTTTGCCAGAACGATGTGAGTCGCGCCCATCCTGCCCCATCCGCACTTGACCGGCAGAAATACGTCCGGCATCTCCGCGACGAAATCCGCCTGCTGTTCCGGTGTCAGCATCAGATTGCCGTAGCCGTCGCTCTGCGATGCCAGAGTCGCGAAGATCCTTCCGCCGACGCGGAAGTCGGCTGCCCCCATGTGCGAACCTTCCTCAGCGCCTTCAAGGCTAAGTGCGATCCGCCGGAAATCCGCCACGGTCATAAGTCGCGCCTACGCTCGCGTGCTGTCACTCTGCGCCGTCGTCTGCGCAGGCTTGCTCGATGCGGGCACCGGCGAGAGCAGCGAGTCGAGGAGCAGCAGAATCCCGCCGATGACAATCGCCGAGTCGGCCACATTAAAGTCCGGCCAGTGGTAGTGGACGATGTGCACCTCGAGGAAATCCACCACCATGCCGTAGTGAATCCGATCCCACACGTTTCCGAGCGCGCCGCCCAGCACCAGCGCCATGGAAAGGGCCGTGAGCGAAAACTTGCGACCCACGCGGAAAAGCACGACCAGCACCACCACCGCTGCAAGCAGCGAAAACGCCGTGAGCATCCAGCGCGTCCGCTCGGGATTCGGCAGGCTGGTGAACATGCTGAACGCCGCGCCCGAGTTCTCTACATGCGAGATGCGAAATACGTGCGGAATCACGGTGATCGCGTCGCCTTCGATGATGTGGCGGCTCACCCAGAGCTTTGTGATCCGATCGAGCGCAATCACCAGAGCTGAAATACCCAGCAGCCACGGCCGCCAGTCGCGAATGCGGCTCATGCGTGCGCCTGCTTTTCTGCCGATTCCGACAGCGACTTATACCCCATCAGGTCCAGCGCCTCGCGGCAGCGGCCGCAGACGACGGGCCAGTCGCCGTACAGGGCGGTGTCTGTGCGGTAGTTCCAGCAGCGCTCGCATTTGACGCCGTCGGCGGGCAGCGTCGTCACCCCGAGCTCGTCCCCGAAGGCAAGCTCAACCTCCGAAACATTGAGCAGCTCCTTCAAACCGGATAGATAACGCTTGAGCAGTGCGTCCGTGTCTGCGTCGGCTTCAATGCGCACCTTTGCCTCCAGCGCCTTGCCGATGCGCTTGTCCTTGCGTGCCTCTTCGAGACTCTTCAGCACCTCATCGCGCACGCGAAGCAGCGCTGCCCAATTCGCCAGCAGAGCCTTGTCTTCCCCGGCAATCTCCTCCGGCCGCAAGAACTCCGCCAGATGCACGCTCGCTTCGCGCTCCGTCTTCGGCAAATAGCCCCAGACCTCCTCCGCAGTGAAGCTCAGGATCGGGGCCACCAACCGAACCAGCGCCTCCGTGATCTTCCAGATCACCGTCTGCGCCGACCGCCGCTCCACGCTCACCGGAGCGAAGGTGTACATGCGGTCCTTGAGCACGTCCAGATACAGCGCCGAGAGGTCGACGATGGTGAACTCGTTGATCGCGTGATACACCCGGTGAAATTCAAACTGCTCGTACCAGTCGAGAACCTTCTCCGTCAGCTCGCGCGTCCGCGCCAGCATGTAGCGGTCGAGCGGCAGCAGCTCATCGTCCTTCACCGCATCCCGCAACGGATCGAACCCGTGCAGATTCCCGAGCAGGTACTTGAACGTGTTCCGTAGTTTGCGATAGTTGTCTGCCGCGCGCTGCATCAGGCTTTCGCTGGCCGCAACGTCCTCGCGGAAATCCACACTGGCCGTCCACAGCCGCACCACTTCCGCGCCCAGCCGGTCGGCGATATCCACCGGATCGACACCGTTGCCCAGCGACTTCGAGAACGCGCGGCCCTGTTCGTCGAGTGTCCAGCCCACGGTCGCTACATTTTTGTAGGGAGCGGTGTCTTTGACCGCGACCGAGCAGAGCAGGGAAGAGTGAAACCACCCCCTGTGTTGGTCCGCGCCCTCGATGTACAGGTCCGCCGGGAAGGCCAGTTCCTCATTGCCCACCAGAACCGCATTCCAGCTGATCCCCGAGTCGAACCACACGTCGAGGATGTCCATTTCCTTGCGGAACGCCGCAAGTTCGCCATCTCCCTGGACCGCGCCACAGACTGCGCACTTCGTTCCCGCAGGCAGCAGATCTTCGACGGAATACTTGTGCCACGCCTCCGCGCCTTCTTTCTCGAACAGCGCAACGATGTGCTTGTTGACCAGCTTGTTCTCGAGCGGCGTATGGCACTTGTTGCACAGGAACATCGCGATGGGCACTCCCCAGATCCGCTGCCGCGAGATGCACCAGTCTGGCCGGGTGGCAATCATGTTCCAGATGCGATCCTCACCCCACGCCGGATCCCACTTCACCCGCTTTATCTCGTCGAGCGCCCGCTGCCTGAATGTAGTCGCCGCCTTATCGGATGTAGCCCCATCAGCATTCTTCAGTGGCGTCTCCATGCCTATAAACCACTGCTCCGTCGCCCGAAAGATCACCGGATTGTGGCAACGCCAGCAATGCGGATACGAGTGATAGATATCGCTGCGTTCCGTCAGCGCGCCGACCTCGCCGAGCAGCTTGATGATCGGTTCGTTCGCCTCAAAGACCGTGAACCCTTCCCACTCCGGACGCCCGTTCCTGAGGCGCCCTTCATTGTCCACGTTGCACGTCTGGTCCAGACCGTAACGCGCTCCTGTATAAAAGTCGTCCGCACCATGCGCCGGAGCCGTATGAACAGCGCCCGTACCCGCATCCGAGGTGACATACTCGGCGTTCACGCCCAGCACGCTCCGCTCCATGAACGGGTGCTTGAAGGTCACGCGCTCCATCTTCGCGCCCTTGAACCTGGCAACCTCCTTCGCGCCTTCGAGCTTGCAAGACTCGCGCACCGCCGCAGCCAGCGCCTCGGCGACGACGTACACATTCCCGTCCTGCTCCAGCGCAACATAGTCGAACTCGGGATGGAACGCCACTGCCAGCGATGCGGGAAGCGTCCACGGAGTCGTCGTCCAGATGATCGTCCACACCTGCTTTCCGGCCAGTGCCGGGTCAATCGCCGCCGGATCGCTGGTAAGCGCGTAGCGCACGTAGACGCTGGGGCTGGTGTGCATCTCATATTCGACCTCGGCCTCGGCCAGCGCCGTGCGGTCGTGCAGACACCAGTAAACCGGCTTAAGCCCCTTGTAAATGAAGCCCTTTTCGAAAAAGTCGTAAAAGGTTTCCAGCGTCTTCGCCTCGTAAGGCTTTGACATCGTCAAATAGGGCTTGTCCCAGTATGCGAAGACCCCCAGCCGCACCAGCTGGCTGCGCTGCAGGTCGATAAACTTCTGCGCGTATTCGCGGCAGGCGCGCAGCACCGAGAGCGCGGGCATCTCGAGCTTCTTGCGCCCCAGCTTCTCGTCGACCTTGATCTCGATGGGCAGCCCGTGGCAGTCCCATCCTGGCACCAGCGGAGCGTCGAACCCCGCCATGGTCTTCGACTTAAGGATGAAGTCCTTGATGCACTTCTGCAGCGCGTGGCCCAGGTGGATCGGCCCATTCGCGTACGGAGGCCCGTAATGCAGGATGTACTTCGGCGCACCTTTGCGCGCCGCCCGGATCTGCTCATACAGCCCGGAATCCTTCCACTGCTTCAGCCGGACCGGCTCATTCTGGGGCAGATTCGCCTTCATCGGAAACTTCGTTTCCGGAAGGGTCAGGGTCGACTTCAGTTCCAGCTTCTTCTCCGGTGTCGCCGTTTCGTTCACAGTTCTCGCGGTCGTACCCGCGGGGGACGTCTTTTCTTTCGTAGTCATCATCGGTGGGGTAAAACTTCATTGTATCGTCTGAACGAAATCTTCTTCGAATCAGTGACCTAGTGCAGCGGATGCCGTCTATACTGGGTGGCGCTGGTACAGCCTGCATGCTTTTGCGCGCGTCCTAACCTGAAATAGGGATGAACTGGTTGAGATACGGCAAGACAAGGAGGCCAGCAGTCGTCCATAATGGAGAGATAGCCGCGGGGCAGCCCTTCGGCAGAGCAATATGGGCAATCAGCTTTTGACACCTCCTGAACTGGAGCCAGACATAACCCGGCCGGCAGAAAAAGAGCCCGATTTTCTGTTCGAGACCAGCGGCTCCATGTGGTCCTCGCTCATCTCCAATTTGCGAGACGCCTTTTCGTCTTCGAAGCAACCCCCGCTTCAGTTAAGTTCTAAGCCAGTCGCAGTCGAAGATCTCGAAGTAGAAGAGTCGGTCTGGAAATCTCTCGGCACCAGCCTTCACGACGTCTTCTTTCCCAAGAAGCTTCCGCCGCTCGAACTCACCTCACAACCACTCGCTGTTGAGGATCCCACCAAAGAAGAACCAGTCTGGAAGACCCTTGGCGCCAGCATTACGGATATCTTCTTTCCGAAGAAGCTGCCTCCGCTGGAGCTCACCTCGAAGCCGGTCACCGTTGTCGATCCCATGGTCGTCAAGCGCAGCCCGATGTCGAGCGCGCTGGCTGTCGTGGCACACGTTGTCGTCATCGGTCTGATCCTGTTCTTCTTCTGGGCGCAGTGGCGTACGCGCGCCATCGAGAGGAAAAAGAACCTCGCCGACGTTGACGTCAAGCCGTTCATCCCCATGACGCTGAAGATGAATCAGTCAATGGGAGGTGGTGGCGGTGGCGGAGCCCACGAACTAGTCGAAGCCTCCAAGGGCCACTTGCCCAAGATGGCCAAGACCCAGATAGTACCTCCCCAGATTATCCGCAACGACAATCCCAAGCTGGCCGTCGACCCCACCATCGTCATGCCGCAGCAGGTCAAACTGCCTGATGCTCCCAACATGCCTAATGTCGGTGTGCCCCAGTCGCCACAGGTGGCGCTGGCCTCGCAGGGCGGAGGCTCGGGCTCCGGCTTTGGCAGTGGCCGTGGCGGCGGCATCGGTTCCGGCAACGGCAACGGCGTCGGTCCCGGCGAAGGCGGAGGATACGGCGGCGGCCTGATGCGTCCCGGCGGAGGCGTCTCTGCTCCCCAGGTCATCTTCTCCGTCGATCCTGAATTCTCTGACGAGGCGCGCCGCGCCAAG
>Ga0210398_10006548_pt1 | contig 10702 bp, 13 predicted proteins | sample IncBWC4OmetaG_FD_161047 | JGI IMG/M metagenome (GOLD analysis project Ga0210398, IMG submission 161047) | Forest soil microbial communities from Barre Woods Harvard Forest LTER site, Petersham, Massachusetts, United States - Inc-BW-C-4-O | ecosystem: Environmental > Terrestrial > Soil >... | reverse complement strand
CTAATGCGCGTACTCTTTCCTATTCTCGAACTTACAGATTGAGCAGCACGTTTCATACTGTTCTCCTAGCTTTGCGATTCTGTAGCACATACTAGCCTTCATTGTAGCACACAACTCGACATTCATTTGGAGGTGGATCGAATCCAGCCGTGACCATCGCAAGATCCCTCGGGGGTGAATTCCCTAGCCTTCATGCTGACAGCCCACAGAACAAGCATCCCAAGCTTCGGACGTGGCGCTTTACACCGGGGAGATTCCGCTTGAGCACGTGCAAGCCGAATTTTCCTCCAAGATTGGCAATCAAATTGTCGTTTTGGAAAATATGGAAAATGAGGCGTTTGCGTAACTGCTTGATTTAATGGAGCGGCCTATCGGAATCGAACCGACACCTGAACCTTGGCAAGGTTCCGTACTACCACTATACTAAGGCCGCTCAACGTCTCTTCTTTTTATAACATGCCCGCACGGCAGCGACAAGCCCTTCACAGCTTGCACTTCGTCAACGACTCCATCCTGAACTCCCGCTGCAGGAGACCATCGTAACGCGCGCGGACTTCACCACCGGCGAGCGCTTCTGCCGGTCGGCGAAGCGATCCGCCTTGTCTTTATCGGTGTACACGCGGCCAAATTTCTCGCCGTCTGCATAATAAACAGTCACCAGAAAGTGGTGATGTTTACGCCGTTTGTCTTTACCAAAATTTGTTTTCTCTCTCTTGGCGGATTTTTTCGTCGAAGTTTTGGTCACAGAGGCCATCCCTGTCTAGTTTGGTAGGTCCACTATCGCAGGGAAGCGCCACACACGCAAGTACCTCTATATATAGTAACTCTGCATCTATGACAACAGATTTAGGCACGTGACAATTCTAGGTTCACGTTCGATTTCAATCCCGCACGTGCTCGCTCCGCAGGTAAACCTCTTCCCGCCCCCGGATCGACGACAACCTCAGAGCCAATTTGGACCACCCTCAAATGTCCTTTTTGCCCCAAAATGCAGGCAAATTCGCTATTTCTCCTCCTATAGCCCCTGATGGCCCCGGAACGTTCCTCGAAAGAAGTTGCCACCCATGAAACTTTTCGCCGGTTTTTTCGTCTTACTAGGTGAGGACAACGATAAGCTGAATGTGGCGGAGAATGAACATGATGACAATCACGAAGCACCCGCCCCTGGTGGAAGACCTGCGAAATCATTCGCAGGAGCAGATTGCTGAATTGCGCATGCTGCTGCACTCCGGTGCTCCTTCGCGGCCAGATCCGAGGCGGCCCGGCTTCTTTGAAGTCGAAGGGCCTTCGAACGTTTACTATGTTTTTAAATATCCTACAGGAACGAAAGTAATGTTGCTTGGTGTGTGGGATCGCGAAAGCGATCCTGTCGCTGAGCTCGTGGCTTGCACCTGTCCGGCCGCGTAATTTTCCCCTTTTTCTCCCGAGAGCACAAAACCCTGAGAGGCGCCTTGGCCCAGCCGGGGCGTTTTTTAGTCTTTCTCTTCTTCGTCCAATTCCAGGGCTGCTGAATTTACGCAATAGCGCAACCCCGTCGGATGCGGACCATCGTCGAAAACATGTCCCAAGTGGGCATCACACCGGCTGCACTTCACTTCGGTGCGGGACATACCATGGGAGGCGTCGGTTTCCGTCTCGACAGCCTCCTCCTTCGCCGGGGCGTAGAAGCTGGGCCACCCGGAGCCCGAGTGGTATTTGGTATCAGAACGAAACAACGGCTGTCCGCAACAAACGCACTTGTAAACCCCAGGCGTGTCGGTTTCCTCGTACTCCCCGGTAAAGGGAGGCTCCGTCCCCTTCTGTCGCGTCACATAGTACTGATTCGACGTGAGTTGTTTCTTCCAGGCCGCCGCGTCTTTGTGAATTTTCTCGTCCATCGGTCTGCCCCATCCCCTCGCTTTTGGCTACTGTCTTGCTCCCATGCTATCAGATTCGGTCGAGCGGCCTAACGATTCACGGACGCGTCTCGAGCAGTCTCGGTACCGTTAAATTCTAACTCGAAAAGCAACATGCCAGAAAAGCTCGAAAAGTCGGTCTCCGAGAAGCGCGCGAGAAATAGAGCAAAGATCGCTCGCCCGGTCCGGGTCCGCCCCTCGGAGCCCCGCGACGATCCCTTTGAAGATCTACCCATCAGCATAAATGCTTCAAGAAGCGGCATTTATTTCACTAACCGTCTCAAGTCCTATTACCCCGGCATGGGCGTCTTCGTCACCTTCCCATACTCCTCGCCGCACGACCCGATGAACTGCGAGTACGTCGCTCAAGTCGTGCGCGTCGAAAGACTCGCGAACGGAAAATCCGGCGTGGCCGTCCATCTCGAAATGAGTATGAACTTCCACGCCGGACGGTCCTCGCACTGAGGTAGTGGTCGTTGAAGAGACCTGCCTGAGTTACGCCCCGGCAAACGACCACCAAAAAAATTGCAAAAAAACCATAGTTGACACAGAACCCGATTTTCTTTAGTTTCTAACTATGAACTCTCGGGCGCATCGCCACCATCATCATCACGGCCATACGTCGCGCCCGATGAGGTGTGCATAGAGTTTCGCAGCACAAAGCACTCATCGGCCCCGCTGGCGCAGTAAGCCCAGCGGGTTTTTTGTTTTTTAGCGTTTAGTTTTTCCGGAGGTACGCACGTGGAATCTGTAAACATCGACTTCGACAAAGCAGGCGGGCTCGTTCCCACAATCATTCAGGACCACTGCTCGGGCGACGTCCTCATGCTCGGCTTTATGAACTCCGCGTCGCTGGCAGAAACCCAAAGCACTGGCGAAGTGGTTTTCTTCAGCCGCTCGCGCAACAAGCTCTGGAAAAAAGGCGAGTCCAGCGGGCATGTCCTCAAAGTCCGTGAACTGCGCGTCGACTGCGACGCCGATGCCCTTCTTGTCCGCGTCGAAGCCATCGGCCCCGGCGTCTGCCACGAGGGTTATCGCAGCTGCTTCTTTCGCAAACTGGAATCTGATGGCCTCGCTAAAATCACCGAGGAGCGCGCCTTCGCACCGGAAACTGTTTACGGCCGGCAGAAACAGGAGAAAAAAGCATGAGCTGTCTCAAGCTCGGCATCCCCAAAGGCAGTTTGCAGGACGCCACGCTGGAGCTTTTTGCCCGCGCCGGCTGGAAAATAACGCTCAGCTCGCGCAGTTATGTCCCCGCTATCGATGATTCCGAGATCGAATGCCTGATGGTCCGCGCCCAGGAAATGGCCCGCTACGTCGAGACCGGCGCTCTCGACGCCGGAATCACTGGCCACGATTGGGTCGTCGAAACCGGCGCAGCCGTCGACGAACTCTCCGAACTCGTCTACGCGAAACAACGTCTCGCTCGCGTCCGCTGGGTCCTCGCCGTCCCTGAAGACTCGGCCATGCGCGATGTCCGCGACCTCGCAGGAAAGACCATCGCCACCGAGGTCGTGCAAATCACCGAAACGTATCTCGCGCGCCACGGCGTGAAAGCCCGCGTGGAATTTTCCTGGGGCGCGACCGAAGTCAAAGTCCCGCAGCTTGCCGATGCCATCGTGGAGGTCACCGAAACCGGCTCCTCTTTGCGAGCAAACCGTCTTCGCATCGTCGATACCGTTCTCGAGTCCGCCACCGTCTTCATCATGAATCGCTCTGCCGCTACGGAACCCTGGAAGCGCGAGAAAGCGGAAAATCTCATTCTCATGCTCCAGGGCGCGATCGCCGCCGCCAGCAAAGTCGGATTGCTCCTCAACGTTCACCGCGACGATCTCGCCGCCGTTCTAGGTGTTTTGCCAGCTCTCAAAAAACCCACCATCTCCGCCCTCAGCGACCCGGACTGGGTCGCCGTGAACACCATTATCGAAGAAGCCGTGGTCCGTCAAATTATTCCCAAGCTCAAAGCGGCCAAGGCACAGGGCATCGTGGAGTACCCGTTGAACAAGATCGTGCTTTGATGCACATCCTAAAGCTCACTTCCGCCGTCGAAAAAAATCTCCTCCGCGTCCGCCACGAGCGCGACCTGGAAGCCGAGCGCATTGCCGCGCGCATCATCGCCGATGTCCGCAAGCGCGGCGATGCTGCGCTCCGAGCGTGGGCAAAACAACTGGATGGAATCGACCTTCGCCGCTGCGGCGTCTGGGTCTCGGAACGCGAGATCAACGCCGCGCGTAAACAAGTCAAGCCCGAATTTATCGGTGCATTGCGCCACGCAGAGAGAAACATTCGCCGCGTCGCCGAAAAACAGTTACCGCGCCGGTGGTCTTTAGAAGTCGAACCCAGCGTGACCATCTCTCAGCTCATCCGTCCCTTGGAAGCCATCGGGTGCTACATTCCGGGCGGCCGCTTCGCCCTGGTCTCCACCCTGCTGATGACCGTCGTCCCTGCACGTGTCGCTGGTGTGAAGCGCGTCGCTGTGGTTTGCCCCAAACCCAATCGTGGACTCCTCGCCGCCGCTGGTTTGCTGGGAATAACTCAAGTCGCCAGCATCGGCGGCGCACAAGCAGTCGCTGCGCTGGCCTACGGCACAAAAAGAATTCCCCGCGTCGATAAAATCTTCGGTCCCGGCAACCGATTTGTCACCGCCGCAAAGCGGCTCGTCAGCAGCGATTGCGCTATAGATCTTCCGGCAGGCCCAACCGAAGCCATCGTTCTCGCGGCAATAGGCAACCCGAAATGGATCGCGGCAGACCTGCTCGCGCAAGCAGAGCATGCGCCCGACGCGGGAAGCTTTCTGGTAACTCCTTCCACAAAACTGGCACGCGCCGTCCAGCTAGAAGTGACAGCGCAATTAGCAAAACTTCCTTCTAGCAATCCGGCTCACGCCTCCATGCGCAACACCGGCCGAATCTTGCTCGCGCCTTCTATCGAAGCCGCGTGCGTTTTTTCCAACCGCTTTGCTCCAGAACATCTGAGTCTTCCGGACAACCCCCACTCGCTGCTCAAGAAAATCACGGCGGCAGGCACCATCTTCCTCGGCCCTTGGGGCGCGCAACCTCTCGGCGACTACATCAGCGGCAGCAATCATGTTTTGCCGACCGGTGGGTGGGCGCGCATGCGCGGCGGTCTATCCACAGCCGATTTCATAAAGTGCTTCACCGTCCAGACCATCGAACGCGCGGGCTTCCAGCGTCTTAGAGAGGACGCGGTAATATTGGCGGAGGCCGAAGGCTTGTTCGCTCACGCCAATGCTGTCGAGGTTCGCCGATGAAGCCGAAACTCCCCATTCGCCAGGCTATTCTTGACCGCCGCACCTACGAAGCGCCCGCTGAAGGCCGACTGGGCAAAATTCGCCTCGATTTTAACGAGAACACCGCGGGCTGCTCCCCCGCCGTTCTCCGCGCGCTGGCGAAAATCACGCCGCAGCAATTCGCCATGTATCCCGAGTATCTGGCGCTGACGAAACGGCTGGCGCGATACTTTCGCGTTCGACCCGCAGAGCTGATGCTTACCAACGGCGGCGACGACGCCCTGCGCGTCTTCTTCGATGCCTTCGTGGATGCTGGCAGCCGCATTCTCATTTGTGAGCCGACCTTCCCGATGTACCGCTATTACGCCGAGATTTTCGGCGCGCGCATTGAAGTCGAGCGCTACGGCTCGGAGATGGAATTCCCTCTCCCGGGCATCTGCGCCGCTCTTTCGACGAAACCACGCGTCCTGTTTATCGCCAATCCCAACAATCCCACGGGGACGCTCCTCCAGCCGGATGCGATCAAGCAAATTCTCAAGGCCGCGACGCACACGGCGGTGGTAATCGATGAAGCGTATGTCGAATTTTCCGGCGCAACCGTCACGCCCTGGATCAACCAGTATCCCAATCTGTTCAGCGCGCGTACATTTTCAAAAGCCGCTGGACTTGCTGCTCTCCGGCTCGGCGCGGTTATCGCCTGCGAAAAATCACTGGCACTCCTTCGGCGCGCCATGCCTCCCTTCCCCATCAACATCGCGGCATTAATTGCCGCGCAAGCCGCAGTTCAGGATCGCGCCACCATTCGGCGCTACGTCAGCACGGTAAAACGCCTGCGCTCCTGGTTCGCCTCGGAACTGAAAAAGCTCGGCGTAATCGTTTATCCCAGCGCAGGAAATTTTCTCCTCGCCAATTTCGGCCCCAGCGGTCCCGCGCTTTTCGAGCGACTCGAGCGCCAAGACATTCTCCTCCGCGATCGTAGCCGCGACATGGGTCCCGGCTTCGTCCGCATCACCATCGGCACCGAAAAAGAAATGCAGCAACTTCTCAGAGCTATTCAGAAAGGCTGATCCATCCGCCCCATGCCGAGAACCGCCACTATTCATCGCAAGACAAACGAGACAGACGTCCGCCTGAAACTGAATCTCGACGGCCGAGGAAAATCTCGCGTTCGAACAGGCATTCGCTTTTTCGATCATATGTTGGATCTAGTGGCGCGCCACGGCGCTTTCGATCTGGACCTTACCGCCAAAGGCGATCTGGACGTGGATCAGCATCACACCGTCGAGGACGTGGGGATCGCTCTCGGCGAGGCCGTCCTGAAAGCTCTAGGGACAAAACGCGGCATTCTCCGCGCCGGATACTTCCTGATGCCCATGGATGAAACCCTGGCCGCTGCCGCCGTGGATCTCGGCGGCAGACCCTATGGTGTCGTCCATGCAAAAATCTCCGCAAAACGGGTCGGCGATTTTCAGACCGAGCTTACCGAAGATTTTTTCCAGGGTTTCGCGCAAGCCGCGCGCGCCAACGTCCATTTGCGCGCGCTGTACGGCCGTTCGTCCCATCACCAAGTGGAAGCCATGTTCAAAGCTTTTGCGCGCGCGCTTCGTTTCGCTGTCTCTCGCGATAGACGTCTTCGCCGTGTTCTACCCAGCACCAAAGGCCTGCTATGAACGTCATGCTCATCGACTACGGCGCGGGCAACCTAACTAGCGTCGAGCGTGCGCTCGCGCGTCTCGGCGCCCGAAGCCAGCGTTCCCATTCGCCGGAGTGCATTGCAGGAGCCGAAGCGCTTCTTCTACCCGGCGTCGGGCATTACGCCGCGCTCATCCGCGCACTCGACGAGCGTGCTCTCCGCGCGCCCCTTCTCGATGCCCTCCAACGTGGCATTCCCTTTCTCGGTGTCTGTCTCGGCCTACAAGCGCTTTACGAAACCAGCGAGGAGGCCCCCGAACTCTCGGGCCTTGATCTCCTGCCCGGTTCGGTTCGTTCCCTTCCCGCCACCGTCAAGCTCCCGCACATGGGATGGAACCAGCTCAAGCTCTCTCGCCCCTCCCGTCTTTTAGAAGGCGTCTCGGCTGAAGCGTATTTTTATTTCGCGCACTCCTTCGCTGCCACCAACTTCAACAGCGAAGCCGTAGCTCTCTCTAACCACGGCGCGGATTTCGCTGCCGTGATCGAAAAGCAAAATATCTTCGCCGTCCAATTCCATCCGGAAAAAAGCGGCGAGCCCGGCGCGCAACTTCTACAAAACTTTCTGAGGCTCGCCGCATGAGCCTCGCGCACCGCATCATTCCCTGCCTCGACACGGACGGCGCGCGGGTCGTCAAAGGTGTAAATTTCGTGGGCCTGCGCGATGCCGGCGATCCCGTTGCTCTCGCCGCTCGCTACAACACCGAAGGCGCCGATGAACTCGTGGTCCTCGATATCGCCGCTTCCCGCGACCGCCGTCCCACGTTTCTTGAAACCATTCGTCGCGTGGCCGCCGAGCTCGCCATTCCGCTTACGGCAGGCGGCGGCATTCGCACTCTCGACGACGCTCGCTCGGTCATCCGCGCCGGCGCCGACAAGGTAACGGTCAACACCGCCGCCGTTGCGCGCCCCGCGCTTATCTCTGAACTCTCACGCGAGTTCGGCGCGCAAGCCGTCGTCCTGGCCATCGATGCAAAGCGTGTCGACGATCACTGGGATGTCATGGTCCGCGGCGGCCGCGATTCTGCCAATCGCGACGCCCTGGTGTGGGGGCTGCAGGGCGTCGAGCTGGGCGCCGGCGAAATCCTGCTCACCTCCGTCGACCGCGACGGCACGCAACTCGGCTTCGATATGCCCCTTACATCTGCCGTCTCGCGTGCCGTCTCCGTTCCCGTCATCGCTTCCGGCGGTGCGAAACTTCCGGAACATTTCGCGCAAATCTTTTCCGAAGGCGCAGCCGACGCCGCCCTGGCGGCCTCGATCTTTCACGACCACGTGCAATCCATCCGCAAACTCAAGCAATACCTCTCCGCCCGTAATATCGAGGTTCGTCTGCCGTGCTGATTCCCTGTATCGACTTGCAAGGCGGCCAGGCCGTCCAGTTAGTCCACGGCCGAAAACGGGAACTCGCCGTCGCCGACGTTTTCGGACTTCTGGAGCAATTCAAATCCTATCCCTGGCTGCATCTCATCGACCTGGACGCCGCCATCGGTACGGGCGACAACAACGCACTCGCCGGCGAACTCTGTCTCCGCGCCCGCAAGCGCTACAAACTGAAAGTTCGCGTTGGCGGCGGCATTCGAACCGTCGCCCGCGCCCGGAAAATTGCCAAGTCGGGTGCGGACCAGATCATTATCGGCAGCGCCGCCTTTAGCGAAGGCCAGATCAACGCTGGCTTTCTCCGCCAGCTCACACAACAGTTGTCCTCTGCGCGAATCGTTATCGCCCTGGACACCGCCAAGGGCCGCATTACCATCAACGGCTGGCGACAGAAACTCGCCCTGCGCGCCGAAAATGTCATGTCCCAACTCGAACCCTTTTGCGCCGCCTTTCTCTGCACTGACGTCGATCGCGAAGGCACCATGACCGGCGCCAATCTCGATTGGTTCCGTATGCTCCGTGCCGCCACCCAGCATCCCATCATCGCTGCAGGAGGAATCAAGACCCGCGGTGAAATATCGGCCCTCGAAAAACTCGGCATGGACGCCGCCGTAGGCATGGCCGTCTACAAAAACCGCCTCCGCTGACCTGTCCATTTTATTGCCCGTTTGCGGGCTCTCGCGAATTCTCCGAGCCCGCTGTCGTCTCTATGCTCTCTTCGTTAAAATCCATTTGGTTTCTTCCTGTTTGTTCCAGTAACCATCAATATTGCCTTGCGCCTGACGAAACTTGAGATACGATAGCCACCCATGCGAAAAACAATTTGGTTGTCTCTGTTGCTGCTTCTCCCTTCGGGCGCCGGCCACGCGCAAACCGCTGCCGCGCCCGCACCTTCGCTGCTCTTCACCATCAAGCCCCTTGGCAACAACGTGTATGCGGCCATCGACGGCCCCAAAGGCGGAGCCGGTTCGAATTCCGGATTCGTAATTGGCGACGATGGCGTCGCGGTGATCGATACCTTCGTGAATCCCGAGGCCGCAAAACAACTCCTAGGTGAGATTCAGAAACTCACCAAGGTGCCCGTGAAGTTCGTGATCAACACGCACTACCATCTCGATCATGTCGCGGGCAACGGCGTCTTTGCGGAAACCGGTGCGGTGATTATCGGCCACCGAAATATTCGCGGATGGATTCATACGGAAAATCTGAAATTTTTCGGCAAGGACATCAAGCCCGAACAAAAAGCGATGGTCGAAGGCCTGGTAGCCCCGAATCTCGTCTACGATTCCGTGATCGAGTTGTATTTGGGTTCTCGGCGAATCGTGGTGCGCTATTACCAGGGCCATACCGGCGGCGATTCTGTCGTCAGCCTTCCTGATGCGCGAGTCGTCTTTTGCGGCGATCTCTTCTGGAACAAGACGCTGCCAAATCTGATCGACGGCACAACCGACAAGTGGGCCGCGACGGATGCGAAGCTGGCGGCCGAGGCCCCCCAGGCCGCCTTTGTGCCCGGCCACGGGGATGTCGGAAACGCCGCCGATGTAGAGGAATTCGGGGGCTACCTCAACGACCTGCGCGCCATGATGACTGAGCCGGTGAAAGATGGCCTCATGGGCGATGCACTCGTAAATTCTGTGATGCCTGGTTTGAAGCAAAAGTACGGCAACTGGAACTTCTTCGATTATTTCGTGAAGCGCAATATTCTAGATATGGCGAAAGAGCTGCGCGGCGACAAACAGATTCCTAAACCTGCTGAACAACAATGAACGCTCTTTGAATTCATTCCTGTTACTTTCTGGCCCTAAGTCTCTTGGCGGAGCTCTTTATCGCAAGTACGCGTCTGTGATGTATTGCTGCACCATGCGTTGCGTGTTGAAGAACGATCCGTTGATGGCGATGGCGTGCTGCATGATTTGGATGTACAGCCGGGGCTCTTTGTAAAACATCGGAAGAATTACGTTTTCTAGTTTCCAGTAGAGCGATTCGGCTTCCTTGGCGTTGTCCGTGGCAATGTCCGCCGTGTCCATGGTGCGTCGCGGCTCGCCAATCGACCATCCCGTTACCCCTTCGATGTGCCCTTCTACCCACCAGCCGTCGAGAATGCTCAGGCTGGGAACTCCGTTGAGCGCGGATTTCATGCCGCTTGTGCCGGAGGCTTCGAGAGGAAATTGCGGGGTGTTGAGCCAAAGATCTACGCCGGAAGTGATTTTGCCACCGAGGTCGAGATTGTATTCGTCGAGGTACACTACGGGCACGGCTTTGCGCAGCGCCTTCTTCGCATGGAAGATTCGCCGGATAATATCCTTGCCTCCGCCGTCGTTGGGATGCGCCTTGCCCGCGTAGATGATTTGAAAATGTCCGGCGTTCTTGGCGATCTGGCGCAAGCGGTCCAAATCAGAAAGGATCAGGTCCGCGCGCTTGTATCCCGTGGCGCGCCGAGCAAAACCGATTGTGAAAACTTCTTCGTCCAGACTGAGACCGGTTTTTT
>Ga0210398_10006546_pt1 | contig 10704 bp, 9 predicted proteins | sample IncBWC4OmetaG_FD_161047 | JGI IMG/M metagenome (GOLD analysis project Ga0210398, IMG submission 161047) | Forest soil microbial communities from Barre Woods Harvard Forest LTER site, Petersham, Massachusetts, United States - Inc-BW-C-4-O | ecosystem: Environmental > Terrestrial > Soil >... | reverse complement strand
TCACAAATTCAATTTCAACAAACCCACCTCCAACGCCAGCGCCTCCTGCACATTCGACCCCAGCAACCGCTGCGTCCGTTCCAGCACGCCCAGGTTCTCCATCGCCTGCGACGCCGACACCCGCCCCGCCACGCGTCCCGTGCTCGCCAGTTCTGGGAAGCTCAGCAACCCGCCCTCCAGCCGCAGCGCCCGCAGCCACACGTCCCGCAGCCACCATTGCACCGCCACCAGCAAGTCCGACCGTTGCAGCCGGTATTCCGCCTCGATGGCTGCCGCCAGTTCGTCCTCCCACTTCTCCCGCAACTTCGGTTCCACGTCATCGTAACGCTCCAACGGCGACCGCGCCGTCAGCGCCTTTTCAATCTCCGCCTTCACCTCGCCCAGCTTCTTCAGCAAAACGCCGAGCAACCGGTAGCGGCTCATCAAACTTTTTTGCTCGGTCGATGCCATCTCCCCGAACGCCGCCAGCCATTCCATTTGGGCCGGGGCCGGCCGTCGTCCCGCCTCGCCCGCGAAATTCAATCGCAGGCACCGCGACGTTATCGTCTCCAAAATCCGTTCCGGCGCTGTCGTCAGCAAAATCAAGATGCTTCCCGACGGCGGTTCCTCCAGCGTCTTGAGAAAAGCATTCGCCGCCTGCGGTCCCAGCCGGTCCGCCGCCACGATCACCGCCGCCTTGTATTGCGCCTCGTTCGGCTTCAGATGCATCTCCCGCATCAAATCCCGCATCTGCTCGATTGTGATTACCCGCGACTTCGACTCCGGCCGCACCCAATGCACGTCCGCGTGATTGTCCCCGTCAATTTTCCGGCAACTCGCGCATACATCGCAGCAATCCGTCGCCGGGCCGTCCGGCTTCGACCGCACCGGCTGCAGGCAGTTCAACGTCTTCGCCAGCGTGCGCGCCAGCGCCTCCAGTTCGCCCGTTTGATGGCCGTTGAACAAATACGCGTGGGCGACCCGCCCACGTCCCAGGCTGCGCTGCAGCAAATCCACCACCTGCTTCTGTCCGGGAAACGCCGTAAATGCCATGGCCGATTTATATTCCGCCTCCCGCCCAAAGTCACCAGCGAACTGAGTCCACCATCCCGCCCAACGGTAGGGCGAAGCTCCCGCTGAGCCCAAACATTTTTCCCACCGGCAGAGGGATTTATATACATTGTTACCCCGCAGGCATGGCATCCCACCTCCCCAAAACGGCTCAAAAAACGCTGGTAAATGGCCTGCGTTTTGCTAGAATTGAGCCAGATTGGAGGGGTGAGCGGAGAGGGTTGGATTCGAACCAACGATGCTTGTGAGGCATGGGCGGTTTTAAAGACCGCTGCAATCAACCACTCTGCCACCTCTCCAACTCGACAACAGCTTCGGCGATTCGAGGTTGGAGTTCAACGAAAATCGCCAGTCTTTTTGAAATATTTTCGAGGGCATAACCAGTCTCAATATTCTGATACCGCAATTCAACCGGTTTCACATAACGTATTTAGCCTCTTAAGTCATTGTGATGCAATATGGTATGATGTTGGTATTTTGAGTCGTTATGCAATGCGGTATCAGAATATTGAGACTGGTTATGCCTTTGTGATTTGAGTCTAAAATCCCATTGACAGAATCCCGTTATAGGAGGACACTCCTAAGCATGAAAGAAGAGAATGTGAAAGCCGTTGGCGCGTTACGTGAAAAAATACGCGCCAAAGAGGACGAAATCAGACAACTAAAAATCGTCGTGAATGGGTTTTTCACGGATGAGGGCGAGGCCGCTCCTTACCAAAATGTGAGCGCGGAAAAAGACTCTTCTGCCACGTTGGGCTCATTGAGCAAAGACCGTTTTTACGGCAAAACCCTTGCTGAAGCGGCTCAGGAATACTTGCAGATGCGGAAGGCGTCAGGCTTAAGTTCGGCATCAGTGAACGACATCTATGCTGCTTTGAAGGCCGGTGGTTATGCCTTCAAAGCAGCAAACGACGATTACGCAAAAAATGGCGTTCGCATATCGCTGCGGAAAACCCCAAGCATTTTTCATCAATTGCCAGGGGGTGATTATGGCCTTTGCGTCTGGTACGACATTAAGGACGCAGGCAACGAGGCCCATTCGTCAGGCAAGCGCGGGTCAAAACGCCGGAAAAAGACACTCAAGCCAAAGCCGATAGCCGCCAAGCCGGAAAACAGCCCAGCCGCTGCCCAGAATGGGGCTCATGACACAAAGGAAGTTATGCGGAAGGCGCGTGGCGTTGCAACTTCAACAGGTGTCGTTACGGTAGGCGATCTTGAGACGTTTGTCCGTGAAAAGGACAGGCGCGTGAAAGTTGCCGCTGAACACTTCAATGTGGCCGAGGCCACGATTACCGGACTTCTCGAACCGGCCAGCAAGGTTTACAAGGCAGAGCGCGGTTGGCTAAAGGTGCGCGATTGACTGCCATGAAATACATTTTTTCAGTGGTGAAAAGGACGGAAAACGGGCCTTCCGGCATGGCTGCCAACCATGAGGGAAGGTTACGTCCGGTTGGAACAAGTCTCACACACTTGCCCAGTAACTGCTGAGAAGGGCGGCATGGTGTATTGGGGGTGATTACCAATCACCAACCAGCACCATGCCAGTCGATTTGACAGACCATGCCACAAGGTTGGCGATGTGTCAACCTTCAATTTCGTACAACATCACCCTAAATAAAATCCATTTTGCCACTTGACAACCCTAAAGATTTAGGGTAATCTGCTACCAGAATGAAAAACATATTGAGCTTCAAGACGCTGGCAGAATTCTTGGAACACTTCCAAACTGAGGAAGTCTGCCGCGAGCATTTTACGGCCATCCGCTTTGCCAACGGCGAGTATTGCCCGCATTGCGGCCATGCCAAGATTCACAAGTTTTCGGACGGCAAGCGGTATCGTTGCGCCTCTTGCAAGCAGGATTTTAGAATCCAAACTGGCACGGTGTTTGGTGAATCGAAATTGCCTCTCAAAAAATGGTTCATTGCGATTTATTTGCTGTCGACGAGCAACAAAGGCATTTCCAGCGTGCAACTTGCCAAGCAAGTGGGCGTGACGCAAAAGACGGGCTGGTTCATGGACCATCGGATACGCAGCGCGATGAAACAAAACGGAGGACAGCTTTTCGGAGTGGTTGAATGTGATGAAACCTATGTTGGCGGCAAGGAGCGAAATAAACACAAGAGCAAGCAGACCAAGAGCGCACGGGGCCGCAATGTCCAGACCAAGATGCCGGTCTTTGGCATGAGGTCGCGGACGGGTGAAGTCCGGGCGAAAGCCGTTCCGAACTGCAAAGAGCAGTTGCTCATGGGACTCATTGCAAAGCATGTCGCCAAAGGCTCAACGATTCATACGGACGAAATGCTCTCGTATCGCAACCTCACGCCGATGGGTTTCCCTCATTTCACGGTCAAGCACGGTTTGAGGCAGTACAAAGTCGGGGAATGCCACACAAACAGTATTGAGAGCTTTTGGGCGTTGTTCAAACGGAGCTACCATGGTATTTATCACTGGATGAGTCCGAAGCACATGCAGCGTTACGTTGATGAAAGCGCATTCCGCGTGAATCGCCGCGAGGAACCCATGAACCGGATATTTGCTGAGGTCGTAACAAACATGGCGCAGGGCAGCAAACTCCCTTACAAGGAATTGACCGCATGAGCAGAGCGCAAAAAATACATCCACCGCTGAAAGGAAGTTTCGACAACATTCTGCGTGCGGTTGCTGCCGGAACTGGAAAGGTTAAGGGGCCGGTGAAGATTTTAAAACCGCGTAAGTCAAAGACAAAATCAACCACAGGCAAATGATATGAGCCGTGACCAAGACGAAGTGGAATTCAATGGGTTTCTGAAGGATTTGGTTAAAGCAGGCAACCTCGAAGGCGCAGCAGAAGGAATAACGAAACTCGTAATCGCCGAAGGCAGGGACAAACTAACAGAAAAGCAGGACTGGGTGTTTCAAACTCAAGTGATTGACAAATTTGTCCACGAAAGATGCGGGATGTGTCATCAGAAAATTCCTTGGTGCGAGATGTTTTTTGCGATTGATAAAGGATTTTGCGCGGCATGCGACCCTGATTTACGACCCTAAGGGTTGCTTTGTATATAAATCCCCCGGCAGATGCGTGAAATCAACCACTTCCGTTGAATTAGCCGTGACTTTAGCCTTGGAACCATGGCGACCAACGATGTAACGCTTTAACGATTCAACCTTGTAACCGCTTCAATCAGCGAAGCGGCCTTAAGCGGCCCCAAGCGGCCCACCCCCACGGGTTGTATTCCTGCAAATAAAAACCACAACCCGACCGGCCCTTTTTTTCCTCCCATTTTGCGTGGAGAAAAAATTCATCCGGTACCAGCCGGTACGAAGCGGTACGACTGCGCCCCAAGTTTGGAGTTCATGCTTCAGCCTGTCCAAAAGCGAATGCGAGCGTCATTTTGGCTCTCAACCATCAACTCCCCAACCACAGGCGCGCCGAAGCCTTGGCGAAGGCGGGTCAACTATTTTCCCCAGGTCCCACTACGCGGCAATACCCGGCAATACCCGGCAATACGCGGACGATGGCCCATTTCCTTGCCGCGTATTGCCGCCTAACAGTTCGCGTATTGCCGCGTATTCAATTTTCTTGCCGCGTAAAATCAGGTTCGCCGTCCGGCCTTCGCCCACTTTGGACATTGGCCTTGGCGTTGGCCTTTTCAGACCCTGAGCCTGACGCCTAATGCCCGTCCGGAAGGACTGCCCCACGCCTCTTTTAGATTGTCAAAGAACCCATCTTTGCGCCAATAAGCGCAAAAATCCCAAAACGACTGGGTCTTTCCTCCTTTTCAACTGCTCACAGCTTACCGCTCACTTTCCGTCACCAGCGCTCAAGACTTTATTCCAAATCTCCGCTTTGTCAAATCATCGCCGGGCAATTCATGATGTAATTTTATTCAGTCCTTTTCCGCATCGCAACCGAACGTAAGCTGGTTTCCGTCCGGATCAAATACGGCAAAATCACGCATGCCATAAACCCGGTCACCGGGTTCCGACTTTAGCTTGGCGCCGGCGGCTTTGATCGAGGCAAAATACTCATCCACATCGTCGCAGATGACATAGGCCGTCCCTGCGCCCACGACCTGCCGGGGCTCACCAGGATCGGTGATGTGGAGTTCATGGGGACCAAGCCGCAGTCCAAGGTACGTGCCGTAGCGGAATGACTCGGAAAATTGCAGCACCCCGGCGTAATAACGCGCGGCGACGTCAACGTCCTTGACGTGAAATATTGGAATCAACGCTTTAGTTTTCATGTTTCATTTTTACCTGGAAGCCCTCTCATAACGGCTCAATACCCCACGGCCTTCCCAATCCCCCGCCCGTCATGCGCGCCTTCCACCCAGCCGTTCGTATTGACCATGATGGCTTCCACTCGCGCCACCACCACCGGCCGAGCCGCGTTGATTTTATGGCCCATGGCTTCGAGGGCAGCAATGGTATCCGGCGATATCCCGCGCTCAACGGCAAGGATGTCCTGGTCCGGGCGCGGGTTCCACATCTGGTGAATGCGCGGAAAATCCACCGCGTCCTGCACGTTCATGTGGAAATCAATCACGTTCAACATCACCTGCAGCACTGCCGTGATGATCGTCGGGCCGCCCGGCGCGCCCAGAATCAGATATGGCCGGTTGTCCTTCAGCACGATGGTCGGGGTCATCGATGATACCGGACGCTTGTTGGGCGCCACCGCGTTCTTCTCGCCCTGCATGATTCCAAATACATTCGTCGTCCCCGGCGCGGTGGCGAAATCATCCATCTCATCGTTCAGCAGAAATCCCGCGCCCGGAACGGTGATGCCGCTGCCATAATCCAGGTTGAGCGTGTAAGTGACGGCAACCGCATTGCCCTGCTCGTCCAAAATGCTGAAGTGCGTCGTGTTCGTGCCTTCGTTGCTTTCAAAAACGCCCGGCTTCAGCGCGGCGCTCGGCGTGGCGTGCGTGGGCTCAATGCTGGCGCGGCGTTTGCTCAAGTAATCCGCGTTCAGCATCGCCGATACCGGCACCGTTACAAAATCCCGGTCGCCCAGGTATTCACTGCGATCGGCAAAGGCGCGGCGCATGACTTCCGCCTCGTAATGATAACTCGCGGCCGACCCCGCGCCATTGGTCTCATAGCCGGTGCCGTCCAGCATCCCGAGCATTTGCAGGAGGCAGATGCCTCCCGAGCTGGGCGGCGGCGCGGTGATGATATGATACCCCTTGTAATCGCCTTCCAGCGGCCTGCGCTCGACCGCCCGATAATTGGCGAGGTCCAGGAGCGTTATCAACCCGCCGTTCGCCTTCATCGCCTTCGCCAGCAATTGCGCGGTTTCGCCCGTATAAAAATCGTCGGCATTGAGCGCAATGCGGCCCAGCGTGCGCGCCAGTTCCGGCTGACGTAAAATTTCCTGCCAGTCATAAAACGCGCCGTCCTTGAGGAAGATGCGTTTCGAGTCGGGATAATCCAGCAGCTTTTTGGAAATGTGAAACGACTCCATCTGCCAGCGCGAAATCGGGAATCCGTTGCTCGCCAGGCGAATCGCCGGCTGGATTAATTCGGCCCAGGGCTTCGTTCCGTATTTGGCGTTGGCCAGTTGGAAACCTCGGACGGTGCCCGGAACCCCTGACGAACGCCAGCCGACGGTGCTGTCCATCCGTTGGCCGCCCGCATCCAGATACATGTCATGGCTGGCCGCGCCGGGGGCTTTCTCGCGAAAATCAATGAACGTCGTGCGGCCGTCGGCCAGGCGGATGAGCATGAATCCGCCACCGCCAATGTTTCCTGCGTAAGGATACGTCACCGACATCGCGAATCCGACCGCCACCGCCGCATCCACGGCGTTCCCGCCCGATTTCAAGACCTCCAAACCCACATCCGCTGCCAGCGGCTCCTGTGCCACCACCATCGCCTTTCGGTCCGAAACCGGCTGCGTGGCCCTTGCCTCCGGCAAAAACAGACCCAATGCCGGCAAAACAAAAAGAAAGCGGATAGGCAGGGCCGTTCGAACTAATGATGAGCAATTCATGATATCATATTATTCATCCCAGCGCCCTTTATTATCTAAAACCGTGGTTTCACATTTAACTGCGGTAATGGCCTCCAGCATATTTAATTGTTTTTATCCGCTTGTTATTACGATCATAGATAAGTACATGCTCCCAGTATACTCCATCGACGGGCGTCTCAATTTTAACAGCGTGTTGGCCAGCTTCGTTTTCATATTCGTTAATATGATATTCATCTACTACTTTTGATTCGTCGTGTGGCAGTTTATGAATATAATCCCAGTAATCATCAACGACAGCCTTGTCAAAATGGCTATGGCCAACATGTAACAAGTATTGCCATCCTGCCAACGGATCGGGATTCGGGCTCGCACATCCCGCAACCCAAATGAAGGCGGCACACAAAAAGCAAAATGAGAAGCGATGGATTTTCATGTCGGTTCAAAACGACACCGCCGGGAGGCCGGGCCCGTTTTAAGAATTCGCCGCCCATTCATGATATGACATTGCTCAACCCCGACTCCTTTACGCGCTTTGTCCCGGAGGGACAACCCGAAAATAGCCTGGCATTTCTGAATGTCACGCCTGCTTATCCCACCTTCACCGCCGCCCCTCACAATTGCAAATGCAGTGGTCGATTATCCCCCTCGCTCAAGATGTGGTCGGGTCATCAATGCGGGCTTCGTCCCGAAGGGACAATCCGACAATAGCCCGGCATTTTAATGCCGGGTATAATTTCATCGTTGCGCAAGTCCCGAAGGGACGGCTGAATATCGCGCGTGTCCTACGTCAGCTCCTATTTTCACTGTGTTTTCAGCACCAAAGAACGGGCCCCGCTCATCACTCCCGCTTTCAGCAAGAGGCTCTGGCCTTTCCTTGGTGGAATTGCCCGCCAGAACGACATGAAGGCAGTTGAAATCGGCGGTGTAACGGATCACATCCATGTCCTGCTTTCATTGCCGCCGACCCTCTCGATTGCCAAGGCCATGCAATTGATCAAGGGCGGCTCCTCCAAATGGGTGCATGAAACCTTTCCGGAATTGCGCCTGTTCCGCTGGCAGGAAAAATATGGCGCGTTCAGCGTCAGCGCGTCGCAGTTGGACAAAATCACGGAATACATTAGAAACCAGGAGGCGCATCACCACAAGATGACCTTTCAGGAGGAATTCCTGGCGCTGTTAAAAAAGCACGGTTTGGAATACGATGAACGTTATCTATGGGATTGAGGTCAGCCGTCCCTTCGGGACTTGCTGCATGCCGACGCCCAACCCGGCGTTGAAACGCCGGGCTATTTTCACGTCGTCCCTACGGGACGCTGGCCGCAACCAAACCGTCATTGATCAATCGGCGTTTCCACGGTCACAAAATATTGCCGCGAAAAAATCGAATGGAAATCGTCCAAATACCGGCCGCCGAAGGCCCCCAGATAAAAACCGTTCCACGTATTCAGGTCGCTGCTGTAGCAAATCCGATATACGCAGTTGGGAGTCTGGCTCCATAGCAAAAGCAAATCCGGCCCCGAGGCCAGTATCCGCTGGGCCTTGATCTGCGGATTTGGCAGGGGCGGGCTTACGGCGTCGGCATTGAAATTCGAAGCCGCCGTGCCAATGCGCAAAATGGTCACGTTCGTGATGATGATGGGCACCAACGGCCTGCTGTTCGTGTCCGTGGCCACGCTGCCAATGTTGGTGACGACATTCATTCCCTCAACCACGCTGCCAAACACGGTGTAATGGCCGTCCAATTCCGGTTGCGGACTCAGCGTGATGAAGAACTGGGCGCCGTTTGAATTGGTGCCAGAATTGGCCCAGGCCAAAACCCCGGCGGAATCATTGTTCAGCGCCGGATTGAATTGGTCATTGAAGGCATAGCCGGGATCGTCCGAGCCGGTGCCATTGGGCGAGCCGGCCTGGATGACGAATCCCGCCACGACCCGGTGAAAGGTCAGGCCGTTGTAAAAAGGCCGCTGAACCGTCTGCGCCCGGGAATAATCCAGCCACGTTTTCGTGCCGTCCGCCAATGACACAAAGTTCGCCGCAGCCCGCGGCACCAGGTCATATCTCAACGAACACCAAATCACGCCCTTGGAGGTGACGATTTCTGCATACAGCCCGTTGGTGGTCGGCTGGGCGTGAGTGGTGACGCAAAAAAAGGCACAGCCAAAAATGAAGAGCAACAAACGCCGGATGGTTTTCATGAAGGCACGCTAACGTATCAGAATGCCCGGAATTTGCAAGCAAATATGGGAATCAACGGCGCTTTCTACGGCTTCGGCCCGCCCGTAACGCCCGGCCAATCGTCGGTCCGAAACGGCGCCATCGGCAGCCCGGCGCCGTTGTAAAGATTCGCCACCGGAAATGATTGCCACGCGTAACGCGCCGCCTCCGGCTCGGGCACCATCGGCGACGACACCAAGATCGCATCGCCCTGAATTTTGGCGTCCGCGCGATACCACTTGCGGTCCTTGCCGGCGATGGCAAATTCCCCCGGCTGCTCGCCCTTCGCCATCAGCCCGCCATCCGTGTGCTCAAAATGCAACTCCAGCGCGCCGCTTTGATGCGCGAGCGATTTAAACGTCGGCCCCTCGCTGGGAATTTTTTCGCCGTATTGCCGCGCCAGCGCGACCAATGCCAGGCGTTCGCCCACAATCTCCTTGTCCACGGGATGAATGTTGTCCGGTTCGCCGGTGTCAATCGTGACCGCCAGCCCGGAGTTCGGCACATTGCGCGCCGTGAGCGCCTGCGCCTCGCGCAATTCCGCCCACGAAGATTCCACGGGCACATCCGAGTGATGCATGAACGCGGGCAGGCTCACGATGTAAAACGGAAAATCGCCCTGGCCGAACAGCTTCCGCCAGCCCCCGATCATCGCCGGCAACACGCTGCGATATTGATAGGCACGGTCGGCGTTCGCCTCGCCCTGATACCAGATGGCACCGGTGATGGCGAGCGGCGCGGCTGGCGCGAGCATGCCCTGATACAAAACCGTCGGGATGACCGGCCAGTTTTCAAAACCCATGGGCATGGGATGCGGCGGCCGGGCGTCAACGCTCAACATGCCCTTCCACTCGCCCGCCAGCGGGACCACACTGCCATCACCGAGCACGAGTTGCAGTCCGTCCGCCTTGGTCATGAATCCGCCGTCGGGCTTCGTCTTGAATACGCGCACAGTGACAAGATTTTTGCCGGGCTTCAGGATGCCGCCCCGCAAATCATACGACCGCGGGTTCTCCACCCACGCGCTGGCCCCGACCCATTGGCCGTTCACGTAGGCGGTGTCCATGCGCTCGACGACTCCAAGCTTGAGGGTCGCCTTGCCGGGCGGCAACGGGTCCGGCAGCGTGATTTCCTTGCGGAACCAGCAGACCGCCGGCGCATCGGGCACGCCCAGTTCCGCGAACCCGCCCGGAATTTGCACGGCCTTCCAGCTTGAATCATCCAAATCAACCGCCTCCCACTTGCCCTTCAATCCGAGGTCGTAGTCATCATACCAATGCATGATGTAATTGCCATATTCCGGGCCGCCATTGGCCTTGAGACGATCCATCTCGGCCAGTGGCGCCGCAAACTCCTTGAAGTCGCGCAACGTTTCCGGGCTGGTCCATGCTTCCGCCGGCGTGCCGCCCAGGCAATCGTCCACCAGCCCGATGGGCACATGGATGTCACTCTGCAGCCTGCGCGCAAAAAAATAACCGACC
>Ga0210398_10006543_pt1 | contig 10707 bp, 7 predicted proteins | sample IncBWC4OmetaG_FD_161047 | JGI IMG/M metagenome (GOLD analysis project Ga0210398, IMG submission 161047) | Forest soil microbial communities from Barre Woods Harvard Forest LTER site, Petersham, Massachusetts, United States - Inc-BW-C-4-O | ecosystem: Environmental > Terrestrial > Soil >... | reverse complement strand
CACCGGCCCGGTGGCGCCGAGGACGAACAGCGGCGCCCGGTCGCACCAGGCGTTGAACAGGCTCATCATGCCGTGCAGCAGGCCGACATTGGAGTGCAGCACGCAGGCCATCGGCTCACCGGTCGCCTTGGCGTAGCCATGCGCGATCGAGACTGAATGGTCCTCGTGCAGGCAGAGGATGATGCCGGGATTCTCGTTGCCGAGATGATTGACCAGGCTGTCGTGAAAGCCGCGGTAGCTCGCGCCGGGGTTGAGGCTGATGTATTTGATACCGAAACGCCGCAGCATCTGCGCCGCGATATCGCTGCCCCAGGCCACGCGGCTGTCGGGGTTTCCTTCCAGTCGGTCGAGACGCATTCTTGAGCTGCTCCCTAGCTGACGGCGGCGACACTAGCACTATCGCGGCAAGAAAGTTGAGCGGGGTGCGAGCGTCGCGGCCTGCCCTCTCCCCTTGCGGGAGAGGGCTGCTCGGCGCTTCAACTACAAGAATGGGTGAGGGGTCGGCGACGTCGCGCCCCCTCACCCACCAGAGTATGTTGCGCGGCCGGCGCTGCCCTCTCCCGCAAGGGGAGAGGGCATGCTTTCAGCGCCGTAGTCATCCCCGCGGCAAGCGACTATAGGAGCAAGCAAAGCGTTGGTGCGGATGGGGAGCAAGCGTGGCGGGCAGTGACAGCGTGTTGCGGTCGCCGGCGAGCATGTTGCGGGCTGCGTCCGTGGCGATCGTCGGCGCATCGGAGCGGGCGCGCTGGGCCAGCCAGATTTTTGGCAATCTGCGCCACAACGGCTATGGCGGCAAAATCCATCTGGTCAATCCGCGGCAGCAGACAGTCTACGGCGAACGCTGTTTCCCGTCGCTGCGCGACATCGGCGCGCCGGTCGATCATGCCATGGTGATCGTGCCGGCGGCGAACGTCGCCGATGTGCTGACCGACGCCGAAGCCGCCGGCGTCAAATCGGCGACGATCTATGCGTCCGCGGTCGGCGACGGCGAGAGCGAGCCGTCGCGGGCGCGCGGTGCCTGGCTCAAAAACTTTCTCGCCGGCAGCAAATTGCGCGTCAGCGGCCCGAACTGCATGGGCTCCTACAGCTACCGCGAAAAACTGTTCGCCTATCCCAATACCGAATTGTGCAAGGGGCCGGCGGTACCGTCGCCGGGATTTTTCAGTCCGGCGGCACCATGCAGTTCTGGTTGAAAAGCGCCTCCGACCGCGGCTTGCGCTTTTCCTATGCGGTGTCGTCGGGCAACGAAGCCGATCTCGACCTCGCCGACTTTCTCGATTTCATGGTCGACGATCCGCACACCAAACAAATCGTGCTGTTCATCGAAGGCATAAGACGGCCTTCAGCTTTCATGCACGCCGCCGGGCGCGCGTTGCAAGCCGGCAAGCCGGTGCTGGCGATCAAGACCGGTGCCACGGCAAAATCGCGCACGGCGGCACGCTCCCACACCGGCGCTATCGGCGGCGACTATGCGGCGTATCTGGCGATGTGCGAACGCTACGGCATCGTCAATTGCCGTTCGCTCGACGATCTTGTGGAATGCACGTTGGCCTTCCAGTGCGGCCGGCTGCCGAAGGGCCCGCGCATCGGCTTCGTCACCACCTCGGGCGGCACGGTCGATCTGCTTTACGACTATGCCGAGACCGAAGGCGCGGTGGTGCCGGAATTCAGCGCCGCCACCAACGCCGCCCTGATGCCGCATATGCAGGAAGGCATTGCGCCGAAAAACCCGCTCGACGTCGGCATTCCATCGACGCTCAAAGTCGCCGCAGACCAGTGCGCCATCGTGGCGCGCGATCCCGGTATCGACATCGTCGCCTGGGCCTCATCGCTGCCGGGCAAGGGCGGCGTGTGGGACGACGTGGCGCAGCTTCGCCGGCTGTTGAGCGAGACCGACAAACCGGTGCTGGCCTTCGGCCGCATGATGCATCAGGTGACGCAGGAAGGGCTCGATATCCAGGACAAGGCCGGCTTTCCGTTCCTGCAAGGTCTCGAGCCGACGCTGCGCGCCATCAACGCGCTGTGGTTTTTTGCTCAGCGCAGCGGCCAAGCGCCGGGCGTTGTGGAGTCGCCGCTGCCGAGCGACCTGACACCGGCCAATCTTGATACAACGCTCGCGCGCTATGGCATCACGCAACCGCAAAGCCGCACGGTGACGAGCGCGCAGCAGGCAGCCGACGCCGCGGCGGCGATCGGATTTCCGGTGGCGCTGAAGATCCGCTCCACCGACATCGTGCACAAGACCGAAGCCGGAGGCGTTCAGCTCAATCTCGGGAGCCGCCAAGACGTGCTGTCCGCGGCCGACGCACTCGTGGCGTCGGCCAAGAAATCGCATCCCGACGCCAAGATCGACGGTTTTCTGGTCCAGGAAATGGTCTCGGGCGTCGAGGCAATCGTCGGCGCGCAGGCCGATCCACTCTACGGCCCATTGCTGCTGATCGGCTCGGGCGGCATCATGGTCGAGCTGGTGCGCGACGCGGTGCTGCGGCTGCTTCCGGTCGCCGAGCGCGACGTCACCGCGATGATCGATGGCCTCAAGCTCAATCATTTGTTGGCCGGCTATCGCGGCAAGCCGCCGGGCGACCGCAAGGCGCTCGAAGCGACCGCGCTGGCGCTCGGGCGCTTCTATCTCGACCACCGCGCCCGGATCGACGAGATCGAGATCAATCCGCTGATCGTGCGCCCGCAGGGCGCAGTCGCGGTCGACGTGCGCGTCGCCTGGCGCAAGGAGAACTAACAATGGACTTCGAGCTTCCCGAAGAGCTGCGTATTTTCAAGGATTCTTTGCGCCGCTTCGTCGATAACGAGATGATTCCGGTCGAGCGCGAAGCCTCGACCGACACCGAAAGGCTCAAGCCCGAATATTACGAGCGCTTCTGCCAGCGCGCCAAGGATTTGGGCTTCTGGAAAATGGACATCCCCGAGGAATACGGCGGCGCCGGCTTTTCGGTGCTGGCGCGCTCCGTCGTCGAGACCGAATTGTCGCGCTCGGTGGCGCTGCCGGCGCGCGGCATGGGCGGCATCACCGGGCCGAGCGTGCGCGCCATCCTCTATTCGCTCACCGGCGAGATGAAGGAGAAGTATCTGTTGCCGTCCGTGCGCGGCGAGAAGAAGGCCTGCTTCGCCCAGACCGAGCCCGATGCCGGCTCAGACCCGGGCGGCATGCGCACCGTCGCCGTTCGCGACGGCGATCTTTACGTCATCAACGGCGTCAAGCGCTTCATCACCGGCGCCGGCGAAGCCGATTTCATGCAGCTGATGGCGGCGACCGACCGCGCCAAGGGCTCGCACGGCGGCATTTCCTGCTTCATCGTCGACATGGACACGCCCGGCGTAAAACTCACCACGCAATACAAGACCATGATGGGCGACCAGCCCTGGGAGATCGTGCTGGAAAACGTGCGCGTGCCGGTGAGCCACCGGGTCGGCGAAGAAGGCGACGGCTTTCGCCACGCCCAGCAATGGCTCGGCGCCGGCCGGGTGCGCCACGGTGCCCGCGCGCTCGGCGTCACCGAGCGCTGCCTCGAGCTTGCCGCATCCTACGCGAAGCAGCGCTCGACGTTTGGCCGGCCGCTTGCCGACCGCCAGTCGATCCAGTGGATGCTCGCCGACATGTATGTCGAGCTCGAAGCCGCGCGCTTGCTCGTCCACAAGGCCGCCACCCGCCTCGACAAAGGCGAGGACGCCCGCAACGACGCCTATGTCTGCAAATATTTCGCCGACGAGATGGCGTTCAAGGCCGCCGACATGTGCATGCAGATCCACGGCGGCATCGCGCTGACCACCGACCTGCCGATCGAAAAGTTCTGGCGCCAGCAGCGCAGCTTCCGCATCACCGAAGGCGCCACCGAGGTGATGAAAATGGTCATCGCCCGGCATGTGTTGAAAACGTACGCGTGAGCGCCAGAGGCGTCATTATTTATTGCAATAATACTCGATCACGTCCCAAAGCGGCTTCTTCTGGTAATTCGCGTCGAGCGGCAACGGCCGGTTGGGCAGACCGTCATTGCGCTTGTTCCAGGTCGGCACCCAGGTATAGCGGTCGGTGATGCCCCAGGTGGCGATACTTTCGGGCGGGACTGCGGCGAACACGGCATCGAGGAAATCGTGGGCGCGCGCGGCGACGATGGCGTCGCGCACGGCGATCGGCCCCGGCAATTCCTTGTCGATGACGTCGAGCTCGGTGACGTGCACCGCGAGCCCGAGCGAGCGCAGCTCGGCAACAAAATCGTACAGGCCGTCGCGGTCGATCGCGTATTGCCCGCGGATGTGGCCTTGCAAGCCAATGCCGTGCAACGGCACGCCGCGGTCGAGCAGATCGTGAATGAGCCGGCGAAAGGCCTCACGCTTCTTCGGTGACTTGCCGTCGAGACATTCGAGATCGTATTCGTTGAGAAAGAGTTTTGCGGCGGGATCGACGCGATGCGCAATGCGGAACGCCAGATCCATGTATCTGTCGCCGAGGTTTGACAGCCAAACGTTCGGCCGCAGACCGGGCGTGTTGCCGTTGGCTTCGTCGATCGGCTCGTTGACGACGTGCCAGGTTTTGATCTTGCCGCGATAGCGCCCGACCACTTTCTCGATGTGCTCGGTCATCGTTCGCTCGGCGTCGGCCGAGCCCTCGATGTTTTTGGTCCAATCCGGCATCGCGCCATACCAGACCAGCGTGTGGCCGACCATGGTCATGTTGTTCGCCTCGGCGAAGGCCAGCACGGCGTCGGCATAATCGAAGCGGAATTGCGCCGCGGTCGGCCGCAGCCAGCCCCAGAACAGGCCGGCCTCCGGCGTCAGCTGCTGACAATAGGTCTGCAGCGCATCGCGGTAGTCGATCTCGCTTTGCAGCGGCTCGAAGCTGACGCAGGCGCCGTAAGGGATGCGCTTCGGCGCAAACGCGCTCGTCAGACCGGCTGCCGCCGGGCGTGGTGTTATGGCGGCGCCGGCCAAGCCTGCGGCCGCGAGCGTGAGCGCTTGTCGGCGCGACAGCATTATTGCGGCCCAAATCCAATTCGCCGGTGGCCGATGCCACGGTCGGTGCCGCGAATGTATGGGGCGCAGCCGCGCGCCGCCAGGATCGCAGCCACGAATTGCCGGATTAACCTGAATCGGGAACCTAAAATTTTATCAAATTTGGATAGACCGATAACCTTTATAGGACAAAAGAACCGCGCTGCGCGGTGAAAAGCTGGACACGCGGCCGGTCACCATCTAGCTCGTTGTGCCCATTCATTCAGATGCGCGGCATGAAATATCGTTCTGACATCGACGGGCTGCGGGCCGTGGCGATTCTGCCGGTCGTCGCCTATCACGCCGGCATCGCGCTGGTGCCCGGCGGCTTCGTCGGCGTCGACGTCTTTTTCGTCATCTCGGGCTATTTGATCTGCCGGCTGATCAACGACGAGATCAAGGACGGCAGCTTTACCGTCGCGGCGTTCTACAAGCGCCGCGTCATGCGGCTGTTTCCGACGCTGTTCGCCATGCTGCTGGCAACGAGCGTGTTGGCGTATCTTTTTCTGTTGCCGATCGAGCTGAAGGAATTCTCCGACAGCATGATCGCGGCCGTGACCTACGTCTCGAACATATTTTTTGCATTGACGACGGGATACTTCGACGCGCCGGCGGAAACCAAGCCGCTGTTGCACACCTGGTCGCTCTCGGTCGAGGAGCAGTTCTACATCGTTTGTCCGCTGTTCATGCTGGCCTGCTATCGGTTTTGCCCCAAGCGCCTCAATGCCCTGGTCGCGGCCGGCGTGTTGCTGTCGTTCGCTGCCGCCGTGCTGGCCTACGGCCGCAACCCGACATTCGCGTTTTTCCTGACCCCGTTCCGCGCCTGGGAGCTGCTCCTTGGCGCGCTCCTCGGCATCAGGTTTTTTCCGGCCGCGGCATCGGCCGACGTGAAGAGCGTCATCGGCGGCTCAGGCCTGGCGCTGGTGCTGTTCGCCATATTCGGATTTTCGCGCGACACACCGCTGCCGTTGGCGACGGCGGTGACGTGTGTCGGCACGGCGCTGATCATCCATTCGAGCGAAAACGGGGCTTCGATCGTGGGCCGCCTGCTGTCGTGGCGACCCGCGGTCTTCATCGGCCTGATTTCCTATTCGCTCTACCTCTGGCACTGGCCGATCATGGTGTTCCAGCGCTCCGACGGAATCCTGTTCGAGCAGGCGTCGGTCACGGCCAAGCTCGGATTGATCGCGGTGTCGATCGGCGTCGCCTACCTGTCGTGGAGATTCATCGAACTGCCGTTCCGGATCAGGACCAAGACCATCTCGGTGCGGTCCGCCTTGGGCGGCGCCTTCGCCAGCATGGCGGTGGTGGGCGCGCTCGGTGCAACCGCATTGGCGCTCGACGGCGCGCCGTTCCGTTTTCCGCAGTCGGTCGTCACCATAGGCTCGTATCTCGGCTACAATCCGGCGGCGGCGTTCCGCGAAGGCCGCTGCTATCTGGGCGCCAACCGGCAAACCTTCGACGCCAAGACCTGCCTGACCAAAGACGCGACGCGGCCGAATTACCTGCTGATCGGCGACAGCCACGCCGCGCAATTGTGGCTCGGGCTGTCCTCGGTGCTGTCTTCGGTCAATCTGATGCAGGCGACGATGACGATGTGCCGGCCGGTGCGCACGGACGTCGCAACCTTCGACTCGCGCAAATGCCCGCAGCTGATGCATTTCGTTTTTGACGACTATCTGGTGAACGAGAAAGTCGACAAGGTGTTGCTGGCGGCATCCTGGAAAGAGGAGGATCTGCCGAATCTCGCCGCCACCCTCGATTATCTGAAGGAACACGGCATCGCCGCCGCCGTGTTCGGCCCAATCGTCGAATACGACTACGCACTGCCCCGCCTGTTGGCCGATGCCATCCGCTATCACGATCCACAGCTCGTCGATCGCGAGCGTACGGCCGCGGTTCCCCTGCTCGATCGGCGCATGCGCATGCTGGTGACCGGAAAGGGCGTGGCCTACATCTCGACATACGACGCGATGTGCAAGAGCGGCAGCTGCGACAAGTTCGTGGCCGGCAATATCCCGTTTCAGTTCGACGCCGGGCATTTGACGGCGGAAGGCTCCATCGCGCTTGCGGAAAAATTGCGCGACAACGACGCTTTGCCGTGAGCGCAGCGTCGCTGCCGGCCTCATGGGCCACGCGCATCATCGTTAACGAACAAATTAGTTAACCGTTAAAGACGGAACTGCTTCAATCGCACGCCCGCGCGTGGCATTGCTATCTGATTCAATCGGCGATTTATCTGCGGAGATGAGTTGTGAAGATTCTGGAACTGGCACGACTCGGCAGCCATCACGTCCGCAACGCCGTGGCCGAGGAAATCTATTTGCGCACCGGCCGCGACGCCACCATCCCGGTTTCGGTCTATGGCGAAGTGATCGAGCGCTGCAATTACAAGTGCCGCTATTGCGATTACTGGCGCCGGCCGAACTACCGCGACGAAATGTCGATCGAGGAGTGGCAGAAGGCGCTGCTCGACCTGAAGGATTTCATCGGCCATTACCACATCGAGTTTTCCGGCGGCGAGCCGTATATCAAGAAAGGCTTCGTCGACCTCATCACCTTCTGCGGCGAGCAGGGACTGAAATGGGGCGTCACCACCAATGGCGGCGCCTTCGGCAACGAGAAGGTGGTCGATTGGACGGTCAAGGCCAAGCCGTTCAACGTCAATATCTCGATCGATTCGCGCGACGCCGACGTGCACAATTATTCGCGCGGCATCGAAGGCTCGCTCGACGATATCCTCGTCGGCATCCGTTCGCTGATCCGCGCCAAGGCCAGGCACGGCGCCGACTTTCCGATCATCATCAAGGCCGTCGTGCATAAGCTGAACTTCCGGCTGTTGCCCGACATGGTGAACTGGGTGCGCGACATCGGCGCCACCGCGATCAACTTCCAGCCGGTCGAGCAGGTCACCGACGAGGCCAAGAACGAGTTCTGGATCGGCCCGGAAGATCTCGACGAGCTGATCAAGGTCAAGGACCGCCTCCTGGAGATGAAGCGCCAGGGCGGCCCGATCCTCAATTCGGATCTGCTGCTCAATCTGTGGCCGAACCATTTCCGCCGCGAGAAGGCGCCGCGCGAGGCGATGCCGTGCCGGATCGGCATGCGCAATTTCTTCATCCGCTCCGATGGGCGCGTGGAAGTGTGCTGGAACTTTCCGCCGATCGGCAATGTCCGCACCCAGACGGCGCGGGAGATCTGGTACGGCAAGGACGGCACCGAGCGCCGCAAGGAGACCGTGGCCTGCGAGACGCTGTGCCTGTTCACGTGTCTGTCGCAGAAGAACCTCAGCGACAAATTCAAGATGGGAATGAAGCTGTTGCGCAAGCCCGCGGCCTAGGGAGCCCGCCGGGTTCCACGTCCGGAACCTAACCAGGCCCCGGCCCTGGCCACCAAGAGGCCCCCGGGCCGGCTCAATTTCGCCTTTGTATCCAATAGAGTACGGAGCCACGGCGGGGCGACACTCGCGGCTTACCTCCTACCCTCCCCTCGGAAGTGGTGGTAGGGAGAGGGTAAGACGAACGTAACCATAGTCTGTGTAGTGTCGATTGAGCGAACGGCTGCCTTGAAGGCGCCGACGCCAGTGAGGCCGGATCAATGATCAAAACTATCGCTGCTGGATGCTTTGCTATCGCGGCCCTGGTCACGGCGCAGTGCGCCGCCGCGGCCGACCTGTCGGTCGCACCGCTCTACAAGGCACCGCCGCCCGCGATGGCGCCGGCCTATAACTGGAGCGGCTTCTATCTCGGCGTCAACGGCGGCGGCGGCTGGGGCCATTCCTATTGGGATACGAGCGCGGATCGCGTCGGGCTGTCCGGCGGGCTCGTCGGCGGCACCGCCGGCTATAATTGGCAGATCGGCAGCGCCGTCCTCGGCCTCGAGGGCGACATCGATTGGGCCAACCTCAAAGGCACCAATTCGTCGACGCTGTGCCCGGCGGGCTGCAGCACCAGCGACACCTGGCTCTCGACCGTGCGCGGCCGCGCCGGCTATGCGTTCGGCAGCGTGCTGCCCTATGTCACCGGCGGCCTTGCGCTAGGCGACATCCGCGCCGCGACGCCGGGCTTTGCCGGCGCCAGCAACACCAGCGCCGGCTGGACCGCGGGCGGTGGCATCGAGTTCGGGTTGACCGGCAATTGGAGCGCGAAAGCCGAATATCTCTACGTCGATCTGGGCCGGTTCAATTGCGGCGTCAATTGTAACGGCCTGCCGACCGACAATGTGTCGATGCACGACAACGTGGTCCGCGCCGGCGTGAACTATCGCTTCGATTTGGGGCGGTAGCCTTCGCGCTGCGGCAGCGGGACCCTCGCGCTGCGCATGACGCAGCGGTTTTCCTGCGATTGACTTCCCTCCTCCGCCTGGTGTCAGTTCCCGGCTAGAGCCTCGCGCGCGCCTTCGCGCCGAGGCATCGCGATGACCGTCCGGGGAGGACGCCGCAGCAATGACCCACGCCACCGCCGTCGATTTCGACAAATACCGCTTGCGCAGCTTCGTCGAGCGCCTGATCGAACTCGGCGAGGTCGAGATTCACGACAAGCCCGTGCCGCTCACCGGCTTGAGCCCGATCATCGAGCGCACCGACAAGGCGGTGCTGTTCAAGAAGGCAGGCCCCGAACAGGTCGAGCTGGTCGCCAAGACCGCCGGCAACCGCAAGCGCCTCGCCGCCGCCTTCGAGACCTCAGAGGACAAGCTCTACGACGAATATTTCAGAAGGCTCGCCAGCCCGCAGCCGCTGGTCGAGGTGCCGTCCGGCGACGCCCCGGTGCACGACATCAAAATCACCGGCAAGGACGTCGATCTGACCAAGCTGCCGTTCCATCCGCAGCATGCCTATGACGGCAGCTGCTATTGCTCGTCGGCCATCGACTACACCATCGACCCGGCAACCGGCCGCCGCAATGTCGGCTGCCGCCGCTTGAGCCTGCGCAACCGCACCGAAGCCGGCACCAATGTCACCGCGCCGTCCGATCTCAAGCGCATCTACACCGCTGCCGTCGCGCGTGGCGAGAAATTGCCGGTGACGTTCACCGTCGGCGCCCATCCGCTCGATTTCTTCGCCGCGACCACGCGGCTGCCGGGCGACGAGCTGGCGCTGGTCGCGGGCTTTCGCGCCCAGCCGGCGCCGGTGGTGAAAAGCCTCACCAACAATATCTTGGTTCCGGCCGACGCCGAGATGACGCTCGAGGGCTATCTCGACGAGCGCGGCTATGTCGAGCCGGAAGGGCCGTTTGGCGAATATATGGGCTATTACGGCGCCATCCACATGGACCCGGTGTTCCATTGCACCGCCATCACCATGCGACGCGACGTGCTGCATCACACCTTGCTGCACGGCTCGGCCTTCATGCTCGACCAGACCGACAGCGCCAACATTTCGGCGATGCGCACCGAAGCCGAAGCCATGCGGATTTTGAAAACCGCCGTGCGCGAGCCGGTCGCGGTCTATCTGCGTAGCGTTTCGGGCGGCGCCAATACGCTGCGGGTATCGATCAAACAGCGCAGTTTTGGCGAGGCGCGTTCCGCCATCCACGCCCTGTTCGGCGGCATCATGCGACTCAAGCACGTCTATGTGTTCGACGAGGACATCGACATCCATGACGACCGCCAGGTGGACTGGGCGCTCGGCACCCGCTTCCAGGCCGACCAGGACCTCGTCGTCCTGCGAGGCATGCTCGGCATGACCATGGACCCGTCGCTCAA
>Ga0210398_10006540_pt1 | contig 10708 bp, 8 predicted proteins | sample IncBWC4OmetaG_FD_161047 | JGI IMG/M metagenome (GOLD analysis project Ga0210398, IMG submission 161047) | Forest soil microbial communities from Barre Woods Harvard Forest LTER site, Petersham, Massachusetts, United States - Inc-BW-C-4-O | ecosystem: Environmental > Terrestrial > Soil >... | reverse complement strand
AGAGTAGGCCAAAACCGGACCGGCGGTGATTCTGAAGGGAAGGCCCCTCAGAAAGTTGAAGAGCCCGTTAAACGTTGGCCGATAGACCTTTGTCCGTTAAACCGAGTTCATTAGATGTGGATTCGTTAAACCATATGGTCCCACGTCGAGAATGACGCGGGACCATGTTTGGCTTTACGGCAAGTAGTAGCGGAACGAGGTGAAGACCATCCCGTCCAGTCCTTCGGGTCCAAGTGCTCCATTGACGGGCGTAGGAGGACCGCTGGCCCCAGACCAGGTCTGGCGCGTTACATAGGAGTACTGCGCGCCAAACTGGACCCTACCCTTTGGCCCGCTGTAGAAGCGGTACCAGAAGCCGGCCGTGCCCTCGATCACAGCCCGCGTGTCAGCGGTGCAATTGGCGAGAGTGCCAGGAGTGAAGCCACCGTTCCCGTTAGGAGGTGTTTCGGTGTAGCAACCGTAATTGGGAAACTCCGGCGCTCCGTAGCCGACGAACTTGCCGGAGATCGGATCGAGGCCATAGGTCCGGCCAGCGTACTCCGCTCCGGCATAGCCGTAAACGTCGAGTTTCTTGCCGTGATATTCCAGCGTGGTCAAACCCTGAAGATCTTTAATCAGATGAATCGTTCCATCAGGATTGATTGAAAGATCGGAGAGCTGGGCCGCACCGTAACGGCCGACTCCGCTGCCTCCGAAGCCGTGCAAGCCAAGAACGATGTGCTTGTTGGCAAAGTTCCAGCGGGCGTTAGCACCGAAACCGCCGCCTTCTTTCGAAGCGTTGTAGGCTCCTGTAGTCGGGGTACCGCCGGTGCATAGAGGCGAGCCTGTTGCAAATTCTACGCAGGGGAAGACGCGATCGGTGAAGCGGTCGGCCAGGCCGAAGATCTCGTAGTGTCCAAAACCGGGGTCAAAGGCGATCTTGGCGATGAGATCGGGGGCTGGGTTGGCCGTATAGTTAGAGGTTGTGTTGTAGCTGTTGCTGGCGCCGGTTTCGCCCAGCAGGAAATTGGCGGCGTTGTTGTGGGTAGTGAGCGTGCCTTGCGCGTTCTCCATGGAGAAAGCGACCGACACCTTGTCACCGAAGTCTTTCGTTACGCGAAGCTGGTACTGACGTGCGAAAGTGAAGCCGACGTTGTAACCCGGGTCGATCGTCGCCGGCCGGGCGTCATTGACTCTACCCAGGTCGTCGCTGGGCGCGATTCCCGCCTTGTTCTCAGTCACCAGGCTCCATGCCTGACCGCCGAGAAATTTCCAGCCATTATCAAATTTGGCTTGGCCCCAGGCTTGGCGAAGACGCAGGGTGTAGCTGTTGGTCTGGGTGGCAGTAGAGGTGACACCTGCGGAGAGAAAGTCAGCCGATAGGTAGGAGGAGAACTCCACATTTTTCAGGCGCCCCCCGACAAAAACCGTGGGACGTGACTGACGGGCGGAACCAAAGAACTCCGGCAGCTGGCTCTGCGAAGCGCCGGGCATGGTCAGGGAGTTGAAAGGAGTCGTTAAATCAGCTCCGAGTTCCCGCGAACGCCGCACAAACGCGCCTTCTACGAAGCCGGCCGGGGTAATGGTGATTCCCTTGAGGTGGATTGACAGAGGTGTCTCCCACTGGGAACTCACATTCTTGACCTCTTTCAGAGAATCCTGCACCGTCGCTGCCGTGGTGTCAGCGGTTGTCTTGACGGCGGCCACATCGTTTTTCAATACAGCCACTGCCTGTTGTTGTTCGGCGGTCTGGCTTTGAGCGACAGCGGCTTGGGATTGTGCTGCGGTGGCCTGAGTGGCCGCGGCTGCGGCTGCGGCCTGCGCCTGCTGTCCATTCTGCTTCAGCTCCTGAATCTGCTGATTCAGTTGCTGGATCTGCGCCTGCTGGGCGGCGAGCGCATCTTTCAAAGCCTGAACGTCGGCAGGGGTTATCGCCGGCTGCGCCGGCTTGTGCTTCTTCTTCGCCGCCGGAGCCGGAGCTGGTGTCATCGTGTCCGAGGTCTGGGTCCAGGCGCCGACGGAAAGTGCCGCCAGCGTCAGGACTATGAGAAACGGGTGCTTGGTTGATTTCATAAAACGCAATCCTCTCCTTTTAACTTTTGGTCAAACAATACTTACTGGGAAAACGACAGAAAAAATTGATTCGACGTCGGAGTTGCCGACTCTTACCGCAACCCTTCCCCGACGCCTTCCCTGCCACAGCTTGGCCGCGAACTAGTGGCGACCATCAGCACAATCGACATGCTAGGGATTTCAGATATCCAACCTACTCCTCGGTCTATTAAAGGAGTGTTAAATTGGGGGAATTTTGAGGCATTATTTCCCTGGGATGCGACGCCTAAATTGACGGTATCACCCCACTTTTGCCGCAAATGCCGCAGACAATCGCGTCGCACAGGTTGAGAAACACCTGCTGGAGAACGCGACAAAACTGGTCATCATCTGCCGACTCGGTCCCCGAAACTTTTCGGCTGGCCTCCTTATACGCGATCCCCCAACTTTGACGGCGCCCGGATGGTGACAGGACACGCCTTATCGTGGCCATCGGCACATGGAGTCCTTTTGAGAGATTTGCATGGACGGCAATTATTCCATAAAGTCCATCATGTTTCTAGACTTTATGGACACGATCAAGATAGCACGTACTATTCCATTCTTCTGGACATCGGGAAAACCAGCCAATCCTTTATCTTTCAGCAGCTTACAATCGCCGTAGCAAGCTGACGGCAGACCAAAGTGCGCATCGAATTGCACCGTATCCGCCTTGGTCTGGTATCAATGACTGAAGAAGCGCAGCCCGAAGTTCTTACGGATACGTAATATGACAGCAGTGGTTTCCTCGACCGCGATCACGGGATTGTGTCGGTGACGCATGCCGAAAAGCACTTTTGCGGTGAGCTAAGAAAGGTGAACATGGCATGCGTAAACCGTCTGCCGTGCTGAAAATCCACCAACCAGGGCGGCTGGGTTTAACTGGAGAAAAAACCGCCGGTGCCGATCCAGAACTTCGCGAGGAATTTTAGATTCTTCTTGTAGGTGCGGGTGACCATGTATTCCTTGCCGCCTTTTATCAGCAGACCATATTCTCCGGTCGAATATGGTCTGATCCCTTCCACAAATGCCGCGTTCACCAAAACCGAGCGATGAATGCGAATCAGCCCGTAGGGACCGAGTTTCTCTTCCACCGCAGAGATTGAGTCACGCAGCAGACACGAACTCGTGGTCCGTTGCAGCAATACATAGTTTCCCTGAGCCTGAACGGAGACCACGTCCCCAAGATTGATAAAGAAAATTTTCCCCCTGACTTTGATGGCTACCCGCAGAGACTGTAGCTTCGCAAGCACCTGCAACCCTGGGGAAGTCTCCGTCAATCTCACTGTTTTTTCTTCCGCGTCGCGCGGTATGCCCATGGCTGCTCCCGAATACTGCGCCACGCGCTCAACGAGAGAATCGCTAGCGCCTTCTGGAATCGAGACTGCCTGTCCGGCCTGATTCACCGGAGTATTCACGAGAGTGTTCACCCTACCCGGAGTATTCATCGTGGAGCCCTACATTACGGGCACGGCCGTTCCATCTGACCATTTGCCGGTGGGAACCATGAATACGTCGATTGGTTCCGGATCGCCATGGAACTGTGGATTCAGCATGACGGGAGAGTGGGGCAGATCTGCGCCCCAAACGGCACCGTCCATGAGCGGAGTGTAAAACATCAGGTGAGCTATCCAATTGTGGTGGCCGCCATCGGTAAGGTACTGTTCTTTCGACATCATGTAGCTCATGGCGCCAGGCTCCAGGGGCGGCAGTTCTTGCTTTATGAATGCGTTGATGCCGTCGACGATCTGAGCTTTGGATTGACCGGCCAATATCATCTCCGTCCGTTTATATGTCAGTGGCAGGATGGAGCGGACAGCTGGCGGATTGTAGCAAACTGGGCCTCGAACTTTAGGATTCCAAAAATTCGCGGCATCCTCACCATTGATTGGGCCCATCCACCCTCGCTCCACGGCGCACACGAAACCGTTCTTGCCTTTGATTGCGGTTTCGTAACCCTGCCGTCCGAGGACGAGAATCTCGGCATCGCTTGAGATGGATTCCGGGGCAGCGCTTCGCGCCAATGCGATCTCAGCGCCGCGATCCGCGATCAAGTATTGCTCCAGGGGTGCCATGCTCGGATAAAGCGCTTTCGCGTCCTGCGCGTGCGCCCGCCAAGCCGCGCCCAGCAAGATGATGAGTAAGGCGATCCACACAATGCCGAGCGCAAAGCTTATTAGTGTGATCGTTCTGGCAATCTCTCGTTTCATCAACTTCCTCCTGTGTTGGCTGAATCTCACCGAAGTCGTTGTTTCGATACGGATTGATTCCCAGAGCGTACAAACCGGTTGGTATGTACATATCAACCGATTGTTGCAACTGATGCGATCAGACCCGTTTGCGGTTGCCCGGCGGGCGCAGGGATTTCAACCAGTCCGCAATATTTCTGATGCCCGCTTTTATTAATTTCGGATCCTGAGCATTCTTGGCCAGCGAGCCATAGCCTTCGACCATCGCAATCAGGAAGCCGGCGGCGTCAGTAGGTTCCACCTCGCGGCGAATGATTCCCTGCGTCTGGCCGTCTCGCAAAACGCGGGCAACTCCCTCGCGCCAGTCATCGAAGATTGCCTCCAGTCGCTTCCGAAATCCCGCGTCAAGAGGAGACATCTCCTGCGCCAGATTATTCAGTTGACAGCCCCCACATACATCTTCGGGCCGAACGGACAAGCGCTGAACAATGCCGATCAAAGCGTCGATAGGATCCCTGCCCCTCTGCAGAGGTTGCACCCACGTGCCATGGACGTCGGGGGCGATTATCTCTTCGACGACGGCGTATCCCAGGGCTTCCTTGTCTTTGAAGTGGTGGTACAACGCGCCCTTGGTGACGCCCGCCGAGGCCAGAATTGCGTCCAGACTTGCGCTCTGAAAACCCGATCTGTAGATCTCGCGGGATGCCGCCTGCAGCAAACGCTCCCGCGTGCGTTCAGGATCGCGCAGCCGGGTCGCCCTACGTTTCGGATTCTTCCGTGCATTTAACATACCAATCAGTATGTATCGCAATTACTGCAGCGTCAAGCGCGGCCTTGTGAACAAATATGAAAATCCATTGTGCATCCCGTCGTATTTATTGAATTGCGTAGACAGGCCCTCTGATCATCACTCGTGGGGTTGCTCGCACGATAATTACGACCAATGTTCTTGTCGATCCGAATTCCCTTTCCGAATTTTCGCATCATGTTTCTGAACGTCCGTCACAATCACGCGTCGTGAGATCACTCCCTGGACTACAGAATGCACTACCCCGAGCGGGTTGGAATCTGCCCAGGAGATGAACAATGATACATACCTTCGATCGTGTTAGGTCGCGCTTGCTGCAAGCGGTTGTGGTTCTTGCCCTTTGTGCGTGCGCCTTCGCGCAAGGCGGACAGGGCGAACTGCCCGATCAGGTTACAGACACAACCGGCGCCCTGGTTGCGGGCGTTGAGATTCAACTGACCTAGAATGCGACCGGCGAAGTGCGCACGACCGTGACCACGTCGGCCGGTACTTACAATTTCCCGGCGCTACCGAGGGGGGTTCTTATGGAACAAAGAAAGTATGTTCTTTCGCTATGCGTCATGTGGTTACTACTGTTCGCCGTCTCGCTGACAGCTCAGGTACAAAACGGGCAGTTTGCCGGCACGGTCAGCGATCCAACCGGAGCCGCAATTCCGAATGCCAACGTTACAGTTACTAATGCGGGAACAGCTTTGAACCTTACTGTTACCACCAATTCGAGCGGCTATTACACGGTGAAGGAGGTGCCGCCGGGCATCTACAAAATCACCGTCGAGGCTCCGAGCTTCAAGACGGTCACGAATAGTGGCGTGACTGCGAACGCCGGCACCATCGCGCACGTGGATTTCAAACTGCCGCTCGGCAAAGCTACGGAAGTGATCGAAGTCACCGGCGAAGCCAGCGCCGTCAATACGGAAGACTCCAAGCTGGCTAACACAGTGAACTCGACTCAGATCAGTAACCTGCCGCTGAATGGCCGCAATGTCTTTGACCTTATGCTGCTGGCTCCAGGAGCCGTGAACATTACCGGCGTGGACTTCGAAACCGGGAACAACCACGGATACTCCGGCGCGGTCGTGAACGGAGTGCGCGAGGATTTCAACGGCTTCCTCATCAACGGCGTTTCGAACAAAGACATGAGCGGGGGCGCCAACAACATTCCCATTCAGGACACGGTGCAAGAGTTTCAGCAGTTGACCTTGAACATGTCCGCACAATATGGAAGCAGCGCTGGCACCATCAATAACCTGGTCACCAAATCGGGCACCAACAGCGTCCACGGCAGCATTTGGGAGTACAACCGCAACAATGATTTCGATGCGAACGACTATTTCTTGAACCAGGAAGGTGTACCCAGAATTCCGCTGCACTTCAATCAGTTCGGTGGCACCGTTGGCGGTCCCATCATCAAAGACAAACTCTTTTTCTTCGGTTCATACCAGGGAGATCGCTTTCTCACCAAGGGCACTCCTATCACGATTACGGCGGAATCGCCGCAGTGGGAACAAGCGGTAGAAAGTTGGGCCACAACCTACAATCCGAATTCCGTGGCCGCGCTCTTATATAGCAAGTTCCCCCCGGACGTTGTCGGAACCGCAGGCCCTTCTCTGGATCAGTTCGTGTCAACCGCTCCGAACGGCGGCGTTATCAACGGAACCGCGAACTACACGGCATGGCTGTGCGGTCTGCCTCAGCTGCAAACATTGCTAGGAGTTACAACTCAAGACATTACAAACGCGGCCGGCGCATGCCCACTGAATGTGACGCCCGGTGTTGTGAACCGAGGGGCACCATTCGAGAACTCCACAGTCGCGGTCTGGGGCAGCCAGACGCAGTCCCTTGGCAATCTATTCAACGGCAACGAAGCCTCGGGAAAGATTGACTATAACTGGAATCAAAACAACCGCATGTTCGTGCAGATGAATTGGAGCCATACCACCGACCAGTTCGGGGGCAATAACTGCAATGCCAATTGCGCTCGAGGCTTTTCCAATCCGAACAAAGACTACTTCCCGAATGCTCAGTTAAGTTTTGTACACACTTTCTCGGCAACGGTTTTGAACGAATTCCGGTTGGGCTACACCCAGAACAATCAGCAGATCGGCACCAATCTTCCCGGCGTGCCCTACATCGAATTTGCGGACGGTGTACTTGGGTTCGGCTCGTATAACGGCTACCCGCAGTACTTCAAGGACCACGAGTACAGCTACGGCGATATGGTCTCCATCAGCCACGGCAATCACAGCTTTAAGATCGGAGCTGATCTTCGCCGCAATCTCGAGAACAGTATTTTCAATGTGTCCCGTCCCTCCTACACGTTTCTTGATCCCATTTACTTCGCGGCAGACACTCCGGGATCAGAAGTCGCGGGGGTGGATCCGCAATTCTGCACCAGCATCCCTTGCACCACGCCGTACAATCCAAGCCCGCAATCCGCGCTCGCCAGCAACCAACGCCATTGGCGGAACTGGGAAGTCGGAGCCTATATACAAGATGATTGGAAGGCCGCCAAGCGTCTGACCCTGAACCTGGGCCTGCGCTGGGATTTCTACAAACGGCACACCGAGGAAGGCAACACGGCGACGACGTTTATTCTGGGAGGGCCCAACCCCGCCATACCTGGAATTTCTGGACAGGTCGCGAATGCCAATGCTCCACTTGGCAGCGCGGGCTGTCCTTATACCATCACCCCCAACACTCAGATTCTGGCAGGAGTGTGTGGTCCCGGCGGATTCGCCCCAGCCAGCAGCCTCGGTCCCAATAAGTATCGCGACTTTGGACCACGCGTAGGTTTCGCCTGGGATGTGTTCGGCGACGGCAAAACTTCTTTGCGTGGCGGATTCGGCATATCGTACGAGGGCACTCTCTATAACCCACTTTCCAATACTCGCTGGAATCCACCGTATTACTCGTTCAACGAAGTCGGACCGCTCACCGGCGTGGCGGGTGGAATCGTTTACGGACCGTCTGTATGTGCCGGTATTGTGTGCACGCCGTCCGGGGCTGCGCCCACATACTCCGGTCCTGCCTCGAATCCTGGGCAAGGAGTTGGCGCTCAGGCGGTGGGAAATCTTACGGGCTGGGACTCCGTGAACCCGGATGAGGCATTCCTGACTGGCATTGTCCTGCCCCAAGGCTTGAGGGATCCGTACGTTTACAATTTCTTCTTCGGCGTGCAGCGAGAAATCGCGCCCAAATGGGTGGTGGAAGCGAACTACGTGGGAACCGCCGGCCATATGCTCTTTCGGGCCCAGCAGATCAACCGCGCCGTTGGAGGGGGTTTACCCGAAGGCACTACGGGCTATGTCAACAATATTGGCGAGACTGTAAACAGTCTAATCGGTCCGCTCGATTCCGCCGGCGTCCCCAATCCTAACTACGCCGTATTGCGCAATTGGGAAAACGCCAATAACTCCAATTACAGCGGCTTGCAGTTGTCACTCAGGAAGCAGATGAGCCATGGCATGCTGTTCAATGCCAATTACACTTGGAGCCACTCCATTGACAACGGTTCATCCTGGCATGATGCCGCAACGACCGCCGGAGGTTCGGCAGCCGGCGACGGCTACAGCACGGATAATACCAACCCTGGCCTCGACCGCGGCAATTCCATATTCGATATCAGGCACCGTCTGGTATTGAACTATGTCTATAATCTGCCGGGTCAGAACCTGCACGGAATTGAGGGAGCCCTCATCGGTGGCTGGAGCCTCAATGGCATCTGGGCATTCCAGAGTGGGGCACATTGGTCGCCATATGCTCGCCTCACTCCAGCCGATCTCGTCGAGCCTGACACCAACCCCGCTGTGCCGTGCACAGCAGCCGATGTTCCCAACAATTGTATCAACGTCGGTGGAGAGTGGACGCTCGACGGCCAATTTCCGGGCATTGATCGTCCCAGTAGCAGCGTGAGTCATTTCTCACAGAGCCGCTCGACGTGGAAAAACGGCTGGGGCAATGGTGCTTTCAGCTTTTTCAGTCCGACCGCACCGGGCAGTTTCTCGGCGCCGGGCTTCCCAAGTTTGTCCGCGCCCTGCTTAGCTTGCGTCGGCACGCTGGGTCGCAACACCTTCACTGGCCCAGGGCAATGGAGTGCCGATATGACGCTGGCTAAGAACTTCAAGGTCTCCGAGCGCTTCAACCTGAAGTTCGAAGCCTCAGGATTCAATGTCTTCAACCGTCCGAATTTCCTAATCGCGACCGCTCCGCTCACCGCACACAACAGTCTCGACGATCCCGAATTCGGCGAGGCAGCCGGAACCCTCCCTGGCAGAGCTCTTCAGTTGGGGTTGAAGTTCATTTTCTAGAGCGAAACTTTCTACAGCGCGATTGCCCGAACACATAGGCCTGCGTCACTTCGGTGGCGCCGGCCTTTTTTTGAATTCGCTTTAAACTCACGAAGATAATTGGAATGCCGGACATTCTTGTTAGCTACATTCGGTTGTATCATCCGTCTAACTAAGCTGGAGCAGCCATGAAGACGGAAAAAACAACAATTGCGTTGGGCTGGCGCGTCTACGGGCTGGGCGTGATGGCCGTGGGCATGGTTTGTCTGGCGTTTGGGAAGTTCGACCCGGGGCAATCGGTGCCCGAGCATTTTGCCGGTCGCACCGCGCTGGCCTATGCCGCAGGCGCGTTTTTGGTGGTCGCGGCCGCGGCAATCGAGTGGCGTCGAACTGCCGTCTGGGGCGCCACAGCGCTCACCGCCTACTACTGGCTTTTTGTCATCATCCTGATGAACGGGCGCCAACTGCTCAAGCACTACGCTGCATATGGCATCTACGAAGAAATCGCCATACAGCTCGCGATCGCCGTGGGTGCCCTGATCATCTACGCCAACAGCGCCGAGATCGATGCAGCACTAGCCGTGCGCCTCACGCGCCTAGGCCAACTGACGTTTGGGGTTTGTGCAATGGTATTCGGCGGAGCGCATTTCGTCTATATGAACCTCACCGCTCCGCTGGTCCCCAAATGGCTGCCGCCCACGCAACAGTTCTGGGGTTATTTGACTGGGGTTTGCTTCATCGCGGCGGGAATTGCGATCCTGACCGGTGTGCGGTCCCGCCTCGCCGCGATTCTGCTGACCGTCATGCTCGCGTCCTTCGGCTTGCTTGCGAACGGGCCAGTGCTTCTTGCCGATCACTCGAGCCACTGGAATTGGAGTGAGAGCGCCGTGAATCTCGCCGTGGTTGGCTCCGCCTGGGTGCTGGCGAACTCGCTGACGCGGCTGAAGCGCTAGAGCATTTTCGATCGACTGTTTAATTTTGTCGCAATGCGTAAAGCGGCTTTTTTCTTTTGATGCCGTTTCGGTCGCCGGTGCAGATCTGTCGGCTCTGCCGGCGCTCGGAGTTCCGGCCTTAGAACATTTTCGATTTCTTCCCGGAGCCAGCGGTTTGCGGGATCATTCTCCACACTCTCGTGCCAATACAAGTGGGCTTCAAGGCGTGGCACTTGCAGTGGAAAAGGATACGACTGATTCGTGAAACCTATGTTCATGAGCTGAGCGTGCCGCTCGGGCAAAGTCAGCAGCATATCGGTCTTACTCACCACCATGCACGCCGGGAGGTTGTGCTGGCTGCGCAAAAACACTTGCCGGCGAAGACCTCGTCGACCAAGTTCGACATCAATCAGACTGGGACCA
>Ga0210398_10006538_pt1 | contig 10709 bp, 11 predicted proteins | sample IncBWC4OmetaG_FD_161047 | JGI IMG/M metagenome (GOLD analysis project Ga0210398, IMG submission 161047) | Forest soil microbial communities from Barre Woods Harvard Forest LTER site, Petersham, Massachusetts, United States - Inc-BW-C-4-O | ecosystem: Environmental > Terrestrial > Soil >... | reverse complement strand
AGCAAGCGCGAATAGCGCCCGGTGCCGCAGGCAAGATCCAATGCGGGCCGGCCGGCCACCCGTGGCCAGTGTTCGAGCATTGCCTCCTGCTCGGCTCGCATCAACGGATTGTGTGCGGTCGGCGGGTATAGCGGCGCCCAGCGTTCATAGGCCGCAAGCGTTTCGGCAGTAAGATACCCGGTCATACCGCGGCCTCGGAGATGGAGTCCATGAATCTCGCCGTGTTCGCGAGTTGTGCGGTATCCCTCCAGAGCGAGCAGACGCAGGTTTTGCATTCGGCGCGTTGCCCATCGCGGATGGCAGCCCGCAGCGCGCTCATGCCGCCGCCGTTCAACACATCGGCGAGATCGCCACCGAGTCGCGCGGCGGTCTGCGATAGCCGTGCATCCGCCGGGCCTGATATGAAAAAGCACGGCTGCACTCGGCCGGTCGGGCCAATGACGGCCGAAAATTCCGGTGCATTGCAGCGCACCGAGGGGTAGGGTCCTCGACCATGGATGGCGGCGAAGTATTGCAGAATGCGCCGCAGCTTCTGCGGGCTCTCCGCGATGAAACTGGATCGAAAATCCTCGCGGTGGCTCTCCTCCATCGAATTCAATATTGCCTCGAATATCGGCAAATCATCCGGTCGCAAGGCCAGGTCGGAGATAAAATCATCGGTGCGGCCGAAGGCGTGGGGATTGGCGACGTCGACCGCAAGAAACGAGATCCCACCGGCGCCCAAGTCTTTCGCCAGATCGACGAACGCCGGCAGATGCCGGTAGTTGGCGCGTTGCAGAGTGACACGGACGCTCGGACGCATGCCGTGCTTCGCTGCAGCTAGAATCCCTTCACACACTTTCTCGAAGGCATCCAACCCGCGAATGGCCGCGTAGGTCTTCGCGTCGGTTCCGTCCAGCGACACCGTGATGGCGTCGAATAGTTCAGCCGCCCGGCCGGCATGCTTGGCCAATGCCAGACCCGACGTGAGCAGCCATACGTTGAGGTCATTGCTACGGAGGGTCTGAGCGATTGCCATCCATTCCGGGTTCAGGAGCGGTTCGCCGCCCGACAGAAGCACCACCTGAGTGCGTAGCTGGGCAAAACTCGGCAACAGGCGTGTCACCGCTGCGAGGTCCATGTTGTCCCGACCGTGGCGCCAGTAATCGCAGGTGACGCAACGCGAATTACAACGATCGGTCACATAGAGAGTGACCAGCGGTAGCCTGGTGATCGGAGAGGGAACTGCGGGTGTTTGAGCGGACAAATGGCGACTCTCTTGATGACCGGTGGCAGGCAGGAGCCCAAGGACAGGCACAGGTACTTAGTGTGAGTACCGAGCTGCGGCGAAATGGTTTAATGATTCGCCACCGGTTCTGGCGCGCTACTCGTGCTTGAAAGGTGGCCGCAATTCTTTGATTTGGCTAAGCTCCTCGGCCCAAGAATGCGAAAGCCGACGGCCTTCGGCATCGATCAATGTCGCACAGAGCAAACCGTGTCCATATTTTCTCATATACGGCTGGGCAGCGAGAAGTATCCCGCCCTGACAGGGATACGGGCGCTGGGGGCCACGGTCATTTTCTTCGACCATTTCCCGATTTCGCCGGATGCGCACAACACCCTCAACGTGATGGCGTTTTTCTTCACCTTGAGCGGCTTTCTCATAGTTCGTATTTATTACGAACAGGTGAAATTTAATGTTGATTGGCTGACGAAATATTTCGTGAACCGGTTCGCCCGCATCTATCCCGTCTACTTCTTGCTGCTGAGCATCGCGCTGTGCCTGCAGCCGGGTGTCAGTCCCTGGACGGTCATGGCGAATTACACTCTGACGCACGCTCTGTTTCACGGCACGCAATTGATAATTGAGCCGAGTTGGTCGCTCACGGTGGAGGAGTGCTTCTACTTCCTGGCGCCGTGCTTCATGATTCTCGCCAAGCGCAGCAATTTCTGGCTGCCCTTCGCGGTGGGATGGATCTTGCTGTCGGCAGCGCTGCTGATCTCGAAGCTCGGGATCGCGTTCTTGGGAACGCCTGGATTCGTTCTGTCGATCACGTACTTCGGTCATTTCGCCGAGTTCTTTGCAGGCTTTTACCTGGCCCTTGCCCTGATGAGGCGGGAAAAGCGCGGGTCAATCGGTGCAACGGGTGGCAAGCACACGGCGGCGGGTGTTGCGGGAGTGTCCCTGCTGGTGTTCGCGATGGCGGTGGTCTACCGGCAGTCTCCGCGGCACTGGTATTCCATGGTAATTTTGATCAATAATTTTCTGATCCCTTTTCCCATCGCGTTGCTGTACTGGGGATTGCTGAGGGAAAAGACCCTTCTATCGCGGCTGCTGTCGAATCACCTCTCCGGTCTGCTGGGCAGGAGTTCATACTCGTTCTATCTGCTGCACACCCTGGTGATCAACTATTTGGCCATTCCTTTGCTGTTGCCCCGGATCGGGAGCCGGCTGCTGTGCGTGCTGATCACGCTCATCGTCACCTGGTCGGTGTCGGTGCTGCTCTTCGTTTTCTATGAAGAGCCGGTCAATATTTTCATCCGTCGTATGTTCCGGTCGAAGGACGCGACGGTCGGCATGCTGGCAACGCTGTTTCAGGTAAAACCACGCTGAAAAGACAGCCATCATGCCGATGAGCATGAAAACATTGTCTCAACTATTTGATTTTGTTAAACTCTTACTCGCATGAACACTATTGTCGATGGTCTTGGCGTCGAGGGCGTCCACGTGTGGCTTGGGGAGCGACATGTCCTCAAGGGCGTGAGTCTCACGCTTCGGCCCCGAGAGCTCCTGCATGTCTCGGGTCCCAACGGCACCGGCAAGACCACGTTGCTGCGAGTCGTCTGCGGCTTGTTGCGCCCGGAACAGGGGTCGGTCAACTGGCTGGGACGATCGATCACGACGTATCGGACTGAATACCAGGCGGCTTTGGCCTACGCCTCCCACGAGCCGGCACTGAAAAGCGACCTGACAGCGCTCGAGAACCTGCGCTTTGCCGTGGGATTGAAGCGGCGCATCACCGCGGATGAGTTGCTGGCCGCGTTGAATCGCACCGGGGTCGGCGCCTGCGCGGACCTGCCGGCCCGCGTGCTGTCGGCCGGCCAACGACGCCGGGTCGCCATGGCGCGGGTGCTCGCGATGAACGCGTCGGTCTGGCTGCTCGATGAGCCGTACACCAATCTCGACGCGTCAGGCGCGGATCTCTTATCGGGGCTGCTGCAGGCGCATATCGAAGCCGGCGGGCTGGCGCTGGTCGTGGCGCACCACGAGCTCAAGCTTCCCTGCAATATCCGGCGCTTGGAGCTCAATTCGTGAACGTAGGCGCCGGGCAGGCCTTTGTTCTGATCGTGCGCCGTGAACTGTGTCTCAGTTTCAGGCGTCCGGAGCAGCTGTTCCAACCGCTGGTGTTCTTCCTCATCGTTACGACCTTGTTTCCATTGGGGTTGAGCCTGCAGCTGTCGCAGCTGCGAGACATCGCGCCCGGTGTGCTTTGGGTGGCGGCACTGCTATCGTCGCTGCTGTCGCTCGATTCTTTGTTCAAAAACGATGCCGATGACGGCACTTTGGAGCAACTTGCGCTCAGCGGACAGGGACTAACACTGATTGTGGTGGCCAAAACCTGCGCCCACTGGCTCGTGACCGGGCTGGCCTTGGTCGTGGTATCACCCATTGTGGCGACTGCGCTGGATATTCCCATCGCAGCATTTGAGACAATGATGCTGAGTCTGGCCTTGGGCACGCTCACGTTGAGCTGGCTGGGGGCGATCGGCGCCGGTCTGACCATCGGCCTGCGCCGCGGCAATGTGCTGCTGTCATTGATCGTGCTGCCGCTGGCGACGCCGTTATTGATTTTCGGCGCGGCCGCGACCGAGCGGGCGATCTCCGGGACGAGCACGGTCGGGGCTTTGTATTTTTTGGCGGCGCTGTGTGTGTTCACCTGCACACTGGCACCGTTCGCGGCGACGGCGGCGTTGCGCATCACGTTGGAATGACAGTTTAGAAACTATGTGGACTTGGTTCTATAAGCTCGCCTCTCCGCCCTATGTCTATGGGGTCGCGGCTGCACTCATGCCGTGGCTGCTCGGCGGCGCCGCGCTGGCCATCGCCTATGGCCTCACCGCCGGTCTTGCGCTGGCACCCCCCGATTACCAGCAAGGCGACGCGTTTCGAATGATCTATGTGCACGTGCCGGGCGCGATCCTCTCCTTGACGGTGTACATGGTCATGGCGGCAGCCAGCGCCGTGGCACTCATCTGGCGCATCAAGGTGGGTCATGCCGTCGCGGCGGCATCTGCACCCATCGGCGCCTCGTTCGCACTCATGGCGCTGGTCACAGGTTCGCTGTGGGGCCGCCCGATGTGGGGCACGTATTGGGCGTGGGATCCTCGCTTGACCTCGGAATTGATCTTGCTGTTCATTTATGTCGGCGTGATGTCGCTGCGCTCGGCGTTCGAGGATCCGGCGCGCGGCGATCGCGCCGCAGCGCTGCTGGCCGTCGTCGGCGTGGTGAACGTGCCCATCGTCCACTTCTCTGTCGTGTGGTGGAACTCGCTGCATCAAGGGGCGACGATTGTTAAACTAGGCGCACCCTCGATGCCGGGCAGCATGCTATGGCCGCTGCTGTCGATGTGGCTGGGTTTTATGTTGTTTTATGGTGCAGTGCTGTGTACGCGCGTGCAGGCCGAAGTGCTCAATCGGGAGCGCCAGGCGGCCTGGGTGCGGGAGGCAATCAAGTCATGATGAGCAATTTCTGGTCCATGGGCGGCTACGCGCGCTACGTATGGCCGTGTTTTGGGTTTGCCGGCGTGGTACTGGGGTGGAATCTGTGGGCGGCGCGACGCCTGCTGGCCGGTGCGCGATTGCGCTCGGCGCGTGCGCTGGCGATGGCCGCAGGTGATGCGCGATGACGCCGCGCCGCAAGCGCTTGTTCGTGGTGCTCGGCATCCTGGGCGGCGTTGCCGCATCGGTGTCGCTGGCGGTCATGGCGTCGCGCGAGAACATCATGTTTTATTTCGATCCCAGCCAAGTGGTCGCGGGCAAGGCGCCCCTGGCCAAGCGCTTTCGCATCGGCGGCATGGTCGTGAAGGGCAGTGTCGAACGCAAGCCGGGCGATCTTGAAGTGCGTTTCGTGCTGACCGACTTCGCGCATCAAGTTCCCGTGGAATACAGCGGCGTGCTGCCGGATCTGTTTCGCGAGGGCCAGGGCATCATTGCCCACGGCACGATGAATGCCAGCGGCGCCTTCGTCGCAGACGAGGTGCTCGCCAAGCACGATGAGAAGTACATGCCGCCCGAAGTGGCGGCGTCACTGAAGAACAAGACTGCGGCAGGCTCCGCTGCCGGCTCCGCTGCCGCCGGCTCCGCCGTTCGGCCAACCACTTGAGGGCGCTCAACCATGGCTGCTGAATTAGGAATATTCGCGCTCATCCTGGCCTTCGTGCTGAGCCTCTCTCAGGCGTTCTTCGGGCTGATGGGCGCATGGAAGGCGAAACCGGTTTGGATGGCGGTGGCGCGGCCCGCGGTCACCGGACAATTCGTCTTCGTTGCCATGGCGTTTTCCTGCCTCGTGTATTGCTTCGTGAACAATGACTTCTCGGTGCTGTACGTGGCGCGCAATTCGAATTCGCAATTGCCGCTGTTCTATCGCGTCGCGGCGCTGTGGGGCGCGCACGAAGGCTCGCTGCTGCTGTGGATCTTGATCCTGTCGATCTGGAGCGTCGCCGTCGCAGCCTTCAGCCGTGCGCTGCCCCTGTCCTTCTCCAGCCGCGTGCTCGGTGTGATGGGCCTCATCAGCTCAGGATTCATGCTCTTTACGCTGTGGACATCGAGCCCTTTCCTGCGCTTGATTCCCGCGGCCCAGGACGGCGCGGACTTGAATCCCGTCCTGCAGGACTTTGCGCTCTCCATTCATCCGCCCATGCTCTACACCGGTTACGTCGGCTTCTCCGTGGCCTTTGCCTTCGCCTGCGCGGCGATGCTGGAGGGACGGCTCGACCAAACTTGGGCCAAGTGGACGCGGCCGTGGACCATTTTCGCGTGGCTGTTTCAAACCATCGGCATTGCGCTCGGCAGCTGGTGGGCTTATTACGAATTAGGCTGGGGTGGCTGGTGGTTTTGGGACCCGGTCGAGAACGCGTCATTCATGCCATGGCTGGTCGGAACGGCCTTGATCCACTCCTTGAGCGTCACGGAGAAGCGCGGCATTTTCAAGAGCTGGACGCTGCTGCTCGCGATCTTTGCCTTCTCGCTGAGTCTGGTGGGCACTTTCCTGGTGCGCTCGGGAGTCCTGGTGTCGGTGCATTCCTTCGCGACCGACCCGACGCGTGGTCTTTATATCCTCGCGTTTTTGGTGCTCACCATCGGCGGTTCGCTCACCCTGTATGCGTGGCGGGCACCGAAACTGTATGCGCCGGGCGGTTTCGAGCTGTACTCGCGCGAATTCTTTCTCCTGGTGAACAACGTCATTCTGGTGAGCGTTGCCGCGCTGGTGCTGTGGGGCACGTTGTCGCCGCTGGTTTATGAAATGCTGAATATCGGCAAGATTTCCGTGGGACCGCCGGTGTTCGCGCTGATGTTCTTGGTGCCGGTGTTCCCGCTGATGGTGTTTCTCGCGATCGGCATGCATTCGGGATGGCGCCGCGGCAAGCTCACCGTCACGGCGAAACCCCTGTGGTGGCTGGCCGGCGCCGCGGTGCTGCTGTCCGTCGCGATCCAGGGGCTGGTATTCAAGGAGTTCCACCCGGTGGGTCTCATCGGCTTCAGCTTCGGCCTGTGGATCATCTTCTCCGCGGTTCTCGAGCCGCTGCGCCGCCTGCGTCAGAAGCAGACGCTCACCGCCGCGCTCTTGGGGATGTCCATTGCGCATTTGGGCGTCGGGGTGTTCGCCATCGGCGCCAGCGGCGTCGAAAGCTACAAGATCGAAAAAGACGTGGCCCTGAAGCCGGGCGGCAGCTTTGCCATTGCCGGCTATGATTTCAAGTTCGTGAATGCCACCGATGTGCGGGGACCGAACTACGATGCCGTGCAAGGGCAGATCGAAGTCACGCGCGGAGGCAAGCCCGTGACGACGCTGTTGCCGCAAAAGCGCCACTTCTGGGTGCAGCAGACTTTCAACAGCAAGGCCGCCATTTCGGTGAATTGGGCGCGCGACCTGTTCGTCGCCATGGGTGAGCCCTTGGGCGACAACGCCTGGAGCATGCGCATTCAGTACAAGCCGCTGGTGCGCTACATCTGGCTGGGCGCCATCATCATGGCTCTGGGCGGATTCGTCGCGGCAACCGACCGGCGCTATCGGATCAAGGTTCCGGTTGCCTCGCCGGAAGCCGTCTCGCCGCCGAATCCGCGCGTCGAACTGGGTTCAGCCTGATGTGGAAGTTCCTGCTGCCCTTTGCGGCTTTTGTCGCGCTGGTCGTGTTGTTCGTGTTCGGGTTGAATCCTAATCGCGATATCCACGCATTGCCGTCGCCGCTGATCGGCAAGCCCGCGCCGGATTTTGCGCTCACCGATGTGATCGACCCGTCGGTCGTCGTGAGCAATGCCAAGCTCAAGGGGCAGGTTTACGTCCTGAATGTATGGGGCACGTGGTGTGTCGAGTGCCGCGTGGAACACGAGACGTTGCTTGCGATCTCTCAGCAGCATGTCGTGCCCATCATCGGCATCGACTGGTCAATCGATCATGGCCCGGGTGAGCGCGATAAGGCAAAACAGTGGCTGGAAAGACTGGGCAATCCCTATGCTCAGGTCGCTTTTGACAAGGAGGGCCGTACGGTCATCGATTGGGGAGTCTACGCCGCACCGGAGACTTTCCTGGTTGGCCGTGATGGCACTGTCATTTACAAGTTCATCTCACCCATGACTCCGGAGGTCTGGGCGAAGGAATTCCTGCCGCGCATCGCCGCCGCAGGCAAGGGCGCATGAGGCGTGTATCTTTCGCGGGATTATTGACGCTCGCCTTGGCACTGCCGGGGTTTGGAGGCGCTTTCGCTGAGCCGCCGGCGGCCGCCGCCCTGGATGCCCATGGTCAGCTGGCCAATCCTGAGCTGCAGGCGCGTTTCGAGCGCATCGCCCATGAGCTGCGATGCCTGGTCTGTCAAAACGAATCCATTGCGGATTCCAATGCCGATCTGGCGCGGGATCTGCGCCGCCAGGTCCGCGAAATGCTCATCGCCGGCCAGAGCGATGACGCGATATTCAAGTTCATGACGGACCGCTACGGCGAGTTCGTCCGCTTCGCGCCGCCGCTCACGCCGAAAACGGCGCTCATCTGGGGAGCTCCCTTCGTCATGCTGCTGTTGGGCGGCACCATCATTTACCGCGTCGCCCGACAACGCTCGCGCATGCCCTTAGACGAATGAGCGCCTTCATCATCGTCGCAGCCCTGATGGCTGCGATCGCCGCGACCGTCGTAGCCGTACCGCTGATGCGCGACAAAAAAAGCCGGCTCGTGGGTGCGCTGGCTGCGCTGCTGGTGGCCGGCGCTGCGGCGGGGCTTTATCCGCTGTGGTCGAATTGGGATTGGCACGCGCCGGTACAGGCGCAGGCGATCGCCGCGCCCGAAGTCGCCGCCATGATGGCCAAGCTCGAACAGCATCTGCGCGATGATCCCAATGACCTGGCCGGCTGGCTGATGCTGGGGCGCTCTTATACAGCACTGCAGCGATTGGACGATGCAGTCGCCGCCTACGATCACGCCCATCAACTGGCCGGCAACAACATCGAGGCCGACTTGGGGTTGGGCGAGGCCTTGAGCCTGCGCGCCGGCGGAGAAATCACGCCGCCCGCGGCACAACTCTTCGAGGATGCCATCACCTTGGAGCCGAACAATCCCAAGGCCTTGCTGTACGGCGGCTTCGCCGCGGCGACGCGCGGTGATCGCGCACTGGCGCGCAGCCGCTGGCAGGCGCTGAAAGATCTGCATCCGCCGGCGCAGATCGAGCAGATGCTGGACGCGCGAATTGCCGAGCTGGGAGCGGCGCCGCCGTCGGCGTCCGCCCCATCGGGAACCGCGCCATCGGGAACCGCACCGCCATCAGGGACGAATGCGTCGCCCGCGGGGACGAGCGCGAGCGCAGAGGGGTCGGCAGCTGCGCGCGTCACTGTCAATATACGTATCGCGCCCGCACTAAAATCGCGTCTGAAACCGGAGGCCCCCTTGTTCGTATTCGCCCGTGACCCCGGCAGCCAGGGGCCGCCGCTGGCCGCCAAACGCCTGACGAGCGCCGCCATCGGCACCCAGGTGCAGTTGTCGGCCGCGGATTCCATGATGCCCGGACGCGTCTTGGTCAGCGGGCGGCGGGTTTCCATCACCGCCCGGGTGTCATTCAGCGGACAACCGACGCCGGCGACGGGCGACCTGTACGGCGAACTTGGCTACGATGTCGGCCACGACGGCGTGCTGGATCTGGTGATCGATCGCGTCGCTGACTAGGCGGAATGATGAGCGTCGCCAAAAGTCTGGTCGCCGGCCATATCCTCGAAGATCAGCTTTTTCCCTATCCGCAATTGTGCGAGAAGGATCAGGAGGTGCTGCGCCAGATGGTGGATAGCATCGACCAATTCCTCGGACCCAAGCATGCGGATTTCAAACGCTGGGACCGCGAGGGCGCACAGCCGGCGGAGTTCATTCAGGGTTTGCGGGACCTGGGGCTCTTCGGCCTCATCATCCCGGAGGAGCACGGCGGCCTGGGCCTGTCCAATGCGGGCTATGCCCGGGTGTTGAGCCAGAGCAGCTCGCACGACAGCTCGGTCTCGCTCACCATCGGCGCGCACAGCTCCATCGGCATGAAAGGCATCTTGTTGTTTGGCACCCCTGAGCAACGGGCCCGGTATTTACCGAAACTGGCCAGCGGCGAGATGATTGCCGCATTCTGCTTGACCGAGCCGGTTGCCGGCTCCGATGCCGCTTCGATCCGCACCCAGGCGGTCAAGAATCCCGATGGCACCTGGACGCTCAATGGCGAAAAGATCTGGATTACCAACGGCGGGATTGCCGATCTGTATACCGTGTTCGCACGAACGTCATCTGCGGCAGGCAAGATTACGGCGTTTGTGGTCGAAGCGGCCTGGCCCGGCGTCAGCCATGGCCGGCACGAGGACAAGATGGGCATCCGCGCCTCCTCGACGACCACGGTGAGCTTTGCGGATGTGAAGATTCCGGCCGGGAACGTACTGGATGTGGAGGGCAAGGGCTTCAAGGTCGCGATGGCCATCTTGAACAATGGCCGCACGGGTTTGGGCGGCGGGGCGGTGGGTGCCATGAAGACGCTGCTCACCCTGGCGGCGAATCAAGCACAGACTCGCAGACAGTTCGGCCAGCCCATCGCTGAGTTCGGCCTCATCCGCGAGAAAGTATCGCAGATGACCGTCGACTGCTTTGCGGCCGAAAGCGTCGTCTGGATGGTGGCGCATTACATTGATTCAGGGAGTGAGGACTACTCGGTGGAAGCGGCGATCAGCAAGGTGTTTGCCAGCGAAGCCTTGCAGCGCAGCGCCTACGAGGCCCTGCAGATTGCCGCCGGGAGCGGCTTCATGCGCGACCTCCCTTATGAGCAGATCACGCGGGATTGCCGCATTCTGACGATTTTCGAGGGGACTAACGAGGTATTGCGCCTGTATATAGCGCTGTCGGCGCTCAAGGACCTCGGCAAGTCGTTGGGTGACCTGAAGGCGGCGGTCGACGACATCTTCAACAATCCGATCAAGGGATTCGGCGTGTTGACCGACTATGCGG
>Ga0210398_10006536_pt1 | contig 10711 bp, 10 predicted proteins | sample IncBWC4OmetaG_FD_161047 | JGI IMG/M metagenome (GOLD analysis project Ga0210398, IMG submission 161047) | Forest soil microbial communities from Barre Woods Harvard Forest LTER site, Petersham, Massachusetts, United States - Inc-BW-C-4-O | ecosystem: Environmental > Terrestrial > Soil >... | reverse complement strand
CCGGATATTCTCGTGTAGCGATCGATATCGATGCCCTCGGCGAGCCGCAGCCCCATCAGCAGGAATTCATCGGACCGTTCCTCACGGGTGAGCACATCGTCAGTGACGACGCCATGGCCCTGGGCTTCGACCCGCATCAGCCAGCTTTCCGGCCGCTTCTCGGTCGCGGTGGCATGCCGCTCGCCGTCGATATCGAGCCGGCCATGTCCTCCGGGGCCGATGCCGGCATATTCCTGGCCGCGCCAATAAACGAGATTGTGCCGGCATTCGCCGCCCGGCCGCGCATGATTGGAAATCTCGTAAGCCGGCAGCCCGGCCGCCCCGCAGATCTCCTGGGTCGTGTCGTAAAGGGCGCGTGAGGTGTCCTCATCGGGGAGGCGTAATTTGCCCGCGGCGTGCAGCGCGAAAAACGGCGTTTCGGGCTCGATCGTCAATTGGTAGAGCGAAAGGTGGTCGCCGGCCTCGGCAAGCGCGGCCGTCAGTTCGCTCGCCCACGCTTTGGGCTCCTGGTTCGGCCGGGCATAGATGAGATCGAACGAGTAGCGGTCGAACACGCTGCGCGCGATGGCAACGGCGTCGAGCGCCTCGCGCGCCGAATGCATGCGGCCCAGCTCGGCAAGCACGCGATCATCAAGCGCCTGAACGCCGAGCGACACCCGATTGACACCGGCAGACCGGTAGCCGCGAAAGCGCGTCGCCTCGACGCTCGTCGGATTGGCTTCGAGCGTAATCTCCGCGTCCGGCGCGACGCGCCACTGCCGAGCGATGGAATTGAGCACGCCTGCGATGGTCGCCGGCTGCATCAGCGAAGGGGTGCCGCCACCAAAAAAAATCGTCGACACCGTCCGGCCGCGCAGGCGTTCGGCTATGGTCCCGATCTCGCTATGAAAAGCTTTCAGGAAACGCTGCTCGTCGATCGGCTCGCGCCGGACGTGACTATTGAAATCGCAATACGGACATTTCGACAGGCAGAACGGCCAGTGGACATAGACGCCGAAGGCTTGCTCATCGCCGGCCACAACGGGTTCAGCCAAAGATTCAGCCAAGACACGCCTCCGCAAGTTTGAGGAAGGCGCGCGCGCGATGCGAAAGGCCGTTGCCCCGCGGCGGCAGGCCGTGCTTTTCCTCGCTTCCCATCTCGCCGAAGGTGCGCAATTGGCCGTCGTCTTGGCCGTCCGGCAGGAACATGGGATCGTAGCCGAAACCTCGGCCGCCGCGCGGCGGCCAGACCAGGGTGCCGTCGACCCGGGCCTCGAATTCCTCGAGGTGGCCGTCCGGCCAGGCGACGCAGAGGGCCGAGACGAAATGCGCCTTGCGGCGGTCAGGCGTGGTCGCGCCACGGTCGTGAAGCTTGGCTTCGATCATCTCCATGGCGCTGTGGAAATCGCGGTCGGGGCCCGCCCAACGCGCCGAATAAATGCCGGGCGCGCCGTCGAGCGCGTCGACTGCAAGCCCGGAATCGTCGGCAAAGGCGGGAAGTCCGGTCGCCTTGGCCGCGGCTTCCGCCTTGATGCGCGCATTGTCGCGAAACGTCATTCCCGTTTCGTCCGGTTCTTTTAGCTTGAGCTCCCCCGCCGATATGGCGTCGATTCCATACGGCGCAAGCAAATCGCGCATTTCAGCAAGCTTGCCGGGGTTGTGCGTCGCGATCACGAGACGCCCGGTTATGCGGCGATGCGCCGGGCCACTCACATCACCGCCATCTTCTGCAGATCGATCAGCTTGGCGATGCCTTTGCGCGCCAGCGCCAACAGCGCCGAGAATTGCGCCTCCGAGAACGGGTCTTTTTCCGCGGTGGCTTGCACTTCGACGATATTCCCGGAGCCGGTGAGAACGAAATTGGCGTCGGTGTCGGCCTGCGAATCCTCGGCATAATCGAGATCGAGCACCGCCGTGCCCGAGTAAACGCCACAGGAAATCGCCGCGATATGGTCGCGCAACACTTCGGCCTCGATCATCGACCTAGCCTTCATCCAGGCGAGGCAATCGTGCAGCGCGATCCAGGCGCCGGTGATGGATGCCGTGCGCGTGCCGCCGTCGGCCTGGATCACGTCGCAATCGATGGTGATCTGCCGCTCGCCGAGCGCCTTGAGATCGACCACCGAGCGCAGGCTGCGGCCGATCAGGCGCTGAATTTCGACCGTCCGCCCGCCCTGCTTGCCGGCCGAGGCCTCGCGCCGCGTGCGCTCGAGCGTGGCGCGCGGCAGCATGCCGTATTCGGCCGTGACCCAGCCGCGCGCCTGGCCCTTGAGCCAGGGCGGCAGGCGATCCTCGAGCGTCGCCGTAACCAGCACGTGGGTGTCGCCGAATTTCACGAAGCAGGAGCCTTCCGCATATTTCACGACGCCGCGCTCCAGTGACACAGGGCGTAATTCGTCAGCTTGTCGGCGGCTTGGCCGCATGCGGGTCTCCCGGTTGCCGGTGCCAGAGCATGATCCGGAAAAGTGGATACCGGTTTTCCGAAGAGATCATGCTCCGGCCAATAAAGTTCACCGGCGCTGCACGCTTGTAGTGGGTTGAACATGGGCCCCACAAGGGACATGGCCCCACAAGGGCAGAACGGCGCAGCGCAAACCGCCGATTTGCCAGCCGCTGCCGCTAACCCTAACCTTCGGCGGAGTTTGGCCGGAGGATATCGCCATGGCGGAAGCAATGCTGGAAACCACTCAGAAACTGGCGAAATTCGCCGCGACGCTACGCTACGGTGATTTGCCCGAACGGGCCCGTGAGCATTGCAAGTCGCTGTTTCTGGATGCGCTCGCCTGCGCGGTGGCCGGCCACCAAGGCGAGGAGACCGGCCAGATGGCAGCGCTCGCCGCCGCACTGGCGCAAGGGCGGGAGTCGAGCGTGATCGGCGGTGAGCATCTGTCGCTTGCCGGCGCGACGCTGCTCAACGGTTATCTCGTCACCGCGGTGACGATGTGCGACGTGCACCGCGCCACCATGACTCACATTACGCCGGAAATCGTGCCACCGGCGCTCGCCATCGCCGAGCGCGACGGACTGTCCGGCCGCGAACTTCTGGTCGCCATCGCGGCAGGCTGCGAGGTGACGACGCGGATCGGCATCGGCCTCGATTATCCGGTGTTTCGCGCGCGGGGCTGGCATGGGCCCGGCATCCTCGGTCCGTTCGGCGCCGCAGCGGCGGTCGGTTCGCTGCTGAAATTCGACGCCGACACCATGGCGCGGGCGTTCGGCCTTGCCGGCAGCCAGGCGGCGGGGACGTTTGCCGCCTGGGGCACGCCGACGGTCAAATTCCATCAATGCCGGGGCGCCCTGTCGGGCTTGATGGCGGCGCTCTTGGCGCAGCAAAAATTCGTCGCCACGCGCGAATTCCTCACCGCCAAGGACGGCGGTCTTTACAACGCCTATGTCAACGGCGGCAAACCGGACGTCGTGACCGCCGATCTCGGCCAGCGTTTCGAGCTCGAGCAGATCGCGCTGCGGCTATGGCCGTCGGCGTCGCTCATCCAGGGTCTCAATACCGCGCTGTTCGACATCGTGGAGAAGCACAAGATCGACGCCGCACACGTGCGCAAAGTCGATATCGCGCTTAGCCGCGCAACTTTCGACTTTCATGGCGGCTTTGACAGGTACAAAGCCAAATTCGAGGCGCTGTTGTCGGCGCACTATACGGCAGCGGTCATCTTGCACGACCGCGCGCTGACCTTGGCTCAATTCGAGCCCGATCGTTACGACGATCCGAAACTGCGCCGCTTCGCCGCGGAAAACGTCGCAGTCCATGCCGACGATGCAATCGCCGGCGCGCAAGCCAAAGTCGACGTGATCATGGACGACGGCGCAACTTTCTCGGCGCGTTGCCAGCATCCGCTCGGGTCGGCCGAAAATCCGCTGTCGCGCCGCCAGATCGAGCAAAAATTCCGCAGCTACGCACAAGGCGTCATCGCCGACGCCCATATCGCCGACGTCATTGCCGCGGTGGACCGTCTGGAAGACTTCGGCTCGGTGCGCAAGCTTATGGAACTGCTGCGCGGGGCGCCGCGCGCCCATGCGATGGCGGCGGCGGAGTGATATATAGCGAACGACACCGCGGCGATCGGTTGGGAGTACTGCTTGGCCAGCCATGATTTTCCGCTGAGCGTGAACCAGCTGGGGCTCGCCCAGCTCAATGAGCGTTCGCGCGAAATCTTTCGCCAGATCGTCGAGAGCTATTTGGCGACCGGTGAGCCGGTCGGCTCGCGCAATCTGTCGCGCATTTTGCCGATGCCGTTGTCGCCGGCTTCGGTGCGCAACGTCATGTCCGATCTCGAGCAGCTAGGGCTCGTCTATGCGCCGCACACCTCGGCTGGCCGGTTGCCGACCGAAATGGGGCTGCGTTTCTTCGTCGACGCCCTGATGCAGATCGGTGATCTCACCGAGAACGACCGCAAGGCGATCGAAGCGCAGGTCGCCGGCTCGGGCCAGGCGAAATCGGTGGAAACGGTGCTGACCGAAGCGTCGGGACTGCTGTCCGGGCTAAGCCGCGCCGCCGGCGTCGTGCTCACCGCCAAATCCAATCCGCGCCTCAAACACATCGAATTCGTCCGGCTCGAGCCGGAGCGCGCGCTGGTGATCCTGGTCGGCGAGGATGGCCAGGTGGAAAACCGGGTGCTCCACGTTTCGATCGGCCTGCCGACCTCGGCGCTGACCGAAGCGGCGAATTTCCTCAACGCCCGCATTCGCGGACACACCCTCGACGAGGTCAAAGGCGAGGTCGAGCGCACGCTCAAGGAAAGTGAGGCCCAGCTCAATCAACTGACCAAGAAGATCGTCGCCGAGGGTCTGGCGAGCTGGTCCGGCGGCGAAAGCGACGAACGCAAGCTGATCGTGCGCGGCCAGGCCCATCTGCTCGACGATCTCAAGGCAGTCGCCGACCTCGAGCGGGTGCGGCTCCTGTTCGACGACCTGGAGACCCGCCGCGAGGTGATCGATCTGCTCGGCCGTGCCGAACAGGCCGAGGGCGTGCGGGTCTTCATCGGCTCCGAAAACAAGCTGTTTTCGCTGTCTGGCTCGTCGACCATCGTGGCGCCCTATCACGACGCGTCAGGCCATATTGTCGGCGTGCTCGGCGTCATCGGGCCGACCAGGCTCAATTACGCGCGCATCGTCCCCATGGTGGACTACACCGCCAAAGTCGTCAGCAAGCTCCTTGGCGGCTGATCCGATGCTTGATTTTTACCGGTTGAACCCTGATATCCGGGGCGTCAAAGGATGGAAAAACCATGACGGAACAGACCGCTCGTGCTGAGGACGACGCGGCCGGGCCGCAGCCGACCGACGCTCCGGCCACCGCGCCGGCGGCCCAGCCGACGCCCTCGACCGCGCTCGAACGCGAGCATGCGGAGATGAAAGACCGGCTCTTGCGGACGCTCGCCGAGATGGAGAATCTGCGCAAGCGCACCGAGCGCGAAGTCGCCGATTCCCGGCTTTACGGCATTACCTCATTCGCGCGCGACGTTCTCGGCGTCGCCGATAATATGCGCCGCGCGCTGGAAGCCGTGGCGCCGGAACTGCGCGCGAGCGCGCAGAGCGGCGCCAAGGCACTCGTCGACGGTGTCGAACTGACCGAGCGGGAGCTCCTCAAGGCGCTGGAGAAAAACGGCGTCCGCCAGTTCACGCCGCAACGCGAAAAATTCGATCCAAACCTGCACCAGGCCATGTTCGAAGTGCCCGATGCCACGGTGCCCGCCGGCAGCGTCGTTCAGGTCGTGCAGCCCGGCTATATGATCGGCGAGCGCGTGCTGCGTCCGGCTCTGGTCGGGGTGTCGAAGGGCGGACCGAAAGCCGCCCCGGCGTCGTCGACCAACGACAACGCCAAGACTGCCGCGAACTAAAAATCCAAAATCCGCAATTCACTCGGTATTGACGCTGTCGCGTATCGTGCGCAGGCGCATGAGCATGCCGGGCCACAGATCGGCATTCGCGATGCCGATCATCTGCATATAGCCGCCGGTGCCGAAGCGGAGCCATTGCACGACCATGACATCGGTGCCCCGCGGGTCCTTGGCCTTGGCCAGGGTTTCGTAGCCCGGTTGGCCCTCGATCCGCAGCGGTTCGGCATCCTGGATGCGGACGTCGCCGATCCCGCCGATCTGATCGAATGTCACCCGAGCGAAGTTCTCATCGTCGCTGGGTTCGTTGGGCCCGCCCGGCAGCGCGGCGATCAGGAAACGGGCGTCGATGGGTTGTCCGGCCGGTTCGTCATTTCCTTTCGGCGGCGTTTTGCCTGAGGTGTCATTGGCCGACACGTCCACCAGCATCAAGGCGCGTCCCGGCAAGACGTCGTCGATATGAAATCCGGCAAGGTCGCCGACCTTGAACGGCAGGAGACTTAGCCGCTCCGAATCGGGCACGCTCGGGCGCACGGCCAGCGTCGCAAGCGTCGCGCGCACGGTCTGGTCGGTATATTTTTTGTTCTCTTCCGGCGCGCGCACGGTGACGAGCGCGGTGACGTCGCCGGCGGGGGCAACCAACATCCACTTGTCATAGGATGTGCCACCGGCGGCTTGCTTGCCGGTGAGCAGAAAGCCCGTGGTGCCGGCGACCTTCATCGGTTCGCGGCTATCGATGCCCTGCTTTTTCAAGGCGTCGGGAACCATGGATTTGTCCAGTGCGCTGAAGGCTTCGGCTGGAAATGCTGCAACAAGAATCGCGGCCTCGTTCTCGGGATCTTCGAATCCGACGAAATTAGTGCTTGGCTTCATGCCCGGCGGCGGCACGAGCCCCACCCGGGAGCCGGTGGGAAAAACCGCATCGGCGGCCTGTCCCGCACTCGCCCAAACCAGGACGGCGAAAGCCGCTGCCGCGATACCGGCGACCATCCGTGGCGCGGGCATTGTGTCGGAAATCATCATTGCTGGTCCTGGAGAGTTGCTGCGGGCCGCTCCACCCGCGACAATGCCGGACGGGTCACCCGCCGCATGGTCAGATTGATCCGGCCGCCTTCTGCGAGCAAGCTCGACGTCCCGGGATAAATGCGGTCGACGCCATGGAAGGCAAGCCGCGCCTCGCCACCAAGAACCACCACGTCGCCGGAATTGAGGCGGAAAGAGCGCGTCGGCGCGCCGCGCTTTAGCCCGCCGATGCGGAACAGGCAGGAATCGCCGAGCGAAAGCGAGACCACGGGAGCGGCGAAATCGGCCTCATCGCGGTCCTGATGCAGACCCATTTTCGCCGCCGGGCCGTAGAAGTTGATCAAACAAGCCTCCGGCGGATGGGGATAATCGGCAACGCTGTCCCACAATCGGAGGAGCGCATCCGGCAGCGGCGGCCATGACCGGCCGGTCTCGGGATGGGCCGGGGCGTAGCGATACCCGTTTTTGTCCGACACCCAGCCAAGTGCACCGCAATTCGACATGCGGACGGTGAAAGGCCGGTCGGATTTCGGCATGCGTGGAATAAACAGCGGCGCCTCCTGCAGGAGCGCGCGCAAAGTCGCGAGAAGCTCCTGCTGCGGGCCGGCCTCGTAGTAGCCGGCAAGCACTATGAAGCCGGTTTTTTCCTGCAGCCTCGGCATTCCATTCCGCGTTCACTTCGACGCTCCGCGGCAAGGCCCGTTAAGGCCGGCCCTTTAGCTTTGGCCGCAATTGGCGGCGGCCCATGAGCCCACATGATCCCACATGCCGACGACGACATTCGCTACCGCATCGTCGCGCCCAATTTCAATGAGGAGGCCGTCCTGCCGGTGCTGCCGCGCCGCCGCGATCTGCCGATGTCGGCCCTGGAGGGCCTATCAGCGCGAAGAGCGCAGGACTATTAAGCCGCCCGATCCGCGGCAACCTTTTCCGGAACGAGGCGCACGCTGTCGAGCGCACCGCGCACGCCGGATTCGCCGGCCTCGTGGTATTCGGCGTCTTCATTGACGTTCCACACGTCGTAGCGCCGCGCGCCGGCGAGAATGTTTTGCGCGGTGAGCATCGCCGTCATCATCGCGTGGTCCTGATTATTGTATCTGTGCATGCCGTTGCGGCCGATGACGTGGAGCGTCGGGTAGCTGGCTTCGAGGTCGCGGCGAATGGCGGCGATGTTGTCGCTATAGTCCTCGTCGTAGACCGGATAGGCCTTGGCTTGGCGCACCACGCAGGCGTCGACCACGTCAGCCGGCGCAGCAAGCCCGATCCGCCCCACTTCCGCTTTCGCCAGCGCAATGAGATCGCGGTCGGCGGCATTCCACAGCCCGTCGCCCTCGAAGCAGAAATATTCGAGGCCGAGGCAGCTCATGCCCTCGGGCACCATCTCCGGCGACCAGGAGCGGAAGTTCTGCACCCGGCCGACTTTCACGCTCGGATCATGGATGTAGATCCAATTGTCCGGAAATAGCTCGGCCTTGCGCACCATCAGCGCCACGGTGAGAAAATCGCGGTAGCGCAGAGCCCGCGCGTGCAGGAGCGAGATGGGAACCGGCTTGATCCGCTCCACGAGTTCGCGCAGCGGCGCCGAGCTGACAACGTGGCGCGCGGTGTAGGTTTCGCGGCCGCCGTCGGCCGTAGCGACCGCGATGCGCCAAGAATTGCGCGTCGCATCGAATTCGAGGCCGACAAGTTCGCGGCCCATAAGAATGCGGCCGCCTTGCGCTTTGATCTTGCGCGCCGCCGCTTCCCACATCATGCCCGGCCCTTTGCGCGGGTATTGGAAGCTCTCGATCAGCGTCTTGACGGTCTCGCCGTCGGTTCCGGCCTCGCCCGGGCGCTTACCGCCGCCTCGCAGCGAGCGTTTGAGGCCGTGGATGATGGCCGTTGCCAAATCGAGCCCCTTGATGCGCTGGGCCGCCCAATCGGCGGAAATCTCATCGCATGACATGCCCCACACTTTCTCGGTGTAGGTCTTGAAGAAAATCTGGAACAGCCGTTCGCCGAACTGATTGCGCACCCAGTCGTGGAAAGTGCGCGCCGGGGTTACCGGGAAGATTTTTGCGTAGGCGTAGGATACAAGGCACGCCGCGCTGGTGAACACGCCGAGCTTGAGCAGCGCTTCAAAGGCCTTCAGCGGGTAGGAGAAGAACTTGCCGTTGTAGTAGATGCGCGACAGGCGCGGCCGCTCGATGAAATCGTCGGGCAGGATTTCCCGCCACAGCGCGACGACCTCTTTCGATTTGGAAAAGAAGCGGTGGCCGCCGATGTCGAACAGAAAGCCCTTGTAATCGACGGTGCGGCTGATGCCGCCGACATAGGCCGGGTCGCGCTCGATCACGAGGACGGACTGCGCTTGCTGGGTCAGGCAATAGGCCGCCGTGAGGCCGGCGGGTCCGGCGCCGATCACGAAGACGTCGGCATCGACGTTGCGCTCGCTGACGGTCATGTCACGCACTTCAGACCGGATGCCGCGGGCGGAAGGCGAAGAGCGTCTGGCCCGAATAGGAAACAAGCGCGCCCATGGCGGCGCCGGCGATCAAGGCGATCTGCGGTGGGGCGGCCAGGAGCGTGACGGCGAGGATTGCGAATACGCCGTAGCTCACGGTCTGGGCGGCGATGACGACCGCGGCGTAGCGCATCGCTTCCTCGGCGGTGCGGCGGCCGCTGCGATCGAAGGTGAGCGCGCGGTTGAGCCGCCAGGTCACCAGCGTGGCCAATGCCAGCGAAATAAGCCGTGCGCCGAGGGGATTGAGCCCGTGCGCGACGACGAGCGTGAAGATCGCCAGATCGGTGATGAGACCGAGGCCGCCGACGCCGAAGAAACGAAGCGGGCGGGGCAGGACCGCGAAAAATCGGCGAACCGGATCGTCAACGGCGGCTGCCTGCACGGGCACTGCGACCCCTGCCGCGCAGCGTTCGACCTTACTTAAACGCATGACGACTCCACGCCTGCAGCGGCCGGTTCTCTAGCGCCGTTTCCGGTTGGACCTCCTGCGGTCCTTTGGCCCCGCGCTATCCGTGGCAGGGGTTTGTTAATGGCGGACTAGCGCCCCCGCGTGCGGTTGAGACTGCGCGCGACACCGTTAAGAGACCCTCACCGCGCTTGAACGTTTGGGACGTGCAACGGCCGCGGAAATGGGCGGCGCATCGGGCAATCCTGCCTTGCGGCGCGATGCCGCCCTCCTATATGAGCCAAGGGAAATCGTTCCGGCAGCGGCACTGGTCGAAGGGCTGCGGTTGAGGCGATGAGTCATAAGGGGGTCGGACTTTGGGCGCCTTACGGGCCAGCCCGACCTGCCGCAAAAGAGAGGATTTAGACCATGGGCAAGGTCATCGGTATCGATCTCGGGACCACCAATTCCTGCGTCGCCGTCATGGAAGGCAAGACGCCGAAGGTCATCGAGAACGCAGAGGGGATGCGCACCACGCCGTCCATCGTCGCTTTCACCGACGAGGGCGAGCGGCTGGTCGGCCAGCCGGCAAAACGCCAGGCGGTCACCAATCCCGAGCGCACCATTTTCGCAGTCAAACGTCTGATCGGCCGTCGCTACGACGATCCGATGGTGGAGAAGGACAAGAAGCTCGTTCCCTACAAGATCGCGCGCGCCAGCAACGGCGATGCCTGGGTCGAGATCGAGGGCAAGAGCTATTCGCCGTCGCAGATTTCCGCGTTCATTCTGCAGAAGATGAAGGAGACCGCGGAATCCTATCTCGGTTCCAAGGTCGACCAGGCGGTCATCACCGTTCCGGCTTATTTCAACGACGCGCAGCGCCAGGCCACCAAGGACGCCGGCAAGATCGCCGGCCTCGAAGTGTTGCGCATCATCAACGAGCCGACCGCAGCGGCGCTCGCCTACGGT
>Ga0210398_10006535_pt1 | contig 10713 bp, 7 predicted proteins | sample IncBWC4OmetaG_FD_161047 | JGI IMG/M metagenome (GOLD analysis project Ga0210398, IMG submission 161047) | Forest soil microbial communities from Barre Woods Harvard Forest LTER site, Petersham, Massachusetts, United States - Inc-BW-C-4-O | ecosystem: Environmental > Terrestrial > Soil >... | reverse complement strand
TTGTCGCCTGCAAGGTCGTCCCGGAGATTGAGAACGAGCCGATCGGCCGCCGCCGGCGCTGGCAGACCCGCACCCGCGAGCAGGTAGTAAAGGATTTCCGCGCGAAACTCGGCGCCGGCTGAGCCCGGACCGTCTCCATCGCGCGCGTGCGTTGTCATTGCGAGCGCAGCGAAGCAATCCGGGCAGCACCTTCCTCTTCACCGGGATTGCCGCGTCGCCTCCGGCTCCTCGCAATGACACCGTAGCTACGGGTGCGATGGAAAGGCATACTGCGTTTATATTATGCAAATCAGCGCCACACCGTTCTTTATACCGGGGTGAACGGCGAGCTGAAGCAGCGCGTCTATCAACATCGTGAGAAACTTATGCCCGGCTTCACGACTCGCTACAACGTCTCACGGCTCGTCTATTACGAATGCACGGAAGATCCAACCGCTGCCATCGTGCGGGAAAAGCAGATCAAAGCCGGCTCGCGTCGGAAAAAGATCGAGCTTGTAAACGGCTTCAATCCAGATTGGCGAGACCTGTTCGACGATCTGTAGTGGTTTCCGGTCATTGCGAGCGCAGCGAAGCAATCTCGGGACCGATGGTCGCCGACGAATTCGAACGCGAGGATGCTCTCCCCGCAAAAATCACTAGAATGCGCGAGGGTAACGTCACGGCGCGGGCGCGGTCATGCAGCAGGAAGCGGAGTTCGATTACATCATCGTCGGCGCCGGCTCGGCCGGCTGCGTGCTGGCCAACCGGCTCAGCGCCGACCGCCGCACGCGGGTCCTGCTGCTCGAGGCCGGCGGCAAGGACCGCAACCCGTGGATCCACATCCCGGCCGGTTTCTACCGCAACATCTACCACCCCAAGATCACCTGGCAGTTCGAGACCGAGCCGCAGGCCGAGCTCGGCGGCCGCCGCCTGGTGTGGCCGCGGGGCCGGGTGCTGGGCGGGTCGAGCTCGATCAACGGGCTCATCTACATCCGCGGGCAGCGCCAGGATTTCGACCTGTGGCGCCAGCTCGGCAATACCGGCTGGTCATACGACGACGTGCTGCCCTATTTCCGCCGCGCCGAACACCAGGAGCGGGGCGCCGACCAGCATCACGGCGCCGGCGGTCCGCTCGCCGTCTCCGATCTGCGCGCGCGCCACGAGCTGCACGACGCCTTTATCGCCGCGGCCGTAGAGGCGGGCTACCCGCGCAACGACGATTTCAACGGCGCCGAGCAGGACGGCGTCGGCCCATTGCAGCTGACCGTGCGCAACATGCGCCGGTGCAGCGCCGCGGTCGCCTATCTGCGGCCGGCCTTGAAGCGGCCCAATCTTTCGGTCGAGATCCGCGCCCTGGCGCACCGGGTGCTGTTCGATGGCAAGCGCGCGGGCGGTCTCGAATTCGCCCAGGACGGGGCGGTGCGCCGCGTTCTCGCCCGCCGCGAGGTGATCCTCGCCGGCGGCTCGATCAATTCGCCGCAATTGCTGCAGCTCTCCGGCGTCGGACCTGGCGAGCTGTTGCGCGCCCACGGCATCCCGCTCGTCCATGACCTGCCGGGGGTCGGCGAGAATTTGCAGGATCACCTCAACACCCGTATCGTCTACCGGGTGAGCCGGGCCAACACCCTCAACGAAATCTCACACAGTTGGGTCCGCCAGGCCCGCGCCGGGCTCGAATATGCGGTGGCGCGCCGCGGCGCCTTGATGATGGGGGCAGCCCCGATCGGCCTCTTTGTGCGCACCAGGCCGGGCCTCGACTCGCCCGATGTCCAATACCAGTTTCTCGCCGGCAGCTTTATCAAGCCGGGCGAGGCGATGCACGATTTCCCCGGCTGCCAGGCGACCTGCATCCCGTGCCGCCCGGAAAGCCGCGGGTGGCTCAGGATCCGCTCGCCCGATCCGGCAGCACCGCCGGCGATCCAGCCCAATTACCTGTCGACCCAGGCCGACAAGGACACCCTGATCGCCGGCCTGCGGATCGCCCGCACGGTGTTCCAGAGCCCGGCGATGGCCGCACTCGTCACCGGCGAATTTCTGCCCGGTCCGGCGACCGAAACCGACGAGCAATGGCTCGACCACATCCGCCAGAACGCCGGCACCACGTTTCACCCGACCTCGACCTGCATGATGGGCCGACCCGAGCGCGCTGTCGTCGACAGCGAATTGCGCGTCCACGGCGTCGAAGGACTGCGCGTGATCGATGCCTCGGTGATGCCGGCGGTAGTGTCCGGCAACACCAACGCGACGGTGATCATGATCGCCGAAAAGGGCGCCGAGATGATCCTCGGCGCGGCGCGCGCCACCCCTTCGGCCAGGGCGGCGTAGGCGATGCTGCCCGGTCTTCGCTGCAAGAGAGGCCCGCCATGACGACCAACCCGCCCGCCGAGATCGGCATGCCGCTCGACGAGGTCGACACCCCGGCGCTGGTCGTCGATCTCGATGCCTTCGAGCGCAATCTCGCCCGCTTGCCGGCGCGGATCGCCGGCAGCGCGGTGCGGCTGCGCCCGCACGCGAAAACCCACAAATGCCCGGTCATCGCCTTGAAGCAGATGGCGCAGGGTGCGGTGGGCGTGTGCGTGCAAAAGGTCGGCGAGGCCGAGGCGATGGTCTATGGCGGCGTCCCCGACGTGCTCGTCACCAACGAGATCGTCGGCCGCCGCAAATTGCGCCGGCTGATGGCGCTGGCCGGGATCGCCCGGATCGGCGTCTGCGCCGACGACCTTGGCCAGGTCGCGGAACTCGAAGCCGCGGCGGCTGAGGCCGGGGTGAGCCTGCCGGTTTACGTCGAGGTCAACATGGGCGGCAATCGCTGCGGCGTCGAGCCGGGCGAGCCGGCGCTCGATCTGGCCCGGCGGATCGCCGACGCACCGCATCTGGCCTTTGCCGGGCTCCAGGCCTATCACGGCTCGGCCCAGCATCTGCGCGGCTGGGACGAGCGCCGCGCGGCGATCGCCCAAGCCGCCGCCAAGGCCGGAGCCACCCGCGAGCTGTTAGAGAAGAACGACATCGCCTGCCCGGTGGTGACCGGGGCCGGCACCGGCAGCTTCGAGTTCGAGACCGCGAGCGGCGTCTACACCGAACTGCAATGCGGCTCGTACATCTTCATGGATGCCGATTACGGGCGCAATCTCGACCGTGACGGCGCGCCGACCCAGGCGTTCGAGCCGAGCCTCTTCGTCTGGGCGACGGTAATGAGCCGCCCGACCGAAGACCGCGCCATCGTCGATGCCGGCCTCAAGGCCCTGGCCTTTGATTCGGGGCCGCCGCTGGTCTGGGACGAGCCGGCGGCGACCTACGAGCGGGCCTCCGACGAGCACGGCCGCCTCGCCGTCACCGCCGCCACCAATCGCCTGATGATCGGCGACAAGATCCGTCTCGTCCCCGGTCATTGCGACCCGACGGTCAACCTTTACGACTGGTATGTCGGCGTCCGCCACAACCGGGTCGAGGCGATCTGGCCGATCACCGCCAGGGGTGCAGTGTATTAGGCCCCGGCCCCGAGCCCCGTTTCGGAACGCTCCGGAGGCCCGGACGTTGGCGCGCTGCTCTCCATCATCTCGGATCTGGTTTGACGATCGAGGCGCTCTCCATGCAAACCATCAAATACCGATTGTTCGAACCGCGATTAGCGCCGCGCCGCACCAAGCTCGAGGTTCCCGGCTGGGGCGGCAAGCCGGAGCCGCGCCGTGACGGCTCGCACGAGCATGCCTGGCACTGCATGCCGTTCAACGAAGCTGCGCAGTACGGCATCGAGCTGTTCTATCCGTTCGACAACGAGCTCCATGTCACCAAGCGCGACGGCCGGGTAGTGCTCGACGGCAATTTTGGCCCCGATCCGATGACCGGTATCGAATGGCCGCCATTTCGCCCGTTTGGCGAGGATTACTACACCTACCAGCTGCTGCTCGATCTGAAGGTTGCCGACGACATGGCGGTGCGCACCGAGCCGCATCCCCGTTTTTACACATCAGCCGATGACGACGTGCCGATCGCCGTGCCGGCGCTGTTGCGCACCAGCTGGTGGCCGATCATCTCGTTTGTCGTGTTCAAGGCGCCGCCCGCGGGCTCGACCCACATCTTCCGCCCGGGCGAGCCCTTCATGCAGATCCTTTTCCTGCCGGCGGAAATCCAGTTCGAGCTGGTGGCGATGAATGAAGACGAGGCGGCAGAGCGCGAAATGCGCTCTCGCCGCATCCACGCCAGCCGCGAGACCCTGGGCAAGGACACGGTCTGGACATCGTCGACAAACACCGTGTTCGACGGCACCTACCGCCAGATCCTGCGCGCGGCGCGCGCCAAGGGGCGCGAAGCCGGCGGCTGAGCGCCTCGCGCTTATGCGGTCAGCGATTGATCACGACACCGCCCACGCCCGGCACACCGACAAAAGCACCGTGATGATGGTGATGGTGGGGACGCCGCACGTATCTGTGGTGATGATGGTGGTGGTGGTGGTGATAATAGCGGGAGTAGGCGTAAGGCGGCGGCGGGTTGGGATACGGATAATACGCCTGTGCGACCTGTAGATCGGCCGAAGACTGGGCCGCCTCCTGCGCCCGCACCGCGTCGTCGGCCTTCAATAATTCTGCAGCGTTGGCCACCGGAGCCAAAAGGTCGGCGTAGGACATCGCTTGCATTGGTTCGGTAGCGACTGTGGGTGCGGGTGCCGCTTGCGCCGCGCTCAGGGTCGCCAGTCCGGCGACCGCGCCGAGCAATCCAGCGATTTTCTTGTCCATCGGGTCCTCCAATTTGGCGACGCAAGCGCGTCGGGGTGGCTTTGACCTATGTCACCCAAACACGAGCGGCGAATTGGAGGTTCCGAGAAAGCGGCCTTTGGCCCTTTTTAGCGCCGTCGACTGTCTATTATCTCCGCAGCAGGCAATGTCTCCTTAACCAAACCTAGGAGGCTAACTTCGAAATAGTCCGCCTGCTGAAGCAACCAGTGCGAATTCGCAATTGTTCGTCCGACCCGACCCGACCCGACCCGACTGATCCGAGGCGACTATCGCACCGGCGCAGCGGTCATCCGGGTCAGGTTCGTCTCGCACTGACCGCCGGCCGGCCGGTCAGCGACTCCGCGCGCGTTCCGCGCAGCTTCAACATGCCGGTCGCCACCGCGGCGATGATCGCGAACAGGCAGGCGCTCAAAAAGATGTGCGTCGGCTTCAGTCCGCGCGCCAGCAGGTACCCGCCCAGCACCGGTGCTACGATCCCGCCGAGCCGGCCGATGCCGAGCGCCCAGCCGAGGCCGCTGGTCCGCATCCGCGCCGGATAGAGCTTGCCGCAAGTGGCGTTCGCGCCGGTCTGGCTGCCGATGATCGTCATGCCGGCGAAAAAGGTTACCAGCAGCAGCAGCGCGTAGGGCATCGCCACCAGCGCGATCAGGGCGATGAACACCGCACCCGCCGCGTAGTGGAACGCGAGCGAACGTTCGGGTCCGACCTTGTCGATCGCCACTCCGAGATAGAGGACGGCCCAGATCGCGCCGAAATCCCGGAAGCTCGAAGCGAATACCGCCTGGCTGGGCGTCATGCCCATCAGATTGAACACCGTCGGCATCCAGAACACGAACAGGAATAGGTTGAGCAGGCTGCAAAAGAAAATCACCCATAAGAGGATGGTCTGCAGCGCATAGCCCGGGCCGAACAGCATCTTGATCGGGTTGGCCTGGGCGACGTCGATCGCATGTCGCTCGCCCTGTCCGGGCGCGATGTCGAGGCGCTGCAGCAAGGCGCGATCGCGCGAGGTCAAATTCGCCTTCGTCGCCAAAAACCGCGGCGATTCCGGCAGCCACACCGCCATCACCAGCACCAGCCCCAGCGGGAACAGGCCGCCGATGATGTAGATGATCGGCCAGCCGAAATGTGACAGCAGCACGGCGACGATCTGGCCGCCGACAAAACCGCCGATAGGGGCGCCGGTGAAGCTCGCCATGATCATCAATGCGCGCCGACGCTGCGGCGCGTAGTCGCCGGTCAAGGTGGCCGCCCCCGGAAAGGCGCCGCCGATGCCGAGCCCGGTGAAAAAGCGCAGGACGGTGAGCACGAGAAGCGAAGGTGCAAAGGCGCTCGCCAAGGAGCCGAAGCCGATGATCAAGGCGCTGACCATCAGCAGCGGCCGGCGCCCCGTGCGATCGCCGATCGGCCCGGCAGCGAGCGCGCCGACCATGATGCCGATGCTCGACCACAAAAAGGCCACGGTGAAGGCCGGCGGCGGCAAATGCCAGGCGCGGATCAGTGACGGCACCGACCAGCCGATCGAATTGAGGTCGTAGCCGTCGCAGATCTGGATCAAGGTGCACAGCGCCGCAACACGGATCTGCAGCGCGCCGATCGGCTGGTTTTCCAACCGCATTTCGGTCGATGACAGCGGCGCGTGCGCCATTTTGCTCTCCCTTTGCCGGCCATTTTTCGCCGGTGTCGCATGTTCGCGACGGACGCGCAAGCCCTGGGCGGGCGTGCTACGATCCGCGCCTTTGGCCGATAACGGCAGATGGCGCGCGGTAGCGAGCGCCGGGAGATCGCCGAATGAGAACAGGCGCCGATTATCGCCGCGCGCTGCGCGACGGGCGCAAGGTCTGGGTCATGGGCGAGGGCAGGGTCGACGATGTGACGACGCACCCCGCGACCCGCGCGATGGTCGAGGAATACGCCCTCTGGTACGACCGCCACTGCGATCCGGCGTGGCGGGAAATCCTGCTCTCGCCATACGAAAGCGACGACGAACGAGCGCCGTGGGCCTATGTCGCGCCGACCAAAATGGAGGATCTGGTCGGCATGGGCCGATCCTTTTCTAAGACATTGTTTTTGAATGGCGGCAACGTCACCCACACCCCGGCCTATGGCAATCTGATCGCGTTGGGCGTGCTGACCGCGGTGCAGGCAAAGAACCTTTCGCCCGAGCGCACCGCGGCGGCGATCGCCTATCGCGACATGATCGCCCGCACCGGGCGCTTTCTGACCTTCTGCGGCGGCGCGCCGATCATCGGCCAGCGCATGCGCCGCGACCCGGCCGAGCGGGTCGCCCTGACCCTGGTGCGCGAGACCGATGCTGGGGTCGTGCTGCGCGGCCGGCTCGGTATGCATACGAGCCCGGCCTTCGCCGAGGACGTCTATGTCGGCCACCTTTGCGGGGTCGATATCGGCGGACAGCGCGCGAGCTTCATCGTGCCGGTCGCGGCCGCCGGGGTTACGGTCTTGTGCCGCAAGCGGGCGGCGCGCAGCGAGAACCCGTTTCTGGCACCCTTGTCCAGCCGCTTCGACGAGCTCGACGGCCAGATATGGCTTGACGATGTGTTCATCCCTTGGGAGCGGGTGTTTTTCGTCGATCCGACCCCGGAGGCGATCCCGCGCTGGCTCAGATGGCACCATCTTTACGGCTGGCGGGCGAAAGCCGAGTTCACCCTCGGTCTGGCGCTCGCGGTGACCCAGGCGATGGGGCTCGCGGGAAACCCGCAGACGATCGAATACCTGATCGATCTGGTGGCCGCGGTGCAGACCGTGCGCAGCTGCCTCGTCGCGGCCGAGTGCCAACCGGATTTCACCGCGGCGGGCTTTTGCTTTCCCGACCACGCCCACCTCGCCGCCGGCGGCATCGCGCTGTTCCAGGCGCGCCAGCGCATCTCCGAGATCCTGCGGATCGTGCCCGGCTCCTCGCTGGTCGTCGCCCCGTCCGATGCTGATCTCGCCGACCCCGAGCTCGCCTCCGGCCTCGAAGATGCTTTCGGCGGCGGCGGCTATACCGGCTTGCAGCGCGCGGCATTGCTGCAGCTCGCCGCCGATCATGTCTCCTCGGCGCTCGACGGCCGCGAATCCGCGTTCGAGCTGCACGCCAGCGGCGGCATGATCAACTGGCGCCATTGGCTGCGCCGCAGCTTCCGCGATTACAACGATCTGGCCAATGCCGTGCAGGGCGCGCTCGACCTGCCGATGCCCGAAATCGAGCTCGACCATCTCCGCACCGCCCCGATTGCCGCCCGCCGCGCCGAGCCGCCGGAGGGCAAAGGGCAGCCGGGTTGATCGCCCTGCCTCGCCGCATGCCGCGCCGCTCCCCATATCAACCTCGCCGATGACCCTGGCCCAATCCCTGTTTCACCCCGCGGTCGCCGAATGGTTCGATCGCAGCTTTGTGGCGCCGACCGCCGCGCAGGCCGCGGCGTGGCCGGCGATCCAGGCCGGCCGGCACACCCTGATTGCGGCGCCGACCGGATCGGGCAAGACGCTCGCCGCCTTTCTCGCGGCGATCGACGGGCTGGTGCGGCAGGGGCTCGATGACCGGCTCGCCGACGCGACCCAGATCGTCTACGTCTCGCCATTGAAGGCCTTGTCGAACGATATCCGGCGCAACCTCGAAACCCCGCTCGCCGGCATCGCCGACGCCTTGCGCCGGCAGGGTCAGCCGGCGGTCGACATCCGCACCTGGGTGCGCACCGGCGACACCGCGCCGGGCGAGCGGGCGCGCATGCACCGCACGCCGCCGCATATCGTCGTCACCACGCCCGAATCGCTCTACATCCTGCTCGGCTCCGAATCCGGCCGCAAGATGCTGGCGACGACGCGCACCGTGATCGTCGACGAGATCCACGCGGTGGCGCCGAACAAGCGCGGCTCGCACCTGGCGCTGTCGCTCGAACGGCTGGCGGCGCTATGCGAGAGTCCGTTGCTGCGCATCGGTCTGTCGGCGACACAAAAGCCGATCGAGGCGGTCGCCCGCTTTCTGGTCGGGGCCGACTGCGAAAGCCCCTCTCCGCCCTTAAGGGGGGAGAGGGAGGGGCCCGACCCGCAGCGGCGGGAGGGTGAGGTGGGCGGCGCCCAAGCCGGGATCACGGCCCTCCTCACCCCGACCGTCACCCCCCGGCCGGCGGGGGGAGAGGGAGAGAATGGCCGGTCGCGCAGCATAGATGGCTCACCCGGCCCGCAATGCACGGTCATCGATACCGGCCACCGCCGGGCGCGCGACCTCGCTCTCGAAGTCCCTTCCTCGCCGCTCGAAGCGGTGATGTCGGGCGAGGTCTGGCAAGAGGTCTACGACCGCCTGACCGCGCTGATCGAGGCGCACCGCACCACCCTGATCTTCGTCAACACCCGCCGGCTGGCCGAGCGGGTGACGCGGCAGCTGTCGGAACGCATCGGCGCCGATCAGGTGACCGCGCATCACGGCAGCCTCGCCAAGGAGCAGCGGCTCGACGCCGAGCAGCGGCTGAAGCATGGCGGGCTGAAAGCTCTGGTGGCGACCGCTTCCTTGGAGCTCGGCATCGATATCGGCGATGTCGATCTGGTCTGCCAGCTCGGCTCGCCGCGCTCGATCGCGAGCTTTCTGCAGCGGGTCGGGCGCTCCGGGCACGCGGTCGACGGCACGCCCAAGGGGCGGCTGTTCCCGCTGTCGCGCGACGAGTTGGTCGAATGCGCGGCGCTGATCGACAGTGTGCGCCGCGGCGAGCTCGACCGGTTGCGCATCCCCGACGAGCCGCTCGATGTGCTGGCCCAGCAGATCGTCGCCGAGGTCGCGGCCCGGGAATGGGGCGAGGACGGGCTCTACGCGCTCTTACGCCGCGCCTGGCCCTATCGGCAATTGGCGCGCGAGGATTTTGCCGCGGTGGTGGCGATGCTGGCCGACGGCTTCACCACCCGCCGCGGCCGGCGCGGCGCCTTGATCCATCACGATGCGGTCAACCATGTGCTGCGCGGCCGGCGCGGCGCGCGGCTGACCGCGCTGACCTCGGGCGGGACGATCCCCGACAACGCCGACTATCAGGTATTGCTCGAACCCGAAAATCAGATCATCGGCACGGTCAACGAGGATTTCGCGGTCGAAAGCATGGCCGGCGACATCTTCCAGCTCGGCAACGCCGCTTATCGCATTCAGCGCGTGGAGCGCGGCACCGTGCGCGTCGAGGACGCGGCGGGGATGGCGCCGACGATCCCGTTCTGGCTCGGCGAGGCGCCGGGCCGCACCGACGAGTTGTCGCAATCGGTGTCGCGGCTACGGGCCGAGATCGCCGCTCGCCTCTCGGCCGACCCGGCTGGCGGGAGCATCACGCGCTGGCTGATCGACGAGGCCGGCATCGCCGAGCCCGCCGCCGAGCAATTGGTCGAATACCTGGCCGCGGGTCACGCGGCACTGGGGGTTCTGCCGACCCTCGACACGCTCGTGTTCGAGCGCTTCTTCGACGAAGCCGGCGGCATGCAGCTGGTCATCCATTCGCCCTATGGCAGCCGCATCAACCGCGCCTGGGGGCTGGCGCTGCGCAAGCGCTTCTGCCGCAAATTCAATTTCGAGCTGCAGGCGGCGGCGACCGAGGACAACATCGTGCTGTCCTTGACCGGGGCGCACAGCTTCGACCTTGCCGAGGTCGGGCACTACCTGCATTCGGCCAGCATCAGGCAGCTGCTGGTCGAGGCACTGCTCGACGCGCCGATGTTCATCACCCGCTGGCGCTGGGTCGCCGGGGTGTCGCTGGCGTTGCCGCGGTTCCGCGGCGGCAGGAAGGTGCCGCCGCAGCTGGCGCGGATGGCGGCCGAGGACCTGATCGCAGCGATCTTTCCCGACCAGGTCGCCTGCGCCGAGAACTTGGCCGGGGCGCGCGAGATCCCGGACCATCCGCTAATCCGCCAGACGATCGCCGACTGCCTCGGCGAGGCCATGGACCTCGACGGGCTGACCCGGCTGCTCGCCCGGCTCGAAGCCGGCGACATTCGCGTCGTCGCCCGAGATCTGACCGAGCCCTCGCCGCTCGCC
>Ga0210398_10006534_pt1 | contig 10713 bp, 8 predicted proteins | sample IncBWC4OmetaG_FD_161047 | JGI IMG/M metagenome (GOLD analysis project Ga0210398, IMG submission 161047) | Forest soil microbial communities from Barre Woods Harvard Forest LTER site, Petersham, Massachusetts, United States - Inc-BW-C-4-O | ecosystem: Environmental > Terrestrial > Soil >... | reverse complement strand
GGCGGTTCAAATCCGCCCCCCCCCGCAACCATGAATGCCACTGCAGAAATGCAGTGGCGTTCGCCCAGCCCCCCACTCATACACCGACCACCACCAATCTTGTGACGCAGAACTTAGGAGTGACGAGAGCGCTGCCAAACCAACTCCCATCACAGAAACATGCCGCAGTTAACCTTGATTAGACCTCGGCGAATCCTCAGCACGGTCGGTCGCAAAGTTCAACCGATCTCGCTGTGCCCGTTGTTAGCACAATCCTCTTCTGCCACATCCAGCAACCGCAAACTTCTTGGCCGTGTGGGTAAGTCCGCATACGCTGACCCAACGACGTGTCGTGCCCGTCTGCCCGAGTTGGCTTCACATCGCTTCAAAGAAGTGGGCTACTTTCTTGCCCGCGTCTTCGGTGTAGTAGACAGCGACTTTTGAGCCTTTGGTGGTTGCTTTCGCGACGTCTTTTCCCGCGTCTTCACTTGCGTGGCCGGTCAGTTCAAACGTATCCTTCGCTCCTGTTCCGGTGTCGACAACCAGCTTTCTTCCTCCCCGATCAATTTCTGTGACGGTGCCCTTGGCGGCTTTCAATCCACCTTGACCGACCTTGTCAATTTCGACTGCCGTATCCTCACTCCCACGCTTTGTGTAGTGAGCGACCACTTCTCCTCCTTCGCTCAGGCGATGCCAGGAATCCTTCGACGCCTCGGCAGAAAGGTACGCGCCATGAACTGCTATCCGATCGAGCAGATGCAGCGAGCGCCGAGTACCGTCCGCAGTTTGAACGACCACGGTTTTGGTTCCTGAATCAATCTTGTCGATAGTTCCGTGCACGGCGCTGACAACGTCTTGTGCGCCGTAGGCCGCGGTGGCTAGCATTAGCGCGAGGACAACATGTGCGATCGGTTTCATTTGAATTCTCCTGTCGTACTTCCTGATTCTCAGATTCCTACAATTTCTCGCATTGCACGTCTTCTTCCAACAAGGAGCCGCAGAGACAGCGACGCAGTGAAGCGTTTCTTGTGGAATCAGTATGGCGGGTGCGCCGTCGAGCGCAGCCAAGCGTCCACTGATCGACATGATGACGCCACTCGGACAGCCTGACCGAGTACCGAACAAGCTTCGAATCTGTCCAAAGCTGGACGACGGTTCACTGACCATCCCCAGAGGTAGCGGTGTCGCACTCGCTCGCTTGCCCAGACGTTGCTGACGAGAAGGCCAGATGAGTCGAGGGGTAGATGAACACAACGGATGTCCGCCTTCACCACGAATGGAAGTCAACATGAACTGGCGAGGAGGTACCCGTTGTGCGCGAAACGAATAAAAGGCAGAGGACGACTGCGCTCAGGGCGGCAAGACCTAAGTAAATATCGATGTAGGAGAGTAACCGGCTCTGAGTTATGACGTTCGCTTGAAGGATTTGGACAGCACCCAAAGCAGGATTAGCGGCCGCCCCGCCATTGCGCGCGATTAGACTGGTGTATTGCGACAGTGTTGACTGAAGCGTTGGGTCGAAGCGGTTGGCCACATCGATCAGGCGCGCGGAATGCAACGTCTGGCGATGATCGAACACCACGGTGGCTGCGGTGACGCCAAACGTGTTCCCGAGTTGGCGAACAAAGAAATAACTCGTAGAAATGTCGTTCTGGTTGGAAAGCGTCGCCTGGCCTGTCGAAATATTGGAGGCCCCCAACAACAATGGTGCGAGTGCTGCCCCCTGCAGAAAGGTCGAGAGCGCGAGAAGCCAAGTGGGAGTGGTCGGCGTCCAAATATAAATAAAATTGACGCAGACAGCGCACATCATCGACGCACCCAGAACCACTAGTCCAATCCCGCCTAGCCGAGGGAGGACATAACGTAACGCAATGATCATGCCGATTCCGAGCCCCGCCGTATACGCCGCGACAAAGCCACCCGTTTGGGCTGCGCTGTAGTCTTGCACGGTGCGCAAATATTGGGGAAGGACAAAGAGGCTTGCACCCAACATTGCGCCAACAACGGTGATGATCGAAAGGGAGGCACGCAACGGAGCTTGCCTCCAGATGGTACGCAGATGCAAGACGGGCGCAGGGTTTTCGGGACGCCAGTCCCACCAGAGAAAACTCCCGAAACAGACCAACGCCACCAGCAGGAAAAACACGATAAAGGGCGACTGGAACCATTGATCGCGCTCTCCCCGACTGAGCGCAATCTGCATAGATCCCAGCGCGGCGATCAGGAGTCCCGCACCCCAAGCATCGACGTACGACTTCTCGCTGCGTAAATAGTGATGTCGCCGCGGGACAAACTTCCAGATCAGGAATGTTCCGATAGCCAAAAAGGGGAAATCCAAGAGAAAGGCGTAGTTCCAATGCAACGTATCGGAGATCCAACCCATGGCCGGTGGATAAACTACGGCGAACGAATAGAGCTCCACGTAAAGCCACGATGTGGCGAAAATGCGATCCTTGCCGGGAAACATGAGGCGGACAAGGATAACGGCGCGAACCAGAAATGCGCCGCCGCCAAAGCCCATGATGACTCGCGACACGAGCAACGACCTAAGGCTATGTGCGCTCCAAAAACATCCGAATGCTCCCGTCGCATACAACGCGATGCTGTAAAGCAGGTGACGTCGAGAGCCGAGAACGCGCGTCATCCAGTAGCTGACAGCCAGTGAGCACAGAAAACCAAGATTGTAGAGAATGATCACCCAACTAACGTCATCCGAACTGCCTGCGACGTTACCCTGCAAGTCAGGCAACAAAACATTGATGGAGAGGCGGTTGGAGACCTCGATTGCGGTAACTAAGCCGACGCTGAATAGGATGATAAGCCTGCGGCTCTGCGACACCTTTGCGAGCGACTGACTGAAGTCTTGAGCATATTCCTCTTGCCATGCTTCGAGGCCACCGGGACTGGCAAAATAGCTCATGCTCTTCGCACCGCCTCAGCGGGTGTAAATGGTTGCTTCAACGTTCATTCCGGGGCGCAGGACAAAATGCGAATCGCTGCTCTGCTTGACCAGGATCTTTACCGGAATGCGCTGTACCACTTTGATGAAGTTTCCGGTGGCATTTTGCGGAGGCAACAGTGCTTGCTTGGAGCCCGCCGCGCCGGCAATGGAATCCACCACGCCATCGAAATCACGACCGTAGGTGTCGACGTGAATTTTTGCGCGCTGCCCCGTGCGCACGCCATCCAATTGCGTCTCTTTAAAGTTCGCGGTTACGTACACCTGGTTGAGGGGAACGAGCGTGAACAGCAGGTTTCCCGGCAGAACGTACTGTCCGAGGTGCACTGTCAACTGGGTCACCTGACCGGAGATGGGCGCCTTAATGGATGTGTAGCCGAGATTCAGTTGGGCCTGGTCCCACACGGCCTTGGCGCGCTCGACGGCTGCCAGGGCCGATTTATACGCGGCTTCGGTGATCGGAACCTGTTGCTCGCGAGCCTTCGTTTCAAGCAGAAGAGATTGCGAGCGCTCCACTCGTGCCTTTGACGAGTTCGTTGTGGCTCGCGCGATCTCTACATTTTGTTGTGCGGCGGAGAGTTGCTGTTCTGCGGCCGCAAGATCGTTTTGTGCTACACGTGCTGCAGCATCGACGGCATCGAATTGAAATTTCGAGACATCGCCGGTTTCGAGGAGCGGCTTGTAACGTTCGAGGTCAGCTTGGGCGCGTTCATTGGTTGCCCTTTTCGACGCTACTTCGGCCTTCGCTTGTAACAGATTCGCAGTGGCGCTGCGCTCCAATTGAGCCTCGGACATGGTGAAGTCGGCGGCATCGGATTCACGCTGGGCCGCCGCGCCCTCGGTACTGTGCGTAGTAGTGGCCCGCGTCAGGCCGATTTGCAATTTGGCAGAATTCGCCTGGGCTTCCGCAAGCTCCAAAGAAGCTCTCGCCTGGTCTACCTCCACCTGGTACTCGCGCGGATCGATCTGCAAGAGCAGGTCGTCTCTCTTGACGTTTACGTTATCGTCGATCTGTAACCCAATCACGTAGCCGGAGACCTGCGACGCAACGGCTGTGATGTGAGCATCGACTTCCGCATCGTCCGTGGAGACACGTCCCGTCCAGAAGTAAACAGCCACAAGTAGGAGAAGTAGGAGCGCGATCAAAGCGAGCTTTGCCCAGCGAGGGAGTTCACGAATCGCCTTGCCAACCGTCGCCTCAAAAGAAGGGATCCTCTCCGTCCCCGTCGTCGGGGGCACTGGAGCCTGAGTTGGTGGAGAAACCGGTATGGTTATCGAACTCATCGAGCAACTCCGGTCATTCTGTTACTTGGCATATGTGTTCTGCACCACGCCCATCGCCTGGGCCAGATTCACTCTGGACTGGTTGAAACGGTAGAGGGCCTCAATCTGGTTGGAGTTGGCACGCGCCAGGGCATCCTGCGCGGTAACAACTTCGACGTTTGTCGTAACCCCGGCTGCAAAGCGGCGTTCGGCCTGCGCAACCTCGTCGGTCGCGAGTTGAAGGCCCAGGTTGGCGACCTCGACGTTCTTGTGTGCAGCTTTAAGTTCGTCGATTGCCGACTTCACTTCGCGAACAATGCGCGCTTCCAGAAGCCGGCGATCCTGCTCGATGCGCTGCCGTTCCAGGTCTGCGCGGGCGATCTCCGCGTGAATCCTCCCACCCGTGAACAAGGGAACGTGGAGGTCGATTTGATACGTGTAAGCCGGAATGCCGTTGTTGAAACGCGATCCCTGGTAAAGCCAGTCTCCGGAAAAGTCGATCTGCGGTGCACGCTGTTCCGACGCAGCTTTGCGTTCCAGTCGTGTGATCCGTTCCTTCGCCGCTTGCGCTTGCATCTCCGGACGGCTCACAAGCGCCGCATCAATAGCCGTAGTTGTTTCAACTTCAGCCACATCAAAGAACTCAAGTTCATCGACAACTACCGGTTCCCGGTCCGGCGGAAGATCGAGGAGCTCGGCCAGAATGTAGTTCGTCGTGTGAGTCAGCGTTTCCGCATCGACCAGGTTCTGGCGTTCGTTCTGCAACTCGACCTCAGCGCGAGTGGTGTCGATCTTCAAGCCGATTCCTGTTCTCTGTAAGCTCTCTGCTTGCTCGTACAGGCGCTCGGCTAGAGCGACGCGAGCCTTGGCGGCGTCATGAATCGCAAAGGCGCGAAGGACAAGAAGGTATTGGTCTACGACTGTCGCAACGACATCTTCGCGAGTTACGTTCTCTACCGCCAGCGATTCACGAACACCCTCGCGGGCAATCTGGTAGCTGCGAAACAAGGGAAGATCGAGGAGCGATTGCGAATATGCTGGACCAGCCTGGATCATTTGATAGGGGCCGGCCGTGGTGCGCTCGCTTGTACGCTGGATTGACGCCTTATTGTACTGACCAAGCAGACCTGTGGCCGTGAGGTTAGCTTGTGGCAACAGGGCGGAGCGCGAGATCTGGCGTTCGCGGTCGCTCTCCAGAGAGAGCAGCCGCGAAGCCATAACCCGCGGGTTTTGTTTCAACGCCAATTGCACGGCGTCCTTCAGTGAGAGCCGAATTGATTGCGCAGGTGGAGCAGGATTGGATTGGGCGAGTCCGTCTGCGCTGAGGTAAGCGAACAGGATCGCTCCAAGGATCGCCGCCGAAACCCGCGCCAAGACAGGGGCGCGTGCCCTACGGTCGGTAAAGTGCGCGTTAAATCTGAACACGTCATGATCCAATCTGCTGATTCCACAACTATTCCATCCTTATTAACAGTGCATTCCAGCGGCTTGCTCCGGTTGAGATTCGCAGTGTTTAGCGCTTGACCGCAATCGCTGCAATTTCAATCTTCGCTCCGCCGATCAACCCCGCGACCTGAAGAGCGACTCGTGCTGGCTTGGGGTCCGGAATCAGCTTTCTGTAGACCTCGTTCATCTTCGCCACATCATTCAGGTCGGTTATGTAGACGGTCACCGAGACGATGTCAGACATCTCGAAGCCCGCTTCTTCCGCAACTTGCTTTACCGCCGCGATCGCGTTCGTGGTTTGTAGTGTGATATCCGTGCTTGTTACGTTTCCCTTTGAATCGGGACCTTGCTGTCCGGCAACGTAAAGCGTATTGCCTGCCACGTATCCATTACTGAACAGCATGCCCGGGGTGAAGCCGATAGCTTGCTCTTGGACCTTCATCGAATAGTCTCCTTTGTTTTTGTCTCTTTCTTCAGCTTGCAAACAGCGTGCTTGGCGTGGCTTTCGCCTTCGCTTTACTTGCCTGTCACCTCGCGAATCACGCGCAGAGTGTTCTCGCCGAGAATCTTCTTTACATCGCGTTCCTTGTATCCCCGTTCCAACAACACGGCGATCAGCGCCGGCATCTTGGAAACGTCGTCCAGGCCATTTGGAGGTCCCGAGACTCCGTCGAAATCGCTCCCGATTCCCACGTGATCGATGCCTGCGATCTTCACCGCGTGGTCGATGTGGTCTGCTACGTCTTCTACCTTTGCCGCCACTTTTAGCCGGGTGCCGAACAGCTTGCGGACATCCTCCGCTGCGTAGTCGTCCAGCGTCCTCCCGGTCAATAACGGCGCATTTGTCTCAATCTTGATGTCGGCGCGCAACAGTTCCGCATCCTTCGGATTGACGAAGCCCTCGCCGAAAGTAATGCCGATCACGCCGCCGTTCTTGGCGAGCGCCCACAGCATTTCGTCCGTCACATTTCGCGGAACATCCGAAAGTGCCCGCATAGATGAATGCGTACACATCACCGGCTTGGTGGTGACCTCGAGCGCGTCGAAGAACGTCTTGTCGGCCACGTGCGAAACGTCGACTATCATTCCCAGCCGATTCATCTCCCGCACTACTTCTTTGCCGAAATCGGTCAGCCCATTGTGCGCTGGCTCGTCGGTTGAGGAATCCGCCCAGTTGTTGTTGTGGGAATGCGTCAGGGTCATCGACCGTATTCCCAGTTGGTAGTACATCCGCAGCACTCGCAGATCGTCGTCGATCGTGTGACCGCCCTCGACTGTGAGAAAGGCTGCGATCTTGCCGGCCTTCACGATCCGCTCGATGTCGGCCGCCGTGGTCGCGTGTTCGATCTGGTCTCGGTGTTTGTCGAAGAGCGATTGCATCGCGTCTCGAAGATCCAGCGTCCTGCGGACTGCTTCCGAACCTGGAAAGTACGTGGGAACCCACAGCGCGAAGAATGGCGCATGCGTGCCCCCCTTGTGCAGCCGTGGAATATCCACGTGACCTACATCCCACCGTTTGGCCAGGTCTTCCCCCATCACCAATACGCGCTGAACCGTATCGATGTGACTGTCGATTCCGATCGCCTCCGCTGCCAGCTTGCGCGCTCGTGAGGGGATGTCACTGAGTTCCCGTGTTTTGGACCTGTGTGCGGCGTCAAGTACGGCCGTTGTCATTTCTGAATTCGTTTTTTGTGTCACGTTCATATCATTCCTTCCTGTTGCAATAAGCTAATGGTCAGATACCCAATCCGGTCTCTATGCTCGCTAGGCACGATTGCCAAATCACACCGTACTGCCCTCGTGGACCTGCTCGAAGAGCTTCACGCTGTCGCGATAGTCGACATGCACTCCGATCAGTACCGGCCCTGGCGTATCAAAGGCTTTATGCAGGGTTGGGGCTATTTCATCCGGGTGCTGAATTTGAAGACCGGTTGCGCCAAAAGCTTCCGCATACTTCACTAGGTCGACGGGGCCAAGCTTTATTCCGGAAGTGCGGTTGTATTTGATTTGTTCCTGCGCCGCGACCATATCGTAGCTTCCATCGATCCAAACCATATGAACGATATGCGCATGCAACCGGACGGCAGTCTCAAGTTCATTCGCCGAGAATAAAAAGCCGCCGTCGCCCGAGATGGAGAGCACTTTTTCATGCGGGCGAATCAACGAGGCGGCAATGGCCCAAGGCAGCGCCACTCCAAGCGTCTGTTGGCCATTGGTGATCAGGAACTGCCGCGCGCGAAAGCTAAAGAGATAGCGGCAGAGATACATGCTGACTGTTCCCATGTCTGAACAGACCGTGACATCGGGCGTCAGGATTTTCTGAAGCTCGCTGATCAGTCGCATGGGATGAATGGGAATGCCTGACTTAGTAGCGGCTTCGGCCAGCAACCGTTCTCTGTCATTTGCAATCAGCTGCAGCAAGTCGGCGGAAGTCGCGACGAGTTGTGGGCGATGGAGGAGGGCCGATAACGCCGTGAGTGTCTCTTCGATGCCTCCAATCAGCTCAACGGCAGGGGAATAGTCGTTTTCGATGTTGGCTGGGACCACGTCGATGTGGACAATCGGCCGCTTCCTACCTTGATTCCAGAGCGACGGCCAGTACTCAACGGCGTCATATCCGATGGTGATCACCACATCACCTGAATCCAGCAACGCATCGGCAGGCTGATTGTCCAGTTGCCCGACACGTCCGCCAAAAAGCGGGAACTCCTCGCGAGAGATTGCGCCGGCTGCCTGGAATGTCCCCACCACCGGCAGCGTCGTAGTGCTCAGTAAAGTGCGAATGGCATCGGCAGACTTTGGTTTACTCGCCATCAACCCCAGGAAAATCACGGGGGAGTTTGCCGAGTTGATGAGACGCGCAGCCTCTCGGAGGGATTTCTCCGCGGCAGGGCCTTGCTCGGCGAACGATGAAGGTCGAATCGGACTACACTTTGCCTCTCCGGTTACGACATCCATAGGAAGACTGACAAAGGCTGCGCCGGGACGGTCGGACTCAGCCGCGCGAAAGGCCGCCGAAAGCACTTCCGCGGTAGCCGCGGGAGAATCGACTTCTGCGGAATACTTCGTGACGGGCTTGCACACGCCTACCGAATCCAAGCTTTGGTGTAAGGACTTGAGACGATCCGCGACCGCCACGGCGCCCCCTAAAGCGACAAGGGGATCGCCTTCGGTATTCGCTGTGGCAAGTCCAGTGACGAGATTGGAAACGCCAGGCCCAGAGGTGACGAGTGCAACCCCTGCTTTACCAGTCATCCGTCCGATCCCGCCAGCGATAAAGGCTGCATTCTGCTCATGCCGGCACACTACGGTCTGAATGCTGGAGTCGAGGAGTCGGTCGAACACTTTATCGATCTTCGCTCCCGACACGCCAAAGACATACTTTGTGCCTCGCGCTTCGAGTGTTTCCACAATCACGTCTGCACCGGTCTTTGGTTTGTCAGTCGCTATTCGTTGTGCTTCCGATGGTTCGACAAGCACACCACCACCAGTCACTGTTCCTGCATTCGCGTTAGTCATTGGTTCACTCCTCTCACGTTGCCTTATTCGGCCTTTGCAAGTTCGGCAGCCGGATCTTTGCTGAGGTCGGCTGACAGAAAGGTTCCCTCGGTGGGCAAGCGCACGTCGTATTCACAAAGCATCTGAAGCCCCACTCGCAAAGTTCTTGCTCGGCATTGCAATACATGACCACCTTTTGTGCGATCTTTCGAGATGAAGTGGAAGTGATATCCCGGCACATTGAATGCGCTGGAATAGACCGGAGACCAGAGGCCGACGAGTGTGCCTTCGATATTGCTGAAGTAAAACTCCTTTTGTTCTTTCGCAGCGTCTACCAGCCTTGTTCCGGACGCAATGCGGCTGACCGCACGGGCATGCACTGCTTCGAAAACACCCTCTACCTTCAAGGCGAAGAAAAGATTGTTCGACTCGCGATGCGGATCACAAGCCACTTCGAGGTCTTTGAAACAGCCGATGCCTTTTGCTTCGAAGTTCTCCTCTTCCTGAAAGCGAGTCACGACGGCAAATGGAATTGTGAAGTCGTCGTCCCGACGCTTCACGCTTCCGTCGCCCTTGACCTGATAAATTGCGCCGTCGAGAATGACCATCTCGCCATCAAGATTTTCAAAAGTACCCAGACCGAAGTCGCCGCGTTCCAACAAGATCTGGGCTGACACTGCGCCCTGGGCAACGCCATCGACGAGAGCAGTTGACGTGGAAATCTGATACATCCGATGTCGGTTGGAGTCCAGGTACTCGCCCAGCGCCGCGCCGACAAGATTGTCAAGCGATGTCCTGCGATCAGCCGCGCCATCTCGCGCCGCAATATCCAGCGATGAAGGGATTACAACTGTAAGAGTCGGCATTGGAGCTCCGCGTCTTGTTTCCTCGCTGAGCAGTAGGGCAAGCGCGATGCCAAACTGGGTCGTCTCGTTTTCTTCGGATTCCTTTGAGTTTGGAAGGGTCAGTCCACAGGGTCAGTCCACCTTGCAGTGTCGATGGCATGACCCCATGTCGAAGTGCGGACTTGTCCTCTAGGAGAAGGAACGGCATAGGACATGTCGCGATCCAAGGATGAACTGCCGTGTTGCGTCCATCGCAGACAGCACCCGCTGGTCGTCAGAGCGCGGTAAGGGTCGAACCGCCTCGTCAGTGATAACCGTTTGGCATCCAGGTTGCTATGTCTGAGTGTGTGTCGTGTTTCATAGGCGAGCGAGAGATGAGGAAAGTTGTGAACGAGCCAATTGACTCTTCGAGCAAACGGTTTGCGGTAATAGAATCCCGTTGGACGGATCGTCGTCCGGACCGATTCATACTCGAGTATCGCGACGAAGAATCATTGCGCGAACTCATCGCAACGCCGAGCATTATTGCAGTTGGCTTCACCTCCCGCGTGGACGCTATAAAGAGGATTGAGGCTTGCTTCTCAGCGGCGACTCCTCGGCATGACGTTCAGAAAGTCATACCCGGGGACAGAATCGTGTGCGACCAACGCGGATTTCATTCGGCCGCGCCACGATTAACCAGCGGGTTGTCCTTCGCGGGGACTCGCGGGACCGTTCGTCGCT
>Ga0210398_10006533_pt1 | contig 10714 bp, 10 predicted proteins | sample IncBWC4OmetaG_FD_161047 | JGI IMG/M metagenome (GOLD analysis project Ga0210398, IMG submission 161047) | Forest soil microbial communities from Barre Woods Harvard Forest LTER site, Petersham, Massachusetts, United States - Inc-BW-C-4-O | ecosystem: Environmental > Terrestrial > Soil >... | reverse complement strand
CTTTTTGCGCATGGCCATCAGCGTATCCTCGTCGGGGCTTTCGATCCCGACAAAGACCGCGAAGAAATTCGCCCGGTTGAGCATGGCCAACAGCTCGGTGTCATCGGCGAGATTGAGCGACGCCTCAGTCGAGAATTCGAAAGGAAAATCGTGCTGTTCGACCCACTTCTCCAGCACCGGCAGGAAGGCCTTGATCGCTTTCTTGTTGCCGATGAGATTGTCGTCGACGAAATCGACGTGGCCGCGATATCCCAGCTGGTAGAGCGCTTCCAATTCGGCCAGCATCTGATCGTGCGTCTTGGTACGCGGCGAGCGGCCGTAGAGCTCGATAATGTCGCAAAATTCGCAGGTGAACGGGCAACCGCGCGAGAATTGCACGCCGATGTAGAGATATTGCTCGAACTTCAGCAGATCGAAGCGTGGGATCGGCGTCTTGGTGACGTCGATGGTAAATTTCGGCGCCACGAACATGCCCTCGCGCTTGCCCTCGTCCCACGCCGCGATGAATTCGTGGATGATGCCTTCGACTTCGCCGAGAACGCGAAAATTCGCGCCTGCATAGCGGTGCGGACTCGACGTCGCATCCGGTCCGCCGATGACGATGGGAAGGCCGCGGGCGCGGCACATGTCGATAAGGCGAAGCGTATCGGCCTGCTGGAACAGCATGCCGCCGGTCATCGCCATGTCGGCCCAGGCGAGATCGCTCTCGGTCAGTTCCTCGGTATTGCGGTTGACGAGCCGCACATTCCAGGATTTTGGCAACAGCGCCGCGACCGTGATGAGGCCGAGCGGAGTCGCGGGATAGCGCGCGCCGACCAGTTCGCAGGCTTCGGAAAAGTTCCAAAATGATTCCGTCGCGAATTTCGGATAAATCATCAGCACGTTGCAGGCGCGCGCCGACGACGTGCTGGTGAATTCAATCCGCTGCTGTTCCAAGAAGCCCCACCCGCCGACGCGTTCGGCATGATTTCGCGCAGTATGGCGAGATCACCCGCCATTTCAAGGACAAAGCCAGACTCAGGCGGCCCTGTCCAGCGGAGAAAAATACCGTTGGATCATGGCGTTATCGCGGCCCGACGATCGCAACCGGGCTGACGCTTGGCGCCGCTTGCGCTAACCTCTGCCTCCGATCCGTGCCCTGTTGCGGAGGGAAGCGAATATGCGTGCCGCCTATTATGAACAGAACGGACCGGCCAACGCGGTGCTCAAGCTGGGCGAGGTCGAAACGCCGCGGCCCGGGCCGGGCGAAGTGCGCGTCAAGCTTGCCACGTCTGGCGTCAACCCCTCCGACGTGAAGGCGCGTTCGGGCGCGACACGCAAGATCGCCTATCCGCGCGTCATTCCGCACAGCGACGGTGCCGGTGAAATCGACCTGGTGGGCGACGGCGTATCCGCCGCGCGTGTCGGCGAGCGCGTCTGGGTGTGGAACGGGCAATGGCTGCGCCCGTTCGGCACCTGCGCCGAGTATATCGCGCTTCCCGCCGCGCAAGCGGTGCGCTTGGCGGCCAAGACGAGTTTCGAAGTCGGCGCCTGTCTCGGTATTCCGGCGATGACGGCCTATCACGCCATTGCGGTAGCCGGCGCAGCGCCCGGCGTGACGCTTCTGATTGCCGGCGGTGCCGGCGCCGTCGGGCATTACGCCGTACAATTTGCCAAGGCGGCCGGCTCGACTGTGATTGCCACCGTCAGTTCGCCGGAGAAAGCCGATGCCGCGCGCGCGGCCGGCGCCGATCACACCATCGATTACCGGCGCGAAAACGTCGGCGAGCGGGTAATGGCGATCACCGGCAAGAAGGGCGTCGATGCCATTGTCGAAGTGGATTTTGCCGCCAACGCCAAACTCGCGCCGCACGTGCTGCGCGAGCGCGGCACCATCGTGATTTATGGAACTGGCTCGCCGCAGTCCGAAATCCCCGGCATGTTCTTCCTGCGCAACGCAATCACGTTGAAATACGTCTATGTGTATGAGCTCAACGCGACTGAACGCGCCGCCGCGCTCAACGGCATATCGCGCGCCCTCGAAACAGAGTCACTCACCACCTTGATCGGCAAGACATTCCCGCTCGCGGATATCATCGCCGCCCATGAAGCCGTCGAGGGCGGCAAAATCCTCGGCAATGTCGTGGTCAATATCGGCTGACCGCTGGACTATGATCCGATTCAATTGAATCGGAATCATAGTCTAGAATCTTTGTTTGAGCACGATCTTATCCGAAAACCGGCATCCACTTTTCGGGATCATGCTCTAAGCCGCGTGGTCTTCGCCGCTTTCGGGACTCTTTAGCGCGGCCGCGATTTGCTGCCTGGTCAGCCGCGTGCCGTCGTCGCCTTCGATCAAAAGCGCAACGCGGCCGCGTTTGTTGACGTGCCGCGCCCACATCATCGCCTCATCGAGCATGCTGAATTCCTTGTAGAGTTGGCGATCCTTCTCCGCCGGAGAGATGTTTTCGGAGCCGCGCGGGCCGGAATAGACGCGATAGGTCATGGGTCGGACCTCCTCGTGAGCTCGGGTAAACTCATCTCAACGCACATGGACGGAAAATGTGCCGGCGGCGTGTCGCCGTGGAACTTGGCGGGGCGCGTTGACGCGGGCGAAAATGCGTCGTTACCATTGCGGCAAAAGCATATGGGAGGATTGCCGTGCGCCTATTTTTTCAGCTGATCGTCATGTTCATTGTGGCGGCTGCGGCCATGCCCCCTGCACACGCCCAGGGCAATGCCGTCTACCTCGCCACCTATGTCGAAGTCATGCCTAACGCCGTTGCCTCCGGCGTTGCGCTGCTCAAGCAATATCGCGACGCGAGCTCCAAGGAAGACGGCAATTTGCGCGCCAAGGCGCTTGCCGAGATCGAGCGGCCGAACCGCTTCGTCGTCGTCGAAGTCTGGCGCGACAAAGCGGCGCTCGAAGCGCACGGCCAAAGCGCGGCTACGTCAAAATTCCGTGACGAGCTCAAGCAGATCGCGGACGCGCCCTACGACGAGCGCATCACCAATGCGCTCTATGCCACCCAAGGCAAGAACCAGAGCCAGGCCGGCGCGATTTACGTCCTCACCCATGTCGACGTGATTCCGGCCGGCAAGGACGATTGCATGGCGGCGCTCAAGGCGATGAGCGTCGATATCGCGAGCGACGCCGGCAATATCAGCTATGAGGTGCTGCAGCAGGCCAACCGCGGCAACCACTTCACCGTCATCGAGGCGTGGACGAACCGGCAGGCGCTCGACGCCCATGCCATGGCGGCGCATACGCGCGCCTTTCGCGAAAAGATCAGCCCGGTCGCGGGCGCACTCTATGACGAGCGCATTTACAAGGCGCTGAACTGACGCTGGCGCTACTTCTGCGGCGCGAAATTCTGATTGCTGTAGGGCAACGACGTCGGTCGCTGGATGGCGATAAAGCCGTGATCGAGCGTGCGGTGGCAGCTGTTGCAGCCGGCGGTGAGCTGATCGAAGGCGGCAGGAAACGCCGCGCGATTCTTATTATCGATGACCTTCTGCAGCGCCTGCATCGCAGCGCCGACCGCCTTGTCCACTGTGTCGCCACCCAAAAGCTTGTTCACGTCCTCGAAACCCTCGCCCAATTCGCCCATTTCGTAATCGGCGAGCGGCCAATTGCCGGCGTGGCCGGCGAACCAAAGTTTGATGTGGCGAAGCTGTTGCAGAGTCATGATCTCGCCGAGACCGGGCACCATAGGTGCATTGGTTTCCTGCATCGTCATCCCGGGCATGGCGGCGTCCTCGGCGCCTGCCGCAGCAGTTCCGAACATCATCGCGCCGATGAGACCTGCGAAGATCAGCTTCATGAATTTCTCCTTCAGAGCCGCCTAGCTCGCTGGCGGAAGATGCTCGCTGCACGCCTTGGGATAGGCCGCTTTGCATGCTTCATAGAGGGCAGGACAAGCAAGCGCTGCGGCAAGCGCGGCATCGACGGTTTTTAGCCGGTCGCCGGCGGCGCGCGACTGCGGATCGTAAGTCAGCACCGCGTCGACCCGCTCGACGCCGCGATCGGTCATCAGGAAGCGCTCGGCGCCGTTGAAATACATCGTGCCGATCTTGATCGCATCGGTGAGCTTCTTGGTGTACTCGGTCGCGGTCTTGGGATCGGGCTTGACGCGGGCGCGGGTCGCAATGTCGGTGTAGAAAACGTTGAGCTTGAAATAGGCGCCGCCGCATTGCGCGAGAGCGAGCCAATAAGGCTTGCCGTTGAACGCGCCGGCCGCCGCCACCACACTGTCGCGCTTGTCGAGCGGCGCCGTAGGAACCGGCGGCGGCGCGGCCTCTCGTGTCTCGCGCTTGCGGCGGCTCTGCGCATCCGCGCTGGTGGCGGCGATGAGCGCCACCGTCAGCAGCGCGGCTTTCGCGAAAGTACCAGGCATGATGCGATTATAATCGGGTCGCCGTGCCGGGTTCAAAACTTCTCGAGCCACGGCCGCAGCTCGATCTCCCAAGCCCAGGCGCTGCGGTGTTGCCGCAGCAAATCGAGATAGGTCTGCGCAATCGCATCGGGATCGAGCATGGCGTCGGGCTTGTCCGGCGGATTGGGCCGGCGCGGGCTCAAGATGCCGCCGTCGACGACAATATGAGCGACGTGAATGCCTTGCGGCTGCAGTTCCCGCGCCATGCTTTGCGCGAGCCCGCGCAGCGCGAACTTGCCCATGGCGAACGGCGCCGACTGCGGATAGCCCTTCACGCCGGCCGAAGCGCCGGTGAGCATGATCGCGCCGTGACCTTTCGGCACCATGCGCTTGGCGGCCTGCTGCGCCACCAGGAAGCCCCCGTAAGCAGTCACCGCGAGCGCGCGTTCGACCTCGACCGGATCGAGATCGATGAACGGCCCGCGGGTCCGGTAGCTGGCATTGTAGACCACCACGTCGGGGGCGCCGCCCGCCGCCTCGACATCGGCGAACAGCTTTGCGACTTGCTCGCGATCGGTCGCATCACAGGTGAAAGCCTTGCCGCCAACCTCTTGGGCCAGCGCCGCGAGATTTTCGGCCCGGCGTGCCGCGACGGCGACTTTCATCCCCGACTTGGCAAACAAGCGCGCTAGCGAGGCGGAAAGCCCCGACCCGGTGCCAACGATAAGTGCTGTACGGTAATTCATGGGACTCCATTCCCCGCTCGATTTAAAACAGAGCGTAGTGTGCATCCGTGGCTACGGATACACAATTCCCGGCACGAACGCCGCGCCGAAGTCATCGTCAACGTCGCGATGCTAAGCGATCAAGTCAACTGTCGGAGATGAGCTCGGCGCTGTCGAGTTTTGCGCAAATTGCGACGTATCAGGTGTACTCGCGCCATTGCCGCCGGCACCGCTCCCTGTGGACGGACCCTGGAGCGATCCGCCAAATGTCACCGAGGGACCGAAATTGGCCGGATCCAGTCGATCGATATGCCGCTTGAGCTGCTTTTGCAGTTGGTCCGTCGACTGCTGCGGATCCTGGCCCAGGCGGGCCTTGTCGATATCGCAACAGTTCATGCAAATGTAACCGTTGACGATCACCATCGCGCGCTTGCCCCCCGGGGTTGACGCTAGGTCGCGCCCGTAAAGCAAACGTAAAGGGCGCCATCACAGCCGCGTGACGACGCCGCCGCAGGCTCAATCGATGACGGCGATGGCGTTGATCTCGACCAGGCATCGCGGATCGGTAGCGAGCCGCACCACTTGTACCGTGGTCGTGGTCGGTTTGGCATCGCCGAAGTACTCACCCCAAACCTTGTTGAGCGCGTCCTGATCAGTCAGATTGGTGACAAAACGATCGGCCGTGACCACGTCGGCAAAGCTTGCGCCCACCGCATCGAGGCCGCGCTTGAGATTTTCCAGCGCGGCGCGCGCCTGACCGGCCATGTCGCGCGGCATGGCGTCGAACTCTTCCGGCCGATGCGGGTGATGATGATAGACCGGCGCAGCAGTAACGCCGGCAAGGTAAACCGTGGTGCCGCCTTTGACCTTGATCGCCGGCGCATAGGGCATCCACAGGTCAGGCGCGTCCGGCCAATGGATGTGCTCGATGGTTTTGGGCATGACAAAGCTCCTGGTGGGCGCGGCGGGCAGCGTGGCAATATAGCCCCATGCGCAAAATTCCGCAGGGTGCCGGTCTATACCTTGCCGTGCTGGAGCTCGTCTTCGCGCTCGGCTGGACCGTCTATGCCATCTATCTGCCGCGGCTCGCGGCCTCTGCCGGGATCGCGGCCGGCGCGGTCATTTACATCCTGATGCTCGACCAGGCGATCTTCACGGTCACCGACTTCGCCATGGGCGTTGCCGCCGATAAGATGTCGCGGCTGGTCGGCCGGCTCGGTCATTGGGTGGCGGCGATCACGGCGTTGAGCTGCGCGGCATTCGTCGGCCTGCCCTTCATTGCCGGCCCGCAGCTTGGCCCGACGGCGCTCCTCGTGCTCATCGTCATCTGGGCGGTGACCTCCTCGGCGCTACGCGCACCGCCGCTGATGCTGCTCGGCAAATATGCGGCACGACCGGCGATCCCCTATCTCATGAGCCTCGCCATGCTCGGGCTGGGCATCGCCGGCGCGGTGTCGCCCTATCTCGCCATCACGCTCGCCAAGCAGGACCCGCGGCTGCCCTTCATTATCGCCAGCGTCGCGCTGGTGCTGACCAGTTTTGCGCTGGTCAAGGTCGAACGCTCGCTGGCCAAGGACGCCCCGGCAAAAACCGAGCCGCCGAAAACCGTCGACCGCGCTATCCCCGTCGTCGTTTTCGCGCTGGCAGCCGTGATCTTCGCGCTCGGCTTCCAGCTACATTTCTTCTTCAACAGCGCGCCGCGCTTCAAGCAGTTCACCAGCGACGTCTCCACGCTGATGCCGGTATTCTGGGTCGGCTTCAGCGTCGCGATGTTTCCCGCAAGCCTGATCACCAAGCGCCGGGGCGGCCTGCCGGTGATGGGGCTATTCGGACTCATCGGCGCCATCGCCATCGTGGTGATGGAATTTTCCGGCACGTTCGAAGTCGTCGTCGCGGCGCAACTGATCGCCGGCGCCGCCTGGGGCTGCATCCTGATGAGCGCGTTCTCCGCAGCCGCCGCGCTCGGCTTTACCGGAGCCGAAGGCAAGACCACCGGCGTGCTGTTCTCGGCGCTGGCGCTGGCGACATTCGCCCGCATGGCGACGACCGCAAGCGGCGCGCTCAACGATCCCTCGCTGGCGCCGCTGCTGCATTGGGCGCCGGTTGTGTGCTGGGCGATCGGGGGCGTAGCCCTGATAGCGCTGTCAATTGCCGAGGTGAGACGCACATTGACTCGCTAACTCATCATCCGACAGAAGCTACATCCTAAACACCCCGAACTTGGTCTCCGGGATCGGCGCATTCAATGCCGCGGCGAAACACAGCCCCAGCACGCGGCGCGTTTCTGCCGGCGTGATGATGCCGTCATCCCAGAGTCGCGCCGTCGCATAATAGGGATTGCCCTCCGCGTCATATTGCTCGCGGATCGGTTGCTTGAATTCTTCTTCCTCGGTCTCGGACCATTTTTTGCCGGCAGCCTCGATATTGTCGCGGCGCACCGTGGCCAGCACGCTCGCCGCCTGCTCGCCGCCCATCACCGAGATGCGGGCGTTCGGCCAGGTGAATAGGAAGCGCGGGCCGTAAGCGCGGCCGCACATGCCGTAATTGCCGGCGCCGTAGGAGCCGCCGATGATGATGGTGATTTTCGGCACCTGCGCGCAGGTCACCGCGGTGACCATCTTGGCGCCGTCCTTGGCGATGCCGCCCGCTTCGTACTCGCGGCCAACGATGAAGCCGACGATGTTTTGCAGGAATAACAGTGGCACGCGGCGCTGGCAGCACAGCTCGATGAAATGCGCGGCCTTGAGCGCGCTTTCCGAGAACAGAATGCCGTTATTGCCGAGGATGCCGACCGGGATGCCGTGAATGTGGGCGAAGCCGGTGACCAGCGTGGTGCCGTAGAGCGCCTTGAACTCGTCGAATTCGGAACCGTCGACCAGGCGCGCGATCACCTCGCGCACGTCGTATTGTTTTTTCAGATCGACCGGCACGATGCCGTCGAGCTCGCCGGCGTCGTATTTCGGCTCGGCGGGTTTTGCGATGGGAATGTCGATCGCCTTCTTGGTGTTCAGGCCGGCGACGATCTGGCGGCACAGCTCAAGCGCGTGGCGGTCGTTCTCGGCCATGTAATCGGCAACACCGGATTTCTTGGTGTGCACTTCGGCGCCGCCGAGCTCTTCGGCGCTGACGACTTCGCCGGTCGCGGCCTTAACGAGCGGCGGCCCGCCGAGGAAGATGGTGCCCTGATTGCGCACGATGATGGTCTCGTCGGACATCGCCGGCACGTAAGCTCCACCCGCGGTGCACGAGCCCATCACCACCGCGATCTGGGCGATGCCGGCGGCCGACAGTGTCGCCTGATTGTAGAAGATGCGGCCGAAATGCTCGCGGTCGGGAAACACCTCGGTCTGGTGCGGCAGGTTGGCGCCGCCGGAATCCACCAGATAGAGGCAGGGCAGCCGGTTTTCGCGCGCGATCTCTTGCGCGCGCAGATGCTTCTTCACCGTCATCGGATAATAGGTGCCGCCCTTGATGGTGGAATCGTTGCAGACGATGACGCATTCGCGGCCGGCGACCCTGCCGACGCCGGTGATGATGCCGGCGCCATGAATGGCGTCCTCGTACATTGCGTTGGCGGCGAGCGGCGACAGTTCGAGAAACGGCGTGCCCGGATCGATCAGTGTCATCACCCGCTCGCGCGGCAGGAGTTTGCCGCGCGCCAAATGACGTTCACGGGCCTGTGGCGGGCCGCCCTCGGCCGCCTTGGCGCGCTGCGCCTCGAGCTGCGCGACCAGCGCGCGCATGGCGGCCTGATTGGCGCGGAACTCCGTCGAAGCGACGTCGGCGGTTGATTTGATGATGGCCACGAATCCCTCCCACCTGGAGGGATTCCACTACGCTATGCCCGGCAACGCAACCGCTGCGCGGACTTTCATTTGAGCATGATCTTGTCCGAAAACCGGTACCGACTTTTCGGGATCATGCGCTAGGCGCGAACTTCCTGGCGCTGGAACACCACGTAGCCGATGACGAACAGCACCAGCACGGTGGCGATCATGCCGACGATCTGCGGCCAGGCGATCAGCACGCTCGCGGCGAGCGGCAGCGGCGCGCCAAGCACGGCGCCCTGCAGCTGGCTGAGATAGATCGGCCCAAGCGCCCGCGTGGTCGGATCGAGCAGCGCCACCACCACCTCGGCGAACAAAGTCGAGGGCGAGAACCGCGCCAAAATCTGCTCGAGCTGCGCGGTGCCGGGTGTCTGCAAGCCAAGCGCCGCGTAACGCGGATCCGGCGGCACGATGATTTGGGCGATCGCGCCGGCCAGCACCGGCCATATGAACGTGATCAACAGCCAGATGCCGAGCGTGACCAGCGCCGCGGTAGCCGCCGAGCGGAACAGGATCGAGAACAAGAGCGCAAGCGCGAGCCACACACCGGCATAAACGATGGTCACCAGCAGGAAGACAAAGCTGCGCGCGATCTCCTCGGCGCCGGGCGGAATGCCGATCAAGAGCAAGCCGAGCCCGATCACTAGCAGCCACAGCGTGATCAGACTGATCGACAGCGTCACCAAGCCGGCGAGGAATTTGCCGAACAGCAAGGCGTCGCGATAGATCGGCTGCGCCAAGATGCGCGACAGCGTGCGCCGGTTGTGTTCGCTGTTGACCGAATCGAAGCCGAGCCCGATTGCCATCAGCGGCACCAGGAACGACAGGAACGACACGAACGACGGCAGTGGATCGCGCGAGGTCGTGAACAGGCGCAGGAACAGGAACGGATCCTCCGCGGTGGTGTCCTTGATCTGCTGGATCGCGCCGTAAAGCGCCGCCAGAGCGACCAACACGATGAGCCATTCCAGCACACGCATGCGCACGCTGGTCAGGTGGTCCGACAGCTCCTTGAGCATGACCACGCCAAGACCCTGAAAGGCCGAGCCTTCACGCTGCATGAAGCGTTCCCTCCTTCAAAGTCTCGTCGGGCTGGGCCTCGAAGTAGCGGGTATAGATCGCCTCGAGGCTCGGCTCCTGCACGCCGAGGAACTTCAGGCGGCCCTGCATGGCGACGACTTCATTCGCCGCCTCCGGCCGCACGTCGCGGTCGGCATGCAGCCGCAACTTGCCGATGCCGGTTTTCTCGACGCCGCTGACGCCGGGAATGAGCGCAAGCCGCTCGGCAAGGCCGACGCCGTCGGCTTCGATGTCGACCACATAGCCGCCGCCGAGAACCTGGCGGCCGAGTTCGGGCACCGTACCCAATAGCGCGATCTTGCCGCCGCTGAACAAGGCGACGCGGTCGCACACGCTCTGCACCCGCTCCAAGAGATGCGAGGACAATAGCACCGACACGCCCTCGGCCTTGAAGCCGCGGATGATGCCGAGGAGCTCAGCGGTGGCGTGCGGATCGAGGCCCGAGGTCGGCTCGTCGAGGATGGCGATCTGCGCGCCTTTCATCAGAATCTCGGCTAGGCCGAGGCGCTGCCGCATGCCGCGCGAGAAGGTGGCGACGCGCTTGTCGGCAAATTCGCCAAGCCCGACCCGCTCGATCGCGTCGGCGACGCGCTTCTCCCGCTCGGCGAGGCGAAAGCCGATCAGGCGTGCGGTATAGCGCAGGTTATCGGCGGCGGTGAGGTTGTCATAAAAACCTACCGTGTCCGGCAGATAGCCGACGCGGCGCTTGACCGAGAGCGGCTCGCGC
>Ga0210398_10006531_pt1 | contig 10715 bp, 7 predicted proteins | sample IncBWC4OmetaG_FD_161047 | JGI IMG/M metagenome (GOLD analysis project Ga0210398, IMG submission 161047) | Forest soil microbial communities from Barre Woods Harvard Forest LTER site, Petersham, Massachusetts, United States - Inc-BW-C-4-O | ecosystem: Environmental > Terrestrial > Soil >... | reverse complement strand
TTTTGGCAAAGAGCCTGCCCTCAGCCAAGCCGAAGCGGTGGTTAATCCCCGGGTAATTTCGCCGAAACCGCTGCGCCACCCAGCAGGGAAATGACAGCATACAGGTTGCGTCACGTTCGCGGCACCCCTCGTTCGAAAAAAACGACAAATGGGGTAGACTTCCCCCCAAAGCGTAAGCATCTCTCCAAACGCGAAAAACCCCTCGCTTGCGCGAGGGGTTTTTCTGGGGGAGGGACTCGAGCGAGGCGCTCGTTGGGTCCCTAACTTCAACTTGTTCTTGCCTTATAACTTTCTTCTAGCCGTTCTACTTTTCTTAACTTCTCAGCCCTGATCCCTGACCACTTACTTAGGCTGTTGCTGCGAATCCATGTTCATCGCCGGAGTCGCATTGCTGGAGAGCTGTTCCAGATCATTCTTCAGCAAGCTGATCTCGACGCGGCCGCCGCTGATGCGCTTGGTATTGGTCGTGTCATCCGAGGGAGCAGGAGCGTTGCCCATGCCCACGAGGTAGATGCGGTAGACCGGAATCTCGTGATTGAGCACCATGTAACGAACCACCGACTCGGCCATCTTCTGCGAGTGTTCGATCGCTGCCTGGCCCCTGCCTGAGGAGAATCCCTGCACTTCGATGATGTAGCCGCGCTGGCCCTTCACCGTGGTCGCCATTTCATCCAGAGCGTCCTTGGCGGGCTTGCTCAACACGGTTTGACCGGGACGGAAGCGGATTTCCGTCTGGTTCGAGGCCTTGTACTGGTCAATGTTGTTGACCACGGTCTCAACCGTTTGGATACGCGTGGTAGCCTGCTGCGCGGTCTGCTGCGCCACGGTGGCCTTGTTGCCGGCGTCGATGGCGTGCTGATCAGCTGCGTCAGCCTTGTCGGAAGCCAGCTTGATGCCGGCCAGGGCGCGCGCGTCGGTATCTTTAATGTTCTTGCTGTTCGCGGCGGTCAGGTCATCCAGCTCATTGACGCGGTCGCGAATGGGCTCGGTCTGCCGCTTCACGTAGTTCTTGCGCGCAAAGGGATTAACCCGCCCCCAGAAGCCTTCACGGCTGGGAGGAGCCAGAGGAGCCTTGCCGGTGGCCGTGTCCGTAGAAGTCGCCGGAGCCGCGGCAGGCTGAGAATTCGACGATGTGTTCTGCGCCAAAGCCGGCAACGAAAGCAGGGCGGCCAGTGGCAGGGCGATGAGTATGCGGGTGTTCATGATAACTTTCCTCCAGATTGGGAGTTCTTGAGCTACCCTCACCTCCGCCCTGAGGCGGCTGGAGGGTTTGATTTCGTCCCTAAGCTTATGAAAAGCAAGCACGTTACCCGCTTGCCGGCCCGCGCTGACGCTGCGCTGAACCTGAAGAGCTGGGTGCCGAGTGCAACCGGCTCCTGCCCCTACTACTACAGGTTAGATGCCAAACCCGCCGAAAGATGATCGTCTTAACTCATTGATATCTAAGGACATTCGAACCACCCGCCGAGCCGCGCCACAATCCAAGCGCAATCTGGAGGGTAAATTTGGGAAACCTGATATAAAAACTGCGTGAAATCCTGACCGGAGGAGAACCGAAATTGCCAAAAAACCGCACCGGCTCGTTTGGGTTTTTGCATGTGTTTTGCAGGCGGGTTTGGAAGGCCTTTGCGTTGCCCACACTCAGCGCCTTGCTGGCATTACTTCCCTGCTGGGCGCAGGGTCCGGCTGAAGCACGGAGTGCAGATCAGCTGGCCACGACTCTGGCCTCGTCGCGCATTCCTGCGGATCATTTGCAGCAGTATTACGACCTGGCGCTCGAGTGGATGCAGCAGTATCTGCGGATTGATACTACGAATCCGCCGGGGAATGAGATGCGCGCGGTTACGTTTCTGAAGGGAATCCTCGATCGGGAAGGTATTGAGAACCGCGTTTTTGAGTACGCGCCGGGGCGCGGAGATTTGTGGGCGCGGCTGCCGCATACCACCGCCGGAACCGCGGCCGCGCCTAAGCGTCCCATCATTCTGCTCAACCATATGGATGTCGTCACCAGCGACGCTTCCCATTGGCAGGTTCCGCCGTTCAGCGGAGAAATTAAGAACGGATACGTCTGGGGACGCGGCGCGCAGGACATGAAAGACGAAGGCCTGGCACAGCTGATCGCCATGGTCATGCTCAAGCGCGAACAGGTGCCGCTGGAGCGTGACGTGATCTTTCTCGCAGTCGCTGATGAAGAAATGAATGGCAGCGGCTCCGACTGGTTCATCGAGCATCAGCGCGACCTGCTGGGTAACGCGGAGTTCCTGATCAACGAGGGCGGCGAGAACCTGCTGGAAAATGAGCGCGTGAAGTACGTAGGAGTGGATGTGGGCGAGAAAACGGTCTACTGGCTGCACGTGGTCGCGCATGGCCGGGCGGGGCATGCCTCGCGTCCCAATCCAGACTCAGCTCCGAACCGGCTGGTGCGGGCCCTCGATCGAATCCTGGCTTATCAAACTCCGCTGCGGGTCTTGCCCGTGGTGCAGGAATTCTTGCTGGGGATGGCTCCCTACGAACCGCCCGAGCGCGCCCGGGATTACCGCAATATCCACCAGGCGATTGAGGACAAAAGATTTCAGGAGGAGGTGGAACACGACGAATCGTTGAACTACCTGCTCCGCGACACGATTTCCTTGACCATGCTGGGCGCCTCGGAACAGACCAACGTGATTCCCGCCGAGGCGTGGGCGAATCTGGATGTGCGCATTCTGCCCGGCGGCGACCGGCAGGCGCTGCTGGAGGCGATTCGCAAAAAGGTGGACGACCCTGACGTCTCAGTCGAGCCGCTGAGCTCGGAGTTTCGCGTGGCGAACTACTCGCCGACGGATACAACGTTGTTCGCCGCGATCCGTCGAGTCTCCGCCCAGCATTTTCCGGGCACGCCGGTGGTCCCCCTCATCACCAGCGGCTACACCGAGAACCAGCGCTACCGGCCGCTGGGCATCGACGCTTACGGATTCAATCCCTACGTGGCCACTGAGGAAGAAGGAAATACCGAACACGGGAACGATGAGCGCATCCGAGTGGAGGAAGTGAGACGAGGGCCGAGAGTTTTGTTTGACGTGCTGGCGGCCGTGGCAGTGAAATGATCGGCAGATATCTCAGGTGGACGGACGGCCCAGGCTTTTGACTTCCGCCGGTATTAGCAACACGGTGGGTGCCCCGTCCTTGGCTTTTTTTGCGAAGGGCGGGAACCAGGAACGTCGGCATAGTAGTTCAACCGATCGTGTGCAGGCAGCCGCGTTATCCGCCCTTGCAAAATGCCGCAAGGACGGGGCACCCTCTTGCCGTGACGGCATAGGCAACCGCAGTCAAAGGCGGGCCACCCACCAAAATCCGCTGGAGATACACCTCGAGATCGAAATCCCCACTTCTCGCAAAAGACGCGAGAAATGGGGCACCCGGCGCGAGTTAGACTGCGCCGATTTATGCCTTACCGCAGTATTTGGCGTGCTGGTCGAAAATGAAGTGGTCGGTCATGCCGGCGATGTAGTCGCAGATTACGCGGGGCAGGGACTCGCGGGTGGCCTGCTCCTGATAGTTGGGCGGGAGGGACGTGGGATTCGCCATCCAGAAGGCAAAGAGTTCGCTGACTACGCGCTCGGCGGCATCTTTTTCGGGTTCGAGACTGGAGCTGAAATAGAGATTTTCGTAAAGAAATTCTTTGGATTGCTTGCGGTCCGCTTCCACCTCGGAGCTGAAGGCGGCCAGGCGCTCGGGGTGATTGCGCACGTTTTCGAGCGTTTGAATTCCTGACTGATCGATGCGCGCTTGCGTGTTTGTGATCAGGTCTCCGACGAAGCGGTTGAGCATGCGCTTGAGGGTTTCGTTGAATTTCAACTTCTCAAGCGCGGCGGGATATGTCTTCTCCACTTCACGATAGAAGCCGTCGAAAATCGGCACTCCTCTGCGGACTACATCGAGCGACAGCAGGTGGGCTTCGTAGCCGTCGTCGAGATCGGCGGTGTGGTAGGCGATTTCGTCGGTGAGGTCGATGAGCTGGGCTTCGAGGGGCGGACGCTGGGCCAGCAGGTACTCGGCCAGTTCCGGATGGGCTTTCGCGTCGTAGTCATGGGAATGTTTGATGATGCCCTCGCGAACTTCGAAGGTGAGGTTCAATCCGCGAAAGGCGGCGTAGCGCTGCTCGAAATCTTCCACGATACGCAGGGCGTGCAGATTGTGATCGAAATAGAGGCCGTGGGCACGCATGGCGGCATCGAGAGCCTTTTCGCCGGCGTGGCCGAACGGAGGATGGCCGATGTCGTGGACCAGGGCCAGCGCCTCGGCCAGGTCGACGTTGAGGCCGATCGCTCCGGCGATGGTGCGCGAGATTTGCGAGACTTCGAGCGTGTGCGTGAGGCGGTTGCGGAAATGATCCGAGTAGCGGCGGGTGAAGACCTGAGTTTTCGCTTCCAGGCGGCGGAAGGCGCGGGCATGAATGACGCGGTCGCGGTCGCGTTGAAAGTCGTTGCGGTAGGGGTGAGGGGGTTCAGGGAAACGGCGTCCGCGGGTGTTTTCTACTTGGACCGCGTAGCCGCGCATGGGGAAAGAATAGCATTGCTGATTGTTGATTGCTGATTGTTGATTAAGAGCCTCCGCCTTTGGGTTTTTCAATCAGCAATCAAAATCAGCAATCAACAATTTCATTTCAGCTTGAGGCGCATTTCGTTGCTGGGCTCGAAGCCTAGCGACTCGTAGAGATGGCGTCCGTCGGGGCTGGCGTGGAGGTCGACTCGGGCGAGGCCTTCGCGCTGGCACCAGGCGATCACGGTTTGCAGGATGCGGCGGGCGATGCCGCGGCGGCGATAGGCGCGATCGGTGTAGACGTTGAGAATAGTCGCACGGCGGCATTCCAGATCGTAGGGATGGGCGGGCCACGGAGAAATGATGATTGCGCCCCCGGCGACCGTTCGATTTTCGACTGAGGCCAGCCAGGAGCGGAACGATCCTTGTGCCAGAGCTTTCTCCAGGTAACTCGTGGAGACAGAGACCATGGCTGAGAGGGCGGCGGCGTCTTTGTAGTCCATGTCTTCATACATGGCGCGACGCTGGCGCAGGATTTCAGGAATGTCCGCGAGCGTAGCTTCGCGGATGTGGAGGCTCGGCAGCGGTTCTGAGCCGTCGGACATGCGCGGAGTTTAGCAGAATGGCGGGTCGCGAGTTGCAGCGGGCAGTCGGTTGGTGTTTCTGATTGCGGATTGTTGATTTCTGATTGTTGATTACAAAATCCGAGCCTGCACGGGGTAGCGGCGGGTCAAAGTAAGATCCCCACTTCTCGCAAAAGACGCGAGAAATGGGGCACCCGGCGCGTGCCACACCCTTCGCTTGCTACGGCTTCTGGCTGGGGCTTTCCGATTCTTCTTTGGCCAGCTTGACTTTGGCGGCGTCGAGATCCTGCTGCACTTTGGCGAGAGCGTCGCCGTCTACTTCCGCGGTTACGGTCTTGCTCCATTCGTCGATGGCACGTTCCCAGTGGGCGGCGGCCAGCTTCAGGCGGCCAGTTTTCTGGTAGAGGTCGCCGAGATGCTGCTGCACGGTGGGATCGGAGCCCATGTGGGCGGATGCTTTGGTGAGGCTCTCTTCCGCGAGATCGTATTTGCCGAGACGGAAGTAGGCCCAGCCGAGGGAATCCAGATAGGCACCGTTGCCGGGATCGAGGCTTACCGCAGCCTTGATGTAATTGAGTGATTCATCGAGGCGCACGCCGCGATCGGCATTCATGTAACCCAGGTAGTTCAGAGTGATGGCGCTCTGTGGGTCGGCGGCCAGAACTTTTTTGAATTGCGCTTCGGCTTCGTCGAATTTCTTCTCGCGCTCGTAGGTCGAGCCGCGCAGGAAATAAATGTAATCTTTGTCTTCGGCTTTGGCGGAAAGCTGTTCCGCCTTGTTGAGCGCGTCCTCGGCATCTTTCCAGCGTTTGAGGCGGGTGTTCATTTGCGCCAGCGTGATGTAGACTTCGCGATCTTCCGGTTTGCCCTTGAGCAGCGAGTGGACATCGGCGAGGGCCTTATCGGCATCTCCGGTGTCGGCAAGTTGAGCATCGAGCACCATGCGCAATCCGCGGTCGTCGGGTAATTTCTGAACGGCTTCGCGGGCGGCGGCGGTCGCTTGCGGCCACATCTTGCCTTCCCGATACGTGTCGATGATGCTCTGGTAACCGCGCTCGGCATTCTCGTCGCCCAAATTCAACATCTTGCGGAAAGCGTCCACGGAAGCGGGATAGTTCTCCTGCTCGCGATACACAATTCCCAGGCGTTCGACAAAGATGGCGCGATTGTTGCGATCGGCCTGGTTGTAGTTGTGGTCGGGCTTCTCGGTTTTCTTCACCAGGTCCTGCAGAAGTTTTACGGCGTCGTCGTAGCGGCCCTGGGCCTCATAGACACCGGCCATGCTGTAAGGCACTTCAAGAGAATCGGGAACCATGGTGTCGGCTTTCTTGAGGTTCTCGAGAGCCTGGTCGTACTTGCCCTGGCGGCGATAAATTTCGGCGATGCGCAAAAAGGTTTGCGCGTCTTCCGGGTTCGCGTCGGCGATAACTTTGTATTGCTCGAGGGCGGCGTCGGTTTGACCATCGTTGAGCAGATTCTCGGCAAGGCCGCGAATCGCATCCAGATTGTCGCGGTCGAGCATGATCGCCTTCTTGAAGGCGTCAATCGCGTTCTTGAATTCCTTGCGCTGTTCGTAGGTCTGGCCCAGAGCGGCGTAGAGCTTGGCGGAACGGGCAGTGTCCGGCACGGCGCTGAGCACTTGCAGAGCGTGTGCGGTATCGCCCTCATCGGTGTAGAGGATGGCCAGGGTCGTGACGGCTTCTTCGGAGTTCGGGTCGAGCTTGATCGCCGTTTTGAGCTCGCTCTCGGCTTTTTGCAAGTCATTGTTCAGGCGGTAGAGGCGGCCGAGCAGGAGATGGTCGTCCACACTGTTGGGCTCGATCTTCACGATCTGCTCATACTGCTCGATGGCCAGCTTCAGAACGTTGTCGGAGCCGGTGCCGCCGGGCATGTCACCCAGGGAACGCAGGTAAATGCGGCCGAGAAGTTTATGCGCCTCGAGGTTGGTGGGGTCGCGCTTGATGATGTCCTGGGCTTCGATAACGGCGTCGCGAATGCGTCCGGTCTTGACGTAGAGTTCGGCCAGGCCGGAAGTGAGGAACTCGGAAGACGGGTCGGCTTCAATGGCCAGGCGATATTCCTCCATGGCTTTGTTGGCCAGCTCGCTGCGGCCATACACCGTGACCTGTTCTTCGTACATGTGCGCGACCGAGTAGTGGTAATAGGCAGCAGCGCGATCGACCTTGCGGGGCGCGGGCTGGGCGGCCGCGGCATTCGAGGGCGTGGGAGCGGTGGATTGGCCGGCTGCCGCAGCGGCGGCGACCATTATGATCAGAAAATTGCGAAAAATATTCTTCATGCTGGACCTGACCTGAGTTGAACTGACTTGAATTAAGCCGACCTGAGCAGACCGCCGCGTTCTTGAAACCATAGTCATTAGATGCAAGACCGCTGGGGGCGGGGTGTCCTTATTCTAACCCGCCGGGGCGAGGATCAGGGAAAAACAGTGCTTAGGGAATGTAACTCCCGGCAAACAGAAGTACAGGACCCGGCGGGATTGTGAGTGTTTTGTTGTCAAGTTAGGTAAACAGGGGTGTGTCGCCAGTCAGATCAAGAGCTTTTAACCCTCAAAAGGCGCGAACTACTTCCGCGAATGTCGCAAAGAATTCTAGTGACTCATTACGGTTTCCACACCGGCAAGCATTTGGTCGAGCGCTTTGCGGTCGATGAGATGACCGTTTATTACGATTGCGTTGATGCGCCGCGTGTTGGCGATGTCTTGAAGGGGATCGGCGTCGAGCAGCACGAGGTCGGCAAGCTTCCCGGCGTCCACCGTACCCCGGTTGTCGAGCGCGTTCAGAAATCCAGCGGGGTTGCGGGTCGCGGCCTGCAGGGCTTCCATGGGTGTCAGACCCGCTTGGACGAGCATCGCCAACTCTTCGTGAAGGCTGAATCCGGGCAGAACGTAGGCGGCGGAGCTGACCGCATCGGTGCCGGCGAGAATCTCCACTCCGGCCCGCTGCATTTCTCCCACGAGCCGCATTTCATTGCGAACGGTTTCCCGCCGGTCGGGCAGCTCATCCGGTGGAAAGCTTTTGGTCTCGTTCTGCATGTCGAGCCAGCTTTTCCTCCGGGAGGGTTCCACATACTTCAAGCGGCGATCGCTCGCCAAACCAGGGTCATCCAAAACCGTATAGCTGTGGCGCATGACGAGCGTGGGACATTGCCCAGTCCCGTTTATCCTGAATAGCGCGAACAATGCCTGCGCTTGCTTGTCGTCGGGGGCAGCTTTGGCTACGCCGGTAAGATGCTCAATGCTTTTTTGCCCGGCGACAGACGCCTCCGCCACAGTGATAGATTCCGGCACGTGCCCCTCAACCGCGAGGCCAGACTTCCTGGCTTCGTCCAGCAGGGCAAAATAGGCGTCCCTGGGAACGCCATCATGCACTTTCACGAAGTCCGCGCCCTCCTGCTTCGCCTTCCTGACTAACTGCCGGGCTTCCGCTGCGCTCATCTCGCCGCCGATGATGCGGCTCGCGATCACCATGCGCGGTGCCAGCAAACTTCCTTCTTCCATTTCCATGCGCCAGCCATGATGCACGGGCAGGCCGTCCATGATGCGGATGCCGGTTACGCCGTTGGCTAGCCAGAGGGACAGATAAGCTTTTTCTTTATTATCGTCGTCACCGTCTTCTCCGCCAATGTGGGCGTGCATATCCCATAGACCGGGAATCAGAAACTTGCCCTTTGCCTCCACCACGCGGGCACGCTTAGGAATAGAAACGCTCTTGCTCGTGCCGATTGCGGCAATTCGCGCGCCGGCTAAGACAACAGTCATGTCCGGCTGGGCGGGCGCGCCGGTGGCGCTAATCACCGTGACATGAGTGAAGACAAGCTGCTGGCCTCCAACTTGCGGTCGCTGCGCGATCGCTGATATGGGCCAAAGGCAAAAGCATAGCGCTATCAGCAGCTTCCTCAACCGATTGGACCATTCCGTCTCCATCCAAGATCGAGAAATCAAGAATCCCTCAGTGGCGGAAGTGGCGAACGCCGGTGAAGAGCACGGCTAAGCCGAGACGGTCTGCGGCCGCGATTACTTCGGCGTCGCGTTGCGAGCCTCCGGGCTGAATGATGGCGGTGGCCCCGGCTTTTGCGATTTCTTCCACACCGTCGGAGAAGGGAAAGAAGGCGTCGGAGGCCGCGACGGTTCCCTGCAGCGGGAGTTGCGCTTTCATGGCGCCGATTTTCGCGGAGTCGACACGGCTCATCTGGCCTGCGCCTACGCCTACGGTCTGTCCGTCGCGGGCGTAGACGATGGCGTTGGATTTCACGTGCTTGCACACTTTCCACGCAAACAGCAGGGCGCGCGTCTCTTCGGGAGTGGGCGGACGTTTTGAGACTACGCGCAGGTCGGAAGGTTGCAGGGGACGCGCGTCGGCATCCTGCAGCAGGATTCCTCCGGAAACGTTCTTCAACACCCAGTTTCGTGGAGCGGCCGACGGGCTCCATGGTCGGGGACCGGGATCGGTTACTTCCACCAGGCGCAGATTTTTCTTGGTGGCAAACTTGGCTTTGGCGCCGTCGTCAAACGCTGGGGCGGCAATGACTTCCAGAAACAGTTTGTGCATTTCTTCGGCGGCTTCGGCGTCGATCGGACGGTTCACGCCGATTACCCCACCGAATGCAGAGACGGGGTCGCATTCGAGCGCTCGTTTATAGGCCTCGGCGAGAGTGGCGCCAGTGGCTGCACCGCTGGGATTGGTGTGCTTGATGATGGCGCAGACTGGCTCTTCAAATTCCTGGGCCAGGTCCCAGGCGGCTTGCAGGTCGACGATGTTGTTGTAGGAAAGCTCTTTGCCCTGGAGCTGGCGGGCATTGGCCACGCCGGCGCCCGAGCCGTCGGAATACATGGCGGCTTTCTGGTGAGGATTTTCGCCGTAACGGAGATCGAGAGCCTTCTGGAAAGTTAGGCGCAGGGTCTGCGGAAATTGCTCGGGAGCCTGCGATGGAGCCTGCAGGTGGAAGCTTCCATTGACACTGATGCGCTCGAGCGTGGAGGCAATGGCGGAATCATAGGCCGCAGTGGTGGCGAAGGCCTTCTGGGCCAGGCGCCACTTGGTGTCGAGCGAGAGCGAACCACCGGAGCGCGCAAGCTCTTCGGCGATGGCGTCGTAGTCGGCGGGCGAGGTGACGATCGCGACATCGTGAAAATTCTTGGCTGCGGAGCGGATCATGGAGGGTCCGCCGATGTCGATGTTTTCGATCAGCTCGTCGAAAGCCACGCCCGGCTTAGCCGCGGTCTTTTCGAACGCGTAGAGATTCACCACCACCATGTCGATGGGCGGAATGCCGTGTTCCGCGACCGCGCTGCGGTGGGCAGGATTCTCGCGGCGATGCAGAATGCCACCATGCACCTTGGGATGGAGCGTTTTCACGCGTCCGTCGAGCATCTCAGGGAAACCGGTGAGTTCGGAAATGTCTTTGACCGCGATTCCGGAGTCGCGCAGCAGCTTGGCGGTGCCTCCGGTGGAGACGAGTTCGATGCCGAGCATGGTCAGCTTGCGGGCGAAATCGGCCAGGCCGGTTTTGTCGGTGACGCTGAGAATGGCGCGCTGGATCGCGGAAGTGCTGGCGGGCATGATGGCCTCAAGTTCGAGAGATGAGCAATTT
>Ga0210398_10006528_pt1 | contig 10717 bp, 4 predicted proteins | sample IncBWC4OmetaG_FD_161047 | JGI IMG/M metagenome (GOLD analysis project Ga0210398, IMG submission 161047) | Forest soil microbial communities from Barre Woods Harvard Forest LTER site, Petersham, Massachusetts, United States - Inc-BW-C-4-O | ecosystem: Environmental > Terrestrial > Soil >... | reverse complement strand
ATCTCTTCGCATCCGACGATGTCCGGTGTTTGGACTCCGGTGCTGTCCGTCCCACCTCCGTAACCGGAGATGCGTCCTCCCGAGCAAAGCGAGGGACCTGCTTTTCTCTCCGGATTACGTTGGTTCGTCAAAAGTTTCACGTAGGGGCACAATACATTGTGCCCCTCTTTCTTTTGCGCCTCCTCCGTGCCCGGCGTTTCCCCCGATCCTGTCGGGACGCCCTCCGTGTGCTCCTTGTAAAATCCCGTTCCCCAAAAAAGAGCGGCCCCGAAAACTTCGGAGCCGCCCGTTCTCTTTCCACTAATGCTTGCTAATTGATCGTCAGGCTCACATTCCCGTTTGCGGTTGTGCCGCCCGATGTGCCCGTAATCGGCAGGTTTGCCGTCCCAGTCACGGTTACGTTGAGCGTCCCCGAACTGGACGCGGCCGTAGTTGCGTCTCCCAGGTAATGCGCGCTCAACGTGTGCGTTCCGATTAGCTGGAACAAAGGTGGCGCGCTCGCTGCGGTCAGCATGATGTTGCCGGTCGTTCCTCCGGCTACGGGAACTGCATTTCCCGCCGCCGCGCCGTCTACGATGAACTGTACACTGCCGGTGGGTGTTCCCCCCGTTACCGTCGCACTGACGGTAAGCGTTCCCGTCGCCGCAACTTTTGTACTGGATACCGTCAGGTGCGTGGTGGTAGCCGTAGTTCCTCCACCCCCGCCTCCACCACCTCCGCCGCCGCAGCCAATCGTAAAGCTCAAGAGGCAAATGAGCCCCAGTCCTAGCGCTGCCCGGCTGAGCTTCCTGCCCGGCAAGAGAAGGAGAATCAATGCAGCGAGCCCCGTCCCGCCGCTGAGAGTCCACCACCCACTTCTCCACTTAGGTGCAGCGGGAAGGCTGACAGCCCAAAGGTTTCGTCCGTTTGACAAGTTCATAGCAGTTGTTGAAGAGGACGGAGCGGTCACGTTGATCGCCAGTGAGCCCGTTCCGGGTGGGACTGTCACGTTTAGAGCTGAGCAGGTCACCCCTGGCAAGGTGGTTCCACAGGTGATTGCCACTTGCCCCGTAAATCCATTGATTGGTGCCACCGTAATCGCAGAGTTGCTGCTACTGCCCGCAGTTACAGTTGCAGCGGTGCCAGCCACCGTGAACGAACCCCCGCTTGTCACGGTGAAGTTCACCCCGTTGCTTTGGCCGCCTGCCGGCACACCCACGAACACGTTGCCGGTCGTAGCGCCTACCGGAACTGGGACGACAATGCTCGTCGCGCTCCAACTCGTCGGCGTTGCGGCCGTTCCGTTGAAGGTGACTGTGCTCGTTGACTGCGTTGCACCGAAGTTCGAGCCCGTAATCGTCACGGGGGTCCCAACTGGCCCTGAGGTCGGCCTCAAGCTGGTAATGATTGGTGCCGGGACGATTATCGAAGCGGACAAGTTGAATACGGTCTTCCCACCGAGAGCAATCGGATTGGGATCCGCGGGACCGAAAGAGCTGACCATGAAGTAGTACGTCGTTCCCCCAATAAGACTGAGGTTCGTCAGTTGGGACTGTGTGACGATCCCCGGAACGATGTCGTCGTTGCAGGCGAATGCGGTCAGGCTACCTGCGGAACCCGTCCAAATCGAGAGCACGGTGTCATAGCTGCTTCCGATGGTATCCACGTCATTGAGTGTTCCGTTGGCGGCCGGTGTGAATTTGTACCAGATGGTATTTGTGATTCCAGTCGTAAACGGAATCTGTGTCGGGTTCTGCGCGCAGGCTGGCACGGGATCGGACGTTTGGCTGGTCGCCCCAGAACTGTCCTCTATGTCGGTAAAAAAGCTGGCGCCCGCTGGTGTTGCCACAATCGCGTTCGCAAAATTGTCATTCGGCGGAGGCGGAGCGATCACTGTGAACGTCGGCAAGGTTACCGTTTGCGTGGTGACTGTCGTTCCGCCGCCAGGCGGCGGATTCTGCACGCCAACGGAATTCGTGCTTCCAAATCCGGCCATGAAGTTCGCCGGAACCGTCGCGGTCAGTTGTGTAGCCGTCACGGTAGTGGGCGTAATGGTCAGAGTCCCGCCCACGTCCGGGTTCATAATTACTACAGCATTGGAGGCGAACCCTGTTCCCGTCACTGTAATTTGGGTAGCCGCCGCGTTTACTAGCGCGCTGGTCGGACTCACCGCCGTAATTGTCGGCGCACCGCCGAGCACTGTAAACGTCAGCGCGTTGCTGGTGCCCGCCCCCGTTTTCACTGTGATTTGTGGCGTTCCTCCGCCCCCGAGCAACGTAGTTGCAATTGTAGCGGTCAAGGAAGTGTCGCTGCCGCCGCCTTGCGTGACACCCGTGGTGGCGCCATTCCACTGCACTGTGCCGCCTGTCAAACCGATTCCGTTCACGGTCAGAGTAAAAGCAGTGGCACCTGCAAGCGCCGAAACCGGCGAGATAGACGCAATATGCGGATTGGTGAAAGTGAAGTTATTGAGAACGATGTCCCACACGCCGCGTCCATGCGTCGCCGCGCGTAACGTCCGCGAGGCATGATGCAGTTTTAGAGAAAGCACTGCCACCCGAGGGAGCCCCGTGCTCAATGTCGCCCAGGTGCAAGTCGTCGGCGAGGTTGTTGTGCAGGTACCCTGGAAAACTCCGACGTCTGTCGCAGCGTAGAGCGTTCCTGGGATATCCGGATCGACTACCACGTCGTTTACCGGACTATTTGGCAAGTCGGTCGTGGGCAACGTTGCCGAGCAGTTTGCGACCGAGCAACTCACATCTTTCCACGTCACTCCGCCGTCCGTGGTCTTGAAGAGATGTCCGATCGGGTCATTGATGCCACTGCCCACGAACGAGAACCCAGAAAAGGCTGCATAGGCCGTCATTCCCGTTGCGTCCGCTGGATCTACAGCAATATTGCTCACACGGCGCGGTGGCAGGCTCATCTGGCCAGTGACTGGATTGAAGGTTGCGCTCCCCGCGGTAACATTGGTGGCGACGAAAAGGGCGGCTGCTGGCGCTCCGTTAAGGGTAGTGGGTGTCCCCCCTACGTAAACAACTTTTGAATTGTTCGGGGCCACTGCGATTGCCGTCAAGTCCTCGCCATTGTTTTCGTTCACGAGATGCTGTGCAACGCGTACCCAGGTGCTTCCAGCGTTAACCGATTGATAGACGCTTACCGTCCCCGTATAGAGGGTGTTCGCCGCGTTCGGATCCGTCACCAACGGCGGAACGAAATCCGACAACTCTGTAGGGTCAATGCCATTCACTGCCGTGAAGAAAGTGTTGGGCAGGCCGTTCGAGGTTGAAACGGCGATGTTAATCCCGTTGCAGGTCACATAGACCGTGCTGGGAACGATGTTGTCGATCGCCGTTCCCGTACCATCACCGCAGATTCCGTTGTCCGTCCAAGTCGTGCTTGGTCCTGCGTAGATTTGGCTGCCGTTATCCTGCGCTCCCGCAAACGCCACCGCTTGCGACGAGGGATGAATGGAAATCGCGGGATAGAATTGCGTCAGCGTCAAGGTTGAGTCATTCAGGTTCGTCCAGACCACAGGCGTTGCTTCCGCATCGTCCGTTCTCCAGATTCCGCCATCGTTGCCCAGGTACAAGCGAATCTTCCCCGTGCTCAGCTTCACGAACGCCAACGCGTGGGTGTCCACATGTGGAAGCCCGGTTCCCAGCTGGTTGGGAATCACCGTGGCCCAAGCGGCGCCCGTATTGGCGGTGCGCTCCACCCAAATTGGGTTCCCACTGTTGTCGGTAACCGCAGCGCCCCCATAGAAGGCGTGCGCTCCGCCGTTGGGATCCACTTTGACCACGTTGTCGTACCAGCACTGCGCATTGCACACGTCCGGCGCGGTTGTTTGTGTCCAGCTGGTGCCGCCATTGGTAGTTACCCAAACTCCGAGATTCGGCGACGAAGCGTTCTGGCCGCCGCCATTCGCGATGGACGCATAAACTGTGTTGTCGGTGGCAAACAACGGCGAGATTCCCAGGTCAATCCGGCCCATGGTGTTTTCCGCGGGGAGGCCGGTCGTAGCACTGCTGGGAATCTGCGTGAAGGTTAGCGAGCAACTGCTCGCATTCGTCGACTTATAGATTCCATTTGTGCCGGTTGTACTTCCAAACGGATTGCCAAGCGCTGCAAATGCTACTGTCGACGACGCGAATCCTACAAACGTCGCCATTTCCCCCGACGCTGTCGAGACCAGGCTCCATGTGTTGCCGCTGTTGTTCGTGCAATACACTCCCTCGGTAGCCCCCTCACCAAATTGCGTTTGCGCGGCTACCAGTACCATCGCCGGGTTGCTCGGATTTACTGCCACGTAGCTAATCCGTGTTCCTCCCAACGTGAAAAATCCAAACGGCGTTTCGTCGCTGTAAGGTCCGATGAAAGGGCAGGTCGCGCTGGGAGTCGTGCAGGTCGGCGTCCACGTTGCACCGCTGTTTGTGGACATCAGCACGCCTTCGCCGTAGTAAATGTCAAATCCAATCGAGGCTTGTTCGCCGGTCCCTGCGTAGACAGTAGTGGGTGAAGACGGTGCGAAGGCGATCGAACCCATCGAAAGGGAAGGGTTTTGATCCCCGACGGCCGCCCAGGTTGCCCCGGCGTTCGTTGTTCGCCAGATGCCGCCTTGAGCGCCACCAATGAGCAGGGTATTTCCCGTTGCATCGCTTGGGTCGATTGCGATCGTGGTGATGCGACCTGTCACTGGGCTAAATTCTCCGCCAGTGGTAGGGGTCGGCCCGATGGAAGTCCAAGTGTTCGTTACTGAACCCGCGAAGGGAGTAACTTCGGCGACGGAGCCGTCCGGGCGGTGCACCAGCTTGCCCTCCGCCTCCATCATGCGTTGCATGTGGGCAAGAGACTTCGCGCGTGCCCCGGCGGGGATGTGGCCGTTGGCGGAACTGCGCTGTTTGTAGAACCATTCGTCGCGCTTGCGAAGTTCGTCCGGGCCGTCTTTGTCTTTTTCTACCGCTTTTTGCTTCGGAGCGTCCGCATCCGCATCTTCAGAAGCGGCCGCGGCCTGCGCCTTCGCTGCCGGGAATTTCGACCTAAGCGTCGCTTTCTTCTCGGCCTCAGGATTGTCCTGGGCGTTGGCCACCGCGGGAAGGCCCGTCAGCGTCAGAATCAGTGCAAGGATGAAAAAGGAATTGCGAATTCCAGACGTAGAGAGTTTCATTGTTCGCTCGCGCCGAAGATTTGAATGGGCCCGGGGAAAGCGTTGGCGGTCGGAGGATTTCGGCCATAGGAAGCAGAGAACCGCTTCCACAGATAGTTCCTGGCCGAAGGGGGCATGGACCGTGAACGATTCACCTTAAAACGCGTAAAGCCTATCACAGAAATTTATTGAACTCTCTAGTACCTAGCCGGCGGAGATTTCCTGCGAACAGCACCCCAACTTCCGAATCACGACCCGCCACCGATCCCCATGCTCATTCCGATGCACCGCTGATTCCGCAAGATGCTTCGCGACTCTTCAATGGAAAATCACGCCCCGGCACTTCCGACTCGAAGGCATTACTGCACAAATCTCCACTACACAGGTCTAACTGTTTTGGCGCCCGCTTTATTCCGCGCCGCTCTTTCTTAGAGGAGCAATTCCGCAGCGATGGGAAACTCCGAGGTCACCTTATCTACTCTTCCCCTCATCTGCGAGCAAGGTTCCTGGCCTGAATGGAATGCTTCAGTTGCGATCAATTCGGCCGACTTTTCCTTGACTTTTGTTATCCCTTTGGTACAATACAGCTTAGAGAAAACTCTATGTCGAGCGCGGAAAGTTTACCCCGACCCGGTCGGGGCGCTGCTCCCTCATCGCCCCTTTCTCATTTTGAACAAAAATGAACGCGCCCTTTAGAATCAACTACTTACAAATTGCCCATTTTCTATCCCCTTTGTTTTGATATTCATGCATGTAATGGGGGGTGGGGGTACCTAGCCACTCCCAACCTGCGTTGTTTGCGTCCCGGAACGGAACTGCGGGGCGAGTTTTTAATCTATCCCATTTATTTTCATGTTATTGCAAACTCTTCTGCGCTCTCTTGCGAAAGAGTGAAGAGTAAGTATTGTTTCCTCAGGGATTTGCACTCTTTCCTGAAAAGGGGGGTGTATATGCCCCCTGTCGAAACTGTGGAAGAAGCTCACCGAGGCCGGACTGATCTAAGGCCGGAACCCACGCCGACCGTAGTAGCCGCCGTAATAGCCCGGTCCCCAGCCCCAGCCATAGCCACTGTAGACGCCGACGTACCCGGGATAGACATAGCCCGCGTAAGGATAGGGGTAGTAGCAGGGAGCATAGTAGCCGCACGGATAGGGCCCCCCGGCATACGGCCCGCCAACGAGGCGCGGCCCTCTGCGTTCCATTCTCCCGGCTTGATAATCCTGTTGCGTGACCGGCAGGAACGCCTGCTGGCTCTGCGTGGTGTCAATCGAAACTGGGTCGACCAGCTTAAAGGTCAGTAACGCCTCGGGCCCCAAAATGGTCGGCCGACCGCGCGTGAGCAGCACGGTAGCAAGGCCCGCTGCTGCGCCAGCTCCCGCGCCGATGGCTGCGCCGCGGCCCCAGTCGGCTGCCGCGCCGATCGCCGCGCCCAAGCCCGTTCCGCCCGCGATTGTCGCAGCGTCCGCGCCGTGGGTAGTCCCGCCGGACGCTTTCCACGGTCCGGTAAGCACGGGAATTTGATGCCCGTCAACAATCGTCACGTTCGTGAGTTCAAGTCCCAACTCTGAGGTGCCCTTGACCCGGCCGGCCTTCTTCGCATCTTTTACCGTGCCGGTAACCAACTGGCCGCGGCGCGCGACGACCCAGCCGTTCACGATGAGCGGCTCGCTCAGCACTGCGGTGAATTGATCGCCTACTTGGCTTTTGTCGCTGGAAAGAAAGTCGTTCAGCCGAACCATGACAACTGTTCCCGCAGGCAACGTCAAACTGCCCGGAACTGGCTGAGAAGGTTGAGGCGGCGGAGCATATTGCCTCGGGGCAACCTGCGGATTCGGAGCGCTCGGTGAGCCTGGCCCGGACCGGTCGCGCGAATAAGGTGGCCTGTCCGCATCCTGCGGTGCATAGACTGGCGGCGGAGGCGCTTGTTGCTGCGCCGGTGGCTGGTCGGCAGGCTGCTGCCCTTGCGGCGGAGCGGGTTGTTGCGGCGGCTGGTCCGCCGGCTGCTGTTCTTGCGGCTGAGCGGGCGGGGGCGGCGGAGCAGGCTGTTGTGGCGCATCCTGCGCGAAGGCCCCTACGCTTAGGCACAGGGCCAGAGCCACTGCTCCGGTTCCTCTCAAAACAGCTTCAAATCCTCTCGATTTTGCCGGGTAATTCTTCATGATCTCTGTCTCCCTCGACCTGCGATAGCCGCGAAAGCCGCGAGCCCATCGCACCCTACCTATTTGGATGGCACCCCTTCTACAGGGGGATGCCCAAACCAATCCGAGCCTCACCCAATGTGGTAACCCCGTAGCGCCATTTAAGTTGCGCGCGGGCTGTCCTCGGAAACCCCGTTCTTGCGCTGCTCCAAAGCCTCCCAATATTCTTCGCCCATCTTTAGCAAACCCGCAATTCCCAACTCCCTCCCATCACCCTGCGTGAGAGTCAGCCGCTCGGCCCGCAAAAAAAGCTCGTGATAAGCCGTGTAATTCAACAACCCGCTTATACGAAGCGCCACGGAACCGTCCGGCGCGGTAGCGAGCGTCGCGTCCGCAATATCAATCACCTGCTTGCATTCCGTGGTGACGGCCTTCTCCAGTTCGCCCCAACTCAACGATTCCTCGCGCCACTTGGCTTGATACTCCGCGATGAGCCGCGCCTCCTCTTCGCCGGAAACGCCAGCGGGAACCAAAAACTTTCCCGGCCACACGGCGAAGTGGAGCACGCGCGCGGATTGCACGCCTTCCAGCTTCAAGAGAAATTGCATATCGAGAGGCAGTTTGTGAAATTCCAGCAAGTGATCGCTCTCGAGATGGAGCGTGATGGTGCGCTCGAGCAAGCTGGAGCGGATGGAAACGATTTGCACGTCGTGCAACGCCGGCCACAGGTCCAGCGACGTAGCGCCTTCGGGAAGATTCACCCAATCCACAATTTTGCTGTCATGTTCTGTCACAGTTCATCCCCTTACGCGGAGTTCTTGCACAGACCATGCATTCGAAACAAAATTCTTGGACGTGTTCGAAAATCCGTCGCACTCTCGTTTTTTCGTCCCTCACAACTGGCGCGATTTATTTGCTGGTTGGACGAACGTCTTGCGGGTGAATTTTCGCGTCCTGCCAATGCAATAGCAATGGTTTTGGGTCGTAACTCGCGAGCGTTCCATTGAAACGCACCAGGCTGCCGTCAGCGAGGCCGCTGGCTTCAGGCTGGTCGGCGATGGTGACTTCCATGTTCGCCAGTTTTTTCGTGCTGAATTCCAGCTCGTTGGTGACGAAGGCCAGTTTCAAGATCAACGGATCGCCTGGCGTAATGCTGATTACTTTGCTGGGAACGTTTGTAAATTGCATGCCGCAGGCGGCCAGCCAGGTGACTTTGGCCTTGTCTCCACCAGTGCCCAAATCCGACATGACGGTGGCAATGGTCATGGCGTTGCGCGCGGCAGCCATGTCGGCTTTGCCCGGCAATTTGAAGGTTGCGGGGCGCTCCCACGAGCTTGCCGCAGCTTGCAACAAATCGTTTACTTCCGAGTCCACCAGCGTGTCGCAACCCGTTTGCTGATAATTCGCGATGGTTTTTCGCAGATACGCTCTGGCGTCCTGGGTGCGCGGATCCTCCTTGCTTTTCGTGGCTATGAAATGCGCGAGCGTCCAGAATCCGTCCAAGTGTTGCGGCGGATTTAAAGTGAAGTAGGCAAGTCCAAGGCGGTAGGTGGTGTTGCCATCGTTGGGATCGAGCGCGAGGGCCGCTTTGTAGGATTCGACGGCGCCAGCGTAATCTTTGATTCGAATGGACGCGGTTCCCGCGGTCACGTTCAGATAGGCGATGATCGGTTTTTTCTGCGCTTCGAAGGCTTCTTCGGACACGTTGGCGGGCTTTTTCAGTTCGTTCAGCAGGCTCAGCCCGGCCGCGGCGGCGTCCCGCGCCTGCATTGCTTGCGCGGGATCGTTCGATTGCATAGCGTGATAGGCGATGGCGCGTTCATAGAGCGCCTGGAAACGCGCGTGGGCATCGGCTTTGTCGCCGAGCGCGACGAGTCTGTCGGAGTACTCGATCACCTTCGGGAAATTCTTCAATTCGCGGTAATCGCGGTAGTAGAGCGCATACACATCGGGGAGTAGCGCGGAATCGGGGAATCGGGAAAGAAATTCGTCGAGACGCTGAATCTGGTGGGTCTCATCTTTCTCGGATTGCGCCGACTTGTAGGCGTTGTACTCGGCGGGAGAGTAGGGAGATGAGCTGCCAACTGCACTCGCGCGCATTCCGCCTTTTGAGCTTCCCGAATTGCTGGAAGATTTGGCAGGTGTCGCGACGGAAGAAATGTCTCCGCCATTTCCCGCGGGCGCCGGAGGCAAGGATGGAGCGACCTTCGACGCCAGGGCCTCTTGCGCGGAGGGGGATTCCGCTTTCGAATCGGGGATGTCCGGACTCGGCTGCGGGTCGGTCGCAGCAGCGGAAGGCTGTTGATCGGCGGGTTGCGCGTTCGAAGCGATTTGCTTACTCGCAAAATAATTGGTACGACGCAGATACCACGCCCCTGCCGCCGAAGCCACCAACGCCACGGCGAGCAGCGCCCACAACAGGCCGCGACTGCGCGGAGGAGTGGCGACGTGTTGCGCCATAGTTGGCGCCGGCATTGCTTGCGTGCTTCTGGCGGAGGGCACCGGCGCGGGAATCTGGACGGTGGAGCGCGGCGTGGACGCGGTGCGCTGGGGCGCTTGACGGTGCGTGGTCATGACCGTCGGGCCGTCTTCTTTTTCGTGGCGCTCCAATTCCCATGTTGCCAGCGCGTCAATGAGCGCTTGACCGTTCGGGGGACGAAGCTGGCGCTTTTTCTCCAGGCACTTCATCACCAGCGCGGCGATGGGATCGGGAATTTGCAAACGCGGGCGCGCCTCTTGAATCGGGATCGGAGGAATTTGAATGTGCGCCATCACGATCTGGAGCGAGGTGTCGCCGCGGAAGGGGAGCTCGTCGGTCAGCATCTGGTACATAACCACGCCGAGCGAATAAATGTCTGACCGGCCGTCCAGGTTTTCGCCGGGAGCAGCCGTCGCTTGCTCGGGGGACATGTATGCCGGTGTGCCCACGACCATTCCCGTTTCCGTGAGCGAAGCGCCTTTGTTTCCCTGCAAGCCGTTGTTTAGTTTGGCGACGCCAAAATCGAGGACCTTGGCGAGCTCGCCTTCAGTCGTTTGAAGAAGAATGATGTTTTCGGGCTTGATGTCGCGGTGGACGATGCCCAGCTTGTTTGCGGCGTCGAGGGCAGAGGCTACTTGCTTGACAATCGCGCAAACGCGCTGCGGATTCATCGGGCCTTCCGTGTTCATGACGCTGCGGAGGCTTTTGCCTTCGATGAATTCCATGACGATGAAGGGCTGGCCGTCTTCGGTTTCGTCAATGTCGTCGACGCGGACGGCGCTGGGATGCTGCAGCCTGCGCGCCAGGATGGCTTCCTGTTCGAAACGCTTGACGAAAGTTTTGTCCGTGGAGAGCTGCGTGGCGATGACTTTCAGCGCGCGGATTTCGTCGAAGTGCATGTGCAGCGCTTTGTACACCGCGCCCATGGCGCCTTGGCCGACTTTTTGGATGATTTTATATTTTCCGCGGATCAGC
>Ga0210398_10006527_pt1 | contig 10717 bp, 9 predicted proteins | sample IncBWC4OmetaG_FD_161047 | JGI IMG/M metagenome (GOLD analysis project Ga0210398, IMG submission 161047) | Forest soil microbial communities from Barre Woods Harvard Forest LTER site, Petersham, Massachusetts, United States - Inc-BW-C-4-O | ecosystem: Environmental > Terrestrial > Soil >... | reverse complement strand
TCCCGCCAAACTGAACGAACGGCTTGTGCGTATCCGGCTCCGCCTGCCCTGACGGAAAACCGGAGGAGCTTGCGACTCGCGCATTTAGGATCATTATGTGCGCAGGGATTCGAACGTAGTCCTTCTGGCCGGGCGCTAATTTGGCCGCTTTAGGATCTATGTTGCTCCACGATGATCCGCCCTCCAGCATGTAGGAGTATCCGACATGGTCCGGATCCGGCTCACGTCCAGCTAGGTAGTCCTCAATCCACTCCAAACCGTACTTATCAAAACACGCAGGATGATGCGCTATGCCATCCTTATGCGCATTCACATCTCGGATGATGCACGTCCAGCCGTTAGTTCCTGATCGCAATTCCTCTCTGCGCCCCTGATCTCTGAAGATTATGACCGATGCCTGCGCAGCGATCGATGCCGGTGCAGCCGACAACGCTTGAGATATTTCGCTTTCTGATTTACTCGATTGGCTTGCCGCGCTCAGAACAAAAATGCCGATTGAAGCGAAGACAGCTATTCTGGTGAGTGATGCTCCCATCATTGCTCCTTGTTTCCTGTCACAAACTTCGGTTGTTCATTTTGTCTTCGCCAGAAATCTTTCAATGAACCCCGTATCAAATTTCCCAGCCCGGAAATCCGGATCAGCAAGAATCCTCCGATGTAGTGGAATCGTCGTGTACACGCCCTCGACGATAAACATCTCCAGCGCCCGCGACATGCGCGAGACCGCCTCGCTGCGGTCTTTGCCGCGCACGATCAACTTGGCGATCAGCGAGTCGTAATAAGGTGGAATCACGCCCTCTGCATATGCGGCAGTGTCGACGCGTACGCCAGTTCCTCCGGGCGGATTGAATGAAGTAATCTTCCCTGCCGACGGCGTGAACTTCTCCGGATGCTCCGCATTGATGCGGCATTCGATAGCATGTCCACGGTGCACAATCGGCCCCTGCAGCACGTCCCGCATATGCGCCCCGGCCGCAATCATGATCTGGCTCTTCACCAGATCGACATCTGTCACCATCTCCGTCACCGGATGCTCCACCTGGATGCGCGTGTTCATCTCGATGAAGTAGATCTTGCCGTCCTCGTCCATCAGGAACTCGATCGTGCCCGCGTTCCAATAACCGATGTCTTTGAGCGACTTGCAGATGGTCTTGCCCAGCTCCTCGCGCTGCTTCGGCGTGATCTGCAGGGAAGGCGCCTCTTCGATCAGCTTCTGGTGCCGCCGCTGGATCGAGCACTCGCGCTCGCCGAAGCTCATCACGCCGCCGTGCTCGTCGGCCAGCACCTGGAACTCAATGTGCCGCGGCCGCTCGATGAACTTCTCCATGTAGAGATCGCCGTTGCCGAAGGCGTTCAGCGCCTCGGTCGACGCCGCTTCGTACAGACCCGGAAGCTCTTCCTTGGTACGCACGATACGCATGCCGCGTCCGCCGCCACCTGCCACTGCCTTCAGGATCACGGGGTAGCCAACCGACCGCGCCCAGTCCAGCGCCTCATCCGGACTCGCCATCACGCCGTCGGAGCCGGGCAGGATCGGCACCTTCGCCTTCTTCATCGTCTGCCGCGCCGTGGACTTCTCGCCCATCATGCGCGTCACCTCCGGCGGTGGCCCGATGAACTTGATGTTCGACGCCCGGCATACCTCGGCGAAGTTCGCATTCTCGCTCAGCAGCCCATATCCCGGATGGATCGCGTCCGCATCCGTGATCTCGGCCGCGCTGATCACCGACGGCACATTCAGATAGCTCTCCGCCGAGCGCGGCGGCCCGATGCAGACGGCCTCGTCCGCAAAGCGCACGTGCAGCGAGTTCCGGTCCGCCTCACTGTATACAGCGACCGTGCGGATGCCGAGCTCCTTGCATGCGCTGATGACCCGGAGTGCGATTTCGCCGCGATTGGCGATAAGAACTTTACGAAGCATAATCCTCAACTTCCAAGATGCAACTGACACATGAAACTTAACAATGATTACAGGGATAAAGGCTGATCTCAGTGATTTAAACTATGAGATCGTTTCTGTCTTTGCTTTATCACTGAAATCATAAAAATCACTGTGCTCACTGTTAAGTCTTATTTAGGTTTAACCATGTACAGCGGCTGACCGAACTCCACCGGCCCGCCGTTCGTGGCGACCAGCTGCACGATCTCGCCTGCCACATCCGACTCGATCTCGTTCATCAGCTTCATGGCCTCCACAATGCAGAGCACCGTGCCGACCTCCACATGGTCGCCCACCTTCACAAACGGCGGCGCGCCCGGCGATGCAGCCTCATAGAATGTGCCGACGATCGGCGACTTCACTGGCTTCAATCCGCTCTCTTCGGCCACAGGCGCTGCAGCCGCCGCGACAGGTGCGGGCGCTGCCTGCGCAGCGACACCGCCGCCCTGCGCCGCCAGCAGACGGCCCAGCTGTGCCATGTCCGGCGCAGACGCTGCACTCTCAAACTTCAACCCGATCTTCAGGTCGCCGCGCTCCACATTAAACTCAGCGATCTTGTTCGCCTTCAGGAAGTCGATCAGCTCACTCAGTTCCTTCAAATCATTCGGATTCATCTTTACCTTCCTAATCCCTAAACCCTAGCCCCTGTCGGGGTCCCCGGCGAACGTTTTTTGTTCGCTGGGGTGACTAATCCCTGTTCTTAAACCGTTGTCCATGCCTTGGGCGAAGCCGCCGTCAGCACCTCTGCGCCCTTCGCCGTGACCAGCACCATATCTTCGATGCGAATTCCGAAGTCCTTCGCACCCCGCCGTGAGATGTACACCCCCGGTTCGACTGTGATCACCATCCCAGGCTCAAGCTTCTGCCTGTTCCCTGCCGCCAGCCGCGGCCCTTCATGAATCTCCAGCCCGACGCCGTGCCCGGTCGAGTGCGTAAACCACTTCGCCAGCCCGGCGCGCCGCAGAACGCTGCGGCAGGCCTCGTCCACCTCTTCGCAGGTCACACCCGGCGCAACGATATCCACGCCGGCCATCTGCGCCGCGAGTACTGCCTCATACGCATCGCGCTCGAATGCCGACGCCTTACCCATATACAGCGTGCGCGTCATATCCGAGCAGTACCCTGCGAGCATAACACCGAAGTCCAGTGTAATGAAGCCATTGCGTGGCAGCCGCGCCGTGGTCGCGTGGCCGTGCGGAAGCGCCGAACGCTCCCCCGAAGCCACGATCGTCTCAAACGACATGCCCGACGCCCCGCGCAGCCGCGCCTCATGCTCCAGTTCCGCGGCCACCTCCATCTCCGTCATACCGTAATCGATGACCCCGAGAATATGGTCGTACAGCGCACAGCCCAGCTTGGCCGCGCGCCGCATCCGCGCAATCTCGTCGGCATCCTTTTGCTCACGCTCTGTAGCGATGAGCGACGGCAGCGGCCTGAAGATATTGCGCTTGTCAGCAGGCATCGCCTTGCGGATATGCTGCAGCGCCAGAACCGTCGTATGCGCTGCATCCACTCCGCAGCTGCGCACGCCGCTCTTCTGCAGCAGCGAACAAGCCTCGTGCAACGCAGACCGTTGGGCGATGACAACGGCTGTTCCCGCCGCCTCTGCCTTCGCCTGCCGCGTGTAGCGGCCGTCGGTAAAGAGCACAGCTTCACGCTTGCCGGTGAACAGCAGGAGCACGGCATTCGATCCCGTGAATCCGCACAGGTACTGCACATCCGGCAGATGGGTGACCAGCATGGCGGAGACGCCGGCCGTGCGTACGCTATGCGCCGCGGCCAGTTTGCGTACGCTGAATGGAGGGGAGATCATGCATCTATCATTCTATCGTCTGGGCGCGAAAATTTGCCCGGAAACACGCCTTCCGCTGGCCTCATCGCCCCAGCCATTGCAAAATGGCCCGTTACAATAAAAGCATGAGTGATTCGCAGCAGAAGGCTGGCGAAACAGACCTGCCGCCCTCGAACACCTCTGCCGGCATGCTCACCCGCCGCGGATTCCTTGCCGCGGCCGGCCTCTCCACCGCCGGCTTCGTCTTTTACTCCGGCGAGATTGCCCGCCACGCGATTGATATCGTCGAGCGCACCGTCCATATCGCCGATCTGCCTGCTGCCTTTCACGGCTATCGCATAGTCCAGCTCAGCGACATCCACTACGACAACTTCTCCGAGCCCGGATTTATCCGCCACGCCGTGCAGCAGATCAACGCACTCGCCCCGGATCTGGTGCTCTTCACCGGCGACTACATCACCAAAGCGCCCGGGATCTATACCCTCGGCTCGGAGCATGCGCATCTCTGCGCCGAGATACTGAAGGATGTCGCCTGCCCACAGCGTTACGCCATCATGGGCAACCACGACGCCTTCGTCGGCGCGGAGATCGTCGCCCGCGCGATGGTTGCCAGCGGCATCCCGGTCCTCTCGGACAGCTATCAGCCCATCGAACGCGACGGCCAGCGTCTCTGGCTCGTGGGCCTGAAGGATGCAAGCTTCGACAAGAATCTTCCGGATCTCCAGGCCGCCACGCCACCCGCGCTTCCGCGGGAGCCGATCCTGCTCATGGTTCATGAACCCGATTATGTGGATGCGATTCTTGACTCGCCGCTCGGCCAGCGCACCGACCTGGTCTTCGCCGGCCACTCACATGGCGGACAGATATGTATGCCCGTGATGGGGCCGGTCTTTCTGCCTCCGCTGGGCAAAAAGTATGTCAATGGATTGTTTCGCTTTCCCGCATCCGGATCCGGCGGCGGCAAGATACCTCAACTCTATGTGAATCGAGGCCTCGGCACCGTCGGCCTGCCCTTGCGCCTGAACTGTCCGCCGGAGATTACGATGATCACGCTTTCGGCTGAAGCCGTATAAGTAGATTCTCAGCAACAAAATCTTGTCATTCCGCCGCATAGTGGCGGAATCTGCTTTTGCTTGTGTGCCTTGCTTCTTGTGTGCCTTGCTTAAGGACACGGCTTCAGCCGTGTCATGGCAGCGTGAATAAAAGCGGCTTTAGCCGCTGAGGTACGCTTTGTCTTTCGGAGGGAGCAGGGGCCTTCAGGTCCCTGGATCAGCGCGCAACAAAAGGGGCTTTAGCCCCGGGCCGTTGTCGTTACTTGAGAACAAAATCAACGCGCCCGGCGTACCGGTTTCTTCTCCGCCGGCTTCACCGTCTTGATCTCTACAACCTTCGCCGCCGCGGACTGCTCGTCCATCCAGCTATCCAGCAGCGTCTTCTTGAAGCGCCAGCGATTGCCCAGCTTGAACGCCGGCACCAGCCCCTCAGATGCATACTTGTAGAGCGTGTCGCTCGAGATGCCCAGATACTCCGCCGCCTGCCGGATATCCATCACCTCGCGTACTGCCTGTAATGCTGTCTGCATCGTTCGCCTCAAGTCAGGATCGTTCGCCCTGCAACTTCATGGAGTTGCAGGGGCTTATTGTTTGTATCCGGTTTTCCACAGGCAGGCAACAGGAATCTTCGGGTTTCTTCCGGATTTCAGGAGTTCTACGCGAAGTTAGTGTCGTATCTAACTGTAAAAATTATAGTTACCGTTCAAACGCAAACATTGTCATTCTGAGCGCCGCGAAGAATCTCACACCTTCAAAATCCCTTAAACCGCTCGAAGCAAAGCCCACGACTCCGTGCACCATAGAATAAAAGCTATGGCCGATCAGCTTTACCTGAGCCTCTGGTTCCCCGACTTCCGCATGCAGGCGCTGCCGGAGAAACTTGTCTCCGTGCTGCACCAGTTCGCTCGCGTCAGCGGCAACCGCCGCATCTCCGCCGCCAACGCCTACCCCATCAGCTGGAACGAGGTCCCCAGCTACCAGCGCATCTACGTCGTCGACGCGCGCTCCGAGGCCGGAGAAGAATCCTTCGCCGAGAACGCCGTCGCCGAAGCCACCGAGCAGCTCTTCGACGACACCGCCTACGAGTTCGAGGTCCGCTGGCCCCTCTGGACACCCGAAGGTGGCGAAGGCCTTGATGTGGTCTGGAAGGAACAGCCGTCCATCGTGCGCGTCATCGGCTACGGCCCCGAGTTCGACGACGCCGCCTACGAGTCGAACGGCCACATCCGCATCGACTTCGGCCTCGACTCACCCTTCCTGCTCGAAGAAGTAGACCTCGACCCCGTCGCCGCGCAACGCGTCCAGCAGAACGTCGAAAAACTCGTCGCCTTCACCCTCAGCGTGGAGAAGCACTGCGGCATCTCATCGCGGCTCTTGTGGACCGAGAGCGGCGAGAGCATCGCACAGAAGCTCATCGACCGCCTGCAACGCGTGAACTAATTTTATTGATTGTCATTCCGGCATTTTATTGATTGTCATTCCGGCATTTTATTGATTGTCATTCCGGCGCACGCCGGAATCTGCTTCTCTACCCATGCCGCTCAACTCACCCATACATCGGGTGCCCCATCCTTGCGACGGCTTTATCGTCGCTAGGGTGGGACATCGTCGCAAAGCGACGACGCGCGACGCGCACCTATTACCCCGCAGTAACGATCTCAGAGAAGTCCGCGATCTTCGAAAAATCGCCCAGCACCTGCTGCAGCAGCGCCAGCCGGTTCGCCCGTACCGCCGCATCCGGCGCCATCACCATCACCGCTTCAAAGAACGCATCCACCGGCTTGCGCAGCGTCGCGCTCGCCTGCAGTGCCTCGGCATACTTCTTCTCCTGCCGCAGCGTCTCCACCTTGGTTGCGAGCGCCTTCGCTTCCTTCGCCAGCGCGATCTCCGCCGCATCCGTCAGCAGAGCCGCATCCACGTTCCCCTCCGGCACATCGTCCTTCTCAGCCGCCTGCGTCAGAATGTTCTTCATCCGCTTGAACGCCGCCGAGATCGCCGCGAAGTCATCCGATCCGCGCACAGCAGTTACGGCTTCTGCACGAGCCACCGCATCGCGCACATCATCCGCACCGCCGGCGAGTACAGCCTTCACCACGTCGTAAGCCTGCTGCTTCACTTCACGCAGGTAGAATTCCACGCGTTCCGCAAAGAACGCCATAACCGCATCATGCGCAGGACTCTTCTCCAAGCCGTGGCCCGACGCGGGGCCTATTATCTGTTCCAACGTCAGAGCAACATTACCCTCAGCAAGGATCTTAACCACGCCATTTGCTGCACGACGAAGAGCAAATGGGTCTTTTGAGCCTGTCGGTGCGAGGCCAATCGCGAACATATCGACGATTGTGTTGGCTCGATCGGCGATACCCAAAATCTGTCCTTCAACAGTCGGAGGAATTAAATCTTCCATACCTGCCGGCTGATACTGCGCATAGATGGCCGCAGCTGTCTTCTCATTTAGTCCTTGCGCGCGCGCATACAGACCCCCGACAATACCCTGCAATTCGGTAAACTCTTTCACTAATTCCGTGGTGAGGTCGGTTTTAGCGAATACAGCAGCGTCCAAAGCTGCATTGACCTCAAAAGTCTGAGGAATCATAGTTGCGTACGAAACTACAAGTGCACGCACCTTCTCGCTCTTCGCGTAATAGCTTCCAAGATCCTTCTGGAAAGTAACCGTCTTCAACATCTCCACGCGATCTTTGAGAAGAATCTTCTGGTCGTAATCCCAGAAGAAACGCGCATCATTGAACCGCGCCCGCAGAACCCGCGCATTCCCATGCCGGATCACTTCCTGCCCTGCCGTATCAGCCTGCGTGTTTAACACCGCAAGAAAGTGCGGCGCCAGCTTCCCGGAAGCATCTTCCACCGCGAAATACTTCTGGTGATCGCGCATCACCGTGACCAGAACCTCTTCCGGAAGCGTCAGGTACTCCGGCTCAAAGCTGCCCAGGATCACCGACGGCCACTCCGTCAGGTGCGTCACCGTCTCCACCAGCTCTTCGTCCTCGCGCCAGCGCGCACCAGCCACCGCACGCGTCGCCGCATCCAGCGCCTTGCGGATCGTCTCTCTCCGCTCTGCCACATCGGCCACGACGAACGCCTTCTTCAGCACACTTGCATACTCAGAAGGCTTAGAAATTTTCGCCGGCTTCACACCATGCAGAATCCGATGCCCATAACTCACATCACCAGCCGTCAGTCCCGCGAACTCCACCGGCACAACCTTGCCATCCAGCAGCGCAACCATCCACCGCAGCGGACGCACGAACCGCTCCGGCTTCCCTTCGCGCCAGTACATATTCTTCGCCCAGTAGATACCGGCGATCTCCTTCGGCAGCTCAGACGTCAGCACGTCAGCCGCCGTCCGCCCCGCGCGCTTCACCGTCACCGCGATGTACTCGCCCTTCGGCGTCAAGATCGTCTTCAGCTCACTCGTCGCTACACCGGACTTTTTCGCAAACGCCTCTGCGGCTGGAGTCGGTACGCCATCCTTGAACGCGATCTTCGCCGATGGCCCAACCAGCTCCTCGGTCACATCTTCTTGTTTCGCGGTGACTCCGCTCACCAGCACCGCGATCCGTCGCGGCGTGGAGTATGTCTTAACCGTAGGCGAGATCACAAGCCGCTCACGCTCCAGCAATCCCAGCACGCGCTTGGCCAGTTCCGCCTCAGCCGGCGCGATCATCCGCGCAGGGATCTCCTCCAGCCCGATCTCAAACAGGAAGTCAGCCATTATGCCGCCTCCTGCTGCGAGACATAAGCCTTCGCCACGCCCACCGCCAGCGCACGGATCCGCGCGATCACGCCTACGCGCTCTGTGACCGAAATAGCTCCTCGCGCATCCAGCAGATTGAACAGGTGCGAGCACTTCAGGCAGAGATCGAACGCCGGCAGCACCGGAAATCTCTTTCTTTCCGTCACTGCATCCTCGGGCAGAGCCTTAAAAGTATCCAGCAGAGCCTGGCACTCACTCTCATACAGCTTCAAATGCTCCCAGAGCTTCGCCACATCGGCCATCTCAAAGTTGTAGACCGAGAACTGCAGCTCATCGTTGAAGCGCACATCGCCGTAGGTCATCTCCGCGCCCGTATCTGGATTGCGCGACCACACAATGTCATAGATCGAATCCACATCCTGCAAGAACGCCGCAATGCGCTCCAGCCCATACGTGATCTCGCTTGAGATCGGGTCCAGCTCCACGCCGCCGCACTGCTGGAAGTAGGTGAACTGTGTGATCTCCAGCCCATCCAGCATCACCTGCCAGCCGATCCCCCACGCGCCCAGCGTCGGCGACTCCCAGTTGTCTTCCTCGAACTTGATATCGTGTTCAGCCAGGTTGATCCCAATCGCCTTCAGCGAATCCAGATAGATCTCCTGCACATTTGCCAGCTCCTTGTCCTTCAAAATCACCTGGAACTGCGTGTGCTTGAACAGCCGGTTCGGATTCTCACCGTAGCGTCCATCCGCCGGCCGCCGTGACGGCTGCGCATACGCAATGCGGATCGGCTTCGGCCCCAGCACCCGCAGGAACGTGTCCGGAGACATCGTCCCCGCGCCGACCTCTACGTCATACGGCTGCTGCAGCACGCACCCGCGCTCGGCCCAGAAGCTCTGCAGCTTAAAGAGCAGCTCCTGAAATGTAAGTGATTTTTTCTTCGTGGAAGCGGTGGCTGACATGCTCTACATCTACTTTCTTTCGCTCAAATGCTGTGCGCAGGGTCGCATTCGATTCTATCGCAGCAGCAAGAATCTCCACTTTTTTGTCATTCCGTAGCGCAGCGGAGGAATCTGCTTCTCTACCCATGCTGCCGGACGCCGCATGGGTGTGGCTTTTACGCGCTCTTCGCTAGCGCCCGCGCCGCCCGCAGCCTGTGCTCCAGATGCCGCTCCAGCGCCTCCGTCGCGAACCGCCGCAGATCCACCGCCCGGCTCCTCGGCCACGGCTCTTTTTCAAACGAGCTCAGCGGCTCGCGAAAGATTCTCCCGGCCAGCGCCAGCGACTCCGCCGAGAGCGCCGCAGCAGCCGGCTGCCGGTGCTGCGCGCACGTCACGCCGTCGGCAGAGACGTCATAGTACCCCGGCCGCCCGGCGAGAGCTTCTCCGCAGACGGCACAGTGCGAAAGCTCCGGCATCCAGCCCATCAGCCGCGTGATCCAGAGAGAAAAGTACGTGACCGGCAGCCACACCCGCCCCACCTGCACCTCGTTCAGCACGGTCAACGTCAGCCGGAAGATCGCGTCCTCCGGCCCATGCTCCGGCATCGCCTCCTCCAGCACCTCGGCGATAAACTGCAGCCCAGCGAGCCGCGCATGGTCCATCGGCTGCGAGAGTGGCGAGCGCAGAATCTCGAACGAGTCCAGCCGCACCAGGTCCTGCTTCGGCTTCTCGGCATAGTTCGCGCGCACATGCGTCATCGGTTCCAGCGCCCCGCCGAAGCGTTTGCGCGACTTCAACGCCGCCCGCGCGATCCCCTTCACCTTGCCCTGCTCGCGCGTGAACAGCGACACGATCATGTCCGATTCATGGAACGGCCACGTCCGCAACACGATCGCCTCTGTCTGCCGTTGGATCATCTTTTTATCCTGCCCCTTCAGCCGGCTTTTCGGCGAGCAACGCGAGCCCACGCGCGGAGCGCGTCCAATAAAAAACGCGCAGCCCGCATAGGCTGCGCGTTCTAGAAACAAATCCTGAGACTACCGTCCGTAATGCGCCGCATTCTTCTCCGCAAACGCCGCCCACTTCTCCGGCAGATCGTCCGCCGCATAGATGGCCGAGACCGGGCAGACCGGCACGCACGCGCCGCAGTCGATGCACTCCACCGGATCGATGAAGAGCTGCTCGGACTCTGCATGCGCAGCCTCATCTTTCTTCGGATGGATGCAGTCCACCGGACAGGCGTCTACACAGGCCGTGTCCTTGGTGCCGATACAAGGT